>Ga0315336_1002202_pt1 | contig 31269 bp, 20 predicted proteins | sample ASW5metaG_FD_204512 | JGI IMG/M metagenome (GOLD analysis project Ga0315336, IMG submission 204512) | Ammonia-oxidizing marine archaeal communities from Monterey Bay, California, United States - ASW #5 | ecosystem: Environmental > Aquatic > Marine > Intertidal zone | place: USA: California...
GAGCTTGCCGTGGCGCACATTCGCGTACAAGACATACGGCTCGAGAGGACATTGACAGATTTGCCGAAAGGATTTGAGCTTCATCCAGCTGCACGACAGTTCCGGGATAAGGAGCGCGAGAAACTTCGCATTGCTACCGGAGTGATCAATGGTAAGTACTACGATCTTGGCAAACGAATCCAGTTGCTGCTGCAGAAAAAGGGTATTTCATCCAGAGTCATTCATACGGATGGCTCGATCGAAAACTTGAACCAGTTAAACAGGAACAAGAAGAACACACTTGCGATAATGCAGTACGACACCGCGCTCGCCTCGATGTGGTCTTCGATTGTGTATGGACGAGAAGTGGCCGACACTCTCCCCCTCGCCATTCCAACTGTCGAGGGTCTGAGGCGAATTGCTGCATTGCACGAAGAGAGTCTACACGTATTGATTCGAGGCGAGGCGCTACCTAAGAACCTCCCAAACGTGAGCCAACCAGCTGATCGACCGGAACGTTACACGCTGGACGCACTCAATAATCGCCGCGTGTGCCTGGGACCGGAGAATAGTGGTACTCAGGTTATTGCAAAGATGCTTCTAATGAAGCATCAAATCACCCCGATGGAGGAAGTCTATCTGTCCGTTCCGGATATGGTGGCGCGAATCGGTAGCGGTGAGATCGATGCAGGCTTTTTTGTAAGTCACATTCCTGGCGAAGCGCTTAAAACGATCGTCCACGATGACCGCAATCGACTGCTCTCAATTGACCTGCGAAAGATTAGTTCGTTGTTGGGTCCAGCCCTGCGCGCGTCGACAATCTCAAAGAGAACCTATGGAGCTCAGCGCGAAGATGAGCCACCGATCAATACAGTGACAACCCGAGCAGTCTTGGTTACCCATAAGGATTTTTCAGATGACGTTGCGCGAACGATCACCGCCGCAATATTTGACGGAGCGGATTTTCTCGGTATCGAGGGCGGTGCGAAAACGATGGCCAAAGAGATGAAGTCACTCCCCCTGCATGAAGGGGCCAAGATCTCATATGAAAAAAGAGGGTATGCTCCACGCGACTGGTGGAAATTGAGATGGGAGGAAGTCGTGGGTGTGGCCTGGAGAATTCTGGCTATTCTGGTGATTCTGATTGGTGGCTATCAGGGTCTGCTCCGGATTAGGCGCGATCGGACAAGCAATGAAATCGGTCGCCGAGTCCTTGCGATATCGCTGGACCCCGACGAGCCGAATTCGGTTCGTCAGCTCCTGGAAATCCGTGATGGCGAGATACGCGATCGCGTACTGCGGCGGTGGTGGCATGCTGGAGAGCTAGACAAAACTCGGTGGCGCTTCCTGCACGAACTGATCAATGACCGGATCAAGGCAGCAAAGGAGCATCTCACTGCCGCTCTGGCGGACAGTCTTCGTAAGGTAGCCCAGGAGACGTGTTCAAATTCCACTGAGCGACGTGAACATCTTCGTTCTCTCGAGGGGCGCGTCTGGCAATACTTCCAGAAAGGTGAGCTGGATGCGTCACACCAGGCCATGCTCCTCGAAGTGCTCAAGGAAGGTCTGCTCGAGAAAGCCGAAACGCTGAACGAACGGCGAAACGAATAAAGCGTGGGAGACTGCTGTAGTCCGTTGTGGTTTCGTCATTGCAACAATTATCTGAAGCTGAGACCGCAAGCCCTGCAGGGTGAAGACCCAAATGTGCGACACGCCACAGAAACGGCCATTGATCTAATTGAACGGCCCAGGAAGGTATATCCGGCCTGGGAGATGCCGTAACGCAGAAGCGACCTACGAGATCAAGAACTTCCGGGCGGGGTTCGGAGCAGATCCGATCGTGAGGCGCCCCAGTAGTCAGTTCGAGCAGAATCTGGCCCATAAGCTGCTGGCACACTACAAGAGTAACACCGTGAAAACTATCACCCACCGATTCATCAGTCTTGTCCTCCATACAATGTCTTGTACCCGGCATTGAGAGTCGAGCATCAACTTACCGATTCCTTCTTCTACCTCGAAAAGTTGGCCCAAGGATGCGCGTCGGCGCCGACGGTGCTCAGTACGCCCGTGGTCGTGACGATCGGTCCGGAGGTGTCGGTGGAGGACAAGGAGAAGTTACTGGGCTGTCCCACGCAGGTGTTCCGCAGGATCAAATTCGCGTTGGTCCCAATACTCTGTATACCAAAGCTCCCCGGTCCCGACACGTGGTTTTCATCCACTTCGTTGGCGTCGCAAGTATGCAGGGATATCCCGCCAAACGTGTTTCCTCTCGCCGTACACCCGCGAACCACGTTCCCGTCGCATTCGCCGCCGATGCCCAAGAGTTTGATGCCAACGGACGTGTTGTTATTTGCGGTACACGCCCGAATCGTGTTTCCGTTGCATTCGCCGACCAGGTTTCCGTCCAAGAAGATTCCGTCGCTCATGTTGTTGTTTACCGTGCACTCCCGGACTGTATTTCCGTTGCATTCGCCGGAGGAAGAACCACGCAGGAAAAGGCCGACGCCTCCATTGTTGTTGACCAAACACTCCAGAATCGTGTTGTCGTTACACTCGCCGGAGCTGGTCGCGAGCAAGTGAATGCCGCGGCCCGCATTGTTACTTACTTTACACCACCGAATGGTATTCCCATTGCATTCGCCCGAGCTACCATCCAGGAAGATGCCAAAGTTACGGTTGGTGCAGGACAACAAGGATTCGTAGTGGCAATTGTTGGTATGGTCGGCGAAAATCCCGTGGTAAAATCGGGTGATCGCTCCATTTTTCACCACCACGCGCCGGCGCGGGGATGAACTACTGCCATCGACAAGGACCCCATAGTCGCCGGTTCCACTACCGGTGCCGGTGAGCGTAAAGCCATTGAGATCGAGGGTGACGTCGTCGGCCGTGATGGTGACTCCACGCGTAGGGGAGCTGAGGTCGCCCGCCAGCTTCACCGAAGCGGGCCAATCGATAAATTCCGGGGTCTCGCAGAGCAGAATATTGAGCTGGTTGCCCGCCACGATGTCGTAGTTGTCTGTGTTGCCTTGGACGCGGTTGCCGGTTACGTAGTTGTCCGCACCGTCGATGTCCAGGCCGCGGTCGCTCGTGGTCGCCTCATTGTTCTCGATTCGGTTCCCGGTTCCGGTCACGTGGATTGCCGCGCCGTCTCCGGCGGTGAGCCCGTTGCCGGTGCAGGCATTGTTTACCACCCGGCAGTCGGAGGCCGCTTCGATGCCGTCCCCGGTATTCAGCGAGGCGACGCAATCGCTCACGAGACTGTTGTTGAAGGCAAAGATCCCGTCGTCGGCGTTGCTCCGAGCGTTACATCCGATGACATGGCTCAAGGTGTTGGCCCGGATCCCCTGGCCCTGGTTATTGAGTGCCAGGCACTCCCGTATGATTCCGGCGCTGGCTTCAATCCCATTCGCCGTATTGAACTGAGCGGTGCACCCGCTTACCGTACAGCCCGAGACGGCGAAGATCCCGTTGAATCCATTGCTCCTGGCCGTACACTCCCTTACCGTACAGCCTTGGCTGGCGACGACCCCGCTCAGTCCGTTCCCGTTGGTCGTACACGCGGCCACGGTGCTGCCCTTGTTGGCATTCACTCCATTATGGCCGTTTCCGTTTGCAGCACACCCGGTCACCGTGCCTTCATGGACAACGATTCCATTCTCGCCGTTGTCCGTCGCCGTGCAGTAGGCAACGACAGAGTTCGTCCCACACGACAACCCGGCGGCTCCGTTGTCGGAGAGTCGCAGGTGGTGGTACTCTCCGCCGGTGGCGGATGCGCCCTCGACCCCGCTTCCGCCCCAATCCCGGATCGTCCCGTTGTGAATGGCGATGTTGGACTGGGCCGCCGGCACGACGATGCCGTCCAGCGAGCCGGGCACCCCGGCCAATTCGAAGCCATTGAGGTCCAGAGTCACGCCGCCGGCGTTGATCGTGATCCCTGCGCTGGCCACGACCCCGGTCAGGTTGGTCGTGAGGTAATAGGAGCCCGGCGCGCTAATCGGAAACGGGAGGCTCGAGATCGCCGTCCGCGGCTCGACCTGCTCCAGGGTCTTCATTGTTGGTGCTGGCGTGCCGAGTGGAGCGAGCGGCCCCTGGGCAAGCGCCGGTGGAAGAACCAATGTAAAACTGACGAAGCACGTTGCCATCGAGGGTAGAAGCGTTGCGTTCATTGGATACCTCCATTCGTTGGGCTGTATTATAGGTCCATCCACGTGACAAAGCGAGACAATCCGCTTCTGAACTGTTCTGACGAACTTTGAGCGATGCCTTTCAGATAATGCAGCAGCCCCACAGACCCTGCGGCGGAGCAAACTACCGGGAAGAATATTGCTCTGAAGCAGACGGGACAAATCGCATTTCATGAGTGGTCCACCGCTGCGGATTCCACTGAACCTGACGCAATTACATAACCTTGGGTGCGCTCAACGTTAGGGTTGGAGCTTCCGGTAGCGTCGGATGCCTCACGTTTTATAACGAGCATACCATACGATTGTGCAACGTTGTGCCGATCCTCACTTTGCTGGTAACTTCCTCTTCAACCTGTCGCGTCTGGCGGAGAGTGAATCGCCCCGGAGCCCTTGTGATCAGCAAGAAACACAAAGCGGATCACCGATGGATAGATCACTAATGGGAGCCGCTGCACTTGCCGTGGCGGTCGTTTGTCGACTGGCTTAAGGTTCGCGGATGTTCCCGGGTAGCAAACACCTATCCCGGCACAGGGAAGGACTTCAACGACTGGTGCCTTGAGCGGCAACCCGATATGTTTTCATAGCCGGCTGGCTGCCATTACTCTGATGTGGGATCTGCGGATTGCAATTCCAACCCAAGACTTACGTGCTGAGTTTAGCAGCCATTTCGTCGCATCGAGCTTTAGTATCCTGATATCTCTCAACGTCAAATATTTCAATCGGTTTCGATAGTGCTTCAATCTTCAACACGTGCCCAGGTTTAAGAATGATGTCTTTCTCCCATTCTACCCAGTCTCCAGAGTCGTTGTCTTTGTGGCGTTTTGGCAGCAGTACACCAAGCTGGAGTGAGAATTTCTTTTCACCGATCATATCGGCGGATGCAAATTCTACCACGTCGGATTGAATCTTCCCGCCTCGCTTAAAGACCAAGAGATACTGCTGATCCGAACCGCAATAGCGCTCCCATCGTTTTTGATCGTCATAAAGATCGTCGCCGTACATGGCTCGTTCTTCTTTCTCAGATTCTGCTTCTTTCTCTCTCTGAATCTCCTCATAGATCCTCTTGTATTTATCCTGTCGCAATGAAACACCCAAAAGCTTTGATACCTTCTTGCGACTCGTCCCAGGTTTTACCTCTAAGCCTAAACGTTTACAGAGCGCCAATTGATTTCTACTCGGCGGGTCGTGTGGCTGTTTCTTGAAAAAGCTGAACATTGTTCCTTTCAGCAAGATTTTGGAGATCTGGTGAGCTATGCTCGGTTCAGTCTGATCGAATGTCGAGACTGGTGATTTGGGGCAGCATCTGCCTTGGTCATACAGGGCTCAACTCGCGTCAGATTCCTTCAGCCCGCATTGGGGGTGATAGACTTTCCAGACACGGCGGGAAAGAGCAGGGAAACGAAAATAAGCGAAAACATTAGGAAAAGTGGAGCCAGCTACCCGACTCGAACGGGTGACCTAGTGATTACAAATCACTTGCTCTACCAACTGAGCTAAGCTGGCATTGAAGTATTCTAGCTGGGGATTCTACACAGGATCGCGATTCATGTGAAGCGGGATGGCTATGCAGAATCCCAATCTCCTCTACCGCGGGGCCTGTTCCCGGTCCCGGTTTGGACGCCGGTCTCCGCCGCCGCCCCTGCGGCCACCCCGATCTCCTCCACCGCGACGGTCGTCACGTCGATCCCCGCCGCGCTCGCGATCGTCTCCGCGGTCCGATGCTTCGGCGTCACTCGGCTTCTTGTCGTCCTCTTCATCCTTGTCGGCGAGAGCTGCGCGACGGCTCAACCGAATTCGTCCGGTCTCGTCCACGTCGAGGCACTTGACCCACATGAGGTCGCCTTCCTTGCAGATGTCTTCTACCGAACGGACTCTGAAATCTGCCAGTTCGCTGATGTGAACGAGGCCGTCCTTGCCGGGAATGATTTCAACGAAGGCGCCGAAATCCTTAATGCTGCGCACGGTGCCCTGGTAAAGCTTGCCGACCTCCGCTTCCGCGGTGAGCATATTGATTTCGTTGACGGCCCCTTCCATCTTTTCGCGATCCAGTCCGAAGACATGCACCTTGCCGTCCTCTTCCACGTCGATCTGGACTTCGTACGTATCCGTGATGCCGCGAATGTTTTTTCCGCCGGGGCCGATGAGCGCGCCGATTTTCTCCGGCGAGATCTGCAGGTCCTGGATACGCGGTGCGTGCTCTGCCACATCCGATCGCGGCGCCTCGAGTACCTCGGCCATCGCATCCAGAATCTTGTGGCGTGCCTGCCGTGCCATTTCGAAAGCGCTTTCCACGAACTCCCATTTCAGTCCGTGCAATTTCAAGTCGACCTGGAATCCGGTGATTCCATCCCGGGTGCCCGCGACTTTCCAATCCATGTCCCCGCAATGGTCTTCCGTTCCCAGGATGTCGGTGACGAGTTCGCCGTTGCCGTCGTCATCGGTAAAGAGTCCGATCGAGATTCCAGCCACCGGCTTCTTAATGGGTACGCCGGCGTCCATCAGGGCCAATGTGCCCGCGCAAATGGATGCCATGGAACTGGATCCGTTGGATTCGAGAATTTCCGAAACCACCCGCACCGTGTATGCGTAATCGTCCGGCATGATCGGCCGTAGGCTGCGTTCCGCCAGGTTTCCGTGACCGACTTCTCTTCGTCCCGGGCCCATAATGCGGCCGGCTTCCCCTACACTGAAGGGCGGGAAGTTGTAGTGAAGCATGAAGCGCTTTTCGTTCGGTCCGCCGGCAATCGCGTCCATTTTCTGCGAGTCGGAAAGCGTGCCCAGGGTGACCGTGGCCAGCGACTGGGTTTCTCCGCGAGTGAAGACCGACGATCCGTGTGTCCGCGGCAGCACGCCGACTGCTCCCGAAAGGGGGCGGATCTCGTCAAAAGCACGGCCGTCGATACGCTGCTTGTTCTCGACAACGTTCTTGCGAACGATGTCGATTTCCAGTCTGTCGTAGATGCCAACGAGGGTTTTTTTGTTGAGATTCTCGTCTTCCGCCAGAAGCTTTTCCGTCCACTCATCCTTGACCGCGTGAACGCGGGACTCGCGTTCACTCTTGGGAACGATGCTCAGCGCTTCCCGCATTGCCGTGCCGATTTCGGCCTGCGCGCGTCCGTAGAGTGAATCGTCGGATTCGGGGAGCTCGATCACCTTGTCCGGCTTCCCTGCTTTGCGCCGGAGCTCAAGCTGAGCATCCGTCAACTTCACCACCGCCTCGTGCGCCAGTTTCATCGCCGCCAGCATATCGGCTTCGCTGACTTCTTGCGCGTCGCCTTCGATCATGGCCGGCAGTTCGCGAGTTCCCACATAGGTGAGATTCAGATCGCTGGTCTCCATCTGCTCGTGGGTAGGGTTGATTATGAACTCTCCATCCACCCGGCCGATGCGGACCGCCGCGATGGGACCCTGGAAAGGCGCATCGGATAAAACCAACGAGGCGCTGGCCCCATTGATGTTCAGTATATCTACGATTTCTTCGCCGTCGGCGCTTAATAGCTGGTTGAAGATCTGGACGTCGTTACAAAACCCTTCCGGAAAGAGGGGCCGAATCGGGCGGTCGGTGGCGCGCGCCGTGAGAATCTCGAATTCGCCAGGCCGCGCTTCCCGTTTGAAAAAGCCGCCGGGGAAACGCCCGGTCGCATAAAATTTCTCGCGGTACTCAACCTGGAGCGGGAACCAGTCGATTCCTTCGCGGGGGGATTTACTGATGGTGGTGGCGGACAGGAGAACATTGTCTCCGGTGCGGATAATGACAGATCCGGACGCTTGTTTTGCAAGCAGTCCCGTTTCCATGGTTATGGTTTTCCCGCCGATTTCAATGGTAACGGATGTAGTTCCGAGCATGATTTCCTTTCTTGAGGACGAATACCCTCGGGGAATACTTTCTGGTGCAGATCCGCCGCCGCGTCTACGGCGTGAACGCACGCCGCCTCAGCGGTCAGGGGATACGCAACTTGCTATGCAGTCTCTGGTGGGAAGCGACCTGGGATCAGCGCCGTAGCTCGAGACGCTCGATCAGTGCGCGATAGCGTTTGGAATCCGTGCTGTTCAAGTAGTCAAGCAGCTTGCGGCGGCGGCTGACCATTATGATCAGTCCGCGGCGTGAGCTGTGATCCTTGGAATGCGTCTGCAGGTGACCCGTCAGATGCTTGATCCGTTCGGTCAGCAGCGCAACCTGTACTTCAGCGGAACCGGTATCACGTTCGTGAATCCGGTACTCCTGCTTGATCGACTCCTTTACTGTGGATTCCATATTCCTCGACAGGATCCGTCTGTCCTTCTTTCTTGCTTGTTTCTCTTTCTGGTTCGGCGGGAATATACAGGAGTAGGATGAGCATTGTAAAGAAGCATGACTGAGTATTTTTGTATCGGTGTCGACGGGCGCCGAAAGTCGTAAGTATTTGAGGGTCAGTATGTTAAGATTGATTGTTTGGGCTGGGAGGTCGCTTTTATGGAGGTTCTGAGACCAGAACATAGAATTTCTAATCTGATCAAAAGGGCAGAATCCGGCGCAAATGTAGTTGTCCACGGCTGGGTTCGCACGCGTCGGGACTCCAAGGGCGGATTCTCTTTCATTGAGCTCAATGACGGTTCGAGCCTCCAGGGTATCCAGGTGGTAGCCGACAGTGGCCTGGAAAACTACGAGTCCGAAATTGCTCAGCTCGGAACCGGGTGCAGCGTCCGGGTGCATGGAACCTTGAAAGAGTCGCCCGGAAAGGGCCAGAGCGTCGAAGTCCACGCCTCCCGGATCAAGGTCCTCGGCTGGGTGGAGGATCCGGATACCTACCCACTGCAGAAAAAGAGGCACTCGATGGAGTTCCTGCGGGAAGTGGCGCACCTCCGGCCCCGCTCGAATACCTTCGGCGCCGTGGGCCGCGTCAGGAATTGCCTCGCCATGGCAACGCACCGATTCTTTCAGGAACAAGGATTTCTCTACCTTCACACCCCGATTATCACGTCGAGCGACTGCGAGGGGGCGGGCGCCCTGTTTCGAGTTTCCGCGGAGGAATCGGGCGAAGCGGCTTCCGAGTTTTTCGGGCGTGCCGCCTATCTGACCGTGAGCGGGCAACTTGCCGCGGAGAATTATGCATGCTCTCTGACGAATGTTTATACATTCGGTCCGGCCTTCAGGGCGGAGAACTCGAACACGTCCCGACACCTGGCGGAGTTCTGGATGATCGAGCCGGAAATGGCCTTCTGCGATCTCGATGGCACCATCAACCTGGCCGAAGCCTACATTAAGTACATCTTCTCCGCGGTACTGGCCGAGTGCCCGGAGGACATGGCCTTCTTCAATCAATGGATCGAAAAACAGGCGATTGCCACCCTGGAACAGGTGGTCAGCAAGAATTTTGAACGTATGACCTACACCGAGGCGATCGACATTCTGGAGCGTAGCCGTGAGTCGTTCGAGTTTCCGGTAAAGTGGGGAAACGATCTGCAGAGCGAGCATGAACGCTTCTTGTCCGAAAAGCACGTTCAGCGTCCGGTCGTAGTGACTGACTATCCCCTCGGCCTGAAGGCCTTCTACATGCGCCGGAACGACGACGGAAGAACGGTAGCCGCCATGGATGTCCTGGTTCCAAGAATCGGGGAAATCATCGGCGGAGCACAGCGGGAAGAGAGGACCGATCTGCTTCGTGAGCGGATGAGCGAGGCCGGACTCCCCGAGAAGGAGTACTGGTGGTACCTCGACCTGCGAAAGTACGGCACCGTTCCGCATGCCGGCTTCGGCCTGGGATTCGAGCGAACCATTCAGTTCGCCACCGGCATGGCAAACATCCGGGATGTCATTCCATTTCCCCGAACCCCCGGCAGCATGGAATTCTAGGCGAAGAAAAAAAACGGAATTCAGCCTGGAGGGCGAAGCTTCAGCTGAGCCGGGGGCTGCATTCTTACCTTTCGCCGACAAGCAATCCGGCACTCAGATTTCAGTCCGGCCTGTGATATTGGTCAGAGTTTTCGTAGGAATCAGAGATCGGACAACGATGGCGGCGACAATAGCGGTGGACGATTTAGTCCCCTCATGGTCCGCTATCGTCAACCGATTTCGACGGCCTCCCAATCAAGTCCAGCCTGTGAAACGGGGTCACAGCTTTCCATGTATTTTAATCGCAATCCTAATCGATAGATTGAAGTTCCGTCGAAACAACGGACAAACAAGGATGGCCTCTGACTTGCGTCAGATTCTTCCGAATGTCTGAGTTCGAACATCGAACATCGAAGGAACAGGACAAAGACCCACGCCACTTCGATGTTCGCTCCGTTGCTGTGAGTTACGCAAGGATTCAGAAACCCGAAATCTGGACTCTCAGGTTAGCCTCGGTCTGTCTTGTCCCAACCGATCGGCTCAGCTGAAGCTTCGCCCTCCAGATCGCATCCACGACTTACCGGGGAGTGGGAACCGTATGCTCTCATGGTAGGGTGAAGTCCGCGACAACAGATGCGGAGTACTCTCCTGCGCCGCCACCCTTATCGCGCCGGATCGAACAGGTGATATCGCTTTGCCTTGCTGCGCGAACTTCCCTGGTCCCAGAAACGATTGAAGTCGCGCCGCAGGGCATCGCGGTCGATTCCCTCCAGCGCTGATTCGGCGGCACCGTCGAAATCGTTCGGATTCTCGAGAAGGTACTCCACGATTCGGTCACAGATCGAAGAGTAATTCTTGCCCGGGTGGACCACCTTCGCGCCTTTCCTCAGGAAATATGCGAATGCCCAGGAAGTAGCATAGTGAAGGCCTCGCTGTCTCATCGCGTAGTCCTGGTCATTCCGTTCGTCGGCGACGTAGAATTCCCCGCGGGAAAAAAACATCATGTCGATCACATCCACCCGATCGCCGAACTGCCCGTAGTGCTCGATATACGCAAGCCGGTCCTCGTTCTCGTCGATGGTGATGAATTTTCTGGCCGCGCTGAATCGTGTCGCCTCAAAAAAACATGCCTGCCCTTCGTTCAACCACATCGGGATTTCCGTTTGATCCAACGCATAGAAAACGTACTGATGAAATGCTTCATGATAGGCGGTGTCGAGAATCTCATTTTTGCCGCTGCCGCCTCCGGCAGGAGAAACAACGAGCTCCTTCCTGGAGGGCATCCAAAGACCAATCGTCCACGCGTACTCCGATCCCACGTAGGTCAGATATTCTTCCCGGCTGTTAAAGACTCGAATCACGCTGACTTCCTCGATCGGCTTAACCGGTGGGTACAGTTGCTCAAAAGCGCTGCGCAAAATCTCAATGTCCTTCTGAATTCGGTCCACCAGGCCCTTCTTGGACTTCTTCAGATTCGAGACCAATACGTAGTGGGGCATTTCCACGTACCACCAGTCATCAAGCGCGTTGATGTTGTCGATCACGCGCTTCTTGGTTTGAAGAAAATTGTCGGTCTGGTTTGCATTTTGTGCCAGGGCGGAGAAATTCTGGCGGCGCATGTCCGCAGTCTTCGATGAGGTGCGGGTCGTACTCGTCGATACGCTGCGCAACCACCGCAAGACGGCCACGTCCAGGTTCTTGATGGACTCCGGATGCCGAATCTCGAAGAGGAAGACCACGAACCAACTTCTGGTTTTTGAGCTGACCTTCATGAGGAAGACCCGGTTGTATCCGGGCGCATCCAGTGAGTACATGCGGCACGGGAAAGGAATCGCGTGCTTCTCCGCCAGTTGACGATGCCCGGTGACAACGGCTCCGCTGAATGCCTCGATCCAGTCGTTGATCGTCTCCTCAGTCCAGGTTGGTTTCCAGGCGTCCGCGGCCTTCCTGTACGAAGCCTCCGTCACGTAGCCACGATTGATCTCGTCCACATCCAATCCGTGGGGCACCGACATCATTGCCACCGTCACTTTCCCGAGCTCGTTGGTAAACAGTGCGCGGGTCTGGTCCAATTTCCAGGCCTGGGAAAATTGAAGGGCCTCGATCCGCCGGTCCGTTTGTGGGTCCGTAAAAGTAAACGTGTCCGGGGACGGTTTGGGCAGCAGGGGGATCTCCCGAAATGGCGTGAATCGGATCCCGGCGCGGGGAAGCTCAACGGCCTCATCCAGCTTCAGTTCCAGTGCCGCCGGCGTGGGAGTTCCCCCCAACAGGCAGAACGCTGAAATCAGCATGAACCTGGAGTTTATTCTACTGGTTTGATTCGTGTTGATGGACGTGAAGGGTAGCATCCACTACGGACTTTGAACAGAAGGTAACAAAGAGAACGAAGCGGAATTTCTGATTGTGGGCTCCTTCGCAGTGCAGGGAATATGGGATTCTTCTTCTTGTGCTTTTTTGTGCCTTTTTGTGGCCAGACCCGGCATGTCCGTGGCCGCTCGGAAGTCTTGGCGACTTCCGCTACAGTACGGATGGATGACGCGAGAAAAAGACCGCAATCAGAATCTACTCTTCGTTCTCTTTGTCTTCTGTTCAAAATCCGTTCCCCGAATTCCGCATCCCATCATCCCCCGCTGACCGCCTGCATGAAGACCAGTTGATCTCCGTCTGTCAGTTCGTGTGTGCCGACATCAAGCCATCTTGAATTGGTGTCATTGAGGAAGCAAAGCACATGGGTGCGAAGAGATCGCGATTCGTCAAAGAGGTGAAGCGCGACTTTTGGCTGTTCTGCGCCGATTCTTTCGAAAGCCTCGGAGAGGGTTGTCGCCTCCACCTGGAATTCACGAAGGCCGTCGGCAACGTGAGACATGAGTTGCGGCAGCTCGATGCGGACGGACGCCACTCAATCCTCCCGGACGAACGCAGAGATGTTGAATATTCGGGGAAGCCGGCAGGGAAGGGTGGTCCAGGATTCTCCGTCGTCGTTCGATACATACACTTCACCGGACGTCGTGCCGCAGTAGATGCCGCCTGGATCCAGATGATCGGTGTCCATGGCACCGCGCAGGACCCCGGCGTATGCGTGAGGTCCGGGGAGACCCTTGCGGAGCGCTTCCCAGGTATCCCCGTTGTTTTGCGATCTGAATACAGTCAATCGCCCTTCCGCGGGAACCCGGTATTCGTCGCTTTCCAGTGGTACGATGAAAAGGTCTCCAGTCCGGTCGTTGTAAACCACGGGGAATCCAAAGCTCGAGGGGAGACCCTCCTCGATGCGGTCCCACGAGTCCCCTCCGTTCGAGGTGCGGAACATCCCCTTGTGGTCCTGCCGGAAAATGCGGTTCGCGTCATCGGGGTGCCGGGCAAGTCCGTGTACGCAATAACCGATATCCTTGAACTCACTATCTTCTATAGCTGACGGGACGCCGTCGTTTTTCGCGTTCCAGGTCTCGCCGCCATCGTCGGACCGGAATACGCCAACCGCCGAGATGCCGCACCACAGGCGGTTGGGGTTGCGCGGATCGACAAGCACTGCGTGGGCGCACAGTCCGCCCGCCCCGGGGAACCAGTTGCTTCGGGTCGCGTGGCCGTTCAGCCCCGGGATCGCTTCCCAGGAGTTGCCGCCGTCCGCGCTGCGAAACAACCCTGCCTCCGATACGCCGGCGTAACAGGCTGAGCCGGTCGCCTCCAGCGTCCAGATCTGGTCCAGTTTATGTCCGGACGTTTCGGTGTAGGACGGGCACTGATCAACTTGCGTCCAATGGGCCAGGTCGGAGCTTTTATGTATCGCCGCGCCGTAGACCCAGCTTGAGGTCCCGGCCAGGTACGTCCCGTCCGGGCACCTCGTCGACGCGGTAACTTTCCATCCTTTGAAAATGGGGTCTTCGATCTTCCACGAATCTCGCGTCCCATTGCTTCTCGCAACGAACCCGCCTTTGTCCGTGCCGATGAATAATATTACTTTCATGTCCCGAGTATGATGGAATGATCTTACCCTGAGCAAGCCCGGGCATGCGAAAGTAGACATCATGATCTCCCCTTGCTCCGGGTCGGCCTTGGAAGACCAACCTGCATTTGTTGAATTTTTACTCACGGCATGTCCGTCGCCGATCGGAAGTCTTGGCGACTTCCGCTACAGTGCGGATGGAAAAAGGCCGTAATCAAAATCTATTCTTCGTTCTCTTTGTTCCCTTCTGTTCAACGCCGTTCATCCGTTTTCGCGGTTTGCCGGCGCGGTGGATGTTCAGGGTGAAACCGTTTGCGTTATCGAAGGGCTCGACAGTGGCGGTGACTTCGAGGACCGGATAGCGGACGGTGGCGAGGCCGAATTTTTTGTAGGTGGTCTTGAACATCTGTGTTTCGACGAGCCCGGTCCGGTCCGCCAGGGTGATGAATTTCATTTGATCCCCGTCGTCATGATGGACCACGCGGTCGATGACGATCAGGCCGCAACAGGTTACTTCCTTGCCCAGGTGCTGCTTGAGTTCCGCGACCGGGCAGTAGGTTTCCCATGCGATATCGGGATACCGGTCAAGGGGATGGCCGCTGACGGTGAAACCGAGCAACTCCGCCTCCGCGTCGAGCTGTTCCAGGCGGGTGGGTTCGGTCCGTGAAACCGGGGGCCTGGGATGATCCGGAGTCTCCGCAAAAAGCGAGTCCTGGTCCGGGGCGTAGGCGCCGGTGAGCCACTGGATATCCCAGAAGAGCGGGGTGCGGCATACACGGTCGGGGTCGGCTCTTTCCGCGAAAAAATCAAGCGCGCCGGCGCGCAGCAGGAGTTCGGACTCCTCGCGGGTCGGGCGTACACGGTGCAAGAAGTCGCGAAGCGATGCAAAGGGGGCGCTCCCCCGTTCCCGCAGGACGCGCGGAGGAAGCTGTGCGGTAAGACCCTTGATCGAGGACAGGGGCACGCGAATGAGGTTTCCGTTCCGGGCGCGGTATCCCGGGCCCGGATCGTCCACGCACGGCGGCAGCATCCGGATCCCCAGCCGGAGGCATTCGAGAACGTAAACGAGGGACGAGTAGAATCCCTTCCCATGGGTCAGGACTGCCGCCATGAATTCGGTGGGAAAATAGGTCTTCATCCACGCGCCCTGGTAGGCCTCGACGCCGTAGGCCGTGCTGTGCGCCTTGCAGAAGGAGAAGCCGTTGAATCCGCAAAGAAACAGCCAGACCTTTTTGATCTCCTCTTCGGTGTGACGGCATGCGCGCGCCGCTTTCCAGAACAGTTTTCCGAGTTCACGGACCTTGTCCCAGTCGCGCTTGTTCAGCGCGCGCCGCAGCCGGTCGGCGTCGCCGGGAGACATCGACGTGAATGCGTCACAGACCTGCAGCACCTGCTCTTCGTAGATGATCATGCCGAAGGTGGTGCGGAGACAGGATTCCAGGGACGGATGCGGGTAGGTAACCGGCTCGATGCCCTGGTATCGTCTCGTGAATAGCTGTTTCTTTTTCTCGTTGGCGGCGCCGGGCCGGATGACGCTCACAATCGCAATCAGCGTGTCAATGTCGCGAACGTTGCACATGCGGCACAGGCTGATCATCGCCGGACTTTCGATATGGTGCACCGCCCGCGCCTGTCCGGAGGAGATCAGGTCCCAGATCCGCGGGTCGGAGAAGGGTTCTCGGTTTTCGGTTTCCGGTTTTCGGTTGTCGGGGGGGGGCGTAGCTTGGGCTTCCAAACCCGAGCAGCGCACTCCGAAGGGGACGCGCGCCGAGCAGGTTTTGTAGTCAATCTCCACTCCTTGCTCTCGGACCATGTCGCCGGCGTCGCGGAGGACCGCGAGGCCGCCCTGGGCGAGGATGTCGATTTTCACCAGGCCGATATCTTCCGCCGCGTCCATGTCGACGTGCGTCGTCGGGTAGTTCTTGGCCGAGACAAAGGTCGGGGTCAAATGCGCCATCGGGTCGCGGGAGAGCACCACGCCGCACGGATGCATCTTGGGGTTGCGGGGAAACCCGTCCAGTTTGCGGGCAAGCCGGAACGCGGTGGCGAAGGGTTCCTCGTCGAACGGTACGTCACCGCACTGCACGTGATTTCGCGCGTCTTCCAGGTCCCGCGCCCGCAGGTGAGGGATCAGGGTGGTGACGCGGCGAACCTGGTGTTCGGAGACGCCCATCACTTTCGCCACGTCTCCGAGTGCGCTGCGGGACTGGTAGGTGCTGAAACCGCCCACCACCGCCGTGTGTTCGGGACCATATTTTTCGAACATCAGATCAACCACGTCGTCCTTCCGGTCGTGCGCGAAGTCGATATCAATGTCCGGCAGCTTGTTCAACTGCATGCGCTCCCGGTTCAGGAATCGTCGAAAATCGAGTTCAAAACGAATGGGGCAGACGTCACTGATCCCGAGGCAGTAGCATACCAGTGAATCGGCGGCGCTGCCCCGCGTGATCCACTCGATGCCCTCTCCGCGGCAGGTCTGGAGGAGATCCCACACCACGAGGAAATACTCCTCGTACCCGACCTCCTCGATCATCCCCAGTTCCTCTTCGATCTGGGGCAGGAGCCGCGCGCGGCCGGCGCCATACCGGTCCCGCACGCCGTGCAGCACCAACTCGCGCAGAAATCCGTGCGCGGTCATCCCTCCCGGAGCGCGGAATGGAGGAATCTGCATCTTCCCAAATTCAAAATCGAAATCACACCGGTCTGCAATCTCCTGCGTGAGGCCGATCATCTCCGGATGGGCTTTGAATCGCTCCCGTAGAGACCGAGGATCGGGGAACGCATATGTCCCCTTGCGTTTTTCCGGATGTGACTGATTGAGGAGGGTGAGGGTCCGGATGCTCTGGACGATTTCGAAATCCTTTTGGTCTCCTGCCGCGGCATAGCGAATCGGCGGGGTGGCCACGGCATTGGCCGGCAGGCCCGCTGTTGCCCTCGGCGGCCGGGCCACCGCGGGATAGAAGGCACCCGGGAAGTGAGGCGCGAGTGCCGCGTGGGCCGAGACCGCGATCAGGCCTTCGGTGTCGAAGCGAAAATTCCGTAGAGAGAGACGCGCGGGCCGGCCGGGCCCATGCCCGCTCAGGATCCGGCAGAGGTTCGTATATCCATTGCGGTCCCGCGCATAGAGAAGAACGGTCGCCTGGTCGATTTCGATTTCGGTGCCGATGACCGGACGGATTCCCGCGGCCTGCGCGGCTTGCACGAACCGGACCGCGCCATGCAGGTTCCCGGCGTCGGTCATCGCAACGGCAGGACACTCATACTTCACTGCCAGTTCCACGATGTCTTCCGGTGAAAGAAGAGAATCGAGAAAGGAGTAGTAGCTGTGGATGCGAAGGGGAACGAAGGGGGGGATTCCGGATTTCGGATTTCGGATTTCGGATTTCGGATTTTCGATTTGTTTGGGATTTGGGATTTGGGGTTTGGAATTTGAGGCCTGTTTGGGACTTGGGATTTGGGGTTTGGGATTTGAGGTCTGTTTGGGACTTGGGATTTTGGATTCGGACCTTGGGAGATCGTGGCCTCGCATGACGGCCTTGCTGCCGTAGGAATGTTTGAGCTCCTGGACAATGTTGGCGAGCCGGTGCCGGGCATCGTAGGTTCGGGCCGGGCCGTCCAGCGCAAGTTCCGCGCGTGGATAGGCAGCGTAGAGATTGGAGAGTTTCAGCGAAACCATGCGAAGGCTGATGCGGCGCTCCCAGGTCCGGCGCAGCAGCGGCCGTAGGCGTCCGTACAGATCTGTTTCCAGGTCGGTCGGCTCGGGGAGGCTTTCGCTGCGCTGCTGTTCGGTCATGTCGTTGTACCGGACTTTGACCGTTACGGTGCGAATCATCCGGCCGTCGCCGCGCGCAGCCGCCGTCAAGCGGTCGGCCATGCGCCGGAGGGTCGCATCGATGACTGCCTCGTCGATGACGTCTTTTTCAAACGTGTGCTGGCTCCCGTAGGATTTTACGGCGGCGGTTTCCGGTGTCACCGGCCGCTCGTCGACCCCGTTCGCGAACTCGCGCAATAGAGGCGCTCTCGATCCCACCAGCAACGCCAGGCAGTCGACGGGAGTCGCCGCAATCTGCCCGATATGCGTAAGCCCCGCGGCATTCATGCGCACCGCGGTATGATGGCCGATTCCGGGGAGCCATCGATTGGGAAGGGGGTGCAGGAATTGCTTCTCCTCTCCCGGTTCCACCTGCACGAGGGCATGGGGCTTTCGGAGCTTGGAGGCGATCTGGCTGACCAGTTTGCTGCTGCCGATTCCTTCACTGACCGAGATTTTCAGGGCCTGATAAATCGCTTTGCGCACGGTGTCGGCAACCCGGCGCGGCGCGTGACGGCACCCACTGAGATCCAGGTATCCCTCGTCGATGGAACTGATCTCGACATCCGGTGTAAAGTCGTAGGCGTACGAGAACATCCAGCGGGAAAATTGCTCGTACTTTTCAAAATCACCCGGCAGCAGAATAAGGCGGGGGCACAGCTTCTTTGCCCGCGCGCTGGGCATCGCGGCGGTGATCCCGAACTTGCGCGCTTCGTACGACGCCGACGCAATCACCCCGCGCGTCTCCCCGCCCACCGCAATCGGCCGCCCCCGCAACCGGGGATCCGCCGCCTGCTCCACAGAAGCAAAAAAAGCATCCGCATCGATATGAACAATGAATTTCGCCACGCCCTGGGCTCCGCTTTTTGAACAGAAGGCAACGAAGAGAACGAAGGGAGTTTTTAGGTGCTGTTTGCTCCGGGTAGGATCATGCGGGCGATGCCCTTTGCCAGTGTCAGTTGGTTGAAGTTGATGACGAGACCCAGTGGTGTGTTGAGCAGTTTCATGTAGCTCATCAATTGCGCTTTGTGGATGGGGAGAGTTTTCTCCACTGCCTTGAGTTCCAACAGGAGACCGTTGTCCACCCAGATATCGAGTTTCAGCGGCTCGTCGAATACGTATCCCTTGTATTCGACAGGTACTACGGCCTGACACACCGCGGGAATACGCTGCAGTTCCAGTTCCCGGACCAGGCATTTTTCGTAAATCGACTCAATCAGGCCCGGTCCTTTGTCCCGGTGCACCTCAATCGCCGCTCCGATCACCTTTCCACTCCAATCATCTGCCCTGGCATAATCAGGATGCATAAAGGATTCTCCCTTCGTTCTCTTTGTTGCCTTCTGTTCAAATTCCGTATTTCGACTTATGAGCATTTTCTTATCACGCCGACGACGGTGCCTTGGATTACCAGTTCGGTGGCGGGAATTAGTTTGGGGTATTTCGGGTTTTCCGCGCGTAGATAGGGCTTGCGGCCGCGGAGAAGGAAGGTCTTTAACGTGCTTTCGTTGTCGATCAGTGCCGCGACGACATCCCCGTTCTTGGGAACGACCCCGTGCTCGCAAATGACGTAGTCGCCGTCGAGGATGTGCTTCCCGATCATGGAATCGCCGCGGATCCTCAACGCGAATGTGCGGGTGGTCGGGCGGATGCCCAGGGTCTCCACGTCGACGGAAATACACCCCTCCGGTTCCTGCGTCCGGTCGTCCGGAAGCCCCGCCGGAATGTCGCCGTAGATCGGGATGTCCCGAACCCGTCCCCGCATTTTTCGCAGCGGCGTCTGCACCTGCAGCGCCCGCGCCCGCCCGGGCCGTTGCTTCAGCACCCCTTTCCTGCAAAGCGCCTGAACATGATCGCGAGCGGCATTCATGCTGCTGAAGCCGAAATGATCGGCAATCTCCCGAAGCGTAGGCGTCTCTCCCCGGTCCCGCTGACAACGCTCGATATAAGATAAAACCTGCCCCTGTCGCCTGGTCAGCGCTTTCATGGGTCGTTTCCCCCACCTTCGATATTCGATATTGAGTATTCGATGTTGGATGTTTTCCGTTGCTCATCGCAGTCGCCGACCAGCTTCCCTCCCGCGTCCGGAATATCGAATATCGAATACTCAATATCGAATATCGAAGGGTGGGTTCTGTCCGGCCGTTCGCGTACGAGATTGGACTCAGCAGTCTTGGCGCTCTTCGCGAAGATCCGAATTAGCTCATCGCACTCGGTCAACGTCACGGTTGCCGCGTCGAGTGGTTCGAACAGATTCTTTCGAAGAATGATTTTGAGCCAGATACGTGTCTCTCGTAGCTCCTTGAGAATAATCTTGATTTTGTGAATGAAATCTCGCCGTGACTCGGCGCTTTGTGCCTCTCCGTAATTCGGAGCGGGAGACGTGCCGGACCGGATCAGTTGGCTGCCAATGTGGTTGCCGGTTTTCGTCGATGGAAGAACTTCCACGACGTCGATCACTGAAACGGCGAAGCGAATCAAGCGATCTTCCAAATCGTATCGTGTCGGGTTCGCGCTCATCCACCATTTCTCCTTGTCTGTCGGTTTGGAGGCTTTTTTGGCTCAAATGCCGAATATCATGAAATACTGAATATTTGAACAGTAGTGTGGGTCCAGCGATAGGTCAAGCCAATCCGAGGTCAAAAAGGCCCCGACGCACCCAGGAAAGGTCAGGCTTCCGGCGTGATGCCGACTCTGATGCCGAAGTTGGCTGTCAATTCGCCCGCTTTAGAGCCTCCAAGCGGCTTGAAATCGACCAGCAGAGAATCTCGGGCCGCGGCATCGCCGGCCCCGTGGAGAATGCCATCCTTTTGATTGAGGGGATGACCCCGGACATACATCTGCGTGGTCAGTATGCTTCTGCCGCCCGCCAGGACTTTGAAGTGGATGTGCGGGGGACGGCCGCCTCCAAAGGAGTAGGTCACCGGCTTGATCGTGCGAAAATAAAATTCGCCGGTAGAACCCGTCAGGAACCTTCCGAACCCTTGGAAGTTCTCGTCGCGCCGCTTCCGGTCCGGGCTCCTCGTGTGAAGATAGATCCCGTTGTTGTCGACCTGCCAGATCTCGACCACCGCGTTGCGAACCGGTGCCCCCGATGCGCTGAGGACACGACCCGTAAGATGAGTGATTTCGCCTACCGCCGGTGTTATCGCGTCGTTGACAAGGAGCAGGTCGTTGTCGGTATCCAACGGGAGCTTGTCCGGATAGAACGGGCCTTCCGTCTGTCGCGGCGTCAGTCCGATCGCCTCCGCGAAGGCGCCGGGCGCCGACAATGCCAGCGTCCCATACATCGCGTTTCTTAAGAAATCGCGGCGCGTCTTCGAATGACGCACATCCCGAATCAATTCTGAGTTGCGTTGCTTTGTTTTCCAGCTGGTTTGCATCGATGTTTTTGGCGGGTTTAACAGGACCTGTTTTCGGGCGTATATTTACTGTCAGTTGCGAGCGCTGCCGGCAGTGCATGTTCCGTGCTCCGCCCCTCAATTATCGCTCCATGACTGCAGGCAGTTGTCCTCTCCAGGAAGCGGTATTCCGCGCACACACGGGATACCGCTTCTCTTCTGCTTAGATCACGTCGAGACGGACCGCGCAGACTTTGAGCTCCGCCGTCTCCGTCACCGGGTCGTACCCCGATCCGGTAAGCACATTCACCGGGGTGTCGCTGAAACTGAAACTGCAGAATACCGTGCCGGGCTGGGACTGGTCGGTCGCCCGGACTTTGATTTGGATCTCTCCGCGCCGGCTCGCCATCCGGCAGAATGCGCCATCCTCAAGCCCCCAGGCCGTCACGTCGTCCGGATGGATTTCAAGGGTCTCTTCGGGAAGCAGGTATTCAATGCCGGCCGAGCGGCCGGTCTGCGTGCGGGTGTGGTAGGAAGAGAGCCGCCTTCCCGTGGTGAGCCATACGGGATACTCGTCGTCGATCACCTCGGCCGGGTCCCGGTATCCGATCACCTTGAATACACCGCGGCCATTCTTGAATTCTCCCTGGTGCAGCACCGGCGTTCCCGGGTGACCCTTTTCCGGAACCGGCCACTGATACGCTCCGTCCGCAATGCGATCCCAATCGAGTCCCTTGTATATGGGGGAGAGACCGCAGAGTTCGTTGAATACATCCTTGGCGGATTCGAATTCAAATCCCGGCGTGCCCATCCGCTTCGCAATCTGGGAGACGATCCACCAATCCGGTTTCGCCTCGCCGGGCGGAGACACGGCCGCGCGCAGTCGTTGCACACGCCGCTCCGTGTTGACGCATACGCCTTCCGTTTCTCCCCACGATGTCGCCGGAAACACCACGTCCGCCATCTCCGCGGTTTCAGTGAGAAAGATGTCGATGACCACGAGGTGGTCCAGGCTCTTCAGGGCGTGCTCGCAATGTTTCCGGTCGGGATCCGATACCAGCGTGTTTTCTCCGTCAATCAACATCGCAAAAATGGCTTCTCCGCAGCGATCCAGCGCGGTTACCTTGGTGATTCCTTTTTCCGCATCGATCTCCCGGCCATATGCTTCTGAAAATCGCTTTGCGATTTCTGGATCGGCGCATGGCTGAAATCCCGGAAAGTTCGCCGGCACCGCTCCGGAGTCACCCGCCCCCTGGATGTTGTTCTGCCCACGCATCGGGTTCACTCCCGTGCCTTCGCGCCCGATATTCCCGGTCATCAGCGCCAGGTTACAGAGGCTCTGCACATTGTCCACGCCGCAGATGTGCTCGGTGATGCCCAGCGTATAGTAGATTGCGCCACGCTCGGCTGCCCCGAACCACCGGGCGGCCGTTTCGATGTCTCCCGCGGGTACACCGGTGATCGGTTCCGCCCATTCGGGCGTGAAGTCCCGGATGTGAGCGAGGAACTCCTCGTTCCGGGTCGTCCGCTCCTCGACAAAGGTCCCGTCGACGAATCCATCGCGCTCGATAACGTGGGCCATGGCAAGCAGCAACGCTACATCGGATCCCACGCGAATCGGAAGATAGAGATCCGCCATTCGGGCCAACGGGATCTTGCGCGGGTCCGCCACGATCATCTTTGCGCCCTTCGCCAACGCTTTCTTGATCCCGGTCGCAGCCACCGGATGACACTCGGTCATGTTGGTTCCGATGCAGAAAATTACATCGGGTTTTTCCATGTCGGCAAGTGGATTGGACATAGCTCCCCTGCCAATCGTGGCGGCCAGACCGGCCACCGTCGGCGCGTGTCAAGCACGGCTGCAGTTGTCTATGTAGTTGGTGCCGAAGCTCGCGCGAATGAACTTGCCCATGGTGTAGGCAGCTTCGGAAGGCGCGCGGCCGGAAGCCACGCCGTAAATGCTGTGGCGCCCGTGCTGCTCACACGCGCGCGCGAACCCGGCGGCGGCGCGATCGAGTGCATCCTCCCACGTTGCCTCGTGCAGCTTTCCGTCTTCGCCGCGTACGAGGGGCGCCTTGAGCCTCTCCTCGTGCTGCACGAAATCGTAAGCGAACTGGCCCTTGACGCAGAGCGCGCCCTTGTTTGCCGGTCCGTCCATCGCGGGGAGGACACCGACGACCTTTTCTTCCTTGGTCAGGATGTCCACCGAGCAGCCGACGCCGCAGTAGGGGCAGATGGTCCGGGTTTTCTTCAGTGAACCCGGCACATCAACATTGCGCAATGCCTTCTTGTCTCCAAGTGCGCCGGTGGGGCACGTCTGTACACACTGACCGCAGAACGTGCAGGCCGAGTCTCGCAGGCTGCCGTTGAATTCGGTGACGATCTGGGTGCCGAAGCCGCGGTTCAACACGTTGATGGCATGATCGCCTTCCTGCTCCGCGCAAACCCGCACACAGCGGTAGCAGGAGATGCATTGATCGTAGTCTCGAAGGATGAATGGATTGTCGTCGTCGGTATTGGATTTGCCGGACTGCTTTCCCGTAAAACGCCCGGTTCGCGCTTCGTACTTGTCTACCAGCTCAGTTAATTCCTGTGAGGCGAATCCGCTCAGCGGATCGACTTCGAGTTGGCGGTTTTCGGAAACCACGAGCTCGAGAAGCGTCTTGCGGTGTTTCTCAATGTCGCGCGGGGACGTGTGAACGACCATGCCTTCCGTGACCCGGGTGGTGCAGGAGGCGACAGGGTTGCGAACCCCTTCCACGCGCACCACGCAAAGGCGGCAGCCACCAAAGGGTTCGAGCCGGGGATCGTAACAAAGTGTCGGAATATCTTTGCGATGCCTCTGCGCGACGTCGTAGATGGTTTCACCGTCCTGGAATGTGACTTCCTTTCCATCAAGCGTTATCGTGCTCGCGTCGACGTTGGTTCCCTTGAGAAGCATGGTTTTACGCTATCGGGTTCGCCACTTTTTTTCAACCTGTTTGGGGAAATACTTGACCAGGCTGTCGGTAATCAGGGGCGCCGCCATGCCGAGGCCGCAAGCGCTGGTTGCCCGCATGGCATCGCCGATATCCTGTATTTCTTCATTCCAGGCCACCAGGTCGGCGCACGACGATTCGCCGTTGAGTCGTTCCTTCAATCGCTGGGTGCCGATGCGGCAGGGGAAGCACTTGCCGCACGATTCATCCGCGAAGAACTCCATCGCTTCGTGTGCCATTTTCATCATGTCGCGACTGTCGTCGAAAACGATGATGCCCGCGGCCCCAAGCATCGAACCCTTTTCGCGAACCGACGGCTCATCGAGGGTTACATGCAGGTCTGCCCCGCCAAGGAATCCCCCCGACAATCCGGCCATGGTCACCGCCTGGATGGTGCGCCCTTCAGGGGCTCCGCCGGCCCACTCCTGCAGCAGCGTCTGCAGCGGCAATCCGAGCGGAACCTCGTAGTTCCCGGGCCGTTGAATGTCGCCGGAAAGGGAGATGACCTTCGTGCCGGTCTGCCCGTTCTGGCCGAGCCCGGAATACCAGTCCGCGCCTTTCAGGAGAATATGCGGTACCGAGGCGAGCGTTTCGACATTGTTGACCGCTGTCGGCTTGTCGTTGAACCCGTGTGTGACCGGGAAGGGGGGGCGGTTGCGCGGGAAGGGATGCTTCCCCTCCAGGCTGTTGAGCAGGGAGCCTTCCTCGCCGCAGATATATGCGCCGGCTCCCCGGCGGACACACAATCGGAATGTCATACCCGATCCCAGAATGTTCTCACCCACGTATCCAGCCTGCTCGGCTTCGACGATCGCTCGCTCCAGGATGTGTTGGATCTCCGGATATTCATAGCGAAGATACACGATTCCCAGCGTGGCCCCGGTGGCGCGGGCCGCGATCGCCATGCCCTCGATCACCCCGTGCGGATCGTGCTCCATCAGTGCGCGGTCTTTAAAGCATCCCGGCTCGCCTTCGTCCGCGTTGCACACCACCGACTTCGGCGTTCCGGCAGCCTCGCGTACCGCTTTCCACTTTGTTCCTGTTGGAAATCCCGCGCCGCCCCGTCCGGCGAGTTTACTTTCGGAGATGACCTCAATGACTTCTTCCGGAGTCAGATCCCTGACCGCACGGGTGAGTCCTTCGTAGCCGCCGGTCGCGCGATACCCGTCGAGAGTGGAACGGCCCGGTTCACGAATTTTCGAAAATACGCATTCCTCGAGCCCGCCGGGATTCGGAGGGGGGAGGGGACTGGGGCGGGATTCCAGCGACGATTCATCCGCCCCAACCGCGACATGATTGCCCCGGATCACCGGAACCGGCTCGTCACACCGTCCGGCACAGGGCATGGCAATCGCGCCCTGCGCCTCGAATTGCGTAAGCATCTCCCGCCCGCCGCGCAGGCAGCAAACCGATCCGGTGCAGACCCGCGGCGCGTTGCGCCCGTCCGGGGTGCGGGAGAAATGATGATAAAACGTTACCGTCCCAAACAGTTCTGCGATGGGAATCTTTAAACCTTCGGATACCGCCCGCAACGCCTCGTCGGAGAGATACCCGTCGCGATCGTGAAATGCATGAAGAACGGGCAGCAGGGGTGCCGGTTCGTCTCGCCACGGGTTGATTAGATCCTGGTTGGAGTTCCTGGTCATATCAAGGGGGCATGGTACGGCGATAGACCGGGTGAAGCAAGGTCATCATGAGCGCCCCGCGGAGGGAGTCGCACAGACGTCCATGCCGTAATAGATGCTTTTTGCATCGATTGGGTGAACACCGCGCTCATCCCCGATCCCGAATCCCAAGATCAAGGAATTCGCACTCGATAAGCCCGAGTTCGCTGGGAACCGTTCGTATCCGTTGCTCCGGTATCGATCGGGGTGGGAGGATGATTCGTGAATATGCCGATCCATTGCCCCGGCGGTGTTTGCGGATCCGAAATGGACTCCAGTACCTGAGTCGCGAACACGCCACCCTGCCAGTCGATCTGAATTGCCCCTTCGGTGTTGCGGATTGCGTTGACGGCAAGGAATGATCCGTCATCTATCGGATCCGTGTCCGCGACGGTCTCCGCTCCGTCCGGTTGTCCGTCCCCGTCGGTATCGGCCAATTCGGGGTTTGTGCCGATCATCAACTCCTGTTCGTTGCTCAGTTGATCGGCGTCGCGGTCCCCGGAGGGGTTGATAATGGTTGTCACGCTTGCAAATTCCAGTCCCGGCACCGGATCGGGAGAGGTGGACGATGCGGTAATGGTATTTGTGGCGACCACCGGCCCAGTGTAGTTGACGGGAATTTGGTAAGTGCTATCGACCACCAAAGCACTGCTGTCCGGCAGGACAGTAAAGGACGCGGGAAACGATCCGGTCACCGCGTTCGCATTGTACAGGAACACGAATCCGGGAGGCGCCGGATCTACCAACTCGATTTCGAAAGCGTGTTCGGGCCCCCCGTTCGCAACAACGATGGAGTAGGTGATCGTAGTTCCGGGCTCTGCCGAGCCTGGACCCGTCTTGAATACCAGGAGATTGGCATCTCCACCGGGCAGAGATAAGGTGATGTCATCAATATTGAAGACATAGAGACCCTCCCCGGTGGAATCCAGGCTGTTCAGCGCCGCATTTGTAAACGCGGAATCAACATCGGGATCCGTCACTACGATCCCAAGGAAGTAGGCTTCGCCCCCGTCCGGCAGTACGAAGTCGGGCGTAGAGGCGTTGAAGACTTCGTGGGTTTTTGCGACAAGCTGGAAATCCCCTGCCTGTACGTCCCCCGGGCTGCCGATCACATACAGGCCAATCGCAAGGGTGGGTCTATCCATAACCAGTAGGATTTGATCTCCCGACAGGAACGCGTCGTCGCCGCCGGTAAGTCCTAGAGAAGCCACGCCGCCGGCGCTTGTCTGATCGAAGCGCTCCACCGAAAGCATGGACTCGCCCGCCACCGGTTGGCTGAGAGCGATACCGCCCAGATCGCTGCTGTTGGGCACGAGGGTACCGCTCCCAAGTCCTTCGAAGTCTACGGTCGAAGGAGCGCCCGACAGGTCGGCCAAAAACGTCTGCCGGCTGGTGTGGAGTGCGGCGCTTTCGCAGCGCGCACCGATTGGAAAACACAGAAGTGCGGCCACGAGGGCGAAGAATTCTAGATCGTACGGATGCGCTTTCATCTTCCGGTCAGTCCGTGGGTTCCACCACGTCCGGTGCCAGGGAAATTCGCAGATCTTCCGGATTCGACTGGAGATCATGATTTAAACTCATGGCTACCCAGACGGTGCCGAAACCGTCGGCGGGATCCAGGTACTCCAGCGCAAGATAGTCGACTGCGGCCGCGTTAAATTTCAATGGAGTGGTCAGAGAGGCGTTGGCCTGAAAATCCTGGCTTGCAGGCCATCGCGGACGTGGAAAGGGCGATAGATCCACAAATTTTCCCGAGACCGGTGTTCCGTTGATGTCATAACTGGGGGGAGACTCATCGAGCACGATTTTCAACACGGCGGGCGCCGATGTAAGATCATGGCTTTTCTCGATAGCCAGCCAGACTTGACCCATCCCGCCAAAGTACGCCAGGTACTCCAATGGAATATACGTCATGGCATTCGAAATGAACTCGTCTTCCGATTCCCCGGGGAACGCATCCACGTCCATGGGTTCGGTCAGACCCGAAAACTCTACATTGCTGAGCACAATATCGGAGCGTACGACCGCGCCCCCGGCAAGCGCCTGCTTTACAGGCCACCGCGGCGCAGGCTTCGACGAGGTAATGTCTGTCCCTGCAGGGTCCAATACGATAAGGGGAGTGATCGCTGCGACATTTAGATCGTTGATCTGGGGCACCGCGACCCAAACGTTTCCTTCGCCGGGAATGTGCAGCAGAAGCTCAAGTCCGAAATAGTCCACGGCCCCATTTGAGAATGTATCCGGCGTGACAAGTTGGATTGAGTTCGATGGGCCAATCACGGTGTCCACAACCGGTTCCCAGATGGTGCCGAGAAATCTCTTGCGGGCCGCGAGCGGATTGACGGCAATGATGAAATTGACCACAGCCGAGGGTTGAACAATCGAGTGTGGCGAACCGCTGCCCTTGCTTCCGATTGCCAATGAATTTAAGAATACCTGGGGGAGATCATCGCGATAAATGAATTGTGAAGGTCTGGCCAGAATCTTTCCGGTCGGAGTATCCGAATTCGCCGGATTTGTCGTGCCAATCAGATCGTGGCGATGAGAGGGCATTTGCGATACACTCAAGACTGCGGTCTCAGCACCTGTCTCGTCACCCAGTTGTCGACTTGATAAGGATTGACCTGTTCCGAGTCCCATCGGGACGCGGCCCCGCAGGTCGGGAATTGCGAAAGTGACTCTTCCATCACCCCCGTGCGCTGTTCCCAGGATAGCGAAAAGCTCGGGATGGGTACTGATCGTGATGAGTCTGCCGTCGCAGGCAAGCCATCCGTCCGGAACCGACGTGGCGGCGTACATCCGGATTTCTCCAATGAAAGGAATAGGCTCTGTCTGCAACCTGTTCTCCAGCGCATCGATCTGCGCTTGCAGATCTGTGAGGGAAGGTCGAGGATCCGCGTTCGAGAACGTTGGCCAAAAGAGTAGCAGCGGAAGGCAAAGTAGACTCAATGCCAAATGTTTTCGCCGGTCGAATACGCAATGCGGAAGGCAACGAATGTTCGTGCTCATTTCAGGCCCTTTCTCTGAAAAAACCGTGCCGAGTAAGTATATCATGCGCGGCGAGTTTGCTCCAACAGCAAACAAGCCACTGAATTTCACGCAAGAATCCATCGTTTCCGCGGCAGCTCAGACAAAAAAAATCGAGAACCGAGAACCGAAAGCCGAGAACCGAAAACACTACGTAGTATGCTACGTAGTGTTTTCGATCGAGGTTACCACGCATAAGCCTGCGGAGCTTCTCCGCCGGGGCCGGGCCAGATTTTATCGAGCTTCTTTCGCGTATCTCCCGAAAGCTCCAATTCGGGCACCTTGAGGGCGCCCGTCAACTGGTCCATCGTGCGGGGGCCGATGATCGGCGCGGTGACCACCGGGTTGTTCAGCAGCCAGGCCAGCGCGACATTGGCGGGAGGTTCGCCAATGTCTTTGCACAATGATTCGTAGGCTTCCAATTCTGTTCGATGATTTTCAATTTGATCGTCCATCCATTCGCTTGCCCTGCGGCCTTCGCCCCGGTCCTCCAGGATGCCGCCCAGCAGTCCGCCGTTCAGCGGGCTCCACGGAATCAGGCCTACGCCGTAACGCCTGCAGGCAGGCACGACTTCCAGCTCTACCATCCGCCGGCAGAGACTGTAGACGCTCTGCTCACAGACGAGCCCGAGAAAATTTCTCTTCGCCGCTTCCTGGTTGGCGGTTGCGATGTCCCATCCCGCGAAGTTGCTGGAACCGACGTAGCGGACTTTTCCCTGTCGTACCAGCGTTTCCATTGCTTCCCAGGTCTCCTCCCAGGGACAATCGCGATCCACATGGTGCATTTGGTAGAGATCGATCCAGCTCGTCTTCATGCGACGTAGGCTGTCATCGCAACACTGAATGATTTTTCTCGCGGAAAGACCGCTGTCCAGGTTCGGGTCGGCCGCGTCATCCGGGATCATCCCGCCGTATACTTTCGTGGCAAGGACTACCCGCTCTCGTCTTCGCCCGCCCTGTGCGAACCAGTTCCCGAGAATCTCTTCCGTTGCTCCGAGGCCTCCGTACACATCGGCGGTGTCAAAGAAGTTAATTCCTTCGTCCAGGGCGCGGTCCATGATCGCGAAACTGTCCGGTTCCGTCGTGTGAGGCCCGAAATTCATCGTGCCGAGACAGAGGGGGCTGACTTTCAGCCCGGTGCGGCCAAGGTGTTTGTAGTTCATCTTGAATGCTCCGACAGGCTGGGAATTCGGCTATTTCGACGCAACGAAGAAACTGTCGTGCACGTGGCTGCGCACGATGATGTACCCTCCGGGCATCGTGGGAACATAACTGGCGCCGAAACTGGGATCGGGCTTGTCCATCATCAACATACATTGAGCAATAAAACGCTGCCATTTCAGCGGCTCTTCGATGTTGTCGAGCCCGAAGAAGGCGTGAGAACGTCCGGGGTTCTTCTTCCCGTACTTCTGCAGCTTGGTAAAAAGGCCCAGGCCGATCGTGTTGGCGAATACGGGAACCGGCGCGCTGGCCGAGGACGTGGTTTCATTCTGATCGATCGTTCCGTAGGTGAGGGGAGCGCCTCGCAACCACAAGACTTTTTCGGAAAGCGACTTGCCAAGACGAGCCCCGTAGGAACTCTCCCAGAACATGATATGGCCGATTTTGCCGACTCCGCCGGTGAAAATCACGCCCGCGTCTTTCGCCAGCAGCGCATCGATCTTGGCTTCGTACGCCAACAGTCCTTTATCGGCGGCGAAATGTAGATTCTTTTTGGGTACCCGGGCGTCGCCTTTCAACAGGCTGTAGAACTGTTCGTCCATGTCATCGGCGAACCGGGTCATGTAGGGATAGTCCTTCTTCGCGATCGATTTTCCGTCCGCGGTGGACCACTCGTCCATTGCGAAAGGATAAATGAGTTTGGGGTTCACGCCTCCGACCTTGTTGAACAACTCGGCGATGACCGCGTAGTGACCCATCGGGCCAACCGGCGTGATCCAGACCACCGGGCGGCCCTGGCTGGTATGCTCTGCCAGTTTGCTGAAGATATTGATCCCGAATTTGTAGTTGTGGGCTTCCAGGCTGTCGGCAATCTCCACCGTAAACTCGGGGTGCCAGTGCGCTTTCCGCCGAAGGAGTTCCGCGGGTTTCGGCGGCCGCGTGCGAACTCGGTCGCGGACCGCCTGTACCGCCGGAGAGTACTCGGCAGGGCAGCCTCGGAAGACTTTTCGTCCACCGGCGCGAATGCTGAACTCACTGACCAATGCGTTTAGTTTTTTGGAAGCCTGCACATTGTTCGTCTGGACCATCGATTTTCTCCTTTGAAGCGTAAGATCCGAGAAATGCTGCCGGGGTTTACGCCCGTGTTCAAGAACAATCCGCTTGCGAACCTACCCGCTCAGCCCGAGATACCGCGCCCGAAGAACTCGCCGCATCACCTTGTTCGATGCCGTCCGCGGCAGTGCGTCCGTCCGTAGAACCTCGTGAATTCGGAAAAGCGGATTCAACTGCTGTTTGAGTTCCCCCTGCATCATCTTGCGCACGTCGTCCATATCCGTAGAATCGTCTTCACACACGACGTAGACCACGAGCCGGC
>Ga0315336_1002203_pt1 | contig 31266 bp, 27 predicted proteins | sample ASW5metaG_FD_204512 | JGI IMG/M metagenome (GOLD analysis project Ga0315336, IMG submission 204512) | Ammonia-oxidizing marine archaeal communities from Monterey Bay, California, United States - ASW #5 | ecosystem: Environmental > Aquatic > Marine > Intertidal zone | place: USA: California...
GTGGCAAAGGCCAGCTATCCAGTGCCGTTTTTGCTCTTGACGAGGTGGAAGCCTACGGTAAATTCCCGGTCATCGGTCTGGCCAAACGGTTGGAAGAAGTATTTTTCCCGGGCGATACCGAATCCGTTTTCATATCAAAGGACAGCGCTTCCCTTCAACTGATTCAACGGGCGAGAAATGAGGCACATCGATTCGCCGTGACATTTCAACGCAAGCAGCGAACGCTTTCAACATTGCGAACGGAATTGGAGGACATTGATGGCGTGGGTCCAAAAACTGCTAAAAAACTGTTACGCCGGTTCGGGTCGGTCAAACGCATTCGAGAAGCCACTCCTGAACGGTTGCAGGAGGAAGCTGGCGCGCGCATCGCGCAGCTGATTACGAATCATTTTGTTGGCCAGCAGAAGGAGCAAGAAATTCCGAGAGCACCTGATTCGGAGTAGACAAGTTGGTTGTGCCCTCATGCGAAGCCCCTGTGTACACATATTGCTATTGCGTTGTTGAATCGAGAAGTTCTATTTCCCACACACCTAGCGGAAGAACATCATGAAGAAGGCTTTATCAGTCGTCGCCGGAGTCATTGCTGGCGGTCTTACCGTTTTTATCGTCGAAGCCATAGGACATGTTATTTGGCCTCCGCCTGAAGGCGTAGACCTTTCGGACCCAGAGTCGTTGGCAACCCTCATGGATATTGCTCCGTTCGGGGCGCTGGTAGCTGTTGTCGTCGCCTGGATTGTCGGTGCCGTCGCTGGAGGCTTCGTTGCAGGAAAAATTTCGGCCGATCCCGGGTATCTACCGAGCATTTTGACCGGGGGCGTGTTGATGATTTTCGGTGTACTAACGATGATGTCTTTTCCTCATCCCATCTGGATGTGGGTTCTTGGAATTGTAGCACCTGTTCCCTCCGCCTGGTATGGCGGCAGGCTTGCCGGACACGGTAATTTAGAATAGAAGACAGGCTTAAATAGACGGTGATCTCAAAGTAAAAACAGGCTTGAATAGCAGACAAACAGAATTAATTCTTGCATATGGCTAACCCGTACATCACACCAGCATTGTTCTCGTTTCTAAGAGAATTGAGAGAGAACAACGATCGCGACTGGTTTAACGACAACAAAAAGAGATATGAAGAGCATCTAAAAGAGCCGCTACTTCATCTTATAGCGGACTTTGCGCCGTTGCTTGCGCAGATCAGCCCGCATTTCCGGGCAATTCCCAAAGCATCTGGGGGTTCGTTGTTCAGGATATATCGAGATGTCAGGTTTTCGAAAAATAAGAACCCGTACAAAACTCACGCGGGGATTCATTTTCGGCACGAACAGGCGAAGGATGTTCACGCTCCGGGATACTACTTACACATCGAGCCCGACAACCTATTCCTGGGCCTCGGAATATGGCATCCCGACAACAAAGTGCTGACTGAAATTCGATCTGCTATTGTCAAGGACCCTGAAGGTTGGGAAGATGCTCGGGACGCCGACGGTTTTAAGGGTGTTTATGAACTGCAAGGCGATTCTTTGAAGAGGCCTCCCAGAGGATTCGATCCCGAACATCCATTTATAGAAGACTTGAAAAGAAAAGACTTTATGGGTGTCGCTCAATTTTCAGAAGAAGTGGCCCTTCGGGATGACATTCTCCCCAACCTCGCCCAGGTCTGGGGCAGTGGAGATCCCATCATGCAATTCCTGGCCGAAGCCCTGCAAGTTCCGTTCTAGTCGACACCTGATATTGGAGAGAAACCGGTGACAGAATCCAGGGTTGGAGTCCCACTATTTTGAGTCAACTATTTCGAGTTTATGAGCGCTGAAACTACCATGCCCGAGCCGGGCGATTCTGCCCCAGATTTCTCTGGACCGACACAGGACGGCTCGATCGTCTCGCTTGCTGATTACAAAGGTAAAAAACTTGCCATATATTTTTATCCGAGAGACAACACGCCAGGGTGCACTAAACAGGCATGTAATCTTCGTGACAACTTTTCGGCCCTCGGCCAGGCTGGCGTTGAAATCGTAGGTGTGTCGAACGATCCCGTTGATAAACATGCTGGATTTGCGGCCAAATACGAGCTTCCCTTCCCCCTCATAGCCGACACAGAAAGAGCGATGATGTCCGCATACGGCGCGTATGGAAAGAAAAACCTGTATGGGAAAATCTTTATGGGTACAAAGCGAACGACCTTTCTGGTGGATGAAAAGGGCTTGATCGTCAAAGTGATCAAGCGTCCCAAGACGACCGACCACGCAGCTGAGATTTTAAAGGGCTTCGGACTCTAAGGCGGATTGCGAAAGCGAGGGCTGCATTTGAGAGGACTCCCGATGGCTGTTTTTGGACACCCTGAACTGGTACAGGAAAAGCAAGGGCAAACCAGTATTTTTTTTTCAACATTTCGGCTGTTGATAAGAAGTGTTCAAGGTGGATAAATACGAGGTTCTAGCACTTGCCTAGCGAGGCATTCTCTTGCTACAATAGGGAATAGAAATGTCATCCCACCCACTGTTTTTTTTGCCGAATCTAATTGATGGACACACCATCCGAACTACTGTGGCACCGAAGTAAAGAGAAGCTGTCTCGAGAAGTCCCACCTCAGCAGTTTCAGACCTGGATACAGCCATTGTCATTTGTATCCGGTTCTCCTACTACAGACGGAATACACATCACTCTTTCAGTTCCTTCCGATTTCCATCGCAATTGGATTGAAAAGGAATACTCGACCGCAATTCAGAGGCTGCTCTCTGAGGAGGCCGCGTGTCAGGTATCATTCTCGTTCCTCATTCAGGATGCCTCTGAGATCGAGGCAGTTGGCAGCGAGGTCGTGGCCAGCGATGTCATGGCTAGCGAAGCCATTGCCAGCGGAAATCACGCAAGACCAGGTTTACCAGCACGAGACTTGCCAACGCGAGACTTTGCGCCTCGAGTCGCTTCTTCGACTTCCTTCGGACAAGCATCGGATTCCAGTCGTCAAATGGACGCTCCCGCTGGGGCGCCAGCTAAGGGCAACGTATCCGCCAACCGAACGGATGTGCTGAGCGAATCAGAATCTGCTCGAAAAAATGGACTGCAAAACACTAACAGACCCGGCACCTCGTCACGCTTTGATTTCAAGCCTGAAACGATTCCCGGCGCACTTCCCCGAACGCTAAATCCACGTTACACATTCGACGCCTTCATCGAGGCTGACTGCAACCGGCTCGCTAGAAGTGCTGGAGTCGCTGTGTCAAAACGTCCAGGAGAAACCAGCTTTAATCCATTTTTGATTTATGGAAAGGTCGGTCTCGGGAAAACGCACCTTGCTCACGCGATCGGAAATCAGATTGCAATAGAACAACCGCGCGCGCAAGTTCTGTATTTAACCAGCGAAGCATTTACGAACTATTTCGTTTATGCCATCCAGAACAATACGCTGGGCGAATTTACACATGCATTTCGCCAGATTGATGTGCTCATCGTCGATGACATTCAGTTTTTTGGCGGAAAAGAAAAAACACAGGAGCAGTTCTTTCATTTGTTCAACGACTTGCACCAGCGCGGAAAACAGATCATTCTGTGTGCAGATCGTAGTCCTGCTGAAATTGCCGGTGTAGAAGAACGGCTGTTATCTCGCTTCCGCTGGGGGCTTTCTGCCGACGTTCAACCACCCGATCTAGAGACTCGAACTGCCATCCTGAGAAAACACGCGCTCGCGAGCGAGCTCGAACTGTCTGGGGAAGTCATCGATTACATTGCCTACAACGTCAAAGACAATATTCGACTGTTGGAAGGTGCGTTCAATCGGCTGCTGGCGTTGCATCAGGTAACGAAAAAGACAATTGATCTTAATTTTGTTCAAGATGCACTTCAGGATCTAATTGATAATCGGACTCGCAAAAGTATATCTGCCGAACAAATCCGAGATATCGTGGCAGAATATTTCGAGATGGATCCAGATCTCCTAATCGGGAAGAGCAGAAAGAGACCCATCGTCGATGCCAGGCAAGTCGCAATGCATTTTTGCAAGCAGATGACCCAGCATTCTCTTGAGGCGATTGGGCGACGGTTTGGAGGTCGCGATCATTCAACCGTCATTCATGCTTGCAAGGCCATTCAGGCGCGAATCGACACTGATCCACGGTTCGTTGAAGACCTCGAAAGAATCGAGCAGCTTCTGAAAAACCGAGTTCTTCATTCCTGACCGGCATACCCAGATCTCATCATGAGCGAAACAAAATCTCCGATCGGAACAGTTGGCTGGTTCGATCTGACTATAGACAATGCTGAAGAGGTTCGCGACTTCTATGAGGCCGTCGTCGGCTGGAAATCCTCTGGATTGAGCATGGGCGAGTACGAAGATTTCGTAATGTCTTCTCCAGAGTCGGGCGCTCCCGTCTCTGGCGTCTGTCACGCCCGAGGATCGAATGAAGGCTTACCGGCCCAGTGGCTCATATATGTCAACGTAGAGAATATCGATGCTTCGTTGGCGCAGTGTTCCAAACTCGGAGGGACGGCCCTGATGCCAGTTAAGACGATGGAAGGACACGGGCGCTATTGTGTGATTAAAGACCCGGCCGGAGCCGTCATGGCTCTATTTGAACAAGAGTAGAGCAAATTCTTTGCGCTAGTCGCTATCGGATTTTACGGTATTCGACCGTCGAATTAGAAAATGCAGAAGGACGAACTGATGCGTCATCGCCCGATCCTGAGTCGGCATCAAAACGCATAGAATAGTCTCCCGAAAATTCTACGATTCCGAAAAGTGTTTTACCGTTCAGCGGTCCATCCTGAAACCCTGTCAGGTCCAACGTGAATGGCATCACGTCTGTATTGTAGGCGGTATGAATATTTTCTAACTGGAACTGTTGACCGCCAGCAGAAACCATCCAATCCGCTGTTCCATCACTTTTAAATTCGAATAAATGCTCAGCACCTGAGGTATCGTTTCCCGTCCATTGCCCTACGAGCGAGGTAGGACTTATTTCGATGATCTGAGAGAGTCTTTCATACTGCCGCCGCTGCTCGGTTTCAAGCGTTCCTTTCATCAAAGGAAACAGCGAACGCCATAACATTCCCGAGCCTCGCACTAGATTGGTCGTGGCGATGCTCGTTCCCTCACTGGTTTTCGTAAGCGTGATGCTAGATTCAGTTACCATGATTTCGTGAGTGAGGGTGAGCCCAAAACGCTCATTTTCAACAAACTCAGTCACTTCTTCATCCAGAATGAGTGTATCACCATTCTGAACAAACGTCAGGCGGTATTCATTTCCGATCTGGTCATCATGCTCGACAATCGTTTCCATGCTCACGTATCCTTCAATCCAGTCCCCCATCCTCCCTGCGTCCGTCAGCACGGAAAACACAGTCGCTGGACTCCGACTAACATGCACCGTTGTCTGATATGAGATCTCGGGAAATAGAATTCCGATGGACAGGAAACCCAGAACACAGACGAGCAATATTATTCCGGTCGTTTTTAGGACTCGCATAGAACTGTGGTAATTCGTGATCCCATGACTAGCGACAGGAAATAACGTACACATCAAGCGTTGGAATCAAAACCCCTTCTACGTATTATCGAGCCTGTCCGGCGTGGGATCGATCCTGTCACCCAAAACTGCCAAATCTCTCACGTCGATCGGATTTTTCACCCTGAGATTTCGTCAAATAAGCCTTCATGGGTCTCTTTAATTTTTCAACCGACGTAGCTATCGACCTTGGAACAGCGAACACGCTGATCTACATCCAGGGTCGAGGGATTGTGTTGAACGAACCATCCATCGTTGCTCTTAACCGCTCCAACCGAAGAGTTATTGCTGTTGGTCACGAGGCGCAGCAAATGCACGAGCGGACCCATCGTGAAATTGAAACAATTCGACCATTGAAGGATGGCGTGATCGCAGATTTCGAAGTTGCCGAACAGTTAATTCGACAATTAATTCGCAAGGTCCAGACCAACTGGATGTCTGCCATCAGAAGGATGGTCGTTTGTGTCCCGAGTGGCATTACCGAGGTCGAGAAGCGAGCTGTTAGAGATTCCGCGGAGCACGCCGGCGCACGGCAGGTCCATCTCATTGATGAGCCCATGGCTGCGGCCATCGGAATCGGACTAAACGTCGCAGAGCCTGTTGGAAACATGATCGTCGACATTGGTGGTGGAACAACCGAGATCGCAGTTATCGCCCTTTCCGGAATCGTGATTGATGAGTCTATCCGTGTTGGAGGAGACGAGCTAGACAACGCAATCGTGCAGTACTTCAAGCGCAATCATAATCTCCTAATCGGACACCGGACTGCCGAGCGGATTAAAAAAGAAGTCGGCAGTGCAGTTGAACTCGATCCTGAATTGGAATTGTCCGTCAAAGGTCGTGACCTGGTTAGCGGAATTCCCAAGGTCAGAACCATCTCTTCAGAGGATGTTCGCGAAGCTCTTCGAGAGCCGGTTGGACAGATCGCTTCGGCTGTTATCCGCTGCCTTGAGCGAACGCCACCAGAACTGGGCGCAGACATTCTGGAACGAGGAATAATGCTCACCGGTGGAGGCGCCATGCTTAAGGGATTGGACGCCATGATTCGAGGTCGTGTCGACCTTCCGGTTTACGTGGCTGAAGACCCGTTGACGGCTGTAGTTCGGGGAACTGGTCAGGTTTTAGAGGACGTTGACACTTACAACAAAGTGCTGTCTTGACGTATCACGTCATTTCGTTATCCACAGCTTTTCCACGCGCATCATTCTAAGCCGTTTTAGGCCGTTTTTAATTGGTCTATCAATACCTATTATTTAACATTGGGCTATATCGCTTATTTATAATTACTTACATCAAGTAATAAATTGATCTAGCCCAGATAATCACAAAAACGGACTTGACTTCCCCGTTTTCCACACGTGATCAACAACTGACATCAGTCATCATTTCGACAATTCATCATATCGGAAACAGTGAGTTACGTGGTCATTTACCATTCCAACAGCCTGCATGAAGGCATAAACGATGGTAGGGCCGACAAATCGAAATCCTCTCTTTTTCAAATCCTTACTGAGAGCAAGAGCCAAGTCCGTATGAGCTGGTAATTCCTTCATTTCAGTAAAGGAATTTTTAATCGTTCCCTCACCGGTAAACGACCAGATATACTTCGAAAAAGAGCCAAAATCTTTTTGAATTTCGAGTACCGCTTTCGCATTCGAAACTGTAGAGGACACCTTCAATCTGTTTCGGACAATTCTTGGATCCTGGAGAATTTCGTGGCATTCTTTTTCTGTCATTCGAGCCACTCTCTCAATATCAAAATCGTGGAAGCATCGCAAGTATCCATCTCGCTTTTTCAAGATCGTAATCCAGGACAATCCAGCTTGCGCTCCCTCAAGGGTCAAAAACTCGAAGAGTGTTCGATCATCTTTTACGGGCACACCCCAGACTTCATCGTGGTAAGCAACATAGAGAGGATCCTTCCCACACCATGCACACCTCGGAAGATCTTCCGGCCTATGGTCTGTCAATGATTTGGAGGACATATGGCTATAAGCGATGAGTTAGTTTGGACGGGAAAGGCGACATTTCTCACACTGTCCGTCAGTATACTTGCCGCTACTGACACCAGCCTGTCATAAAGAAGAATGATGCTATTGGGGCAATTGGTACTTACACATCGATCCAAAAACTGACTGACTTACGCTCGGGTCTCATGCCGAAACGCGTTCTGATCTCGGTCCCAGCACCAGCAGGAGTCCTTCTTCAGTTCGACACCTCCAATCCACCGGTCACAAGCATCATCCCAGGCCCAGGAATCATCCCTCAATCGGGTTCTGCCGCGCTCAGTTATTTCAACGGTAGCGTTCCGCAAGTCGGCATCATTTGTCAGTTGAACAAGTGACGGACTCATGCGCTCAAGTCGTTTGAGCAAAACGTGAAAGGAAGAGTCTCCCATAAACATGGCCTCTTCTTGATTCAGCAACGCCCTGAACAGCTCACCAAAACTGGTCGCATTTTCGTCCCGCTGGGCCAAATACGAGAGGGAAAACCATTCACTCCGATTGAGGCCTGTCTGACAAGCTGGAAACGTTTGCGCCCACCTCTCGATGGCAGTTGCGGCAAAAGAGAACTCGGATTCTCGTAGCTCCCATAACTTCTTTGGGTCGTTCTGTCTGAATGCGCTCCAAAGCTGGCTTGCTTGGTTCATGTCTTCGGCGCTTAGCAGAACTCGAGATTCGAAATCTTTCCGTAGCTCGGCCATTGATCGATGTCCAACATACTCGTCCTTGCAAATCAGATTTACAGCGACGTTCATTTCAGAAAGCTCGCTGAGGACCTGCCAGAGCTGTAGTTGATCATACAAGTCGTGTTCGAACCAGCAAAAAACCTCGTCTCTAGCTGGAGCGCTTCGAAGCAGTTCATTGCGCATTTCCAGTTCCGATTTAACCACTTCAGCATCGACCCAACCCAAACTCGAGAGGAATTCAGATCGAACTTCACTCAATTCGTCCAGATCAATGGAGTGCGGTACTGGACCGTCGTGTAGGATATCATCCCAACTGAGAACATCACCCTCAATTCCAGCTTTGGTGATAGCTTCAACGGCCGATTTTCCATTAGTTACGATTAGCCTGTTCAATCTCCGCCCCGGTAAATAATGAAAATGCCTACTTAGATAAAAACCGTCATCATTTAGACAAAATACAGGGTGATAACGAAAATTATCACCCGGATAACCGCGGTAGCTCCAATCGTGACGACCAGGTGCTTGCCGGCGACCAATCCGATGGAAGAACCCAATAGCGCCGCGATGCAGGTCCAAAAAATGAAGCCCGCGAAATGAAACACGTCGAACACAACCCAAAACATGATGGAAAAGAAAAGTGAGGTTCCGATTGCAGAGAGATAATGTCTCTTGGCTGCATTCGATGCCTTGTTACTCGCTGATTCCATAGCTGTCGTTATTGCGGGGTGTGGCGCCTTCGCTTTTACCATCTTCGACTACATTTTACAGTGCAGACTCTGCAGCCACAAGTTCACCTAAACTACCTTGCGTCGAGCACAAGAGCGCGCTAGCTTGCGCGTTCCACCCACCAAGCAGTACCCATGAACAAGCGAACAATCTCCGTCATCATTGCTCTAGTCGTAATGATGGTAATCATCTTCCGCGTGAACTCATCACCCAAGCGAGTGTTGGTATTTTCCTTCACAGCGGGGTTCACGCACGCCAGTATTCCAGCAGGTCATGATGCGATAGCGAAATTAGGACTTGAGAATGGATTCGAAGTGGATTCAACATCGAACCCGACAGCTTTCACAGACGGCAATCTGTCTGAATACGATGCCGTCGTATTCTTGAGCACGACGGGTGATGTGCTTAACGAAACACAGCAAGTCGCGTTTCAGCGTTTTATTCAGGCCGGAGGTGGGTACCTGGGAATCCATGCCGCTAGCGATACAGAATACGGCTGGCCATGGTATGGGCAGCTCGTGGGTGGATACTTCGTCAATCATCCTGCCGTTCAGGAAGCTTCGCTTATCGTGCATGACCAGACGCATCCTGCAACCTCGCACCTACCCGCGATCTGGACACGAACAGATGAGTGGTATAACCTGCGAATGGTAAACGATGATATCATTCCCCTCATTTCAATTGATGAAACCACCTATGATGTAGGGCGCGGCATCACTGAAGGCGACTCGCACCCTATGGTGTGGTACCATGAATTTGATGGTGGACGCTCGCTATATGCCGAGCCGGGACACACGAACGAGACCTGGGTGGAGGAGGCCTTTTTGCAGCTAATCCTGGGCGGGATTCAGTGGGTCGCTGATGGCGAGTCATCCAACAACGCCCTTCTTACTCCGAACGAAGATCAGTTCAGCCAACAGGTTCTGATGACCAACCTGAATGAACCGACGGAACTGGCCCCCCTTCCAAATGGAACTGTCCTGTTCACAGAGCGAAGTGGTACACTTCATCTGGTAGATCCGGCATCGGGCGAATCATCTATTGCGGCAGAACTCGACGTTTTTTCAGAGATGGAGGACGGCCTTCTCGGCATCGCCATCGACCCAGACTTCGAACAGAACGGTTGGATATACCTTTACTACTCGGTGCCGGGAGAAGAGCCTAAACAGCATCTTTCGCGATTTGAATTCGACGGCACCATACTGGATGTAGCGTCGGAGATTGTCCTCCTCGAGGTCCCAACCCAGCGTGACGAGTGCTGCCACGCTGGCGGTTCGCTGGAGTTCGGGCCAGATGGATCGCTCTTCTTGTCTACCGGCGACGACACGAACCCTTTTGCGTCTGATGGCTTTAGCCCTTCCGACGAACAACCCGGGCGTGCTCCCTGGGATGCGCAGCGAACGAGTGCCAATTCAATGGACCTACGCGGTAAAATTTTGCGCATTACCCCAGAAGACGACGGCACGATCACGATTCCAGAAGGCAATTTATTTGCGGACCCCGCAGAAGGCCGCGGCGAGATCTACGTCATGGGAAACCGGAATCCATTCCGGATTTCTATCGATTCACAAACGGGGTGGCTTTACTGGGGTGAAGTCGGCCCGGATGCCACGGACCCTTCTGATGAGCGGGGACCTGCTGGTCATGATGAGGTAAACCAGGCGCGCTCGGCCGGCTTTTTCGGTTGGCCTTATTTCATCGGGAATAACAAAGCGTACAACGACTATAATTTTGCGGCCGAGCGCGCCGGAAACACGCAAGATCCATTGATGCCGAAAAACGACTCTCCACACAACACGGGCACTACGAATCTACCCGCGGCACAACCTGCATTTATCTGGTACCCGTATGGTCCGTCTCAAGAATTCCCTCTTTTCGAATCGGGTGGACGAACCGCCATGGCCGGCCCAGTCTTCCACGCCAATGAAATAGGCAGCGCGTCGTTCCCTGCTTATTTCGAAGGAAAACTCTTCGTGTATGAGTGGATGCGGCACAAGATTTTCCTCGTCACCATGAGCGATAACGGCGAGTACAGGTACATGGAGCGCTTCCTACCCTCAGCTACTTTTTCCAGACCAATGGACATGGAATTTGGCGACGACGGCGCATTGTACCTCCTCGAATACGGAGAAGCTTGGAATACTCGAAATGAAGAAGCCCAACTTTCACGCATCACTTTTTCCAATTGAGAGAATGAAGTATTACCCACCGTCATTAGCGTTGCTACTCATCACGCTACTGGCATCTTTCGGATGTGCGCCTTCAACTCTAGAGCAGGCCTCCCAGGAAACTGTAACCGGAATGATCGCAGTCCCCGGGGGCGACATTTTTTACGAGATGTCGAATCCTTCGGCCGAAGGTGTTCCACTACTCCTCATTCACGGAGGGCCCGGTAGCACGAGCTGTTCCTTCGGACTGCTCGACGACCTCATCACAGATAGACCCGTAATTCGATACGATCAGCTCGATACCGGACTATCCGACCGCCCTGGTGATCGCTCGAGATGGGTTATATCGCACTTTGTAGAGGAAATTGAGGCAATTAGGGCCTCTCTCGGCCTGGACCAATTTCACATTCTCGGATCCAGTTGGGGCGGCGCCGTTGCTGCCGAGTACGGATTAGAGGGAAACACGGATGGACTGCTGTCCATCATTCTTGCAGGGCCGCTATTGAGCACCCCAAAATGGCTTGTTGACGCGGATATTCTGGTGTCTCAGATGCCAGACGAACTCCAACAGACAATTCGCAAGCATGAGGATGCTGGAACGTTCACCCATCCCGACTACGTCGCAGCGACCGACTCCTTTTATGCTCGATACCTCTATCATCAACCCAGGAAGGATATTCCCGAGTGCGATGGAGTCAGTGGCAACAGTGACATGTATAATTTCATGTGGGGACCGACCGAATTTTCTTCTACGGGCACGCTCTTGAGCTATGATCGAACTGAGCGTCTTCACGAGCTAGAGATGCCTGTCCTTCTTGTGGCGGGCGAATATGATGAAGCCCGACCAGAGACGATGTATGAGTTCGCCGAACTCATTTCGGACTCAAGGGTGGAAGTTGTCGCAGATGCCGGACATGTCGCCATGGTTGATAAACCGGAAGAGTATGCCATGTTGGTGAACAGCTACCTCGCGGAAATCGAGCAAAGGTAACATTAGGACGAATTTTGTCGTCTAGATGCAAAACCACCTATTTGCCAGCATGCTCAGAAATTACCTCTCGATCGCTCTTCGAACGATTCGAAAACACAAGCTCTATTCGTTCATCAATGTCGTAGGCCTTTCTGTGGGTCTGGCATCGTTCTTTCTGATCGGCCTATTCGTTCGGCATGAACAATCGTTTGACGATTTTCAAGAGAAAGGAGACCGCATTTTTCGGGTGTTGCAGCAGCAGCCGCACAATATGTATCTGGGCTCCGACCATTTTGCGGTAACACCCTCCGTTCTTCCGGCTGCTATGATGGAAGAAATGCCATCCGTCGAACTGGCGACGCAGATGGACAATTTGGAAGTCTTGCTGACGGTCAACGACGTAGGATATTATGAATCCGGAATTCGGGCCACCGAGACATTCTTCGACCTTTTCTCCTTCTCGTTGATTTCTGGAGACCGATCCACACTATTGACAAGCCCGCAAGATCTTGTTCTATCCGAATCCCTAGCGCGCAAAATATTTGGACGGATCGATGTAGTTGGGGAAGCTATAGAAATGACGTCGTGGGGAGATCCTGTTCTGCTGACTGTCACGGCTGTGATGGAAGACGTCCCTACAAATAGCCACTTTCAGTTCGATTTTGTTGCATCGCTCTCGACAGATAATTCGTGGCTCAACAGTCAGGGGTGGGGAAATAACAGCTACTATACCTATGGCCTTGCTAAACCGGGTACTTCGCAGGAGCAGCTCGACCGAGAAGTGAAGGCCATGGCAGATGGGCATCAGCAGCAGACAACCTGGATTCAGGAAAATCCCGATCGCATAGCCACTTTTTACACACAGCAATTAAAAGACGTTCATCTTCGCTCAAGAGTAAATTTTGATCCGGCAGTTCAGGGAGACATTCGCTACATCTGGCTTTTCTCGGCCGTCGCATTCTTGATATTGCTGACCGCTTGTATCAACTACATGAACCTTGCTACAGCTCGCGCGGCCGTTCGTGGAAAGGAAGTGGGAATCAGAAAAGTGTCTGGTGCCGGCCAAAGTCAGCTAATTCGGCAGTTTATTGGGGAATCCGTTGTTACCGCCGGAATTGCTACCGTTCTGTCTCTCGGTCTCGTGGTCCTTGTTCTGCCGGCACTGAACGCTATCGTAGAGAGACAAATTGAACTCTCAGAAATACTCCAGCCCGGTCCGCTAGCGCTCATTTTATTGACTGGCCTAGCAGTAGGATTCCTATCGGGAAGTTACCCCGCGCTTTTTCTCTCTCGAATGCAACCAGCGACGATTTTGAAAGGCTCTGGAACGGGAAATCGCCGGTCAACCCTTAGAAATATTCTTGTCGTCGGGCAGTTCGCCATCGGAATTGTGATGGTTCTGGGAGTTGTGGTTATTCAGCAACAAATGACGTTCATTTCGAATTTTGACACAGGTGTCGAGCGAGATCACATTGTTTCCATAAGAGTCCGTGATCAAGATATTCGTTCCAATCCGCAGACTGTTTTAGAGCAAATGGAGGCCCTTTCAGGCGTGTTGGAAGTCAGTAGCGCGAGTAGCCTCCCGATCAGGGTAACCTCGAATTCCATGGTGAAAGACTGGGAGGGCTCCAACGAGGGTGACGAGTTTCACCTATGGAATGGAGATATCAATTTCGGGTACGAGCAAATGGTCGGATTTCAGTTCGTGGCCGGCGGCGGGTATTCAGTCGACCAGCAGGTGGACGCTGAAGAAGGAATAATTCTAAACCAGGCAGCCGTGAAGGCACTCGGATGGACAGATGAAGGCGCCGTCGGAAGAGAGCTGGATTTTCGTGGGCGTTCCCGCATACTGGGAGTTGTGCAAGACTATCACTTTCAGACCATGCACGAGATCATTGCTCCTCTGGCAATAATGTACAATCCGTCTCGATCCTCTTATTTACTCGCAAAAATCGATGCAGTAAACGTGTCTCAATCCCTGAGTCAACTCGAATCTGTTTGGTCTTCAGTCGCCGACAAGTACCCGTTTGATTATGAGTTCCTAGACGATGCGTTCAGTCAGCAGTACCAGACCGAGCTTCGCCTCAGTTCGATATTACGAATGTTCACTTTCTTGGCTCTGTTTGTAGCCGGTCTAGGATTGTTCGGTCTGGCCGCATTTACAGCACAGCAGAGGACACGAGAAATTGGAATCCGGAAAGTCCTGGGAGCGTCCGTCCCGTCGATTGTACTGATGATGAGCCAAGAGTTTGGTCGTCTGGTGATCGTTTCCTTCCTGATTGGTGCCCCGCTCTCCTTCTTGTTCATGAAGCAATGGCTAGATGCGTTTGCGTACAAGACAGAAATCGGAATTTTCACATTCGTGGTCGTCGGTGTAATGGCCCTCTTGCTGGCCCTGACGGCTGTCGGGTTTCAGGCAATTAGAGCATCGATGGCAGACCCGGTGCGATCTCTGCGAAGTGAATAAGGCGCCTGAAGGCTGTTTGCATTGACTCGTGCGGCTAGGCGTGTATCTTTGGGACCCGACACTCACCTCAAAGACTTGTCATGAGAAAGATACTAGCCCTGTTCAGCCTTCTCGTATTGTGTGCATCACTCTCCGTCTCCTCTGCTCAATCCACAGATTTTGACTCCGCGAGACACCAGTTTCGAGCAGTTCCTGTTGTCGAAGGCCTCGAAAACATGTGGAGCATGGCCTTTCTCCCGAATGGCGATATGCTGGTGACCGAACGTCCAGGTAGGCTTCGTGTAATTCGAAATGGCGAATTGCTGGAAGACTCCGTTTCGGGTATGCCAGAAGTTTTTGCACGCGGTCAGGGCGGACTCTTGGACGTGGTCCTCCACCCTCAGTTTGAATCCAACTCGCTCGTCTATTTCTCCTACTCGCATCCCAACGACGGCTCTTCCACGACAGCAGTGGCTAGGGGTCGATTCGATGGCTCTGCAGTTCACGATGTCGAAGAAATATTCGTAGCCAACTCCTCCGGTCGAGGTCACTACGGATCACGACTCGTTTTTGACAATGACGGCTATCTGTACGTAACGGTGGGCGACCGTCAAGCTTCCCCTTCCGGCGATCTGGAATCTCACCCCTCTCAGGACACTTCAAATCATCACGGCACAGTAAATAGAATTCATGATGATGGTAGCATCCCGTCTGACAACCCGTTTGTTGGCGTCGAAGGAGTCGAACCATCTATCTGGAGTTATGGACATCGCAACCAGCAAGGCATGACAATGCATCCAGAAACAGGTGCAATCTGGGCGATCGAACACGGGCCTCAAGGAGGAGACGAATTGAACCTCATTGTGGCCGGAAGTAATTATGGATGGCCGGTTATCGGATATGGAATCAACTACAATGACGATATAATTCACTCCGCTACTCATCAGGATGGAATGGCACAACCAGCACATTACTGGGTCCCTTCCATTGCAACGTCGGGCCTACTGATCTATGATGGAAATCAGTTTCCAAATTGGAATGGCAACGCCTTCGTGGGCGGGCTGAATGGACAACAACTTGCACGTTTGACGATGGACGGTGAGTCGATCGTTTCGGAAGAAACGCTGCTTAGTGGAATGGGCAGAATCAGAGACGTGCGTCAGAGTCCGGATGGATACATCTATATCGGTATTGATTCTGCAAGTGAAGACACCGCTTCGATTCTTCGCCTCGAACCCGCCGACGCCAACTAACTACCTAGACCTCGAATGTTTTTCAGGAGAATCCACGCTGTGCGATACATGCCGCCGACTTTCAGCGTGTATGTCTCGCTACTTGCCACTGCTCAAGTCACCGAAATCCATTGAAGCCGTGATCCTGTAATCAACGGTTAACATGGAAATATTGAAATAATGAAATAATGAAACCTCGAAATATCATAACCTTGTCGCTGGGATTGTTCCTCACTGCCATTCTGGCCTCGACAGCGTATTCCCAAGCCGGTCCAGTTTTCGAAGATGGACAAGCGCAGATCGTCGACGCTTTCGCCGACGAATCGGAGTGGATTCGAGAAGAGTTATGGGTAGAGACGGAGTTCGATTCTGACGGCGATGGGAAAGCCGATCGCGTGCATGTGGCTGTTGTCCGGCAGATTCAGACGGAAACGGAAGGACTTAAGGTGCCCACCGTCTACGGATCAAGCCCATACTACTCTGGTACCGCAGGCCTTGGTGATCTCTTCTGGGAAGTCGATCACGAGCTTGGTGAGGCACCGCCAGCAAAAGTAGACCCGCCGGCATTCAAGCCGAGAACTCGACCTGGTATTTCAGACGCATTCGTAAGCGACTGGCTTCCTCGCGGTTTTGCGGTCGTTCATTCCGAGTCGCCGGGCACGGGCCTATCGCAGGGATGCCCGACTGTGGGCGGTATCAATGAATCACTCGCTCCCAAGGCGGTCATCGACTGGCTGAATGGACGTGCTAAAGGCTATACGGCTGCGACGGGTGGTGAGGAGGTTAATGCTGAGTGGTCAACTGGGAACGTGGGTATGACAGGTACCTCCTATAATGGTACGCTCCCTCTCGCTGCTGCCACAACTGGAGTGGACGGACTCAAGGCCATAATTCCTGTTGCGCCCAACACTTCTTACTGGCACTACTATCGTTCCAATGGACTTGTCCGACACCCGGGAGGGTTTTTGGGAGAAGACATCGATGTCCTCTACAATTTTATTCATAGCCAAGAAAGCGACCGCCGGGACTACTGCAATACCACCGTACGCAAGAACGAGATGGAAGCATATCAGGACCGGGTTACCGGGGACTACAATGATTTCTGGGCTGGACGCGATTACCTCAACGTCATTGATAATGTCAAAGCTGCATTGTTCATGTCGCATGCGTTCAACGACTGGAACGTGATGCCGGAGCATAGCTACCGCATCGTCGAAGCGTTGAAAGGTAAAGTGCCTACCCAGGTGTATTATCATCAAGGTGGACATGGAGGACCTCCACCACTCGCGCTCATGAACAAGTGGTTCACCCGTTATCTGTACGACGTGGAAAACGGAGTGGAAAATGATCCCAAAGCCTGGATTGTACGCACGGGAGATGAACGACTTGAACCCACAGCTTATGCGGATTTCCCGAACCCCGAATCCGAAGGCGTGCGGATGTATCCGACGAAGGGTGGCGAGCGGACGAGTGAACTGTCCCTCGATTTTTCTGCTGGTCAGGGTGTCGAAGGAATCGTCGACAACTATTCGTTCTCCGGAAAAACCCTGGCTCAGGCGGAGATTACCAATCATCGATTGCTCTACACCACACCGGAACTAGAACAAGATGTTCATATTTCTGGAACACCGGAGATTACGATTCGACTGGCGTCGAACAAGCCGGCCGCTAATTTAACGGTCTGGCTCGTCTCGCTTCCGTGGACGGAAGGCCGAGGAGCCCGAGGTGGTCTCATTAACCGAGGCTGGGCGGATCCTCAGAATCACAGCTCGATGACGGACGGTGAGCCGCTCGTTCCGGGTGAGTTTGTCGAAATGACGTTCAAACTGAATCCGGATGACCAGATCATCAAAGCAGGGCAAAAAATCGGACTGATGATCATGTCCAGTGACAAAGATTTCACGCTCCACCCCGAACCAGGAACAGAGCTCTCAATTGATTTGGACGGTACGTCGATTGATCTCCCTATTGTCGGCGGTCGCGCCTCTCTTGAGGCACGGCAGGGTACAAACTAGTAGCTATGCGAAGCAGCCAAGTCGTACATGTGGTCAGCTGTCATGCCGAGGGTGAGGTGGGTGACGTCATAGTCGGAGGAGTGCCGCCGCCTCCCGGAGCCACCATCTGGGAACAGAGGTCTTTCATCGAGCGAGATGAGACGCTGCGCAATTTCGTCTTGAACGAGCCCCGCGGCGGTGTTTTTCGACACGTTAATCTTCTCGTTCCCCCGATTAATCCAGAAGCGCAGGCTGCCTGGATTATCATGGAGCCTGCAGACACGCCACCAATGTCAGGTTCAAATTCCATTTGTGTGGCGACGGTTCTGTTGGATACTGGGATTCTCCCCATGACCGAGCCAGAAACGGACCTTGTATTGGAAGCTCCAGGAGGGCTCGTGCGAGTGAAGGCATTCTGTCGTGATGGCAAAGCCGAGCGCATAAGAGTTACGAATGTCGCCTCATTTGTAGACAAGCGGGATGCACAACTCGAGGTGGAAGGCCTTGGGACGCTTCGTGTTGATACTGCTTACGGAGGTGACAGCTTCGTCATCGTAGATGCTGCGACTTTGGGATTCGAAATCAGACCGGAGGAGGCAAAAGATCTAGCTCAGACGGGGATGAAAATTGTTGCTGCTGCCAATGAGCAGCTCGGATTTACTCATCCCGGAAACCCTGAGTGGGACCATCTTTCGTTCTGCCAGTTCGCGGGAGGACTCGAGCGCAATAAAAGCGAATTGAGTGGACCGAATGCGGTGGCCATCAGACCTGGGAAAATAGACCGATGCCCAACAGGAACGGGATGTTCTGCGAGGATGGCGCTTCTTCACGCGAGAGGCGAAATGCAACCGGGAGACACGTATCGCGCGAGATCCATCATTGGATCTGAGTTCGTATGCGCTATCGAAGAACTTACCCAAATTGGAGAAAAAGCGGCTATTCATCCGTCAGTGATGGGCCGCGCCTGGATAACGGGGACCCACCAGCACACGCTTGATCCCAACGACCCGTGGCCAGAAGGCTATCGCCTTTCTGATACGTGGCCGAATCATGGACTCACCAAATGAAAAATTTCCTTCCGACACTAGCAATCGCCTGTATTCTTGTATTGCCGGCGAATGCTCAAATAGACTCAGCAGAATCGCTGCTCGGAGAATGGGTCGACATGTGGGCATCCTACGATCTCAATCAAGTAGAGGTACTTTTCCGAAACGATGAGACGATCACCTATTTCTCATCAGAATTCGAAGGCGCGATTACCGGATTCGACGCCATTTACGAGCATCATAAAGGATTCGGATTCAAAAAAGGTGGAGCCTCTCCTTCTGCTCAACTTTGGGTTGACTCCGTCCACACGACGGCATCAGGGGAATCAACTGCCTTAGCAGCCCTCTGGTATTTCGGAGATCCCGATGATGGGATTTCAGACCAGTACGGGCCGATGACTATGGTTGTGAGTCATGAAAATGAAAGCTGGCAAATTGTGCACATGCATTTTGGGAATTACCCACACGACGACGATTAAACGCAACAACGTCTACATGCGACGACGACTAAACACCACTTAGAGCTCTTGCTCGCTAATCTTCAGTGTTTCCGGCGGAATCAGATTTGCGGGTGCCCCGCATCCATAAGTCGTCTTCGTCTGTTCTGATCTCAAAAGACTGTGGAATTCCAAATTCGTCCTTCAGGAATTCAACCATTATTGCGGAGGTCGATTTCACCTCTCCGTCATCAATATCTGCGAAGTAAAATATTTGATCTACACGGGGCAGTAGATCCATGGGCCACTTTTGGCCGTCAGGAGTCCATTGTATACTGGCATGAAACTCGTCGTTTTCGTACGAAAAGTCCATCTCAAATGAATACGGCTCGGGCGTGAATTCGTGAGCCAATACCTCTGTTTCAAACGTCCCGATGTAGGAAGCTACCTCTTCTTCCGTGACACTCATCTGAAGTTTATACGGCACTTCAATTGGCAGATCAACCTGAATATGATCCCACCTCAGACGGAGTGTCGTTTTGACCATATCGTGCTCGGGAAAATCGAACGTTAATGTTTCCACCTTCTCGGCCGTCGTATCTGGCGTCACCCAAAAAGTAATCCAGTCATCTTCTCGCTCCGGTTCCGGCCAGTGAAATTGCCTCCAATCGGGACTCAATGCCACTTCCCAGTCTCCTTTCACGACAATCATCCAGAGTGAGTACTTGCCGGCCGGTACATCAACTCCAGAAATCTTGAAGTCGCTATCTACTTCGATTGTCGTCGCCCAATCTGCACCGGGTGTCCATATGTGACCCCAGAATATCTGGCCACCGAAAAGTCCTTCTCTTCCTTTAAGAGCCGGACGAGAATAGTCAATATCGATCGTGGTGCCATCCAGTGTTTGAGATACACTTCCACGGGGGCTAAGCGGCATTTGCGCACTTGCTGGATTGCTGAACGCCATCACTGTCAGGGCGAAAATACTCAGGCTAGTAAGCCTTCGGAGTATGCTATTTTTCAAGACGAGTTTCTGTTTTGTTTGATTGTTATCCGAATCGAGCATCAATCGCTCGTCGAATTTGATCGAGGGCCTGGCCCTCTTTAGTACGCCGGTACGCCAATTTGGCTTCACCCTGGCAGATTGGACATCCCATCCCGCGACCTCCCTCATAGAAACAGGTCAAGAGTGAGCGATACCCTTCCCGGGTATGACAGCCACAATAACAACCGATTCCGTCTGCAATGTGAGGAATCTCGCGAATCATATTGTAGATCTCCTGTACGGATTCGCCCATGTGGGACACGTCTTCATCTGAAAGGACCAGAGAAGCATCAATTCCTTCACGTGGTTCAGGATGAATCGAACCGGCAAAAACTTGATTCGGTATCAGACTAAGCCCAATTCCACCCGCAAAAAGGGATAGAAACCCCCTCCTGGAGTGATTTCGACATTCATTTTCTTGAGACATATGACCGTCAGCAGTCTATTTGCTAGAGAAGATACTTAAGTATCGACGTGAAATGCAGCAAAGAGTTGCCCAGTCAGGTCAATTCCCCCCATCCTCATTCGCTTCCGCAGCGAATTTAATATCTCCGAGTGCCGACGACCAATATCCTGAAAATCCATCCACCCACCGCTCGTATATCATCCGAATAGGGATGGCGTTTAGATAATTCACCCTACTCCGACCAACCGATTGTGTCGTGACGAGCGTAGCCTCTCTCAATACATCAAGATGTTTCATTACGCCAAACCTCGAAAGGTCTGGGAATTGACTGACGATGTCACCCGTTTTTCGCGGACCACCTTTTAAATAGTCCAAGATGTGACGCCGGGTTGGATCAGATAGCGCTTTGAAGATGATATCGAGATCAGGATTCACGATTCACAGTCTTGCTTGATCGTAGCCAAATAGTCTGCCCACCCTTCGGTGAGACCCTCAATGTGGCTCATTTCAATCAATCCAAACCCACGATGGCTAAACGAAATGGTCGTCTTGCCGTCTTCTTCAGTGAATCGGATAATCACATTATTCGTCACAGGGAAAGACATAAACAACGGCCCATAGAATTCGAGCAACTCACCCTTTTTAATACTCTGGACATGTCCCCAGAGATGACCACGACCATCACCTAGGTCCCGATACCAGCGACCTCCGGGCCACAGTTCCATTTTCATGGGCATAGGTGCTTTTTCTTGCCCGTAGTTGCCATCAGTAAAGCGGTGCACCAGTGCGTCAAATACTCGCTCCTTGGGAGCGCTTACCACTACTTCTTGTTGAATATCTAAGGTCTTGGCGTCCATGATCGTCTGTTTTGAATTGAGTTGTGTTATAGAATATGCTTATGTTACTATTTAGTCACATAATAAGCAACTCGCCTAATTCACACGAAATCGTACCTTACGATTCACCCGCTTAACGAAAACAGGTTAGCATTTCTTGGCCTCACCCCTCTTCAAAAAGCTCGGTATCAAGCCCGATCAGGAAGTCTGGACGATGAACGACCCGGAAGAATTCGGGGGCCTGCTCGCGCCTCTTCCAAGCGGAGCTTCTCTTCGACCCGTAGATCCGTTTGAAATGCCAGGTGAGGTCTTCGAGCTTTGTATTCTATTCGCTCAAAACCAGGAGGAGCTATTTCCTTCCTTCAGCATCCTGCTTCCTAGCATTGGGGCCCAATCCGCGATTTGGTTTTGCTGGCCGAAGAAATCATCAGGCGTCCGTTCTGACCTGTCGTTCGACATTGTTCAGAAACTGGGCTTGTCTAACGGCCTCGTTGACAACAAGATTTGCTCCATTAACCCCGTATGGTCCGCTATCAGATTCAGCGTACCACTCGAGCGGCGCGCAAACTGGGATTAGTTGGGGCGGCCGGAGGCCGCCCCAACCCCTTCCACAAAAACTATATATCAATCTCTCGTTTTCGAACGAGAAATAGTCCTTCCCCCCTGCTGCTTATTGCGATCACACCACTCTTGAAATAGGGATAGTTACTCCAAGATCCGCCAAATCCAGCCGCATCATCCCCAAAAGGAACGGTGTCAAAATGCCCGACTTCTACGGGATTTTCGGCATCTGATACATCAAGTATCCTCAAGCCCGCCTGGTAATTGGACTGATACATGAAATTATCCCGGATGTAGAGATTGTGATCACTTGCCGGGCTATCCAGATAGAACTCTTTGGCCAGCGTCGGATCTTCGAGGTCTCTCACATCCCAGATAAGCGTTCGTGTATTCTCGGTCAAGCCACCCATCTCATCCAACTCATCGTTCATAAAGAAATAGTTGTGGTCTTCTGATAACCATCCCTGATGGGTATACGCCTGATTGGGGTAGGACGTGCTAGCGAGTGTCACAGGATTTTCTTTGTCTGTTACATCGGCGATTACAAACATATTCCCGCTCGAGTTCAGACAGATCTCACGTCCATGATAATCTGGGTCTTCGCCACGATAGATGACGCACTGCGAGTCATGCGTTCCGCCCGCCTCATCTAAAGAAAAACATCCGGCAAAGGTCGGATTGGCAGGGTCCTGAACATTGATCATGTGCAGCTGACCTCCACAAGTCTCGCCCCCAGATCTATTTCCAACCGCGAATGCAAAGCCAGTCTCTTCATTGATGACCACGTTGTGCGTGCTGTTGGTTCCGGCGTAGTGAGCCGTTTCAGAAAACGTCACCGGCATATCGGCAGCATCAACATCCCTGAGTTGAGTCAGGTCAAAAATCTGCATGCCATGCGCCTCCGCTCCATCTGCCACTACAAATGCATGATCTTTGTATACCTTGACATCTCTCCAACCACTTCCGGGTGAGCCTTCGGTCTTGAGAAGCTCACCTACCCAGACGGGATTTGAAGGGTCGCTGATATCGACGAACGAAACGCCTTCTGTCCGTCCGAGAAGAACCCATTCTTTCCCTGTTTCAGGATCTTCCCAGCCCCATATATCGGTCATTCCGACTCCGCGTTCAGAAGACACATCGCCTATATTCATGAATGAGACTAGATCTACGTTGTCGCAAGAAAAGCCATTCGCTTCGCCGTCCTCGCAATCGACCTTGTCCCCTGAATACGAATCAAGATGAGAAACATCGCTCGCGAGCAATCCTGCGTACGCCCAACTGTCTCCATCCCGTTCAAATACGGATGCAACACCGGCTTCATAGTCTGCACTCGGCGATCCGATAACGACCGTATCTCCCGAAAATGCGATTCCGGTTCCAAAACCTGGGGTAGATCGCACGTTCGGTGCTCCGAACGCAGCTAACGACCCGTCACTTCTATACACATGAGCTGAGCCTGCTGCAGTGATGAGAACTTCACTTCCTGAAGTCGCAATTCCAGTCCCAAACCGAAATGTCCCTCTTTCTCCTTCTTCTGCCGCTGGGGGCTGAATCACGTTGACCTGCTTAAACGCATGCATAGACTCTGGCTCGAAAACAAGCACGGCACCCGTCCTTTCATAAGCCAAGGCACTCACATATAGCCGTCGTTCAGAAACTGCCATTGCGGACCCGAGCCCGGGGGATCCTTCAGCTTCAATTTCAATCGTCCCGACTTGTGACCAGGAGCCGTGATCCATAAACATATAGACCTTACCCTCTCCTTCGTTTGCAAGCGGGGCCCCAGCGAAGAGCGTGCCCTCCGTTCCGACGATGCTTCTTGCAAATCCGTCTCCCTCCAAGCCAGATGAAAGCACGGCCACCTCGGACCACGTGCCACCATCTGATCTGAATACGTGCACTCGGCCCGAATTGGATTCTGAATTGAACGATGTGACGGCAATCTGATTTCCCGCCATGGCAATGTTGCCAGTTCGTCCGCCTGCCCGAGCGTAGGCGCCTCCAAACTCATATCCCTCCTCCATTGCCGAAGGCATGAGTTTCGTGCTTTCGGCCCAGGCACCATCTGATCCTTTGGTATAGACGTATGCAGCATCCTCGCCTGGAGAGCCTACCACAAGCGTTGATCCTTGCATGAACACCGTGCGGCCATAGTCATCTCCAACTCCACCATCGGAAGCCGTGAGACTGCCCGTTTCGGTCCATTGACCGTCCTGTTTTTGATAAAGAAAGACCGCTCCTGCCGGTTCATCTCCACGAGGCCATCCAGTGGCCGCGGATCCGACGACAATTTCGCCGTCAGAGAACGAAATCGTTCCCCCGAATCCAAGGCCCGAAACAGCCTCTTGATAGGTGGTTTGTCCGAGCACAGTTGATGCTACGAAAGCGAGTACTAGGAGAATATTCAGTCGTTTTAACATGGTATGTATCACGGAAGGGTATCTGTCACGGTAGGATTAAAGTGCGAGAGCATGGATGTTACGACAAACGGAGATAAGCCTTCAAGCCATTTGATGACATATCGCAAACAGGTATACTGGTTTCGAAGATAACCGGGAAGAAAGCTCAGCATGACCTCAATACAATCTAACAACCGCCTCAGACTAATAAACCTTGGTGCCGGCGGCCTATTTACCCTTGCGATGCTGGGTACGGGGCTAAATGGCGAGGGCATGTATACCAAGTTCGGAGCCATGGCATGGGGACTCATTGTTGTTGCTGCTATTTACAGCGCGAATAAGGCTCCAGAAGACCGAAAACAAACTGTTCTATCGATGTCCGTCTTTCCTTGGATTTTGGCTCTGTATAACGTCACTGCCATTTTTACCAATGGAGATTTCGGCCCGTTTCTAAGCATGGCTGGGCTCGCGATTACCGTAGTTGTGATCGGATTCCTGGTTCACCTAACAATAGAGCATCTTGGGAAGAACTAATATTCCTCCACTAGCCGGATAATTTCCTTGTTCGTCCATCAACTAATTCATTGATATGGAAGCCACACACCCCACCCCTGAAAATCAATCATTCGTAAACAAGATGCTCAACCGCATCGAAGTAGTCGGTAACAAACTGCCCGATCCTTCGATGTTGTTTTTGATCTCCCTGATAATAGTCTGGATTCTCTCCGCCATTTTTTCGGGTATGTCATTTACAGATATTGATCCGCGCTCCGGTGAACCTATCGTGATCAACAATCTACTAGGAGGCGCGGCAATGGCGACGTTTCTGTCGCAGATGGTGACCATTTTTACTTCGTTTGCACCACTTGGGGTAGTACTGGTAGCCATGCTTGGGGTAGGAGTGGCTGATGAGGCTGGGTATTTCAATACCAGCATCAAGATCATGCTGGGCTGGACGCCGAAAGCGCTCATGACACCCATGGTAGTTCTCGTTGGTCTATTGAGCCACAGCGCGATTGATGCAGGTTATGTTCTGGTTATACCACTTGGCGGAATCATCTTCTACGCCGTAGGGCGTCACCCGCTTGCAGGTATTGCAGCTGCATTTGCTGGTGTATCGGGCGGCTTCAGTGCAAACCCATTGCCCGGAGCGCTCGACCCGCTGCTTCAGGGATTCACCCAGCCTGCAGCACAAATCATCGATGCCAGCGTCATGGTTAATCCGCTCGGCAATTACTTCTTCACTGCTATCTCTTCTGTTCTCATTGTGGCTCTTGGTTGGGCCATCACAGATTTCATTATCGAGCCGCGGCTGAATCGGGAAACTCCCATGGATTCAGATGCAGAAGCCGCTCCTGAAATGGATACGATTAGTGCAGTCGAAAAGAAAGGATTTTGGGCTGCGACTGCCACCATGTTGCTCGGCTTGATCGTTCTCGTATTCGTAGTCATGCCTGCAGATTCCCCCATGCGTGACGCAAGCGGTTCACTCAACTCCTTCTCCGCCCCCATAATGCAGTCGATCGTCCCATTGATCTTCTTGCTGTTTCTGATACCTGGAGTTGTATATGGCTGGGTGGTCGGCAAATTTAAAACGTCCAAAGACATGGTTGACGCCATGACCAAGTCGATGAATGGTATGTCGTACTACATCGTGATGGCGTTTTTCTGTTCGCTGTTTGTTTACGCATTTGGACAATCAAACATCGGTGCCTTGCTTGCGCTCAAGGGAGCAGCTGGCCTAAAAGCATTGGCCTTCCCCGGTGGCGTGACAATCGTAGGAATCATCTTCCTGACGGCCTTCGTCAACCTGTTCGTCGGTTCAGCATCTGCAAAATGGGCGCTTCTAGCGCCGATCTTTGTTCCTATGCTCATGCAGGTTGGAATTTCTCCTGAGCTTACACAAGCAGCCTACCGCGTTGGTGACTCCTCGTCGAATATCATCACGCCTCTGATGCCGTATTTCCCACTCGTCGTGGTTTACTGCCAACGATATGTCAAGAAGACGGGTATTGGAACGCTGACCTCGATCATGCTTCCGTACACAGCGGTGTTCATCGTCGTCTGGTCCTTGTTTCTGTTGCTCTACTGGGCGATTGGAATGCCTCTTGGACTACAGGCTTCGTACGTGTATCCAGCGATGTAAGTCTCGTCGACCATGTTCACAGATGAAGAAGTCCTCTCGACGGACGGTATTCCGCTCTTGATTCGTCAAGCGGTTTCGGATGATATTTGGGCAATCGAGCAGCTGATCGAGCCTTCGATCCGTGTTCTCGGCGGACGCTTTTACAACGAAGCCGAGATCGAGAGTTCTCTGCGCTTCGTGTTCGGCGCGGACACCACCATGATTGAAGACGGAACCTACATGGTGATTGCGGCTCAACAGCGGATCATCGGGGCCGGGGGATGGAGCCATCGCTGGACACCTTTTGGAGGTGACCAAGCCACTCCGGTGAGAGATGCAGATTTCCGCGTTCCCGGCAAAGATCCAGCAATAATCCGGGCCATGTACGTGCACCCTGACTGGGCCCGGCGAGGAATTGGTACGACGATCATCGAGACGTGCGAATCCGCCGCTCAGAACGCAGGCTTCCTCGACCTTGAACTGGTCGCAACACTAAGTGGGGTAGCGTTCTACGAGCGAATGGGATACCAAAAAACCGAATCCATTCACTACGTGATGGATGACGGCACGACTATAGAATTCGTTCGAATGTCTAAACCTGCTTAGTTGTCCTCTGCTGCCTTCTCGCGTGCTTCGTCTGCCTTCTTCTTCTCCAAGTCCTTTTGAAGGAACGGTATACCGTCTGTTATCCATTTCGCCGGCTCACGGTCACGAAGGAAATGATTGAACCAATCGTGCGTCCGATTGGCATAGTCCAGCTGATTCTGTTTCTGTCTCAAGCCGTGATTCTCGCCATCATACACAAGGAGCACGAATTCTTTCTCCATGCGACGCATGGTGTTATACATTTCCACTCCCTGATTAAAGTCAACCGCTCCGTCCTCGTCGCCAAACGCAACGAGAAGCGGCGTGTTGATATTTTCGGCATTGAATACGGGGGAGTTTTGAATAAACTTCTCCATGTCCTCCCAATACGGTTTCGGGAACCGGCCCTGACTGATTTCGAAAATCGTAGCGTCCGTACCACCCGAATTCCAGTACATGGAATTGTACATACTGATCATGTTCGTGAGCGGAGCTCCCGCAACCGCGGCGCTAAAGATATCGGTCTGCGTCACGACAAACGATGTCTGGTAGGCTCCCCACGAGTGGCCGGTTAACCCGATTCGATTTTCATCTATCATCCCCGTTTGAATAACCTCTTCGACAGCAGGAACGAGCGCCTCCACTGCGGACATACCAGGATCTCTGAGCCTGTAGACGATGTCCGGTTCGAATACGAAATATCCTTCGGCGGAAAAACGGCGTTGATTATATGCACTCGTCCGACTGGGTGTGGTATAGCTATGCAGGCTCTGACTCCGAAGCTCGTATATGTAGACCACCATAGGATACTTTTTACCGGGCTCATAGTCGGCCGGGTAGAGCAGACGTCCTTGAAGAGGCACTCCGTTCGCATTTGTGAAATCAACGAGTTCCGTGTGGCCCCACTTGTAATCCTCCTGCTGCGTGTTTGTGTTTGTCAGCTGAACAGGCGAGTTGAATGAGTCGTCGACCGCATAAATGTTCGGTGATTCATCTGCCTTCTGAGTCATAAATGTGAACACGTTTGCATCTCTCGCGCGGCGCAGACTCGATATCATACGAGGCTCGTATACCAATCGGTCCAACGATCCTTCGTCTTCAGTCCTGCCGGGATTGGTTCGCCAGACATAAAAACCAGAGTCCTTGGTGAAGTCGCCGTACGCGCTGAAATAGATGGGGTCATTCGGTCCAAGTGCTTCCTCTTCAAAATCGACCCTCAACTGGCGAAATCGAATCTTGTCCTCCGCACCGTATGTCAATCTCTGAACTCCGCTTCCGTCAGAATTAACCTGATAAACGTCGTATTGATCGTACAGGAGAACGGATTTGTCTCCTTCACTCCACTGTGCGCTTCCAAAACCACGGTCTTCTTCCCTGCCGGTGATCGATTTAAAATTATTGAACTGGGTATCGATATCCTCGGTCAGATTGGTGTGAACTTCCTCCGCTACAGCGTACGACCACCAGTCATCCGCTTTGAAGTAAAGCACGTATGCACCGTCAGGTGAAATTCTCACGCCTTCAATTCTTTCGAGTACCTGATTTCGATCTCCCGTTTCCGTGTCCATGACGTAGACATCGTTCCACGTCTCTCGGAGTGCCGGTTGATACGGCGTTGGGTCGTATCCCACAGCATGGTGCTGATCTCCAGTCAATACGAGAGATCTGATGTCGTCGTCTGCGAGTTTTGCGAAGGAATCGGAAGCAATTGTCCAGGAGGCTAAATAGGTGAAGTTCTTATCTCGATTCGACATAACACCCTGACGAGGCTGGACTACAGGATCTTTCCAATGCCATATATCGACGCCAGCTGGGTCTAAATCTTCGTCTCGCTCTTCGTTTGTTTTGCCTTTTTCTTCCTCGTCTTCTTCCTCTTCTTCTTCCAGCTCCTCGGCTTCACTCTCTTCTTCGATGAATCGTTCTTTCAGGCCAAAGAAGAGCCGCGAACCATCCTCCGAAAAACGAACGCCACCTTCGGACGCGATTCTGAAATTACCCGAATAATCGGTTCGGCCGGAAATCTCAAGCGTCCTTTTTTCAGTTGACCGATCTAAATCACTAAAGGCCACAACCGCATGGTCTGCATAATCTTCGCCGATTCGTTCCCCTTCTTTCAGGTAGGCCAGATCATATGATTCATCTCGCCATGTTAGATCGCTGTACAGCTTTTCATCGCTATCCAGGATTCGCAAAGACGAATCCGACAAATCCAGCAGATGAACACCGTTTCCAAGTTTTTCAGAGGCATCAATCGCCAAGGCGAGCAAGGATCCCTCTGGACTGAAAGCATAGTCTGCAACGTTTCCCACATTTTGATGCGATCCCGTTTCGAGATTGCGAATTACCAGGTCACTCCCGCCTGTTTCACTTCCCTCTTCCTTGTATTTCCTCAGAGCGAGAAACCGACCATCGTCAGAAAAGGATGCACTCTGAACATGCGCAATCGTGTCTACTGATGCAGTCGCCAGGTTCATGAGACCAAGCGAAAGCTCTAACCGTGTTTCGGACTTTTCGAGCTTTTTTTCTTCCTCATCCGACACGCCAATCATAAATGCGATCCACGTATTGTCATTTGAAAACCGCGGCCTGGAGCCGAATTCAAACTCGCTGGACATCTCGCCGCGAACCTGGCGTACATGAAGCGTACTTGGGCCTTCTACCTGGGTTATGATGTAGGCGAACCAGGACCCGTCTGGAGACAGGACATTAGACCCGATTCGCTCCCATTGTGCATAATCCTCAAGAGTGAGATCTTTTTTCTGTGCGGAAGCGGTTCGGTCCACAGCAAAAGTCATCAATATAGAAGCCAACACGGCGACCACGGCTGTTTTCCGAGAGAAACGAGCAAGTGACATGGCAGTACACACGGGACGATTGAAAAATGGTGAGAATGCGGAGATTCGGCACCACAGGGTTAATTCGCAAACCACACACAAAGCCTGTTTTTGCCGATTAGTGGATTCGGTATAAGGATACCCTTACACTGAATGGTCGCATCCATCAGCCCGAAATCATGATATACATCTTCCGAATAGCTGTCCTGGCACTAGTCTGGGTCGTTGGCAGTTCAACTGTAGTCGCGCAGGAAACGAAAGTCGTCATGCTCGGCACCGGGACCCCGAACGCGGTCCCAGAACGAAGCGGCCCCTCCGTCGCCATAGTCGTAGGAGATCAGCCCTACCTCGTCGACTTTGGTCCAGGTGTCGTGCGAAGAGCAGCTGCGGCAGCTCGGAATGGAATTACAGGACTCCAAGTACACCGCCTGAATCGCGCGTTTGTGACTCATTTGCACTCTGATCACACGGTTGGATTTGCAGATCTAATTCTGACTCCCTGGGTTCTTGAACGTAACGAACCGCTAGAAGTGTATGGGCCGGAAGGCATTGAAAACATGGCCATGCATATCCTGAAGGCATACGAACAGGACATCAACATTCGACTGTTTGGGCTAGAGCCGGCCAACAATGAAGGTTGGAGAGTGAATGCCCACGATGTCAAAGAGGGCGTCATCTACAAGGACTCACTGGTTACTGTTGAAGCATTCAATGTGCCACACGGAAGCTGGCCGACGGCATTCGGGTATCGATTTACGACGCCAGATCGCGTAATCGTGATTTCCGGAGATACCGCACAGAGCGAGATTATTGAAAAAATGTGCCAGCAATGCGATGTGCTCATTCACGAAATCATTTCCGACTCGGCACTGGCAAAACGGAACACATTCTGGCAAAACTATCATTCTCAGTTTCACACACTGGCGACCGAGGTTGGCGAGATTGCCTCTCGGGCGAGGCCTAAATTGCTCCTTCTTTACCATCAACTAGAAGGCTCATCGACGCCTGAAGAAATGATGGCCGAGGTGAAATCTAAATATGATGGCCAAGTAATCAGCGCTGAAGATCTCGGCGTGTACTAGATCCTCTAACTACGACAAATCATGTTCCAGATTCTGATCTTTCTTGTCCTCGGAGTTGCCGCCGCATACGGATTCATCTGGCTCGCGACGTCGAAATCTAAAACGGATGGACGTTGGTTCAGAATTGGACTCGCCGTAGCAGCCATTATCTATCTCAATCTAGGCTGGGCGGCTGGCGTTGGCATGAATG
>Ga0315336_1002204_pt1 | contig 31253 bp, 31 predicted proteins | sample ASW5metaG_FD_204512 | JGI IMG/M metagenome (GOLD analysis project Ga0315336, IMG submission 204512) | Ammonia-oxidizing marine archaeal communities from Monterey Bay, California, United States - ASW #5 | ecosystem: Environmental > Aquatic > Marine > Intertidal zone | place: USA: California...
CTACGACGACGACGGCGACGGCTACTCCGAAGACCAGGGCGACTGCGACGACAGCGATCCGACCATCGGCCCCGACGCGGACGAGATCCTCGGGGACGGTATCGACAACAACTGCGATGGCCTGATCGACGAGGGCGGCCCGTTCACCGACGACGATCAGGATGGCTTCACCGAGGACGCGGGCGACTGCGACGACCTCAACCCGGACGTGTACCCGGGTGCCGAAGAGGTCGAGAACGGCCTCGACGACGACTGCGATGGGCAGATCGACGAGAACTTCCTGGACGCCGATGGCGATGGCTACACGATCGAGAACGGCGACTGCGACGACAACGACGGGTGGGCGAACCCGGAGGCGGCCGAGGTGTGTGATCAGGTGGACAACGACTGCAATGGGCTGGTCGACGACGCCTGCCTGGACATCGGCGACATCAAGGACGCGCTCGAGGGCTGCTCGTGCAACTCAGGACCGAGTCCCGCATCCTTCGTGTGGCTGCTTCCGCTGCTCCTCGTTCTGAGGCGCCCGCGTTAGACACGCGGCTGTGATCGAAGAGCGCTACCATTTTGACGCGGTTGTTCCCGCGGCGGCCGTCTTCCTCGGACTGCTGCACGGCGGGGTGGGCCTGCTCGCGGTGCGCCCAGGGGCCAATCCACTCTGGTTGCTCGGTGTCGTCGCCACGCTGGCCCTGCCCGCCGCGGCGGTGGGGGCCCTCGCCGGCAGGACATCCCATGTGCGCTGGCCAGCCTGGTTTCGGGGGGCCGTTGGCGGGGCTCTCTGTGGACTGGTCTCGGGCTTGCTCGGTGGCATATTGCTGGGCGCCACGGCGTTCACTGCGCCGATCATCGCCGCGTCGCTGACGACGCCTCCCAGTCTGGTGACCTTCACGGCCCACGCCGCCGCAGCCGTCTTCGAGGGGGCCGCCTCAGGTCTTGTCCTGTCACTGGTCGTCTCCTGCGTTTCCGGCACGCTTGCGGCGTTGGCGACGGGCGGCACCGAGTTCGCATTCGGCCCCCGAAGAAGCCCGAATCGGACCCTGATCTGGGATGGCTTCTGCGCGGCCGGGTTCGTGACCTTGCCTGTTGTCGCCGGCGGGCTCTCCGAACTGAGCGGCAACATGCTCGGCTCCGGTGCCTTTGCAGGTGCGGTGGGCATGCCCCTGATCCTGTCGTTGATGTTCCTTGCCGGCGTGCCTATGGCCGGATTGGCCATCGGGCAGCATCAGCTCTGGAAGACCGCTGCCAGGGACCTCAAGGCGCCATCGGGGCGGCATCGCACACCGGCCATCATGCGGGTCGTAACGGCCGTGTGCACGCCGCTGGCGACTGGAGCCATCCTGGTCCTCATGCTCGCCAACGAGCCGCAGTACATCGTCGCATTCGGGGCGATCATGGCGACTTGTTGCGTGTATTCGGCGCTGCTATCGGTGTTGCAGACAAAGACGGAGTGGCAGCCGCCAGCGGCGAGGACCCTCCGCGGCGCCCAGGGCGAGGCGCTCATGGGCGCCGTGCTCCACGCTGTGCTCTGGGGCTTTCCGATGGTTGTGGGTCTGGCCACCGCCATGCTCGTCGTGGCCTACCTCGATGGCGCAAAGGCCGGAGATATGTCGACGCCCCTGTTCGCCGATCAACTAGACGCGAGTCGGCTCTGGGTGTTTCAGGCCACTATGGGGCTTTTACTCGGGTTTTTCGTGGCCCACGGTGCGCTGCTTGGAGCGGCGACCTGGCTGCGGCAGAGGACATCGACTCCAGACGTTGCATAATGGTCCCGTGGGGTATTCGAGGCCGACATTTCTCCGGGCGGAGATCTGGCAACAGCTGAAGGCGGACGAGCGCAATCTCATCGGCGCGCTGTCCGCGGATCGATCGCGATCCGCGCTCCTCGCACAGGTGCAGGCCGCCATGGATGGGCAAAAGGCGCTCCGGGAGCAGGTGCGAGGGCTCGAGCAGTACATCGACGCCTTGAAGCAGCGCGCGGGAGCCGCCGAGAACACAGTCCGCTACCAGGACAAGTCGATGAAAGCGGCGGCGGTGGGCTACGTCGACGACCTGTCCGATGTCCTGGTCGATCTGTCGGGGTTCGACGAAGACGCCGAGGACGAGCCCTCCGAATCGGGCCGGGTCGACCCCCGTGCCGGGCTCATGATCGGTGTGCGCCTCCGGTGGGGGGTGACCAATATGGTGGCGATCTCCGAGAACATCTCCCGGAGCGGGTTGCGGCTGATGCTCACGAACGCGCCCAAAGAGGGTCAAGGCGTGGCGCTAGAGCTCAAGATCCCGAAGATGCCGCAGATCCATTGTCGCGGCCGAGTGCGCTGGATTCGGCCGGGCATGGAAGGGGGCCTCACGGGATGTGGAATCGAGTTTGTCGACCTCGATCACGCTACAGCGAACGCCATCCAGCGCTATGCCGAGGCCATCCTCGCTGGCGGCAAGACCCTCAACTTCGAGCCGAGCTGACGCCGCGAGGGGCCATGCCCCAGAGCACCAGCTGCTCCAGTGCCCGTCCGAAGCGATCCGGAGATGGGCTGCCCTCGAGGCGTCGCAGCGCCTCGATGTAGGCGGGCTGGAAGCGGATGCGTCCGGGCACCAGCCTCCAGGCGCGGCGCAGGGCGCCCTTTCCGCTCGCGTAAAGCAGTCGCTCACGTCGTCCAAAGCGGAGATTGTAGGGCTCTCTCAGCGGCTCGGGCATCAGGCCGGCCGTCATGGTTCGATACCAGTGGTAGACGGGTTTGCCAGCGAGATGGGGAGGCGTGAACAACAGCTCCGACATCTCCTGCGCGGGTCTGCCCACCCTCAGCTGGTGGGTCATGTCCTCGAAGTAGGCCTCGAAGGCGGTCCAGTCCTCCGGATAAAGCGACTGGGGGATTCCGAAGAGCTTACCGAACAGCTTGGCCTCTTCGTAGTACTGGGCCTTTTCGGCGAGGGTCAACGGTCCGATCGCGATCTCGTAGGCCTGGACGCTGCCCTCGATGAGCGTGGCCTGCACCCAGAGAAGCGCGTCGGGGGCGTTGGCGAAGTAGTCCTTCGGAAAGGGTGAGGTCTCCTCGGTCGCGGTGCCCTTGATGGTTTGATGGAGTCGAAAGACCCGCCTGGAGGAGCCGAGCGCGACGTGAAGCTCTCCAAATACCATCGCGAACACGTGGGTGAACGTTCGATTGAACCTGCCGATCGGGTTGTTCCTAGTGTCTGAGTGTTGGTCGACGGCGTGGGCGACCCAGGGGTGCGCGAGCTGCAGCAGCGAGGCCCGTCCGCCGCCGAGCATGACCACGGCTTCGCGCCCGACCCGCCATGACATCGAATCCGGGCCGTAGAGCCCGGCGCGCGGATCGACACAGCCGGCTTGAATCTCGGCGAGGTGTCGTTCGAGCGTCTCGGCGTCTACCACGACCTGAGAATAGCAGAGCTGTCCCAACTTGTTCCGGACCGAAGCCAGAGCGTGACGGGGGGCATTGTGAGGTGGGGGCTCCTGAACGGAGAACATTCCATGCCACCTTTGAAACACCCTCTGACCCTCTTTGCCCTCCTCCTCCTCTCCGCCTGTGGAGGGCCGGTCGCGCCCGACAAGCCCGACCGCAACCCCGTCCAGGACTGCAGCGGGTTGAGCGACTGCGAAGACCCCGCCTGTGCGAGCGTCTGTGATGCCGACGGAGATGGGTACTTCAACCTGGAGATCGGCGGAGACGACTGCGACGATGCCAACGCCGATGCCTACCCGGGTGCGGTCGAGATCTGCGACGACATCGACAACAGCTGCAATGCCCTGGTCGACGAGGACGATCCCGCCGTCGAGGCCACGGGCTGGTACGCCGATGCCGATGAAGACGGATTCGGCACCCCGGATCTGGTGGTCTTCCAGTGCGATCCGCCGGATGGGCCAAGCTCCGAGTTGGGCACCGACTGTGACGACATCCGCCCCAACGTCAACCCAGGTGAGACCGAGCTCTGCGACGGGTACGACAACGACTGCGATGGGGACGTCGACGATGCCGACGCCGACGTCGATGTGGCCTCGATGGACAGCTGGTGGCTCGATGCGGACGGCGACTTCCTGGGGGATGAGCAGGTCCAGGTCGATGCCTGTGACCCTCCGCCGGGGCACGTCGCCAACGGCGACGACTGCGATGACTCCGACGAGTACATGGGACTTCCCGCCGATTGGTTCGCCGATCTGGACGGAGACGGACACGGGGCGGGCCTCCAAATCGGGCCCCAGTGCAACTCGCCCGGTGCCGACTATGTGGCGTACATCGGGGAGGACTGCGATGACACCGACCCGAGTATCTACCCGGGCGCCTACGACGTAGTTGGCGATGGAATCGACCAGAGCTGTACCGGTTTCGACGGTTCGGACTTCAGCGTTGACGTGACCTGGATCGACGATGGCAACCTGCCCAGCGACAGCGACGGCGACGGCTTCCCCGATACCGGGTGCGGCGACCAGGTCGAAGTCGAGGTGTTCGATCCGCTGGGGCAGACCAACTGGTCCTTTGGCATGGCCGAGACCGGCAATCCCATCGGCTGGTTCGGCGAGGAGTGCTTCCAGGGATACGCGGTCTTCAACCACTGCCATCCATTCGCTGGAACGGTGCTGGTGCTCGACGAGGTCGCCTCGTGCAGCGTGTTCGACATCGTCGACGGAGCCGCAACCTACTTCTCCGCAGACAAGAACCCGCTGATCTCGTACTACCTCGAGGATTGGCTGGGGAACTGCTACGTCTGGGGCGACGCGCCGGCGTACTATGGTCCGCTGGCCTGCACGACCCTCAACTAGCGAAAAGACCCGAAGTTCGCGGTCAACCCGGCCGCGCCGAAGAGCTGGCCATTGTCGATGTCGTAGCCGATGCCGGTGTCGAGGCTCAGGATCTCGGTCAGCCCCCAGGCGAGGCCTCCATCGACGATACCGTTCGATGCGGGGCAGCCGTTGCCGCACTGCGCGTCGGCGAGCACCACTGCGACTTCGACGAAGCCTGAGAAGTTCCCGAAGATCGGAAATCCGAAGGCCCCGACGAGGGGGATTCCGGCGTAGCCCTGCTCGACGAAGAGCAGGCCGCCGTTGAACTGCAGGGACACGCCACTCTCGAACGGGATGGTCGCCAGGGCCTGGAAGGTGCCCACCCATTCCTCTCCACCGAGGGGGACCGCGCTTCCCGCGTAGAGGGCGAGGCCGAGATCGTCGGTGCTGATGAGGCGGATCTTCGCGGCGGCGTCCAGGGCGGGGTTACCGGTGTCGAATCCGGAGAAGTCCGCTGACAACCTGGGCTCCACTATGCCCTTGATGCTGTATTTCAGGGTCGAGGGCACCGTCGTCGTGCGGTTCTGGAAGGCGAGGCCGGTCTCCATCTCCAGGGTGTCGTCGGCGACCAGGAATCCGGACCTGGAGACACTGGGCCGATCGGCATTCGGCGCCGCGGCAAATGCGGAGGAGGAGAGGAGAGCGAGGGCGGAGAGGCTGAAGATCGTCATTGTGTGGAGTGTACGCGCTCTGACGTCCTCTATTAGCGGCCGAAGGTGACGCTCGCGCCGAAGTGCACCGCATTGGCCGCATAGGTACCCGGGCATCCGACGGGCGTTTCGCCGGTACATCCACCGGAATCCTCTATATCGGAGTGCCCCCAGGACAGACCGGTGACCCCGTCCACCCGGACCAGGCCGTGCCGAACGCCCGCCCCGGTCGAAAGTGTGGTCGCGACGCCCGGGGGCGGGGAGAAGAACTGTGCCGACTCCGGCGAGGTCGCGCTCTTCATCAGCTGGCCACCGATTCGGCCGGCGAAGGCCTCCGTGAACCAGCGCTCAGTGCCGAGGCGAACCATATGAGCATCGGTCCAGCCCAGGGGCATCTCCACCCCATCTGCGGCGATCAGCGCGATGAGTCCTTCGGGATTCTTGAGGGTCATGGCCATGCTTTCGTTGACCGCGCTGTGAAGCTGGACCCGATAGGTACCCGTGATGAGGGTGCGCCTATCGTCCAGATACCCGGCGAGACCGGCGGCGAACATCACGGGGCTCGACCACGTGCCCCGGATCCGCGTGGGATCGGCCAGGTCACCGAGAATGGGGACGTCGATCTCGCCCTTGAGCGGGATCCGCGAAACGGTGCGATAGACCAGACCGATGACCAGGTCGCGGTGGGGGTGCAGGTTCAGGCCGATCCGAAAGCGCGGCCCGCCCCAGCCCTCCAAGGAGATGTCGGTCGAGATCGGGGGTGCATCAAAGGGAAAGATGGGCTGGGTGCCGGACATTCCGGCATGGGGCAAGGCGACCGCCAAGCCGACGTCGACGGCGTCGTGGGGCCGAAGCGCGGTAGCCAGCCCGAACTCGGTGTGCACGAAGCGCAGCCCGTAGTCCTCGGGTTCGAGTAAGTCGTAGCCGAGGATCCGGTCGACCCCCTGGAACTCGGTGCCGAATCCGGCGAGCAGATAGGCGCCCGCTCCGATCGCTATGCGCTCGTGGGGGTGCCAGCCGACGTGCACGTGGGGTATCGGTGCCGCGGTGGCGGGTGTCTGGGTGTTGTCGTTGGGACCGGCGACGGGCGCGGTGGCCCGGAAGACCGCGGCCGGTGCCCCCAGCGTTGCCGAGAAGCGCTCGATGGCCAACAGTGCCGCAGGATTCACGGCGACGGCGGTGGCGTCAGAGATGGCGGCGACCTGATTTCCGCCCATTCCGAGCGACCGGACATCGTCGTAGGCGACCTCGGGATTGGCCAGGGCGATTGCGGCGAACAGAAAGGGGCTCACGGCGACCTCCAGGACTGGGGGCCCCGTCCCAGGGCGTGATTGGCGGCGGCTTTGGACCACAGCGCAGCACGCACGACTCGCGGTTCCCAGCGCACAATGGCCGCATCGAAGGAGGGCCTGCTCCGCCAGCGGTCGTACCACTGTGCGACTTGCGGATAGCGGTCGAGGCCGAAGTGCATCCATGCCAGGCGATGCACGTCGCACAGCCAGGAGATGTCCGCCAGCGAGAACTCCCCCTCGAGCCAATCCTGTCCCTGGAGTGCCCGATCCATGACGCCCAGTGCCGTGGAAAAGTCGCGTACTGCGGAGCGAATCTGGAGGTCGGAGAGCCCGTCCTCGACGTAGTCGCGATGCACTTTGTACAGGGATCCGTCGGGACCATCGAGGGCCTGGAGGCGAGCCAGTTGCTCCGAGGATTTGCGGGCAAAGCGGCCGAAGAGGAAGGCGAAGGACAGCACGCGGATGGCGGGTTTGCAGGCGTTCGAGCGGGCCAGCCATCGCTCGATATCGGCCCCTTCCGGGCGCAGAGCTGGGCCCGCGAAGGTGTCGTCGAGGTACTGGATGATGTCGTTGCTCTCGATGACCACCTGGCCATCGTGGACCAGGGTGGGCACGACGAGATTGGGGTTGATCTCGGCATACCAGGGCTGCAAGTGCTCGCCCTTGCGAAGATCGAGGTGTTGGGATGTCCACGACACGCCCTTTTCCTCGAGCGCCAGCCGCACCCTCTGTGAGCACTGGGAGCCACCGTAGTGAAACAGGTGCACGCCGTTCATGGCCTTTGCCCGGACACTCGTGGTTTCGATTCTACCCATTTGGGCTCTCCTTCGAGATCAAGGCGTCGATGGCCGCGGTCAGTTTCGAGGCGGTGAACCAGAGCTGCGAAGTGTGGATGAGCCCGTCCTGTCGGATCAGAAAGGCCGGACGCGGGGCGGGACCATAAGTGGACCACACGGGATTCACCCGGCCGTCCAGATCCAGGTCATCCATCACGACGTGCTGGCAGATGGGGTGATTGTCGGCGATTTCAGCGCATAGTTCGCGCCGGCCTTCGACCGTTCGAGCCTGCCGATGGCGGCTGTAGGGAATCAGTTGCCAGGGCCTCCCGATGTCGGGTGCGTTGTCGATCTTGGGATGCGGGTCGACGCTGTACACATGCACGAAGGAGACCCGGTCGCCGTATTGGCGGGCCAGTCGGGCCTCGGCAGTCTTGCTGATCTGGTAGGCCGGGCAGCTGTACATGCCGTAGGTCAGGACGACGGGGCGCTCCCGAAGCAGGTCGCCGAGTCGTACCGTTCCACCACGAATATCCTCCAGCGTGAAGTCGACTGCCGCGTCTCCAGCCAGGAGGTGGATCCACGGCTCGACGCCGAATTCGGCGCGGACGCAATTGTCCAGGGCGAAGTCGTGCTCTGGCCAGCCGAACTGGCGGCCCTGGAGCTCGGTTTCCGGACGAAGACGTGAGCACGGAGGCCCCTCGGGCAGCGCGTCGGGGTCGACGCTGACGATGCCGCCTCGCTGGCGCGCCAGGAGGATGGCGCTCATGACCTCGGCCACACTGCGCCACGCGGGGTGATCCGACAGGGCGCCAGACAACCCGCTGTCGGCAATGCAGGGATCATCCATTCTGGGACTCCAGGACCTTTTGGTAGTGGGCGTGCTCGGCCCGCACGGCGGCTGCGGTCATCGATTCTAGAAAGGTTTCCGCCCGCTTGCGAATCAAGCGCGGCACGTCGCCGTGAACGCTGAACGTGACCTCGCAGTCGCATCGCCTGCCTCGCTCTCGCAGGGTGGTCTGCATGTCGATTCGACCCACCTTGCCGAGCACCATTTCGCTTGTGCACCGTCGCGCGCTGCCGTCGGCGCTCCAGATGCTCCGCTCGCGGATGTGGTTCTGGACATCGAAGAAACGTCGCGCGAAAGACGGGAGATCGACAACGATGTCCCGGTCGACCCGGACCTTGGGGCCGGTGTTGTCCTCGACTTCGACGCGCACATTTCGCTCGCCGACCGCCTCACAGCGGGTGCGGATGGCCTGGGGATCGGTCAGGAGCGCGAAGACGGTGTCCAGCGGCTGGTCATACGGGATTTGGATCTGCGGCATGGGTCAGTCCTAGGCCTCGATTGGGGGAAGGGTACGAACGGACCGGGGAATCAGCGGTGGGGATGGGGCGAGGTGCGCGCCCACCCGATCCATCCAGGAGACGATCTCGGGGAACGCGTCCACCCGGTTCGAGCCCGCGAGTCCGGCCTGTTCCGCGGTGAGCAGCACGGCATAGGCGGACAGATCGCCCATGGCGGGGGTGGACCGGCCGCCGAAGAACGGTCCGCCATCGAGCAGCTCCACCAGCTCGTCGAGGACCTGGTTCGAGGCGGTGTCGAGGTCGAGCTCCTGCCGGGCGTTGGAGCGTTCCCGCTGGAGGAAGGGGAGTCCCCACAGCACTGCGGGCCAGATCATGCGAACCGGCTTCGGCACGCCGCCGGCCGTAGTGAGGTGCAGGACTTTGGCGAGCCGCCAGGCATTCCGGATGCGGCGGCGGTTCACGCCAACACCGGGAAAGGTGCGGAAATGGTTGGGGATCAGCCGCTCTGTCACCCAGCGGTCGTGGGCGAGGACACGCTCGCGGTCGTCATCGGGCACCAGCGTGGGTCTGTCGTCGTATCGCTCGTCGAGCCACATGCCGATGGGCGTCGAGTCGGCGCGGTGTTCGTCGCCAATAGACAGGACCGGCACCATGTGGCCGATGGGAATCCCGCCCGAATAGAGCCGGAGCGGATTCACGTAGTGACACTCGAAGGACAGACCCTTGAAGAGGAGGAAGGCGTGGGTCTTTGCCGCGAAGGGGCTCATCGCGAAGGTATGGAGTGTGATCGATTCATTCATCGGGGCACTCGCAGGCCGCGCGTGAGCACGGTAGCCAGCGTTCGAGTGGGAAAGAGGCGCGAGGTCAGCGCGCGACCGAGCCATCGCGGCGACGGATCGAGCCGCGCATCGGCCTGGGCCAGGCGCACCAGTTGCTTGCCCTGGTTCTGGCCATTCACCATCCGGAAGAAGGCCTCGGGCACCCGATCGATGCCCTCCAGCACGTCGGTCTCGGCCTTGAGCGCGCCGCTCTTCACCCACTTTGCGAGGAGGAGAATCCCGCCTTTCATCCTGGGCTTGTAGTCCAGGAGCACAAAGCCCTGCTTGCGGATTCGCTTGGTGAGCAGGACGTTGTTGTCGCGGCGCCCGACGTCGTCCTTAGAGTCGCTGAGATGACTGATTCCCAGGCGTCCGATGACGAGAATGCGCGCCCGCTCGTTGTACAGATCGAGCAGGGCCTCGCTGATGTCGCCGCTGGTGTTGTCGTAGTACAGGTCGACGCCGTTGGGGCACACCGCGGCCAGGTCGGCGGCCAGGGTCTCGACGGACTTGCCTCGGTAGCTGACCGCGGCGTCGTAGCCCCACTTCTGTCGCATGCGGGCGGCCTTTTCGTCGGTGCTCACGATGCCGACGGTGCGCATCCCGGCGCGCTTGGCGAGCTGCATGACCGTGGCCCCCACGGAGCTCCCGCCGGCGGAGATGACGATGGTCTCGCCCGCCTTGGGCTCGCCGAGATCGAAGAGGCTGAAGATCGCCGTCGCGCCGGTGATTCCGCACACCGACAGGTAGGCCTCCTCGGAGGCAATGCCGAGATTGAGCACGGTGGACTCGTCCGGGTCGGACTGCAGCGCGTATTCGGCCATATCCACGCGGCCAAGGCGGATTTCGCCGACACGAACGGCGGGGTGGTTGGACGCGATGACCTGGCCGACACCATAGGCGTGCATGATCTGCCCGACCTCGACCGATTCGGCATAGTTGGCCTCGCCCCGCAAGCGCTGGAGCATGGCCGGGTCCATGGACAGCGTCAGGTTCCGCAGGAGGAACTCACCCGGCCCCGGCGTGGGAATCGGAGCGTCTTGAAGATCGAAGATATCGGGTTCGGCCCGTCCATTTGGGCGACGGACGAGACGGACGACACGCTGAGTGTTCACGGGGATACCTCTCGCACGAGTGGAACGGTGAATTGAATGGGCTTTGGCAGGACGGAGGCCGCGATCTTCACAGTCAGTCGGGCGGTTCTGTCGGACGCTTCGAGGATCTCGGAGCGGACCCCATCGTCGCCCGCGAAGCGGCGGTTCAGGCCGGCGCATGCACTCTGGAGGTCGACCTGCAAGGCGTTCCCCAGCTTTTCATAGGGCCGCGGCTCTCCGTTCAACGGCAGGTAGAGCGCGTTGTCGACGGTGCCATCGGCTGCGGTCAACCAGATCGCCACCTCGGAGGCGGGGTTCTGCAACACGACGACGCGATCGGGAAGCTGAGTGGGACCGCGTAGCCGATGCCGCGCGATGGCCCTCATGTAGAAGGGCATCTCGGAGACGGATGCTTCGACGGCCTCGGCCCGTGCCGCTTCCGCATTCGCGCTGTCCACGAGCTTCCAGGTGCCCAGAAGGTCGGAAACACCGACGTCGTTGGCGCGCGCCGCCGTTGGGAACAAGCTGCCTGAGAACGCGGCAATGGAGAGTACGGTGAACATGAAATGATAATAAGTCAGTTTTGATGAAACGTCAAAAAAAGGGCGATCTGTGATGAAAGCGTTGCTTTGAAGGGTGTTCATGGTGGGATCGTCGGCTCAGCCGGCCAGGGCGCGCTCGGACTCCGCGACCAGAGACAGCGGGAAGTCTGGCATCTCCGCGTAGTGGATGGGTCGATGCACGACCTCCTCCGCGGCGTCGGGAGGTACTCCCAGTAGTCCGAGGATCAACTTTACGAATCCTTCGATGGAGTTCGGCTTCAGTCGCCCGCGATGCAGGTCCATGGCGATCCCGAGTCCCATGCCCACGGCAGCGGAGACCACCAGGTTCAGGTCGCGCACCTCGAGCTTGCCGGCGGCCTCCCCGCGGCGGATGTCGTCGGTCATGCGGGCGCGCATGCCCTCCATCAGGGGGTCGATGGCGAGACCGGAGTCGAAGAGAAGGCGACCCAATCGCGGATTGTCGACAATCAACTTCATGGTCTGTCGCCCCGAGGCCGCGACTCTCTCGACGGGGTCGTCGATGTCCTTCACGACGGACTCGACGACGCGACCATAGGTTGCCAACAGAAGGATATTCACGGCCTCGAACGCCGCAGCCGGGGAGGGGTAGTAGTTGTAGAAGGTCGCGTGCACCACATCGGCCCGGTCGGTGATCTGGCGAATGGAGATCTCCTCGGCGGTCTTCTCCATCAAGAGCTCTTGAGCGGCGCGGAGCAGGGCATCGCGGGTGCGCAGGCGCTTGGGTACGCGACCCGGGCGAGGTTTGGCCATTCGTCCTCCGTTGGTCCTCATTATCCCGCCAGCGCCCGTCGCTTGGCGGAAGCGGGAACCGGTCTTGGCGGCAACCAGCGTAGAAGCTCGCGCATGATCGACTCCAGTGGCCCGGGATTGGCCAGCGTCACTGCGGCATACACGTGGTGGTCGGGCCGCACGACATAGATTCCCGGCTCCGGAAGTGGGGCGTCCCAGTGCATGACTCGGCTCGTCAGCGCGCATCCGTCGGTGGCCTCGACCGGGCGAACCTGGAACGACCCGCCGATGGATGACCAGGCTTGCTGTTGGCGTACGGTCAGGTAATCCGTGGGTCGCATGCCAACGCCCACCAGGCGCCAGCCGGCGCTGAATTCGTCGCTCAGTTTTCCGTCCGCACAGCGTTCCTGGGGAAACAACAGGCCCGTCGCCGAGCTCTGGCCGCGCACGGGGGACAGCAGGCCGTCCTTCAGTCGGTTTCGGGGTTTGACCCGGATGTCGGTCAACATCGGACCCACCACCGGCGTGCGTCCGACGACCTCGAGAACCCGATCCCGCACCCGTCCCGCGATTCGGCTGCGTGTCGTGACCAGGGTGCCGATGAATCGGGCCAGCCCGATCATGTTCTCGACGTTGTCACGCCGCTCTCGATCGTAGGTGTCGAGGATGGCCGCGGGTGCACCGTGCACGACGGCGGCGGCTTTCCAGCTGGCGTTTGCGGCATCTCGCAGTCCGGCGCACAGGCCTTGTCCGGCGAATGGCGGTGTGAGGTGGGCGGCGTCTCCCAGCAGGAACACGTTGCCCCTCTGAAACCGGTCGGCGATCTTGGCATCGAAGTCGTAGACCGCCGCGCGTTCGATGTCGAGCTCCTCGAGGGTTCCCCAACGGGCGAGCACCTTGGAGAGGAATGCCGGTTCCAGGACGGATTCGCGCGTGTCGCTCGCCGTGAGCATGAACTCCCAGCGCCGGCCCCCCTGCGGTGCCGGAAGGGTCACCCCAGGGCGCGCGGGGTCGCAGAGGAACTCGATGGTTCGGCTGTGATGACGGGGGGCGTTGCGAGCGTCGATGACCACCCACGGCTCGGCATAGGACCGCCCGACCATGGTGGCGCCGATCTGCCTCCGCACAAAGCTGCGGGCGCCGTCGCACCCGAAGACGAACTGCGCCCGAACCGCATAGGGACCCTCTGGCCCTTCGAGGTGGACGGTGACGCCATCGCCGTCGTCGTCCAGGTGGGTGGCCCGCGTCTGCAGGGCCAGCTCCACGTGTTCGAACCGGTCGAGGCCGTCCCGGAGCCGCCGCTCGAGCTCCGGCTGACGGAAGGTGCGTACGCGACAATATCCGTCCACCTTCGCCGCGAGGCTGCAGGAGAGGAACCGCTTCTTGCGGCCGCGAAAGTCCAGGCGGTCAATCTCGTGCATGCCCGCGAAGACCGAGTCGGCGAGTCCGGTGGCCTGGAGCACGCGTGAACCCTCCTCATCCATGCCGATGGCGCGTGGAATCTGAAGAATTCCGGCATTCAGGTCGACCGCGAGCACACTCAGGCCCTCGAGGCCCAGCAGATTGGCGGCGGTGATGCCGACAGGTCCGCCACCCACGATCAAGACATCGACGGTCCTCATGACGCCACCACGACGTTGCGCTGCCGCCCCAGCTGCACGCGCCCGTCTGCCGAGGCGATGGTCGCCTCGACTACGTCTCCGGGTTTCAGGTAGGCGCTGCGCCGGGCCTGCATGCGCTTGAAGAGGCTGAACCGCGTCGGATCGGGGAGCAACCCGGACAACCGAACGACGATAGGAGAGGGGATCTGCATTGCGCATCCCGACGGTGTGCCCGTGAGCACGAGATCTCCGGGGTCGAGGTCGGAGATCTGGGACAGCTCAAGCAAGGTCTCCAGCGGCTTGAAGACGAGGTTTGCCGTGCTGTCCGACTGACGCTGCTCGCCGTTGACCCACAGGGTCAGGTTCATCTGCTCGAGCTGCCCGATCTCGTCGGGGTGCAGCAGGCAGAGGATGGGCCCCACGGGGCAGAAGCTCCGGTAGCTCTTGCCCTTGAAGAACTGCATCTGTGGGATCTGCACATCGCGGGCGGTGACGTCGTTGGCCAGCACCACACCTGCGATGAGGTCGGCGAGATTGGCGGTGCGCCCGAGGGTCTCGTGCACTGGCTGCCCCATGACCAGGCCGAGCTCGACCTCGTAGTCCAGCAGCCGAACGTGTTCCGGCCGCACGATGGGGTCTGTGGGCCCGGAGATCGACGCGCTGGACTTGTTGAAGATCATGTTGAAGCGCTTGTCCCGGGGACGCATGCCGCTGTCGATCATGTGCTGGGTGTAGTTGGCGCCCTGGCACAGCACCCGACACGGCCCGTTCACCGGACTGTGCAGCGTCAGGCTCGACAGCTCCAGGGACTCGCCGATCTGGAGGGCTTCGGCGTCGTCGAGCAACGCTTGGCGATAGCCCTCGATCAGGTCGCGAGAGGTGGGCGCGTCGATGTCGAGGGTGTGGACCTGGTGGCCCCGCACGACCCCCCAGGCTTCAGTGTCTTGGTGCGTGAATCTCACGAGATGAACGGCCATCATGCCCTCCCGGTGATGCGGCTGGCCTGGAGCAGAGCCACGAGGCGGCCGACGGTCAGGTCGTCGCTCTTCAGAAGGCCGGACACGACCTGACGGGCCACCCGAAGCGGGTTGTCGATCCCCAGGAATGCCGCGGTGGGTTCCGGTCCCCAGGCGTAGATGCTGCCGCCGGTGAAGGCCGACACGCCGGCGCGGTGGTGGGCGTCAAAGACATCGCCGTCGGCGTACAGCTCGAAGCAGCTGCCCTCGTCATCTCGCCAGTAGTCGAAGATCTGGCTGCCCTGATCGTGGCGGCCGATGCCCCAGGCGTGCCGGTGTCGATCGGCGAGTGCGGCGTGGGCGCGGAGCACTTCGCCGGCGTCGTAGACCTCGAAGGCCGTGTGGCCGTGTCCCAGCTCGAGGGCGGAGCCGAAGGCCAGGCTGTGGTGGTCGGTTGGGGTGTCGCCGCGGTCGAATCGCATGAAGGCGACGATGGGAACGCTCTGCCCCTGGATGACCTGGAAGTCGGAGACGATCATGCCGAAGGTCTTCTGATACCAGTTCAGGGTTCGCTCCAGGCGGCCGGTGCCCAGCTGCGCATGGCCGATGCGGTAGACCTTCACGGGAGCGGCCTCGTGGGCCTGTCGGTTCACCCGCACCGTCGAAACGGGGCTGTTGCGGCCGATCGGCGTCGGGAGGGTGGGAGAGGATTCCGGGCTCCACTCGGCGCGAACAGGCAAGCCATTGGGGTCGACCAGCTGGATGATCAGTGCCTCGCCATCGCGCTTGACGGGTACTGAGCGGGCGTTGGCCAGCGTCCGGATGTCGTCCATCGTCGCAAGCTGGAGCGTGATGCCGTCAAACGCGGCCGGGCCACGCTTCAGACGCACGGAGGGCCGCGACTCGGCGCAGCCACGAAGGGCGGCAGAGTCCTTTGCGACCTGCACTGGCTCCAGGCCCAGGTCTTCGAAGAAGCGCGCTGCGGACGGGACGTCGGGTCGGCTGAAGTGCACGGCGGCCAGGGCGACGGCGCGCACGATGGGGTTTGGATCTCGGTCGGGAAGCATGAGACTCTCCTTCATTTTTGTCAAAGTATCAGTTTTTGATAAAACGTCAAAAACAAATATGAGTTGCCCAAAAAAGGGGGCAATCAGGTGGGTTTTGCGCCTGTGAGACCGACGCGGCGAGCGATCACCCGATCGAAGATCCTCGGCAAGACCTGATGCAGGACCAGTGCCGCCCGCAGGTTGAGGCCGTAGCAGGCCACCCGCTGGGGAGGGGAGCTGCGTCTCGCCGCGGACAGGGTGTGTTCGACGACGTCTTCGGCGGACCACGCCCCCTGGTGGAACTGGGCCCATCTGCGGAGGTACTCGCCATAGTTGTCGAGGTAGGGGGAGTCGGGACGGGCCTGTACTTGGGCGGAGGCGTCGGCCGCAGAGGCATTGAACGCCGTAGCGATCGGTCCGGGTTCCACGAGGACCACGTCGATGCCCCATTGCTTCACCTCCACCCGGAGGGCGTCGGACAGCGCCTCGAGGGCGAACTTGGTCGCTGCGTACGCGCCTCCGAACGGGTAGCTGATGCGGCCGGCGACGCTGCTGACGTTGATGATGGAGCCCGCGCGTGCCTCTCTCATGCCAGGAAGCACCTGCTGAATCATGGCCATGGCTGAAAAGAGGTTCACATCGAACTGGTGCCGCCAGCGCGGTAACGGCACGTCCTCCATGGCCATTCGCAGGCCGTAGCCCGCGTTGTTGATCAACAGTTCGCAGGGGCCGTGGGCATCGAGCAGGGGGTCGATGGCCGGGCCGATGGCGTCGGTGTCCGCGAGGTCCAGAGGCAACGGGATCAATGCGTCGTGGGTAGAGGCCAGTGCGTCGAGGTCGCTCTGGGATCGCGCCACACAGATGACGCGATAGCCGTCGGCGGCCAGCCGCAGGGCAAAGGAACGTCCGAGGCCTCGACTCGCGCCGGTGACGATGGCGAGTGGGCGATTCATGGGGAGACCTCCGTGGACTGGCGCAGCACTTCTTTGAAGGCGACGCGATCGAATGGATTTCGCACTCTCGGGATGATCTCGTCGACCGGAAGGTCCGACAGGCGCCGCAGCCACGCGTCGGCACTGCCTGCGGAGGCCTCATAGGTGTCTCGGGTGCGCTGCGCCTTCCATTGCACGAAGGTGATGAGCTTGCGTTCGCCGTGGCGGCCGCCCATGTGAAATGGGGCGACGCCCAGGGCTCGCGGCACTCTCGTCGCGTCGGGGTGCTCCTCACAATAGGCGTCGATCGCGGCTATCAAAGTTCGGTTCCAGGACAGCTGGTCGTCAAGGATGATCTGGAACAACGGATCGAGGGACCCGGGGACCTCGGGCTCGAAGGGTCCCGTGGGCGTCGCCCCCTCGGTCAGGCGGTCCATCCAATCCACCACGGACGGGGCCGCATCGAACAGATATCGGCTGGCGGGATCCCGATACAGATGCGCCCAAAGCGGACCATAGAGGGAGAAATCCCCGAGGCTGGGTCGCCCGCCGAAGAGGAAGGGGCGCGTCGACAAGGTGGCTTCGGCGGCCGCGATGACGGTGGCGACCGTCTGCTCCAGACCAGGAATCGTGTGTTCGGTGACGCCGAGGACCGGCAGGTAGCCAGCCATGCGCTTCGCAATGGGTCGAATCAGGCGCCGTCCAACGGGACCCGGAACCCTCGGCAGCCCGTGAGCGGCGAAGTCTCGTATCGCAAAGGAGGCGTTCTCAGGGAGGTTCCAGCGATAGTGCAGATCGGCCATCGGCAGCCACTCATCCGAGAAGACCTCCAGCAGCGAGGACGCGACAGTTGGCCCTGCGGTCGGGGGCGTGATCGAGACGGTGTCGTCGCGCGCCTCGAAGTGGTCGATGATGTTGCTGGAATCCTGTAGCCAGGTGCCGTCTTCGAGCTCCACGGTCGGCATGATCATGCGGCCAACGGCGCCTTGGATGCGCCGGTAGAGTTGCCAGACGGTAGGCGGAATGTCGTCGAATTCGATGCCCTGATAGTGCAGATAGGAACGGGTCTTGGCGGAATATGGGGATACGGGCCAGCTGTAGTGCCGCATTGTCATTGCGTCTCCCGGGGTGTGTATTGATGATATCTCATTTTTGAGAATATATCAAATATGTAGGACTCACTCTGGGGGCGGGTGGAGGTGGCCGTCGGTTTGGGCCGGGATGGGCTGGGGTGGCGGAGTCGGCGGGTGTGACGGCGTCGGCGGTAGAGACGTGGAAGAGATCACTGGCTCGCTGGCGCTCGGCAGGGGGTCATTTACCCCCTACGACCCCGACTGCAGGAGCGCGTCCACCGTGCACGACGACCCACGACTTCGTCGCGGATCGGTCGTGTACCAGCACCATCACCGTCCGCTATCGACGACGCCGACAGGCGGGTCCCGGACGGAGCGACCGCGGCGCTGATGGCGGATCTGTACGAGCAGATCCTCCGGCGGCCTCCGACCTCCCCGATCGAGGCGATGCGAGGTAGCGACGGTCAACGCAATCTACTCTCTGGCGGGAAAGTCGCAGTTCAATGGGTTTTGGCGCGACCGGGTGTGCACCGCTGTGGACTCCGATCCGCATGCTGCTGCGGTGAAGGAGCGCGTGACACTCCTGGCTGGAACGGTGGACAAAGCGGCCGCGGTCGCCGATGGCGTCGAACGGGCGGCGCTGGATGCGGCGGCTCGGGGGTTGAATGGCGCCCGGCAGGGCAGTTTGGAATCCGCAAGGAGGGTATGCGGAATCTTTGAACCCATGAAGCATCGCAAGTTCGGCGTCAGCATCGGGACGGGGTACGCGTACAGCCCAGTGTTGCAGCAGCCGGTGGTTGTTGGGGGCTTTCAGGTGGCCCCGATCCCAATGATTGAGGTTGGCCTCAACTTCGCTTACTTGCTCGACCTCGCCGCAAATTCGTGGACCACGGCAACCGTGCAGCAGGTGGAATCGAACGAACCAGTGGCGGTGACGGTACAGCAATTCAGGTCGGAGATCGTCGTCGGATTCGCACCCATCGAGGTTGGCGGCAAGAGAGTGTCGCTGCGACCCGGCGTCTACCTCGGCGGCGGAGTAGTGCAAACGCAAGACGATGTAAACCTGACCCAAAATAGGGATTCGGTCGAAGCCGAAGCGTCCCATTCCCAGATCCACCCGACGCTGGTCTTTGGGCTAGCGGCCTCGCTCCTGTCGCGCCGCGGTTTGGGCGGGCGTTTCAGGCTTGAAGGACGCCGATGGGGTGAGACCTTCTATCTAGATGATGTGGGACCCTACATCTTTCCGCAGACTCCTTTCAGCTATGGCATCGACTTTCTGGTCCGCTTCTAGCCTGAGCTCGAGAATCAGACCCTCCGATCGAGGCGCTCCGGGAGGCCAAGCTGCGTCGCCTGGCCGAGCAGCGGGCATCCGGGCTGGTGCGCCCCAACGAGTGGGCTGGCTTCGTCGCCTCGGGGAGGCCTTAGGCGACGCCGGTGTGGACATCTCCCTGGACGCCCTCGAGGAGTGCAACGGTGGGATGACGACTGCGATAGCGAGATCGACGATTCCTGTCTGTCGGGTGATGCGGAGTTTGTAAAGGACGATGCGGACGGTTGCGGCTGCAATGTCAGTGGCTACACCGACTGGCTCGCATGGTTGCTCGCGATGGCATTGCTCGTCCGGCGGCGGTCCTGGCCAAACACCGACAAAGGGGTCGCCATGTAGGCCCATCGGTCACACACCCCGGGTCGCTCACGCGCCATCGCGGACAGGACGCCTCGCGGACCGAGGCATCGGGTGATCGCCATTCGGTGAAAGGGCGACTCCCAGTCGCCCATCAGCACTTGATTGACGTCGCCACTCCACCGCAAGCCGTCCGTTGAGAGGTCGGGGATGTCGCCAGGTTCGTCGTAGCGTAGAAGCTCCACCAGCTCGATGGGCTCGTCCGCGGGAAACGCCATCAGCGCCTGGAAACGCTCCGCGGAGACACCGAGCTGCGCGGCGAGATCCTGCGGATCGAGGTCGGCCGGTTCGTTCACAGGGGTCGGGACCGAGCCAGCCTCTTGCCGCGTTGTGGAGGCGAGGTAGACCTGGCCCAGGAGGCCAGCATCCCGCCCCGACATATCTGCGTCGGAGACGAGCAGGCTGAGCAGCGCCCTCGGCGACGGATATTCGATCAGCGAAACCACTTCGAACACCGGGGAACTGTCTCCGAGCAGCTGAAGTTGAACTTTGCCGGTCCAGACGTTTCGCCAGCCCAGGTCCCGTTGGACCCTGTCCATTTCACGAAGAAACGCCTGCGCAGCTTGCCAGCCCGACTGTCCCGAAAAGGCCCCAGTGGCTCGCTCTTTGAACACCAACATGTTCACCATGGTGGCCGGTCGAGTGCGGCCCAGAAAGAACCGGAGCATTCGGAGCTTATGGGCGAGGGTGCCGATTCGGTAGGAGTCAATTTTCGCTTGCGTGGTCATGGTTCGGTTTCCTCGGGACACTAGTGAGTCAGGCCGGCCCGGACGATGCCGAGGTCGGTGGGGTGGGTGGACGGAGTGCGAAGGCGTCCCCAGGCGACGAACGCGGCAAGGCCCCCGAGCACGAGTGGCGGAGCGATGTTGAGGAGCTCTCCAGCCATTGCGTGCTCGGTCGCGCCCAGCGCCATCACTGTCACGAGACCGAGAGCCGCCCAGGGTGTCAGCTTCGGTGCAATGTGTAGATACCAAGGCAACAGCAGACCAATGGCGCCGAGGACTTCGGCGGTGCCGATCAGCGGGATGAGCTCCGCTGGCATGCGCCCCGCCCATGCCATACCCTGCGTCGTCAGGAACTCCTGACTGACCACGAGCTTCATGGCGCCGGCGCTGAAGAAGGTGAGTGCGAGCAGTCCCTGCGTGGCCCAAAGGGCGGAATCCAGGTTCGTTATCGGTTGCTTCATCGAGGGGGCCATGTGCGCTCCAATGTTGTTTGCTGAACGGAATCTAGCGGTTGCAAGAATGGACACCAGATGGCACGATGGCAATCAAGGGTTGTCGTTTTGGAAACAAGCACCAAATTGGCCGACGTTCGGGCATTCTGCGCGATTGTGGAGGAGGGCTCAATGACCGCTGCAGCACGCGTCTTGGGAGAGACGAAGGGCTCAGTGAGCCGACGGGTGTCGCGCCTCGAGCGGGCGCTGGGCGCTGCCCTCATCCAACGGAGCGGCGGTCGAGCCCAGCCCACGCCCCTGGGCCAGGGCTACTACCGGAGCGCTGGTCAGGCCCTGCAGCTGCTGGCCGCGGCGGGTGAAGAGATGCGGAACCAGAATGCCGCTCCGTCCGGGCACCTGCGCATCACAGCACTCCAAGGGGTCGGGCCGGACGTCCTTGCCGGCCCCATCGGACGCTTCATCAAGGCGTTCCCCGGCGTGACGCTGGAGGTCCTGCTCACCGAGCGAAACCTCTCTTTTCGGGACGACCACATCGACTTCGCCTTTCGCCCCGCCGTGGGCCAGCTTCCGGACTCGACCCACATGGCACATCGGCTCTTCGACATCGCGGTGAGCTTTGTGGCCAGCCCCGCGTACCTCGAGGCACACGGCACGCCGACCCACCCCTGGGAGCTCGAAGGTCACCGCTTGTTGCTGTCACCCATGGTCGGCCAGGGGTGGCGCCTGCCGATGCGCCGGCGGGGCCAACCTGACACTACGCGCGTGCTGGATCTCAAGGGGAACGTGCTCACCCACGACACCGGCCTGTTGCTGGGGGCGGCCATCGCCGGCGGCGGAATCACGCTACTCATTCCGGACCGTGGCCAGCCGGTGGTAGCGGGCGGTGCACTGGTCCGGCTGTTCGAGGATTGGGAACAGGCCATGCATGCCACCATCATGCTCATTCATCCGGCCGGCCCCATGACCCCAAAGGCGATTGCCTTCAAGGACTTCATACGAGCCGACTTTGCCCGCCAGGTCCGGGCGGGCGAGCTCGGCGTCGCCCCCGACCCCGCATAGCTCGGACCGTACTGTCCCGGCGTGGCCCTCAGTGTTTCCATTTCTACAACACTGGGTTTAGTTCTTGCCATCTTGTGTGAGTTTCAGCAACCCGTGAAAGTGACTGCAGGCCTCGAGACGAGGTCGAACCCACTCACGGGGCCGAACGATGACTCGCCTGTCTGCCGCTGCACTCACAACCTCCACCGTCACCCTCAAACAGCATGACAAGAGTGGATACGCCTACTTCGCAGACGGCGTCGACGGATACGCCCACGATCTGGCTCATCGAGCGCTTGACGAGGGGCGAATCGAAGAGGGCTACCATGAGCTTTCCGCCATTCTTGAACAACATGGCGGGAACGGGAGTCGCTGGGTCCATGTTCACTGGCACATGGCCGTGTTTGAGATCGCCCTGGGAATGCATGAAGCGGCGCTGGGTCGCTTCGATCGGCACATCCTTCCTGCCGCGTTGGCCCACACAGCACTCACCGACGCGCCGTCGTTGATGTGGCGCCTTGCGCTGGCTGGCCCCGACATCGAGCTGCCCTGGGCCATCGTCGGCGCTGTCGCCAAGGCCCAATCGTCCCTGGATGCGGGCGCGAACAAGCCCTTCGTGGCGCTACACAACCTGCTCGCGCTGGCCGGAGCAGGTGATGTCGTCGGCCTGCTCGAGTTCCTGGGTCGTCCTGTCGGCGTCGTCACCCCGATCTCGGATCCGGTACTCGACGAGTGGGCCAGAGCGTTTGTTGCTTATGTCGCTGGTGATTTCGCCGAAGCCGCGGAACGGATGGCCGTGGCTTTGCCGCGCCAGCACCTGATCGGTGGCAGCCACGCACAGCAGCAGCTCTTCCATGCCATTGCAGCGGACGCACGCCGTCGGGTGGCATTGCCGGGCCTTCGCAAAGGCAGATAGCGCGAACCTGGATGGGGCCGCTGCAGACGGTCACCACCGCGGCTGACTTTGCGCACTCGGTGTACGCGACGGACCTGGATGGCGATGGGGACGCCGACGTGCTCTTCGCATGTTCATTCAATGCGGTCTGGGTTGAGGTGAGCGTCGTGGCGGGCACCTGCCCGAAGGTGGACAGTGACTCCGATGGCTTGTCGGATCCCAGGAGCTGAACACCTTCGGCACCGACCCCAACGACGCGGACCACCGACGGTGACGGGGCGCTCGACGGCGCCGACGTGTGTGATGGTGCTCTCTCCCCGAGCTAGCGCGCTTTCGTGATCTTCAGCTTCTCGATCCTGGCTTGCTTCTTCACGGACTCTTCGCTTCGGGTCAGCGTGGCCGCGATCGACTTGAGGCTCCTGCCTTTGCCTGCCAGGACTCGAAGCGTCCCAATTTCTGCAGGAGTCCATGCCTGCCGATGTCGTTCAAACTTCTTGGCCATTAGTGTCTCTCGGTATCGACGCTCGGGAGCGGGCTCGATTTGATATTGGCCTCGGGCCGACCCGGACCATAGCACCCATACGATGACGATGATGGAGAGGGGCGGCGGAGTCGGTGGATGAGGCGTCGGGAAGTAGGGACGTGGAAAGATGACTGGCTCGCTGGCGCTCGAGGGAAACCCCTATGACCGCCGTCTGAACGGGCGGCGGCCGCCACCATCAGACCCGTCGCCGCTGTGCCTTGATCAACCCGGTCACCAGCGCGCAGGCCCGAGCCTCGACAGGGCCGAATCGCGACGATCTCTCTCATCGCGTCGGCAGGTGGCGTCGCAAAATAGTGACGTGGAAAAGATCACTGGCTCGCTTCGCTCGGCATGGGGCAAGCCCCCTACGACCCCCACTGCAGGAGCGCGTCCACCGTGCACGACGACACACGACTTCGTCGCGGGTCGGTCGTGTTTGGCCGCGTCCAGCAGCAAGGGCTACGCGCCCTTGACCCGCGCGAAAGAGGGTAAGCCCCCTTTAGAATCCCCCGGCAGGCGACCAGAATCGGACCCTTGGGCGACTTCCACCCGGGCGACCACGAACACCAGCACCCGCACCGTCCGCTACCGACGCCGCCGACAGGGATCCAGGGCCGAATCGCGACGATCTCTCTCATCGCGTCGGCAGGTGGAGCCGTCGGGCGGTTCGGGCGGGGGATCGGCTGGGGAGGCGGAGTCGGCGGGTGAGAAGGCGTCGCAAAATAGTGACGTGGAAAAGATCACTGGCTCGCTTCGCTCGGCATGGGGCAAGCCCCCTACGACCCCCCACTGCAGGAGCGCGTCCACCGTGCACGACGACACACGACTTCGCCGTAGAGCAGACCATCTTCAGCAAGAGAAGCCTCACTCACAGCTAGACCTCGCCAACAAAACCCTAGTGCTTGTGTCCGCCCTCACCATGGTCATGCCCACCATCACCGTGCCCATGGCCATCCCCATGACCGTGAGGCTCGGGGGCCGGAGCGGCCTCGGGAACGTCTCCCCAGGTGATGCGCGCGGCCTGCTTGGCCCCGCCAATCTTCACAGTCACGACCGCAAGATACCCCGGCGCCCCTTCGGCTTTCGCCGCTCCAGACCAGCCGTCTCCATCGGGTTCGAGAATGACCCGCTGTTGCTCCTCTCCGGTGCCGGTGAGCACGATGCGGGCCTTGCCTTCAGGGGTGATGGCCTTGCCGTCCTTGTGGTCCAAAATCACCAGACGAAGCTTGTCGGCGCTGGGCTCCAGACGCGCTGTGTGGTCGCCCATGGCGCCCTCGATGGCACCTCCTTCGCCCGGCTTGGCGTCCTCGTGGCCATGCTCGGCGCCGTCGTGGTCGTGCCCGTGGCCTTCCTCGGCCTTCTCGGCCTTTTCGGCCCCCTCGTGCGGGTGGCTGCCGTCGGCGTTGTGGGGGTGGTCGTGGGGCTCTCCGCAGGCGAAGAAGAACAAAGTCAGTAGGGTGATCATCGGGAGATCTCCGGTTCGGGGGGCCGTCCGTAACGGACGTACAATACAGGAAGCACGACGAGAACGAGCACGGTGGACGAGGCGAGGCCGCCGAGGATGACCGAGGCCATGGGCGCCTGGATCTCGTTTCCGGGCTCTCCGGCGGCGAGCGCGATGGGCACAAGCGCCAGTGCGGTTCCGAGGGCGGTCATGAGCACCGGGACCAGACGCTCCTCGCTGCCGCGGAGCACGGCGTCCAGGATGCTCTCTCCTTCCTCGTGAATAAGGTGGTGGTAGTGGGTCACCAAGAGGATGCCGTTGCGGGTGGCGATGCCGAAGAGGGTGATGAAGCCCACCAGGCTCGCGACCGAGAGCACGCCGCCGCCCAGGGCTACGACGACGACTCCGCCGATCAGGGACAGGGGCAGGTTCACCATTACCAGGGCGGCGTCCCGGCTGGAGCGCAGGGCCGACCAGAGCAGGCCGAACATGGCGATGACGGCCACCGCGGACAGGCCGGTGATGGTCCGCGTCGCCTTCTCCTCGCTCTTCGCCTGACCGCCGATCTCGATGTAGGTGCCCGCCGGAAGATCGGGGAGCGCCGCGCGGATATCTCGGGTGACGCTGGCGATGTCCCGGCCGCTGACGTTGGCCATGACGACGATGCGGCGCTTGGCGTTCTCCCGCTGGATCAGGTTGGGCCCGAGGGTGCGGTCGACGTGGGCGATCTGGTTCAAGGCCGTGAAGCGCTCTCCGTCGGCGTCGATGGGGGCCGAGGCCAGGGCGAGCAGGTCGGAGCGATACCGCTCGGGATAGCGGACGACCATGTCGTAGGCGCGGCCGTCCTGCCACCACTGGCCGACGGGGTGACCGACGAGGGCGGTCTCGACCCACTCTGAGACTTCTCCCGGTGCGAGGCCGAAGATGGACAGCGGGCCGAAGCGGGGGCGGACGACGACCTGGGGCACCTCGGTCTGCTGCTCCACGGACAGATCCACCAGTCCTTCGACGCCGGAGATCGCGGCCTGGACCTCGAGGGCGGCGCGGCGGAGCTCCCCGAGATCCTCTCCGAAGACCTTGATGGCGAGGGATGTCTTCACGCCCGACAGCATGTGCTCGATGCGGTGTCCGATGGGCTGGCCAATGCTCACCACGAGGCCGGGGACCCGGCTCGCCTCCCGCAGAGCAGCGGCGGCCTCTTCTCGATCGGTGTGGGCGGCGACGGTGATCTCCAGCTCGCTGAACTGCACGTCCTGGGCGTGTTCGTCCCGCTCGGCGCGGCCCGTGCGGCGAACCATGGCCTCGACCATCGGCAGGGCGACCACGCGCTCCTCGAGGCGGCGGACCATGGCGTCAGACTCCTCGAGAGGGGTGCCCGGTGCGGTGGCCGCCGCCAGGGTGAAGGCGCCCTCGTTGAACGCCGGGAGGAACGAGCGGCCAAATCCAGTGAGGGCGATGCCGGCGACGACAACGCCCACCAATGACGCCGACAAGATGCTTCGCGGCATGCGGAGCGCGCCTCGCAGCGCCGGGCGATACAGTGCCTTCAACCAGCGGACGACGCGGGAGTCGGCTCCCTCTTCGTCGCCCTTGACGTCGGCGAGCAGCAAGCTGCACAGCACGGGTGTGACCGTGACGGCGACCACCAGTGACGCGAGCAGGCTGGCTACGTAGGCGGTCCCGAGAGGGGCCAGAAGTCGGCCCTCCAGACCGCTGAAGAAGAACAGCGGCAAGAAGACGACGACGATGATCGCCGTGGCGTAGACGATGCTTCCGCGGATCTCTACCGATGCGGCGTAGACGGTGTCGAGCACATCGGGCCGCTCCGCCTCGGGGAGCGAGGCGCGCAGGCGCAGACGTCGGTACACGTTCTCGACGTCGATGATGGCGTCGTCCACCAGGGCGCCGATGGCGATGGCGAGGCCGCCCAGGGTCATGGTGTTGAAGCCGGCGCCCAGCCACCACAGCGTCAGCACGCCCGCCAGCAGAGACAGCGGCAGCGCCATGAGGGAGATGAGGGTGGTCCGCCAGTTGGCCAGGAACAAGGTGAGGAGGAGGGCGACCAGGATCGCGCTCTCGACGAGGTGCTTGCTCACGTTGCCGATGGCGGTCTCGATGAACCGGGCCTGGCGGAATCCCGACCGGTGCAGGACCATGTTCTCGGGAAGCCCGCGCTCCACCTCGTCCAGGGCCTCGTCGATGCGCGCGGTCAGATCAAGGGTGTTGGCTTCGGGCTGTTTCTGGACCGCCAGCGCCACGCCGGGCCGCGCATCGATGGCGGCTGTTCCCCGAGACAAGGCTGCTCCAACCTTGACTTCGGCGACCTGGTGCAGCACGACAGGGTCGCCGTGCACGCGACCGACGGCGATCTCCCCGAGCTCGTGCAGGGTCCGGGCGCGACCGAGTCCGCGCACCAGGTACTCGCTGTGGCCGCTGGTGATGAACCCGCCCGAGGCGTTCTCGCTGGCGCCTTGCAGGGCCTCGAGGATCTGGTGGTGACCGATGCCGACCCGCTCCATGGCGCTCGGATCCAGGACCACCTGGACCTGGCGGAGATCGCCTCCAATCGGGGTGACCTGGGCGACGCCAGGAATGCCGAGGAGACGCCGTCGGAGCTCCCACTCGGCGAAGTCCCGGATCTCCATCTGGTCGGCGGTCTCGTCGCCATAGAGCCCGAGGAACAGGATCTCTCCCATGATCGAGGACATGGGCGCCAGGACGGGAGCGGGCAGATCGGACGGCAGGGAGCCGCTCGCGACCTGCAGGCGCTCGGTGACCACCTGGCGGGCGCGGTAGGGGTCGGTGTTCCAGTCGAACTCGGCCCAGACGATGGAGATGCCGATACCCGATGACGAGCGCAAACGGCGCAGACCCGGGGTCCCGTTCAGGGCGGTCTCCAGGGGAATGGTGACGAGCATCTCCACTTCGTCCGGGGCCATGCCGTGGGTCTCGGTGAGCACGGTGACTGTGGGCGCATTCACGTCGGGGAGCACGTCTACGGGGAGGCTGCGGGCGGTCCATAGGCCCCACCCGAGCAACAAGGCAGCCAGGACCAGCACGGTGGCGCGGTTCTCCAACGACCAGCGGATGAGGGCGTTCCACATATCAGTGCTTGTGGGACTCGAGGGCACCGGAGAGAGAGGCGACGTGCACGTCGAATCCGCCCTCGGTAACCACCATTTCGCCCGCATTGATTCCGCTTACTATCTCCACATGCGTCGGGTCGGCGACCCCGAGCACCACCCGACGCCGGGTGAAGGACTCGCCGGTCTTCTGGACGAAGACCACGTCCTGGGCGTTGATCTCGACCACTGCGGAGCGCGGGACGGCGAGCCGTGGCACCGGTTCTCCGACCCCCACCTGGAGCTCGACGATGTCGCCGGGGACCAGCCCGACGTCGTCGGCGATCAACACCGAAATCGGCGCCGAGAGCGTGTGGGGATCGAACATCAGGCGCTCGGTGAGCAGCTCGCCTCCGGCGGGGAGAAGGTCCTTGGGAGCCGCCCAATCCCCTCGGTGCACGGCGAGGGAGGCCAGTGCGCCGAGCTCCGACTGCGAGCGGTCGTGCACCCGGCCCTCGATCAGCACGCCGGAGCCCGAAGAGACACTTACCAGAGGCGTTCCAGCCGATACCGCAACCCCGTGTTCGGCTCCGACCGAGATCACGTAGCCGTCTGCGGGCGCCCGGATGGGGACCGCTCCGGCGCCGCCGCTGGTCAGGGCCGAGACCCGCCGTTGGGTTGCCGATCGCTCGGCGGCGGCGCGCTCCACGCCGGCCCTCGCTTCGTCCAGGCGGCGGGCGGGCAGGAGGTCTCGGCTGGCGAGGTCCTCGACCCGGGCGAGCTCCTTCTCCGCCAATCCCTGGTCGATTCGCGCCGAAGACAGATCCGCCTGCAGACGCGACCAGTGCTCGGCCGCTCCCGCGGGGATGAGTGTGGCCAGGCGCTCTCCGCGCTCCACCCATCGACCGACGACGGGCAGGTCATCGGCCCATGCGAGAAGCCCTTCCACGGGTGCGGCGACCACGGTGGTCGTGCCCGGAGCTGCCTGCACGCTGGCCCCGACCGTTAAGGTTGGCGCCAATCCGCGGTCCTTTGCGCGGGCAACCGCAAAGGGAATTTGCCACTGGGTTTCCTTGAGGAAGGAGACCTCGCCCTCATCCTCTCCGACGTGGATCACGTGTTCGCCGTCTCCGACCTGAACCGGGCCGCCCGACCACTCGACCCGGTCGTCTCCGTCCACGTAGGTGAAGAGCAGCTCGTAGTCTCCGGGCTCGCCGGGCGCCGCGGCGGTGGTGGAGAAGATTCCGGCCCGGGCGACGGCGTGGTTGCTGTGGGACTCGACGGCGAAACCGTCCTGCTCGAAGCGGAAGGAGAGTGTTCCGGTGTCGGCTGCGTGGTTGTCGGCCATGCGGGTGACGTGGGCGTGGTAGGCGAGTGCCTGGCCGGCGACCGGCGCATCGAGCTCTACAAAGAGCTCGTAGCCCGCCTTCCAGCGGGTGATGGCGATGGAGCTCCCGTCGTCCTCGGCGTGGGCGTGGCCGCCGCCTCCGCCGTGGGAGTGCCCGTGACCGGCGTCGGGCTGGCCGCCGCAGCCGAGGGCGAAGAGGGCGAAGATGAGGGTCATCGGGTGGCCTCCTCGAAGGCGTCTTGCAGGGCGGGTTCGTCGAAGCGACCAATGGCGCAGGCCAGATCGATGCGGGCGTGGCGGAGCTGTCTCTGGTGTTCGATAGAGGCCACCGAGGCGGCCTCGACGCCCTCCGCGACCTGGAGCAGATCCTCGAGAGAGCCTTCTCCAGCCGAATATCGCGCGACGGCCGAGTCCCAGATGCCAGCGGGATCCGCCACTTCTCCCATCGAGGAGAGGGCGTCGGCGCGGAGCCAGGCGCTCTCGGCGGTGGCGCTCAGCTCGGCTCGGCGGCGGCTGAGTCGGAAGTCCGTCTGCGCACGCTCGGCAGCTGCCTTGCGGACCTGATCTCTGGACCCGTCGAGCAGCGGCAGTTGCAGGGCCCCACCGACCTCGAAGCCGGGGGTGGCCGTTCCGCCTGGAGGCGCGTCCCAGCGCGCGCCTCCCGAGACGCGCAGATCGGGAATTGCCGCCCGCTTTGCCGCGGATTCGGCCTTGGCTCCGCCGAGGGATTCGTAGCGGAGGGCCTCGATCTCGGGGTGCGCCTGGCCGGCCCAGCTATCGCGCGCGGGCAGCGGCGGCAGCGGCTCCAGGACGAGGTCGGTCACCGACGTGCCGATGATGGCGGACAACCTCGCGCGCAAGGTCGCCAGATCGCCGCCCGCCGTCGCGGCCTGGAGTCGATGGGCGGTGACGGTGAGTCGGGCGCGGTCCCGGTCGTATCCGGACACCTCGCCGACCGCGGCGAGCGCGTCCAGCGTCTGCATCAAGGCCTCGAGGCGGGTCTGGCTCTCGTCGATGGCTGCGGCTGTGCTCGCGCTTGCGAAGAGGTCGGTGCTGTCGCGACGGATGGCGCAGATTCCGTCCAGGACTGTAGAGGCTTGCCAGTGAGAGCCGGCCTCGCCCCGCAATTTCGCCGCGCTTCGCTCCGCCAGCCCCGAGAGTCCAAGGTCGAGGGAGATGGCCCCGCCCACGGCATCGGTGGTCGCTCCCGCCGGTCCGCGCGCCTCCTCGTGGCGAACCTCGAGCTCCGGATTGGCGTGTGCCGGAGCGGTGCGGGCCGCCAGCGCTGTGCGGTGGGAGGCCTCTCGCTCGAGGGTGCCCAGCTCGCTCTGCAGGTACAAGCGAACGGCGTCCGCCTCGGTCTTTGGACCCTCGGCCGCGGCGCTCGGCGCACCCAGAAAGAGGAGGAACACCCATCTACTACGCAATGTCGTAGGTCGAAATCCGAGGCGTCTCAGCGGAGTGGGGGACACGATTGCGTCCTAGAACGACAGGTTGATCAGGTGCTCGACCTGATGGTGTAGCGACGGCACCCACGACAATCCGACGACGACCAGCACGCCGAGGATGGCGGCGTCATAGCGGCTGACATCCGGAGAATCCGTCGTTGTTGCCTCGCCATCATCGAGGAGGGCGTGTACCCGTTGTTCGAGGGCGCCTCCGTTCCAGCATAGGGCCATTGGACGCGGGTTGGAGGCCAGGCGAGCGCAGCGCACCAGGGCGTCGGCCAGCTCAGTGGCACCGACCTGGCGGGCGGCGATGGCGTCGGCCTTGAGCTCGGCGCGGTCGAGCCAGGCCCGGGTCAGGGCGCGTCCGAGGGGCAGAGGACCGAAGGCGGAGAGCACGCGAATGGCCATCAAGACCAGTGGATCCCGCCGGGTCAGGTGCGCGCGTTCGTGGGCGAGAATGGCATCGCGATGCGCGGAATCGAGGGTGGCCCACAGGTCGCGGTCGACGACCAGCGTCGGGCGGAGCCATCCCACCAACATCGCTGTCGGGTTCGGGAGATCCATGGGCGTCGGACCGCCTCCCTGACCCAGCGGTTCGCGGCTGAGGGCATACAGAGCCCGAAAGCGGCCGGGCAGGAGCAGACCGAGAACGACCAGCGCCGGCGCGACGAGCCCGAGGGCCTTCGCTGGGTGCAGGGGACAGAGGTGTAGCCAGCCCGGCATCGAGGTCAGGCAGTGGCAACCGAGGAGCTGGCCCAGGTGGGGGTCGCCTGGCAGCAGGGCCGCGATTCCCACCACGAATGCGGCGGCGACCGGGAGTGCTGCCACCAGCAGAGACCACCGGGAGAGGCGTCCGAACCGGCGGACCAGACCGGTCCAGAGCGGAAAGACAACGGCTGCGACGACCCACGCGGAGCCCAGGACCATCGCGAGCACGACCACGGGGAGGGAGAGCGCGCTCACTGGCGCCTCCGCGCTTCGAT
>Ga0315336_1002205_pt1 | contig 31245 bp, 27 predicted proteins | sample ASW5metaG_FD_204512 | JGI IMG/M metagenome (GOLD analysis project Ga0315336, IMG submission 204512) | Ammonia-oxidizing marine archaeal communities from Monterey Bay, California, United States - ASW #5 | ecosystem: Environmental > Aquatic > Marine > Intertidal zone | place: USA: California...
ATGCCAGAACCAATCCATTCACTCGCCTCCGTCCCGTTAACGTTGGCAAACGACATAATGCCTATTGTTTGATCTTTGATAGAGTCAACCTGCGCGACAACGGGTTGAATCGCACACATGATCAATAAAGAAGTAAAGGCCAAGGTTGACGTAATGACGATTACAGTTCTCTGTGCGTAAGAAACCCAGCTTTGCTTAATTGTGTCCTTCATGTGTTGTACTCTTTAAAAATCGCTTTTAAATATTTTTTATTTTTTAAATTTAACTACTAGCGTTAAGAAGACTGGCTGGGAGGCAGGGATTCGAACCCCGATAGCGTGCTCCAGAGGCACGTGTCCTACCATTGAACGACCTCCCAATAAACAAACAGCTAACACTAAGAGTGCATTCAATTATAGGCTCATGAGCAATTTAATGGATGTCAGGCTTCTGACCTGAAACCTGGAACTTTTGGATTGCCGCTATTTCAGACAGCGCTTGACGTGCCAAGGATGCAATCTCAGGATTAGGATTTAGATCAAAAATTTCAACGAAATGCTGGTACGCAGCCGTTGGCTGTTTGAGTTTATTGAGCTGAATCAGTCCTGCCCCCAAATGAGCCTCAGCTGCTAATGGCCCCATCGGATGGTCCCGAAGGTGGCGTTGATAAATTACAAGCGCCGCTTCCGCATGTCCGTTTGTTGAAAGCCAATCTCCAAACGCAATTGAATTAACTGGTGTAAATAGACCTCTAGTTTGCTCCGCCGGTAATTGAAAATAAGCCGGAGCAGCTTTCCGAAATCGTCCTTCAGTGATTAACTGAGCAACAGTTTCACCCGGTGACGTTTCCATTGTGCTATCCATGGGTTGGTATGTCTGTGGACGACCGATTACCTCACGACGCCCGGCCCACCAGGACCACCCTAAGCCACCAAGGAAGCCGCCGATGTGGGCACCGTAAGCCACGCCGCCGCCATTTTCTATCCCTTGTGTAATTAAGAAAGGTACAAGATTGTTCACAATCAAGTACATGCCAAGCACCAATCGTGCTGGGACACGTACGACATTCATAAAGAAAGGAAAGAAAGCTATCAAGAGGCGCACCCGATTATGTGGAAACCAGATGAAGTAGAAGCCTAGGACCCCCGAGATCGCACCTGATGCTCCCACTAACGGTAGTGGCGAATCCATAGCAAACGCGGTGTGGAATGATGTCGCTGCGGCCCCGGTTACCAAATAAGCAACTAGATATCTACCCGGTCCAAGGCGATGTTCAACGTTATCACCATAGATCCATAAAAAAAGCATGTTTCCAGCTAGATGCATAAAACCACTATGCAGGAACATCGACGACATCAAAGTAAGTAAAGATGGATCGGCAGGACGAAACCCATAGTTGAAGACCAATAGATCATAAGCAGATACCTGTTGTAATAATTGTTCTATGGACAGTTGGTGGTTTAGCTCGATTAACATACTGACGTATTCAGTAAGGGCGGGATCGCTAGGGTTGGCCTGGGTTACGCTAAGTGGTAACGCAATTAATATAAAAACTGCTGAGTTTACAGCAATGAGAGCGTACGTCACCCACGGCACGCCTCTGGGATTTGGCTCATCTCCAAGTGGGATAAACATATTATAGGAGTCACCTTATCATGGACAGCATTACGAATTCGACTTTGTCAATTGCTTCCACATACAGGAACATTGATCTAACTGTTTTGATTTATTTTTTACTATGCGATGAGAAGAAAAGTGCAGAGTGTTGATAAATTATGAAGTCTTCGTACTGACTAGGTTGTCACGTTTTTAAATATCCAGTTTCAGTGTATTAAGTTTTTCGTTAATCTCGTCCCGAATCTCTCGAAATCGTTCTATTTGCTTTGTTTCAGAACCAGTTAAAACAACCGGATCAGGTAGTGACCAATGTATCTGTCTAGCTGAACCAAGAAACGTGGGGCAAACTTCCTCCGCACACAATGTGATAACCAAATCAACTGTAGTGGGATCAATGTCGTCCACTGCCTTCGACCATTGCGTGCTGATATCGACATTAACCTCGCGCATTACTTTAATCGCCAGCGGATGCACTTTTGAAGGACACGATCCGGCACTTTGCACCGGTGCACTACGCCCAAATTTCGCACGGGTTAGACCTTCAGCTATCTGACTCCTTACTGCATTTGCGATACAAAGGAAAAGGATGTTTGTCATCAAAAACTAATCAATAATTTTCAGCGTATGCTAACACCAAGAAAAAATATACACATCAAGAGTTTTTATGAGCTTAGCAGAGTGCTGAATCAAACAGGCAACAATGACAGTAAAATCATCGGGTTTGACCATGCGATTAATAAAATGCGTTGAACTATTTATCTAAACAACACCGTGAAAAAGTTGCCATTCCCCTATCAAGTAGTAGATGTTATTCATTATCTCACCGTATAGTAGATAGATTACTATTTACTCATGAATGAATTTTAAGGAGGTACCTAACGTGCAGCCACTAAGATTTTTATCAGAACCTATATACTCAATTTGTCGGGTTGTAGTTGGCTTCATGTTCGCTCTCCACGGAGCACAAAAGCTATTTGCCGTATTGGGACACGAAGAAGCGGTTGAACTATTTTCTCTTTTGGGGTTTGCTGGCGTTATCGAATTCTTTGGCGGTAGCCTTATAATCCTCGGTCTATACACACCCTGGGTAGCTTTTCTTGCTAGCGGAGAAATGGCTTTCGCATACTTCACGGCTCACTACTCACAAAATATCTGGCCAATATTGAACGGCGGGGAAACAGCTTTGCTTTATTGTTTCATCTTCCTTTTCTTCGCTTCTCGTGGTTCTGGTTCGCTGAGCCTGGATCGGATGATTTGGGGTCAAAAACGAGCGTAAAGACGTTTGGAGGTTGTAACCATATACTATATGTCTTGAGTTTCCTCCAAAGATTGCATCAAAACTGCGAAAATATATGAGTTTATGTGGTAGATTCAAAAATTTTCGATATGATGGAAACACACATCACATTGAAAGCAGGAAAGGAATACATTCATGAGCGACAATCCCATTGTGGAGGAATTTCGGCGTATGCCAATTCCTCACATACCACGGAAAACAATTACTACTGGTATTGCCATATTAATCGTAATTCTGGCAGGACTAAGCACTATGTACCAGGTCCAACCTGAGGAAGCAGGTATCGTGCTGCGTTTCGGTCAGTACGTACGAACCACGACACCCGGACTTCGGGTAAAACTACCGCTGGTGGAACAGGTATTGAAAGTGCCAATACAGCGTCAACTAAAACATGAATTTGGGTTTCGAGCAGTAGATGTCGGTATCCGAACCCAATACGCACCAGCTGACCGTCAGCTGACGGGTGAATCTGTCATGCTAACCGGTGATCTAAACGTAGCGGTTGTGGAATGGATCGTCCAGTACCGAGTATCTGATCCTTATAATTTCCTGTTTAAAGTACGAAACCTTGATGACACGTTTCGTGCAATGAATGAAGCCGTTATGCGTGAGGTGGTTGGAGACCGAACGGTAACCGAAGTGCTCACCATCGGCCGTCAGGAAATTGAGTCGCAGGTTCAGGCAGAACTCCAAACACTTGCTAATCAGTACGAAATGGGTATTGCTATCGACCAAATCGTATTACAGGATGTAAATCCACCAGATCCAGTAAAACCGTCTTGGGATGAGGTCAACCAGGCTCAACAACAACGTGACCAGATGATCAACGAAGCACGTGCAGAGTACAACCGTGTAATTCCACGAGCAAGTGGAGAAGCTGAACAGGCCGTGCTACAAGCCGAAGGATACTCTCTAGATCGTGTAAATCGTGCAGAGGGAGATTCTGCTCGTTTTATTGCGAGCTATGACGAGTACCGACTAGCGCCTAATGTAACACGGCGTCGACTCTATCTCGAAACGATGCAGCAGATACTGCCAAAGCTCGGTCAAAAGTTGTACGTAGATCAAGATACTAGCGGCGTACTGCCGTTATTGACACTCGACGGTCTACAAAGATCACCATCATCTACCCCATCAGCAACACCTAGCCCATCAGCAACAGGAGCTAATCAATGAAAAAAGTGAACCGTATTCAAATCATCGTTCTTGTCGGACTTGTTCTGCTGCTGGGACAAGCCTCTTACACTGTCAACGAAACACAGCAGGTCATTGTCACGCAATTCGGAGAACCAGTTGGTGACCCAGTCGTAACTCCTGGACTACATTTCAAGATGCCATTCATTCACAACATCCACGTTTTCGAAAAGCGATTTCTTGAGTGGGACGGAAGTCCCAACCAGGTGCCTACCAAAGATAAGCGGTTCATCTGGGTCGATACCTACGCCCGTTGGCGCATCACTGACCCGCTTTTGTTCTTCCAACGATTGCGAGATGAATTAGGTGCTCAATCTCGACTTGACGATATCCTTGATGGTGAAACTCGGAACGCAGTTGCACGCCATGATCTGATTGAGTTAGTGCGTAGCAATAACCGAAGCGCTGATGATGTACCTATCGAATCGGAAGAAGAAGCCGTCATACTTGAAGCGATCGAAAAAGGACGGCAACAGATTGCAAAAGAAATCCTCAGCACTGCGGCTGGACGCACTGCCGATCTCGGGATCGAGCTCCTTGATCTCCGACTGAAACGAATAAATTATGTAGAAGAGGTACAACAGGATGTTTTCGCTCGCATGATTGCTGAAAGACAACGTATTGCAGAACAGTTTCGATCAGAAGGACAGGGTGAATCAGCCAGGATTCATGGTGAACGAGAACGAGACCTCGCGCAGATTCAATCCGAAGCATATCGTCGAGCCGAAGATCTACGTGGCCAAGCAGATGCACAAGCGACTCGCATTTATGCAGATGCGTACAACCGAGATCCTGACTTCTACGCATTTACCAAATCACTTGAGACTTACGAGAAAACAATAGATTCCTCGACATTGTTTATGCTTAGCACAGACAGTGAATTACTTCGGTACTTGGAGACTCCCGACGGCAGATAGGATAGGAATCTACACTTTCAGTGCAAGCTATAATAGATAGAATAAAATTCGTAATTTAATGTCTAGGTTGAAGCAATATTAGTTAGGAGAACATCCATTGACTCGAAGCGCATTGGGATGGATTATTGCTGGCTTTCTTACCCTCGGCTTGGGTGCTACGAGTATTGTTTTGGGACTAAATCTGGTACCTTCACTAACGACTGCACAGGAAACAGGTTTACTTGCGCCATGGATCTTAACTTGGTTTCTGATTGCACTCGCTGTAATAAGCTCGATGACTATTGCCGGCTTTCTTGTCGTGCATAGTTTGACCAATGAGCGCCGATCAAACTAAAGGCCACGAAATATCTAAGGTTCTAGTAAGAGAACGAGGTGCAATAATGGGGTTCTGTAACCATTGTGAAGGACAACGTTTTGACCGAGCGCAGGTTTTGAGAACCCTACGTGCCGCGCAAAGAGAATTACAAAATCCGGATAGTAATTGCAGTGCCGAACAAGCATTTGGACTAGCCATTCAGGCCGTGCGTGTTTTGGAAATTCCTCATCTTGAACCGATTGATGATTACTTAAATGATCAACAAGTTGTTCACTAAAATCCTAGCTGTTGTTCATAATTAATTAACTAATAGGTTTGAAGGCGTGTTAAAAGAAACCCTAATGAAGTTGTCGCTTTCGTTTGTCGTTACGGCAATAATTGGAATATATGGATCTAATGCGCTCCCTTTCTTCGTGTACGCACAGGAATTACCGTCCCAATCACAGTGGAGTAAGATCTACACTGATTCGCAGGCTGAACGCGGAGACATACTCTACCAAGAGAATTGTGCATCTTGCCATGGGCTACAACTCGAAGGAACGGAAATTGCTCCATCGTTATTAGGAAATACCCTTACGGCAAAGTGGAATAACAGGTCACTCGATGAGTTATTCGATTATCAGCAGGCGCTTATGCCCATGAATAGCCCAGGTGGATTTGACCGTCAGCAAAACGCCGATATCCTAGCTTACATTTTTCAGCAAAGTAATTTTCCGTCCGGGAAGTCAGAGCTGCCAATCAACCAGGATGCACAACGTCAAATTATGATATTACTAACAGCGCCGTCTAAGTAGCTACACAAACAAGAATATTGCCTACCGCTATTCGGACAGCGTGAAGACGTAGAGCGCGTTTCCCGTATCTGGTTGGTGAATCTCAGAAGCCAACGGACCTGTCATCGCCCGAAATACTCCTAAACCAGTCGGCACAGCGATATGCTGTTTGCCATCAGCACTAAATGAGATCGGAAAACCTTGCACGGCAGTTCCGAGGCGAACTTGCCAAAGTGCTTCGCCGTTGTCAGTGTTAAATGCTCGAAAATATCGATCAAGATCGCCAACGAAAGCCAGGCCGCCAGCAGTGGTTAGCACCGATGTAAGAAATGGCGCACGTTGCTCATGGCTCCATTTTTCCTCCATAGTTCGAATATCGAAGGCAGCAAGCTTGCCAAGCTTACCTTGAACACCAGGCATTTCGAACGAACCGCCACCGCCACTGCCATAGCCACCACCGCCTTCGACCATTTCAACTGGGCGGGCAATCATAGTTTGACAAGCTTGAAGCAAAGGGATAATTAAACTTTCTGTTTCTGGGCTGTAAGCCGTTGCCTGCCAATTGTGCCCGCCAAACAGTCCCGGGCAAGATTTAATTGGAGTGCCAATCTCTGCATCAATGATATCCTGCCGATACTTGACCCGACCTGTGGTGGAATCGATTGATTCAAATACATCCTGATAGACTGTTTCCGTATAGTCTAGGAATTTTCCTGTTTGCCGATCTAGCTTCCACAGGATGCCGTCTTTACCAACCGTAAACAAAACTTTTTCGTTATCTATATCAATCAAAACCCGTTCGTACACAGAGTCCATATCAAGTGACTCCCCCGGTACATGCTGAAAATGCCAAGTCATCTCTCCCGTGCGTGGATCCAACGCAAGGGTCGAATTTGTGTATAGGGCATCATCAAGGGGAGACATCCGACGACTCACTGCCACCCATGGTTTAGCTTGTGCCGTACCAATATAGAAGAGGTTCAGTGCTGGATCGTAACTACCTGGGATCCAGGCGTCACCACCTCCCCTAAGATGCATCGGCACATCTGCCCACGAAGCACTGTTTGGGTCTCCCGATTGAGCAATTGTCGATGTGCGCCATAACTCTTTCCCTGTTGCTGGATCGTGACCGGTGATAAAACAACCATCATCCTTAAAATTCTCGCAGCCATTAATACCACTGACTAGCACACCGGCGGCGATAACAGGCCCGCTCGTGTGTGTAAAACCTTTTTTATAATCGGCCTTAACTGTCCGCCATAACTCATCTCCCGTAAGCGCATCGAGAGCGACGATTGCTGCATCGTAAGTAGAAAGAAAAATCTTATCCTGATAAATCGCGATACTACGAGTGGGTCCGCCCAATGTCATTGACTCTGGTGGAAACTGATAACGGTATTCCCAAATAAGATCTCCATTTCTTGCATCGAGTGCTTGTACAACATTTTGGGGATGAACCAAATACATTACACCGTTATGGACTAGTGGGGTTGCTTGATTACTACCTTCTTGCATAGCCAGCACCCATGATAGGCGTAGATGTTTCACGTTTTCCCGCGTAATTTCATTGAGGGGACTATACCCCTGTCCATCGAGTGTGCGTCTCCAATTTAACCAGTCTTCATCGGGTGGCTCTTGGAGCAACTCATCAGTCACAGGTATGAAATGTTCGATCGTTCGATTAGTAAAAGAAGCGGCATTTACAAGCCCTGGCAGAATATTGTTTGTTTCCTGGGCTTCAGTTGTAGCCTCTACTGATTGCGCAATAACCGTGCCGTCTAAATCTGGACTGATTATGAGTTCTGAGTTGAGTTGTAATTCCTCAGCTCCGGGAACTTGACCATTGGCCTGTAAAATATGTGCGACAACGCTCAGGTAGTCATCATCACTGAGCGAACCGCCCGCACCTGGTGGCATACCAACCTTAATGTAGTCAAATAATTCCCGAGCCTTACGTGTACCCCAAACGCTCCTAAAACTGACACCGACAAGCGCTGGACCGTGAGCTGATCCCCTCAGTGTAATAAGATGACAATCATCACAAGTTCTGTCGTACACAGCCTTTCCTCGCTGAGCTTGGGCTTCGGTAAACGTGTCGATAACAACCTGTTGCTGACCAGTAACCGCTACAACGAGAAAAAGCGTTAACAAACTAACTCCGGTGAACATAACCACCCAATGCTTCATGGTTTAAAACTCCTCATTTGTATCAGTCAAGATTACACGCATAACAACTCTTATGTCATTTAGATATTAATAATTAAGATTTTCTGAAATCTCCATTAACCTTTTCGTAAACCATCCTCTGGCACAAACAGTAGTGCCAGAACAATTATTGACGCATCCTTCGGTCTCAAGTAGCCTGGACCTCAATAGTCGTTGGTCCCACAATGGTACACTCTCGGCCACGGGTCTCGTCGACTTGGGAGGATCAGATGCTCAACGGAATTGAAGTAGCCTTGAAGCAGTACGAACGCGGTGTGTTGTCACGCCGTCAGCTCATAAGCGCGTTACTCTTGCTTGTCCCGGCGGCAGGTGCGGCACAATCGGCTACACCAATTGTCTCCGGGCTAACATTGAATCACATCCACCTCAACGTGGTCGACCTGGACAAGTCCATCCAGTTTTACGGTGATCTGTTCGGAGCCACGATCCGTGACGCGTCACCGGGAAATGCAACGCTCTCGCTCCCGGGTAAGCCAGCGTGGATAAGCTTGACGAAGACAGGGGAAGAGACGGGCCACTATAGCCATGTGGGTATCGGTGTCGATTTCGATCCGGCGAGTGGTGATGCCGAGCGCCTCGCCAGCGAAATCAACGCCAAGTATCCTGAGTCGAACGCTCAACCTACGGGGGCAACGGCTTCCGGGCCGAACACGCGGTCGGTCTACGTCTCCGACCCCAGTGGTATCCGCGTCCAGATCCTCCCGAAAGAGGATGACGGCTGGCTGCCGGGCGGTCCCGCCGGCAAGAAGATTCTCAACGGAACACAGGGTTAGAGCTCAGGAAGAGCGACTCAGCGCCCGAAAGTTGCACCGCCCACCCGTTTTGCAATCGACGAGGCTGACTACTGCGCTGCGCTTTGGCCCGAGGTGCCTGAGCTCCTCGAACAAGTAAAGGAAGAACTGCCATGATGAAGTTGAGAGTGCTTCTATGAGCGGAAGAGGAAGATCGTGTTTTCAATGCTGTGGGACAAGGTGAAACTGTTCCTTGGCGGTAAGAAGAACCCTCCTTAGTTTTATTTATTCATTAGTTCTTTACAAATTTCCTAAGAGAACGAGCGAATACTTCTCCAGCATAGACGTTACCGTTACCATCAACCGTAATCCCTTCTGCACGAATACCATCGATAACAGCTGTGACCTTACCATCCTTAGCACTGCCAACACTAATGGTCTCTTTACCCTGATCAGTCACATACATGGTGTCATCGGGAGCAATTGCAATTCCGCTCGGTGAACCGAATTGCTTCCATTGGTCGAGAAACTGTCCTTCCTGATTAAATATCTGAATTCTATTATTAGACCGATCAGCTACAAATAGACGCCCTTGGGAATCAAGAGCAAGAGCATGAGGCACATCGAATTCACCTGGACCTGAGCCCTTCTTTCCCCATTCTTTGATGTACTTACCGTCCTTAGTAAACTTAACAACCCGACTATTGATATGCCCATCCGCAACAAACAGATCTCCATTTTTGCCAACTACTATATCGGCTGGGCCATTAAAAGTGTCCCGGCCATCTCCAGCAACTCCCTGTTTGCCAAGCGTCAATAAGACTTCTCCGTTAGAACCAAACTTGAACACCTGATGACCTCGTCCTAAATCCTTAGCTGGTAACAACGGAGCTAGTGGCAAATTGGTTGCCAATCCACTTCCAGGACCAATAGTTGCATCTGTCGCCCACAAAAATCCGTCCGGATCGACATAAAGCCCGTGTGGCCAAACGAACATGTCCTCACCCCAGATTTTCTTAATATTTCCTGCAGTATCGAACTCAAGAATCGGTGGATCAAATCTGCGGAATCCATAAATTATGTCGCCTGCGGCATTAGTCGTCACCCGAGCCATTTCCCATTCGATATTGCCTGGAATAAATGGAGCCTGCGTCCAAGATTCAACTTCACGATAAGATGACTGTGCCAGGCTTATTGTTAGAGACACCAAGACAATCACTGTGAGGCTTACTCCGATAATCTTCAGTTTTACTTGGCCCGCAAGTAACACAATGGCCCTCCTTGCAATACAGATTTTATTTGCACTCTAATGAAACTTAAAAAGGAACCTACTCTTTAACATATTTACTAACTGCTCTCCCGATGGTATATCCGGCATACATCGTGCCGTCTGGAGCCACTACGACCAGCTCAAGGGCAGCAGCGGGGTCAGGATCAGGGATAAAAGCCGTTACTGTGCCATCTTTTGCATTTCCAATCCTGATACCCCTTTCCCAACCTGGGTTGGTTGCTTCAGGTCCATTGGGATCAGGATTAGATGTTGAATCCGCTACGTAAATAACATCATTTGCATCAATAAAAATTTCACTCGGTGAACCGAATTGCCTCCATTGGTCGAGAAACTGTCCTTCCTGATCGAATATCTGGATTCTATTATTACCTCGATCGCCGAGGAACAGACGACCTTGAGAATCCATAGCAAGAGAATGAGTATTGTTAAATTCGCCTGGTCCCGAACCTTTTGTGCCCCAAGCTTTAATGAATTCTCCATCCTGATTAAACTTCACAATGCGGTCATTTTGTTCTTCTGTCCCATGTCCATCGGCGACAAAGATGTCACCATTCGGCGCAACAAGAACATCCGACGGTGTGTTAAAAGTATTCTGACCATCACCTTTGACACCTGCAGTACCCAGTGCCAACAAAAGCTCTCCTTCCGCACTAAACTTCAACACCTGGTGACCGCGTCGGTCGGGTGGTGTATTTCCACCGAATCCATCAATAATCCAGACGTTTCCCTCGTGATCGATATAAAGACCATGTGGATGTGCAATCACCCCTGAGCCGAAACTCATTAAAAATTTTCCTGAAGCATCAAACTTAAGAACCGGTGGCTCATTTGATTCAACACAATCCTGTAAGTCACCGCCACATGTATCAAAAAGCCATATATCTTGACCATTGCGATCAACTTCTACCCCCATCACCCATCCCATTACCCGACCCTCTGGCATTGTGAGCGGATTTTCAATAAGGCGATAAGGATTAGGCTGAGCATTGGGAAGCTGTGAAACCACTTGGGCATAAGCAATGCCACTGTAGGCTATCAACGCAGTAACGACGATTGACTGGATCAATTTCATTCGATATTTATTCCGCATGTTAACTCCCTATAGAAAATATGGATTCTTTCTTCGAATATTTAAGCTCATTATTTCATCACAGCGGATACACGACTACTACTAACTTTAAATCAAATCAATTTAACGATTATTACTCAACATGTCTAGATTCACCGTTTTCGCCATTTCATAATACCCGCGTGGGTTAGGATGAATGCCGTCACAATGGAAAGAAGGGTAATTGAGATCCGGATTTAATGGATCTCTCATGGCCCTATCAAAGTCGAGGACTCCATCAAAATCAGCTTCAGTGCGAATCCATTCGTTTACTACACGCCGTGTCATCGTCTTATTTGAATCCCACCCTGTATTGTCGCCTGATGCCGGATAGTTATGACGTGGAATAATCGTTGTGCCGATGATCCGTAGATCACGACTCTTAACTTGTGCAATCACATGCTTCATGCCAGCAATGACCTGTTCAGCTGAAGCCTCCCGACGTATATCATTTGTACCTTCAAACAGAATTACATGAGTCACACCATAGTGTGAGAACACATCGCGGTCAAGCCGTTCCAAGCCTGGAGTACTGCTAGCCGGAGGACGGAGATCCTTTCGCGTAATCGTGTTTCCACCGATACCCTCATTAAGTACAGCCTTCGGTATACCAGCTAGTGCCAAGCGGACACCAACCCAATCCAACCAACGATCGTGAGCATCTATTGTTGAACAGGAACCGTCCGTAATGGAATCTCCAATCGCAACAACTGCCCCTGTTGATGATGAGTTGAGCACGTCAATGGATTTCAGCCATAACATCGAGGCTGTGGTTGCAGTGAAAGGACTATCAGCTGCACTTGCTCGTCCCGGCATGAGTGGTACCTCATCAGTAGTGACATCACCAGAACCATTAGCACTTACATAGGAAGTCGTTAGAGCTCCACCGTGTTGACTGGGGCGAACATTTGCTTCAGGAATATACAAGCTCACAGCAATATCCTCGTAAGCCAAAATTGGAACAGCAACAGAATCACTTGTCACGGTGCCCGCCACTGGAACAACCACGCTTTCTGAACCCCCAAATAACAGTTGTCGATTTGATCCTTCGACAAGAGCTTCGTTGCGTGCACGGTGTCCTACAAATGCTCTTCCAATTTTGAGTGGGCTTGTGCCAAACGTGTTATCGAAACGGACACGAATAGCTTCACCAGGAAGCGTGACCCGTGCAATCATTCGAACTGTCGCATTAGTGACAGTCATAGTGCCAAGACCTTGCTGAGAAGTACTCCATGCGGTGATCCAACGAGGCTCTTGTAAATTCTGACGCAGTCCAACGGCCGAAACACTGCAAAGCAGTACCAATCCAACAGTAATCAGTGATCTAAAGGACACGTAATGCCTTATTCGAATTGCCATATTCAACCCCCCACATCAAGGCTACAACAGTCATGCGTGCGTGTGACGAATAGCCGATCAGGTAACAACCAGCAGCAACTAATAGAAACTGGTTTGAGTCACATCAAACTATCACAACAAAAAATAATAGATACAAACAATGTGCAGATATCTAAGGTTCTACCTTGCCAACTAATCTGTCAGTTTGATTCATCGCGGATTGCATTTCCGCGAATGTCTGTAAGCGCGTGCGAACCACTTACACGGTTTCGTGCTTGATGTGCATCACTATAGAAACCAGCCGTGTTAAGACTGATTGTGACTGCTTCTGAACTTAAATTTTCCCAGTACCACCCGTGCACACCGGTAAACGGAGCCGTATAACTACCATGAGCAAAATTGTTCTCTTGGGCATCGAAGCTCTCTGCATAACCTGGTGGCGCACCATCAGGCGCGCTATGAAAATTGTAGCTCACCGAACCAGTTGCCTGCCATGAGTACAACATCGTTCCACCCTGTTCTAATCGGTAGGTGTACTCGACCCACTCCAACGGCAAGAGTTCAAGTGTTGCTGCATCGAGACGATATTCACCCAACTGTGACTCAATGGCGGGTACCTGTGAAAGGGCAAGCAACCCGAGCGCATCACCAGTGCCAAGTGGATCTATGCCGTATTCAGCAGGAAGAATTGCCCCAACGAAGACAACGGTAGCAAGGAGAATCGCCACACATAGAGATATAAAAATTCTTTTGAGTGACGGTGTGTCTGACATCGATGGATAACTGTCTTCTCTAGGCACCAATTGACCTCATGGATAGAACACGTACCCGAATAGTTGATATCCAGTAAAAATAAATCCACTAGCCATCAACGCCGTGTTAGTGATGAATGCGTGGTGAAAAAAACTTCGATGCATGCGCCAGTAAGTGAAAGCAATGAGAACCCCCGTCAACGCAAACATTTGGCCAAGTTCCACGCCTATATTGAAGCTCAGCATGTTAGCGACCAAGCCTTTTTGTGTGACTGTGAATTCTTGAAGCTTAGTTGCTAACCCGAGTCCATGGAATAACCCAAAAACTAGCACAGCAACCTTAGTATTAGGTCTGAATTTCAACACCCGTTCAAAACCATTTATGTTCTCGAATGCTTTATAAACAATCGAAAGTCCGATAATGCCGTCGATTACATACGGATTCACTTCGACACCTGTGAATACACCAACAAGTAGTGTGATGCTGTGACCGAGAGTGAACAGGCTAACGTAGAGGATAACGTCCTTAACGCGGTAGAGAAAGAAGATCACTCCGACAAGAAAGAGCAAATGGTCATACCCGGTAACCATATGCTTCGCACCAAGATACATAAACGGACCTGGCACTGGTCCATCAACTCCTTGGACGAAAGCTGCGTTGCTACCCTCCAATGGATGGGCTGAAACTGGCGTTAATAAAACAACAGCGAACATGCTTAACAATGCGATGCATACCATTAGTCGCATAATCGTGTTTGCGTTACGTAAGATTGATATTTTTTGACGTATTAGTAAGTTGAATCGACAATTAAAAACTTCCGTCTTGTTTTGTATCATCCTCTCCTTATACTTCAGGACGGTCTACCTTCGTGCTGTGGGTTGACACGCATTGCCACATGCCATCGTAAATCACCCACACGTCGGTATAGCGAAACGTCACTTCTGCCCGCTGCCCCTGTTTAATACCAACTACATGTAGAGTGAACCAGACCACCGCCGTGTCGCGGTAGACTTTGACCGTGAACTCATCCTGAATGGCCGACTCTACTCTCTGATTAAACTCAGTCGTAAGTGCCAGCTCCCTTGCTTTATCACCCTTACTACCATCGCCATACGTCGCAACGAACTCATCGGCCAGGATGCTCTCAATAAAAGCAACGTCCTTGTGATAGAACGCCTCGTGCCAAGCCTGTTCAAGTTCGATGAGAACTTGTTGATCCGATTTGACCGGCGGCCTCTGCGAGGCAGTCAGGGTAACAGCCCAAGAAACCACGAGGACATAACATAGCAGGTAACGAAACCATTCCATCCGGTTGTTCTCCTTAAACTTAGTAAATTATTTATAAAGAAACTGAGAATGGCGGTGAGGCAGGGATTCGAACCCTGGGAGGAGGTTAAAGCCCCCTCAACGGTTTAGCAAACCGCCGCCTTCAGCCTCTCGGCCACCTCACCGAACACGATACAACGTTAGTTTTATCCTTGCTATCTCGCAAGTCTACTGTTCTCACCCATCGAGTTATTACTATCCACTCAGTTTCCCAGTGTGAGGAACAGTATAAACCCGACCAATAAGATCACAAGCCCGACAAATCGCCAAGTGCGAGGTCCCCAAAGCACCACCACGCTGGTTATCCATTTCTTCATAAGGTATTTTATCTTTTAAAAGAAACGAAGCGAGTAACTAACTTTAACACCGCGTCCAATTTCCGGTCCCAGATCCTTGATGAATGATGTGTGGTTGCGGTAGAGCTCATTGGTCAAGTTGTAGGCCGACACACTCAGAATGTGTGTCATGTGCTGATCTGGCCAGACATGCGAAGCGCTCAGGTTGAAAACTAAATAGCCGTCTGTTTTTGTTTCACTACGAAATACACGATCCTGCTTGGCAGCAAAGTTCAACTCTGGCGTAATCGTTAAACCACGATAAGGCACGTCAATACTCAATTTCCCTCTGAGCGGAGGAATCCTCGGTAGTGCCTCGCTGGTTGTCGTGAGTTCTGCGTTCACGACCCCGATTCCAAGATTAGCCCAAATCTTTGAACCGAGGTGTACACTCCCCTTGGCATCAAATCCGGCAAACCGTCCATTCCCCTGAAGAAAACGCCCGAGCCGCAGGTCATCAACGAACTGATTCTTGATATCTAAAAAAACAAAGTTAGCGATATCATAGATATAAAAATTAATATCGCCTCGGAATTGTTTAGATTGGTGACGGAAACTAAGATCGAATCCAACAGTTGATTCGGCGTTGAGATTCGGATTACCAATCTCGAAAACAAGGTTTCCTACATGGGGTCCAAAATTATAGAGTTCTTCAAGGGCGGGAGATCGATGCGATCGCGTAAGGTTCGCAACGAATGCATTTTGAGAAGTTAGTTCAGCCCGAAGACCAATGGATGCGGATCCTCCTATAAAGTCACGATTGCGTACAGTTGGCGGTTCCTCTTCATGATCGTGCTCCTCATGCGTAGCTCGTTGGGCAACCGTATAGCCATTTCGCTCAAGGCGCCCACCGAATTGCAATTGGAACCGTCCCAGGTCGACGGCTTCGTACACGAACGCTGCCATCGACAGCTGCTGAGTCGCGGGTGCGAGTGCTTCCTCTCCACGAGCCGTGTAATCCCGGAACTGGGACCAGACACCAAATCTTCCAGACACCGGACCTGTTTGACGCTGATTAACATCGGTTCGGATCACATAGGTTCGATTGTTGAATACTGTTCCAACGGTTTCAGTCCCGTCGTCAATCTCAAGTTCACTATGTTGCCAATCGATCATGCTAGCTACAACCTGGAACGAGTCGATGGCGCGACTCTCTAGATTTTGCATCCCAAAGTCAAAACGTCCAACGCGACGCAAGGAATCAATATCAACAAAGAATTCCTCATCCTCATCATGACCGTCATCATGGCCGTGACCCCCATGAAACTGTCCGGCAAATGGAACTCCGTAGCGTCCGTCTTCGACGGTGAACCCACCACTGGCAAATAGTTGATTGCCCGAGTAGCCAACGCCAACACGACCTGTGGCGACACGCATATCAGAATTTTTGATGATGCCGACAGGCGTATCGTAGTCTCTAGCCCGCCGCGCACCCCCACTAGCCCAAACCATCAAACGATCTTTTGTGTGTTGGAGGTTCGCGAATGTTCCAAGTTGATTGTTCGCACTTCCGGTATCGAAGCTAACCTGCCCGCGAGTACCTACAATCAACGTATCCTTGAAGCTCTCATTCGGCGTAACTGCGTTAATAACCCCGCCAACAGAGTTCGATCCATAGAGCAATGTCGCTGGTCCTCGGACGACTTCAATGCGATCTAATCCGTTAGGGTCGGTATTCACACCATGATCGCCAGACTGGCTCGAAAGATCCCCGGTCCGAATCCCGTCTTCCATTACGAGTACCCGATCGCCGTCAAAACCACGAATGATCGGTCGTCCCGCGCCAGCACCAAAGCTCCGCTTGGCAATACCTGGTTGATTTTCAAGAGCTTCAGCCAGTGTCCCTACTGGGTTTGTGATCGTATCGAACGAGTTGAGGACGGTCGTAGCATTAAATGCTTCAAAGGTTGCGATCTGCCCGCCAGGCATCCCTGTAACAGTCACTTCCTCCTGGATTGGCGACAATTCAAGTGCGAAATTTACCGTAGCTGTGCGTCCAGGCTCAACCGTAACAGTTTCTCGTGCAGCACTAAGGAATCCACGCTGGACGAGGATCTCGTAGATCCCGACTGGAACGTCTTCAATAACGAAGGTGCCCGTTTCATCAGTTAGAACCACAAGCCCCGATCCAACAAGCAATATGACAGCACCATGGACAGCTTCCCCATCTGCAGCAAATGTCACTACTCCCTGAATGTCACCTGTGTCCTGTACAGCTGTTATGGGCGGCGACACCATCGTCATAAAGACCACAGTTAATAACCATCGCCTACATATTTTGTTAAACATCAATACACCCACTAGATCTATATAAACTTCTTTACGGTTTTCGGATTTTCAGATAGGCGCTTACGCGTTATGCGATCGCATGTGCCTGTACAACAAAAAAATAATAGATAGAAAAGTTTATGAAGTGGGTGGGGCTCGGGAAATTACTCCAAATTCGTACTCGAACACAATCAAAAAGGGAGCCTGTTCCCTCTCTATCAAGTTTGATACATAGTTCGTAACGAACGATGGAGCTTCTGAAGTACGTGTAGTGGGTTGGTGGCGTAACTGGCAAATTACACAATCTTGGTCTACTGTGTGCTCGGCATGCTGAATGGCTGAGGTTGCCATAACTCCAACCAGTACAATCAAGATGATAATGAGCGAGCAGTGCCTTTTAAAACGAGATTTTAAGTATGTTTGAAACATCACGTTTACTATTTTAACTTAAGCATTCTACTATCGCCTGAGTCATTTCCGAACACGATACAACGTTAGTTTTGTCTGTGTTATCTTGCAAGTCTGCTGTTCTTAAACCCACACTAAGAGTAGCTGCAATGGCCTGCTCAACTGCTTGAGCCTCGTCTTCAGCACCTAAAGCGTGCCTCAGTAGCATCGCGGCCGAAGCGATGGCTGCGATCGGGTTAGCAACGTTCTTTCCTGCAATGTCCGGAGCTGAACCATGTACTGGTTCGAATAACCCACCCCGATTACCGAGACTAGCCGAAGGTAGTAATCCTAGTGATCCAACGACTGCACCTGCCTCGTCAGAAAGGATGTCACCAAATAAGTTTCCAGCTAGTAAAACATCAAACTTTTTAGGATTTGAAACCAAGAGTAGGGCACAAGAATCGATGTACTGGTGTTCGAGTTTAACATCAGGATATCCCACGCCTACCTTAGTAACTACTTCCCGCCACAACTGCGAAGTTTCGAGTACGTTTGCTTTATCGACCGAGGTAACAAGCCCCTTTCGTAATCGTGCACTTTCAAATGCTACCTTAGCAATACGCTCAATCTCGGCTCGAGAGTAGCGCATTGTATTAAATGCAACCTCATCATTATCCGTGCGTCCTCTAGGTTCACCATAATAGAGCCCACCCGTCAATTCACGCACAATCAGTAAATCCAAACTTCGGATAAGATCTGGTTTAAGAGAACTACCATCTTCTAGACCAGGCCAAACTTTTGCTGGTCTCAAATTGGCGAACACACCAAGCTCGAGACGTAGTTGAAGTAACGCTGTTTCCGGACGACCCTCACGTGGACCGTGGTCAAACTCGGGATCGCCCACCGCACCAAGAAGTACAGCATCTGCCAAAACACATGCTTTTTTAGTGCTAAGCGGAAGCGGTGAATCGCCGTTGCGAAGCGCTACACCTCCAACTGGCCATCTTGTTAATGTAAAAGAATGCCCGAACCGGTCAGCTACTACATTAATGACTTGCTCTGCCGCATCAATAACTTCCGGACCAATACCATCACCTGGGAGTACTGCGATCGTCGCTTGCATAGGTTAGCACCAGCTAAGGACTGTGAGTAGTTGACTCCAATTGTTCGACAGCAGAAATAGATTCTTCGGAATGAACACGAGAAACAATGACGGAGATGTCATCATTACTTATTTCCTTTTGACTATCTCCTAACGCGATAATCTCACGATAAACACGGTCAAGATCGAAGCGACTGAGCTTATAACCAAGATCTTCGCAGCGTCGTTTCACAGCATGTCTTCCCGAGTGTTTACCGAGAACCAACGTGGATTCCACGCCGATATCCTCAGGTCGAATAATCTCATAGGTTCGGCGGTCCTTAATCACACCATCCTGGTGGATACCGGCTTCATGAGCAAACGCATTTCGTCCAACGATTGCCTTGTTAGCCTGAACCGGTTCATGTGTCAGCAAAGAAAGCAACTGGCTCGTACGAAACAATTCTTTCGTCTTAATCTCAGTCGTGAACGAAAACCGATCAGGCCGCACACGTGTAACCATCACTAATTCTTCGAGTGAGGCATTACCGGCACGCTCACCGATCCCGTTAATTGTACACTCTATCTGACGTACTCCAGCACGGACAGCAGCTAGTGAATTAGCCACAGCAAGTCCAAGATCGTCGTGACAATGAGTACTAAAGACTGCCTTATCCGAATTTGGTACTTTGCTACGGACCTGAGTAAAAAACTCTTCGATATCCTCTGGAGTACAGTAACCGACTGTATCTGGCAAATTAATGGTTGTTGCTCCTAAGTCAATAGCAACTTCGATAACACGACACAAAAAATCCATTGTGGTTCGTGTCGCATCTTCAGCCGAAAATTCTATGTCATCTGTGTAATGGCTGGCTTTTTTGATGCTGCTCATTACTGCCTGTAAACATTGTTCTCGGCTCATTCGAAGTTTCTGCTTGAGGTGTAAGTCCGAAGTCGCAATGAAAGTATGAATACGTGACCGTGCAGCTAATTGGAGTGCCTCACCAACACATTCGATATCAGCCGAGTTGCAGCGAGCTAAACCCGCAATGATTGGTTTGCGAATATCTCTCGCAATTAACCGAACGGCGTGCGCGTCGTCAGCAGATGCAATTGGGAATCCGGCTTCTATGATATCAACGCCGAGTATCTCAAGCTGTTTGGCCAGCTGGAGCTTCTCCTTTGTATTCATGGAGAACCCAGGAGATTGTTCACCATCGCGCAAAGTAGTATCAAAGATAATTAGCTTTTCATTTGTCATGTAATTCTCACACTTTAATTGAACTTACACTATTAAGCCGTACCTCTCGAATTAAGTCAAAGTTATAAATATTACAACTACATAAGATATAATTATATACATAGGCGATAAGTATCAAAGCTAAATGAGGTGAAATATTCGATGCAACTTTCTGAACTTCAGGTTTTTCTTATAGTGGCCACAGAACGTAGCTTCTCACGAGCCGCCAATAAACTCCAGAGAACGCAACCAGCTGTCAGTCAGGCTATCAAACGTCTCGAGGGTGATGTAGGAGAAAAGCTCTTCGACAGATCATCAAAAAATGGGCAGTTGACAGAGGCAGGCAATATCCTCCTAGGCTATGCACAACGTCTAAAGCGGTTAAAGGAAGAAGCTGAAAATGCCGTAAGGGAACTACAGGATCTTAGACGTGGACATGTTTTGATCGGGGCAAATGAAGCAGCGGTCCATGTACTGCTACCAACCATCAAACGCTTCCGGAGAGATCATCCACAGGCACATGTAGAAGTATCAAGATGGCCCGCTCGCCAGATAGCAACGGAAGTGCTGAATCGAAATCTTGACTTCGGAGTACTTACCTTTACACCTCGTGAACACGGATTAGAAAACATCTCACTTGGAGAGGATGAACTGGTTGTGCTCATCAGTCCCACTCACCCCTTAGCTGGACGACAAACGATTACAATGGAAGAACTTGGTCGACAAACGATTATCGCCCACAATGACCCATCACCCGCCCGCGAGAGAGTGCTCCGACTCTACGAGGAACGACATGCTCCTATAAATATACAGATTGGGCTACCTAGTATTGATGGAATCAAACGTGCAGTGGCAATGGGCCTTGGAGTAGCGTTAATCCCACGAAGATGTGCACTTTCAGAAATTGCTACCGGTCAGCTGGCAGCCATAAAAGCCCCGCAGTTACGGCTACCCCGCCACGTACAGCTCATTTATCGACAGTCTGGTGAAATGTCACACGCTGCTGAGGAATTTCTCAAAGCAGCGAAGTCAAGTGCTCTGACACCAAAAGAAGTTAAAGCTGCACTCCAACTGACTTAGAAATCTGTAACGTAAGGTAATCGCTCGGCGACAGCCCGAACCTGACTGAATTGCTCAAGTAACATTGAGGCAGGATCCCAATACCCGTCAAGAAGCGCTTTACGAATAGGGCCTGGGATCGCAAGGGAAACTGTGCGCCCCTGATATTTCACGCTTAGTTTGGAAATGGATATAAGTAAAGCAATGTCTGGAGTGTTCTCTACGGAACGCATCAAGAACTCAATGTCGTCTCGCTCAACTGTTGCGCAAGGTAAACCAATAGCAAGGGCATTCCCTTGAAAAATTTCTGAAAAAGACTGCCCTAAACAGGCCGTAATGCCCCATCTCTTGAGTGCCTGCGGTGCGTGTTCACGAGAAGATCCAGAACCAAAATTCTCGTTAACTAATAGTACAGTAGCTTGAACGTAGCGTGGATCTGAAAACGGATGCTCTGACATTAATTGACGATCATCTTCAAAAACGTGATCGCCTAAACCCTGAAAGGTAAGGGTTTTTAAAAATCTAGCGGGGATGATCCGATCGGTATCGATGTTATTGCCCCTTAGCGGGATCGCAGTTCCTTCTATACGATCAAACCTAAATGATTGTTTGGACATTGTTTTAAACAAAACTAGAAAATAGAGTTTGGGGGAAATTTGGAAACGATAAATATTTCCTAATTTCTCTACTTCTTTACAACATTTTCCTTACATCTATAACTTCACCAGAGACTGCTGCTGCTACTACCATGGCTGGACTCATTAGGAGTGTGCGCCCAGTTGGACTGCCTTGTCGCCCCTTAAAGTTTCTGTTCGACGACGAAGCACATACCTGCCGTCCAACAAGCTGGTCCGGATTCATCGCTAGACACATTGAGCACCCGGCACCTCGCCACTCGAAACCGGCATCCTGAAATAGTCGATCAAGTCCTTCTTGTTCTGCAGCGAGGCGGACGCTCTTTGAACCAGGCACAACCAGTGCAGTGACATTTGACGCTACCTTTTGCCCGTCCAAAATTGCCGCTGCTTCACGCAAATCTGACAAGCGAGAATTGGTACATGAGCCAAGAAACGCAACGTCGATTTTAGTGCCTGCGATGGGAACACCCCCAGTAAATCCCATAAATTCGAGAGCCTCTCGGACAGAAGCTCGTTCCGCTTCATCAAATTCCTCTGGACAAGGCACTGGTTCAGTTATTCCAATCGATTGACCAGGATTAATTCCCCAAGTGACACGCGGCTCAATTGCAGATCCATCGAATTTAACAACATCATCGTAGAGAGCATCCGCATCCGATGCGATCGAAGTCCACCACTGTTTTGCCCGAACGAGAGCCGATCCCGATGGTGCAAATGGACGCCCTTTAATATAACGGAAAGTAGTTTCATCTGGATTAACGTAACCGACACGGGCACCCCCTTCAATTGACATGTTGCACATCGTCATCCGTTGATCCATCGACATCTGCTCAACAGCCTCGCCACCATACTCATATGCGTACCCAACGCCTCCTTTAACCCCTAAACGGGCAATAATCTCAAGGATGACATCTTTAGCGTACACCCCTAGCGGCAATTTTCCGGTAATGAGGATCTGGCGAACCTTGAGTGGATCAATCGCCAGAGACTGTGACATAAGAACGTCACGTACTTGTGACGTACCAATACCAAAGGCGATCGCTCCGAAGGCTCCATGAGTGGATGTGTGGCTATCACCACAGGCAATCGTCATCCCTGGCTGCGTTAAACCTAGTTCTGGACCAATCACATGAACAATCCCCTGGCGATCTGTCGTGAGATCGGAAAAACGAATTCCAAAATCACGGCAGTTTCGTTCAAGTGCAGCCATCATCTGCTCAGCCAGTTCATCGACAAATGGTCGACGCTGGTTAAGTGTTGGGACAATATGGTCAACCGTTGCGTAAGTAAGTTCGGGAAACGCTACATTGGCCCCACGACTTCTGAGCATGTCAAAGGCCTGTGGTGTCGTCACTTCATGAATAAGGTGCAACCCAATGAACAATTGGGTTTGCCCGGTTGGTAATTGCCTAACCGTGTGTAAATCCCAGACCTTCTGTAAAAGGGTTTTACCCATAGAGAGATTATAATAGGAATATTATAGGACGGTAGCTTCGTTGTACTCGATAACCAGTCTCCGTATCGGATAAGTTACAGGTTGCTACAGTTAAATAAAAATCAATTAGTTCTACATACTTAAATCTAGAACTAATGTTCAATACGACCATCCATAAGGGCTTGCACTCGCTTATAGTATCCAGGTGCGTTGAGACGAGCACAAGTGTTAAAAAAATTTGTCTTTGGTCCCTCCCATCTCAATTCATCCAGTGAATCCATAACAGGCACGTCGGTACGAAGCGTGGCAAGCTCACGAAAGAGTGCCGCTTCCTGCCGATGAGTTTCAAGCACACGTGAAAGTTTCGCCGCTCCGCGAACATTCACGTCCCAATCAGCTACGTTTGTAGGAATAGCTTCCACGTGAAGATATCGTGCAAGTAAAGTCGAAGCTGACTTTCGTCCCCAACCTGGTAATCCTGGATAACCATCTGCAGAATCTCCAACGAGTGCTAGGTAATCGATGATTGATTCCGGTCCGATACCAAAACGTGTACGAATGCCTTCGGAGTCGTAAATTACACCTGCTCGTCGGTCAAATTGAACAACACGCCGGTCACGCACGCATTGGGATAAGTCTTTATCAGGAGTACAGATAAACACTTGCTCCACGCGGTCATCCTCATAAGCTCTTGCTGCCGCTGAAGCCAACGCATCATCCGCTTCCCACTCAACCATACGCCAGACAACTAGACCGAGATCGCTTAGTGCTTCTTCAACAGGTTGAAACTGTTGGAACAGGATGGGATCGATACCCTCACCGTTTTTATAGCCAGGCCAAAGCTTATTACGAAAAGACTCGACGCTATGATCAGTTGCAACACCCATATGAGTGACTCCTTCTTCAAGCATCGAGAGCAAAGAACCGACTACACCTCGAACAGCCCCAACTTCACGACCCGCTGCATCAGAGACTGAGGGGACTGCATAAAAATGCCTAAACAATTCATATGTTCCATCAATCAGAAATACGTTCAAACTCAACCTCCACAACAGTCTCTGTAAAACAAAAAGGGGTCGATTGCCTGTCACTCACTTATCTTTAAGTAGAGAGCAGACCTGCGACCCCTCATCATCAAGCCCACACATATTTCTAAATCAACGTGGGCTAATTTAACTAAGCTACGCCATGTTCGCGGCTATCTTCACCTTCCGTACGACGTTTCTTGGATGTCGATGGAGAACGTGGTTCTACAAACGTGCTAAGCCGCTTACTTCGCGATGGTTCTCTGAGTTTCCTCAATGCTGCTGCTTCGATCTGTCGGATACGTTCTCGCGTCAGCGAAAACTTTTCGCCTAGTTCTGCTAAGGTCGGCTCAGCACCATCGGCGAGACCGAACCTCATCCGAATAACTTCCTTCTCTTTAGGACTCAACGTCTCAAGCACGGACTCGGTCTGACGGCGCAAGTCGTACGCGATGGTTAATTCGGCTGGATTCACTGCCTGGCGATCTTCAATAAAATCTCCAAACTGGCTTTCTTCTCCATCACCAATTGGAGAATCTAACGAAACTACTGTCTGAGCAATTCGTCGAGCTTTTCGCACAACGGTCAAAGGTAGATCGGTTCGGTCAGCGAGCTCTCGAGCAGTAGGATCTCGACCAAGATCTCTTGTCAGTAGCTGAGTCGCGCGATTAAGCTTATTAAGCGTTTCGATCATGTGCACCGGAATTCGAATCGTCCGAGCTTGATCTGCAATTGCTCGCGTAATGGCTTGCCTAATCCACCAAGTCGCATAAGTTGAAAACTTAAAACCACGGCGATAGTCAAACTTGTCGACCGCACGCATCAATCCAATATTGCCTTCCTGAATTAAATCAAGAAACGCAAGACCACGATTCGCGTATTTCTTTGCCACAGACACAACCAACCGCAGATTTGCTTCTGTAAGTTCTGTTCTCGCGTGATCTGACTGAACTGCACCCTTAGAAAGTGTTCCCTGAATTAGATTGAGTTCCTCTAACGTTTCTCCTATCTCAATTTCGCACTCTTTGAGAACCCGGTTAGCATTATTTAGCTTCTCGACCTCCTGCCGTTTTTCACTGGTCCGTCGACCACGCGGTCTCGACTCTCGATTTAGTTTCTCTATATTACGCTCCAAACGCCGAAGCATTTCATAAGCCTCTTGAACTTTTTTAGTAAAAGCTTGACGAACCGCAAGGGTAAACTTAAATATACGGACGGCACGAGAGACTTCGATGCGGGCTCGCAATACCCTCCACTTGGAACGTATCGAAATCCGACCATATCGTTTCCTAGCAGCTATCGCCCGAGACTGACGTCGTGACAGTTCTTGAAGCGCCATTTTGAGATTACTAACATTATCCAAAAAACGCCGTCTGCGATTGGCGAGTTGTCGATCTGTTAACTCAGCATCTGGAAGCATAATCAGATCACGAATAGAACACTGACCCTCTTTTAAGTGCTCGCCAAGGTAAAGCACATACCTCGAAACGATAAGACTGCGGGAAAGAGAAGCCATGATTCTTTTCTCGCCACGCTCGATCCGCTTGGCGATCGCAACTTCACCCGCGCGAGTCAAAAGAGGAACACGACTCATCTGTTTAAGGTATGTACGAACCAAGTCTTGACCTTGATCGCCTTCATCACCAGATGGAGCTAACTCCGGCTCTGGTGTGACTCGAAGTGCCTGACGTCTCTGTTGAGTCGCTGCCCCAGAAGCCCGTTCTGTGGCTCCTTCTACTTCAACCCCCTGGCTTTCTACTTCCTGAAGAACTGAGCTCAACTCCTCGGAATCCAGGTCGTTACCCACATGTTCGAGAACCTGATCGAGAGTAACAAATCCCCGTTCCTGACCCAATACCACCAGATTTTTGACTGCATCCTGACGTTCCTGTGCTAACAAGTTGTTAACTCCTCTCAATCTACCCTTTTTACAGACATGTAGGTCAAACGGGCGAATGAATATCCATTTTCCCGTACAACATTTAGACCCCCGAAGAGAACCTTAAGTTTTGATTAATTTTCTCCTAATTATAGCAGCAAATGCTCATAAACTCTTCTCTTTTCGAGGGTAATCTGACATTTTTAACGTAAATTATGTGCCATTTGCTTGAAACAGTTAGAGGATTCTCTTTTCACTTCCGTGGCTTCTTAGAGAGCTTCTTTGACAGGATTTGCCGGTCACGCACAAAACCAACTGCTCGTGACCGAGTGCGTTTTGGAAGAGTGCTAGTTTGAGATGTACGCTTAATCCGAACTGCAGACTTGGAACGAGAGCTACTAATGGGCCGAAGAGCCTTTTGAATAAACGCAATCTGCCTATTAATTCTTAGCTGGATTGCTTTCAGTTCTGTCAGAACCCGTTTTAATGATGCGACTGAAGGATCTTTAGCCATTTTATTACTCTCTCCATAATTATTGTGAGGTTTAGGGTTTCCCTATATCTTAAAAGGTGTTTTACTGAGAAAACATCTTTTAAGATAGTCGAGACCTTAGCACGTAACAGTCTTAGAAAATTAGACTTTATTTGAACTAGTAGAGTTAAGAAACTGTCGCACTAAAAATCAGCTTGTATTACGAAGTTGTATCGAACTAATTATTATGCTTCAAAGAAAAATTAATAAACCCCTAGGATGTCAATCGGATTAAAAACAGTTTATTAAGTAGTCAACCGGTCAACTATTATAATTAGGAAGCCTCGTGCAGGGCAATAGAAACAATAAACTTGGAACATTTGGTGGTGTCTTCACGCCAAGCGTTCTCACAATTCTCGGTATTATCCTCTTCCGTCGACTGGGCTTTGTTATTGGTAGCGCGGGACTAACACAAGCTCTTCTAACGCTTTTCCTTGCAACTCTTATTTCTGTTCTGACCAGTATCTCCTTGTCGGCAATTGCAACCAGTCGCAGAGTTCGTGGTGGGGGCGACTACTATTTGATCTCCAGAACTCTAGGAGTGGAGTACGGAGGAGCACTTGGACTCATTCTATTTGCTGCGCAAGCCATTTCGGTCGCATTTTATTGCGTCGGGTTTGGAGAAGGACTTGCATCTATCTTCCAACAATCGGAATGGATTGTTCGTATAGGAGCAATTACTGCCGTACTAAGTCTGTTCGCATTGGCTTACGCAGGGACTAATCTTGCAATGCGTTTTCAATATGTCGTAATGGTCATACTAAGTTTTGCTCTTATTTCTTTTTTCATAGGTAGTTATAAGTCTTGGGATGAATCCATGCTTGCACACAGCTGGAACGCGGGCACTGAAACGCTTCCTTTCTGGGTAGTATTCGCTATTTTTTTTCCTGCCGTGACTGGTTTCACCCAGGGTGTCAGCATGTCAGGCGATCTCAAAAACCCAACACGAAGTTTGCCATTAGGTACATTTCTCGCTATCGGTTTATCTACGATTGTGTACGGCATCGCGATGTTTGCACTTGCCGGATCAGTGCCTTTAGAAAAACTGGCAACAGACTATGAAAGCATGAGGCAAATTGCGGTGATCCCTTGGCTGATCGATATGGGCGTTCTATCTGCAACAATCTCATCAGGTTTAGCCTCGTTTCTGGGTGCACCACGATTACTCCAGGCTTTAGCTAACGACCGTCTATTCGCAACATTGACATTCTTTCGTAATGAATCAAACACAAACAGTAATCCACGTCGTGCTGTAGTGTTCACTGGCATTATTGCACTGGTAACAATTATTCTTGGCGACCTAAATTCTATTGCAGCTATTGTGTCGATGTTTTTTCTCGTTTCATATGGTTTATTAAACTACGCGACCTATGTCGAAGCTGTTGGTGCAAGTCCGTCGTTTCGGCCACGTTTTAGATTTTTTCATAAACATGCAAGCTTAGCTGGAGTGGCTCTTTGCGGTCTTGTCATGCTTATGATCAACCCTATGGCAAGTGCAGTGGCGCTAGGAGTATTAGCTGCCTTGTACCATTATTTGCGTTGGTCTGCTGTGCCAGTGAGATGGCGAGACAGCCGAAGAGCTTATCGGTTTCAGCGTGTCAAAGCAGGCATTCGAGAAATTGCTAGCGAGCTAGAAGACCCGATTGATTGGCAACCTCATATCCTTGCATTCACAGAAACTCCAACACGACGTGAACGGGTTTTGCGCGTTGCAGGCTGGATAGCGGGCGGCTCTGGAATGATCACAGCCGTACAATTAATCCAGGGAGATGGTGCATCGCCAGAGATACGAAAGCAGTGCAAAGAAGCCGAGCAACGGTTGAGTGCTGATCTAGATCAACGTAATATCGATGCCTACCCACTGGTAGTTGCAGCTCCTGATCTTAGGATCGGAGCAACAACTCTACTTCAAACGTGGGGTGTGGGTCCTATTCGATCTAATACAGTCCTCTTGAACTGGCACGACAGCCATGATTCAAAACGTGAACCTAATCTTTCGCTCTGGTACGCACGATTACTGCAACGCGCGGCCAGACTTGAACAGCATGTTGTGGTACTAGACGCTGATGAAGATTGGGAAAAACTTGAATGCGCTAAGCCTGAGAAAAGGCGGATTGACGTCTGGTGGTTCGGGGGAGACTCGTCTCGCCTTTGTTTGCTGTTTGCATATTTAATGACTCGTACTGACGAATGGAATGAGGCAAAAATCTGCCTACTGGTTCCGGCACCTGTAACCGAGCATAAAAAGATTGAGATAAATCTTAGGCATCGTTTAACAGAACTCCGGATCGAAGCAGATATTAAGGTAATCAACGTTGACGAAAAAACTGCGATGTACGAGCATTCGACTGATGCAACGTTTGTCTTGTTGCCGTTACGTCTTGAAGGAATGAAAATTCTACACCCAACTGGTGGTCCAGTTGATGAGCTTTTCAGGACCTTTCCAGTTGTGGTAATGATATCCGCATTTGGAGATGTCAAACTTCATGTTGAGGATGAAAATAGTCTAGATAGTGATCTTTTAAGCTCTAGATCACCATAAGATAATTAGACAATGTAGAAATTAGTCGAAACTGCTAGGTTCATCCGAAATATATTAGTACCGATAATGATCCGGCTTGTACGGTCCTTCTTGTGGCACACCAATATAATCAGCTTGCTCTCTTGTAAGTTGGGTTAACTTGACACCAATGTGATCTAAGTGAAGACGCGCAACTTTTTCGTCAAGCTTCTTGGGCAACATGTACACTTTCTTCTCGTAATCACCTGTATCTCGGTGTAGAGCTAGTTGTGCAAGCACCTGGTTAGTAAATGATGCCGACATAACAAAACTCGGATGACCAGTTGCGCAGCCAAGATTCAATAGACGTCCCTCAGCGAGTATGAGCACGCTATGACCATCAGAGAATCGCCATTCATCGTACTGTGGCTTGATATTGATGCGCTCTATGCCTGGTAATTTCTTAAGACCAGCTATGTCAATCTCATTATCAAAATGCCCGATATTGCCAATAATCGCTTTATCTTTCATGCGACTCATTTGTTCAGCTGTAACGATGTTTTTGTTTCCAGTTGCAGTAATAAAGAGGTCTGCGGTTTCGAGCATAGCAGTGAGTGTATTAACTTCATATCCTTCCATCGCCGCTTGAAGCGCACAAATTGGATCAATTTCAGTAATTACAACCCGGCATCCTTGTCCTCGTAGCGACTGGGCACAACCTTTACCAACTTCACCGTAACCACAAATCACTGCCACCTTTCCACCCAGCATTACGTCAGTCGCACGTGCTAAACCATCTGGCAGAGAATGCCTACACCCGTAGACGTTATCAAATTTACTCTTCGTCACTGAGTCATTGACATTAATCGCTGGAAAAAGCAACGAACCGTTACGCATCATTTCATAAAGCCTGTTTACTCCCGTTGTAGTTTCCTCGCTCACTCCACGAATAGCAGGGCTGATCCGCCGCCACTGCTTTCCGTCTTGTTCTTGGATTTTATGTAGAAGTTCCAAAATGACTCCCCATTCTTCAGATTCTTGATCTGCATCAAAATCCGGAATGGCACCTGCTTGTTCAAACTCGTAGCCCTTGTGGATCAAAAGCGTGGCATCGCCACCATCATCAACGATTAAATCAGGCCCCTTCCTATCAGGCCAAAGCAGAGCTTCATTGGTGCACCACCAATATTCCGGTAAAGTTTCTCCTTTCCAAGCGAAAATTGGCACACCGCAGGGAGCATCAAGCGTTCCACCGCTTTCTGGCCGACCGACTACAGTTGCAGCCGCAGCGTGATCTTGGGTTGAAAAAATATTACAAGAAGCCCAGCGTACATCTGCCCCAAGTTCAACTAAGGTCTCAATCAAAACACTTGTCTGAACAGTCATATGCAAACTGCCCATGATCTTGGCCCCGGCCAAAGGACGCTCAGCGTTATACTCGCGTCTCAATGCCATCAAGCCAGGCATCTCTTGCTCCGCTAGCCTTATCTCGGCTCGCCCTTGCATAGCCAGCGAGAGGTCTGCCACTTTGTATGGCAACCGGCCATTTTTAGTTGCTTCATCGAAGGAACTTACTTTTTCAACAACCGTAGAACCCATAAACGTCTCCTCACCGTTTATCTATTTTATTCTGTCTGGCCTGTTGACATTGCCATGATTAGGTCAAGTTAAAGAATGTCTCTTAAAATCCCATACGCTCGTCAGCGCGTGACCAACGGAACTCTAAGCATCTTCACTGGCTCGCCTTTGAATCAGTAACTGCTAAAGCATATCTCGAACTACTGCAACAAGAGTGATTACACCGTAAATCACAGCAAAAACTTTTACTTGTTACTACCACGAATCCGACGACGAGACAATGAACGCCGTTGTGATTGATTATTAGCAGGATTTTTTTTCAATGTTCCTCCAACAGACAGAGGTGATTTTTTGTTCTGTGTAGACTGAGGTGACATGTGGAGCGTTTCCTGGTAGTAATCGTCAAGTAACATTGCAAT
>Ga0315336_1002206_pt1 | contig 31214 bp, 29 predicted proteins | sample ASW5metaG_FD_204512 | JGI IMG/M metagenome (GOLD analysis project Ga0315336, IMG submission 204512) | Ammonia-oxidizing marine archaeal communities from Monterey Bay, California, United States - ASW #5 | ecosystem: Environmental > Aquatic > Marine > Intertidal zone | place: USA: California...
AGCGCCAGTGTTTTGGAAAAGGCGTATCGGGCTTGGTCATGAAAAAACTCCGATCATCTTGGGCAGCAGTGCGAGCGCCAGCACGATCAGCATCCATTTGACTACAAGATAGACCGGGAAATATTTCCGGTAGAGCGCGGCAGCTTTGCTCATCGCGCGATCTCCCATGTGGTCACAGGTTTGCCGTCGGCATCCTTGCCGTCCTTGATGGCAACGCCCAGTGCCGCGAGTTCGTCGCGGATACGGTCGGATTCAGCAAAGTCTTTGCGCGCGCGGGCGGCGGTGCGGCCCGAGATCAAACTTTTAACATGTGCCTCGTCAATGCCGCTGGCAGCCTGTTTGCGCGCTGACCACTCGTTAGATGAGAACTGCAGAAGCCCAATTGATCTCAATGATTGAACCAGCAGCTTCAAATACTCAGCTCCATCGCCATGCACCGCCTTATTTCGAAGCTGGTGCAATTCGGAAATGGCCTTCGGAGTATTCAAATCATCGCAAAGCGCCTCCAAGACTGCCGAGTCTATTCCAGCTTCGGACTGAGCAACGCTAGTAAACGAGCTCATTGCGTACCACTCATCCAAGGTCTTCGCGCTCTCTTCCAATCCCTTGAGCGTCCAATCGATCGGCGAGCGATAGTGCGTCTTCAACATGTTGAAACGCAGCACCTCTCCCGGCCAATCGTTCAGCAACTCATTGATCGTGACGAAGTTGCCGAGGCTCTTCGACATCTTCTCACCTTCGACCTGAAGGAAGCCGTTGTGCAGCCAGTAATTCGCCATCGTCGGCGTGCCGTGTGCGCAGCGAGATTGCGCGATTTCGTTTTCATGATGCGGAAAGATAAGATCCAGCCCGCCGCCGTGAATGTCGAACACGTCGCCGAGATAGGCCGCACTCATCGCCGAACATTCGATGTGCCAGCCGGGACGGCCCCTGCCCCACGGGCTTTCCCAGCCCGGCTCGTCGGCGGATGATTGCTTCCACAACACGAAGTCCGCTGGATTTTTCTTGTGCGCCTCGACAGCCACGCGCGCGCCGGCCTGCTGTTCGTCGAGCTTCCGGCCCGACAATGCACCATAGTCCGGCATCGACGACGTATCGAACAGTACCTCGCCGCCGGCTTCATAAGCGTGCCCGCGCGCGATCAACTGCTTGATCAGCGTGACCATATCCGACTTACCGTCAGCGCGCGGCAATACGAAATCGGTGGCGCGTGGTTGTACGGTCGGCGGCAGGCATCCAAGCGCCGTCGCATCGGCCTGAAACTGCTTCTCGGTCTTGTCGGTGACTTCGCGGATTGCCGCGTTCAGTGGCAGATTGGGATAATCGCGCAGCGCGCGCGCGTTGATCTTGTCATCGACGTCGGTGATGTTGCGAACATAGGTGACATGTTTCTCGCCGTAGAGATGCCGCAGCAGGCGGAACAGCACATCGAACACGATGACGGGGCGCGCGTTGCCGATATGCGCGAAGTCATAGACCGTCGGCCCGCACACATACATGCGCACGTCGTTCGGATCGAGCGGCGTGAAAACGCGCTTCTCTCTGGTTAGCGTGTCGTAGAGCTTCAGCTCCATGGAAAACACATCCCTATGCCTTGCGGCCGGGTCGTCCCATGATCTCGATTGAGAAAAGACGGCTCCAGCCAGCGAATCGCTAGCTAATAATCTCGCGGCAAATGCCGAAAATGGAGAGAGAACCGTTCATGGGCGGCACAATGGTCCAGCCGGGGTGACCGCGTCAAGGTCACACCCGGCGGAATTCGGCTCCTTTAAGTCCGCTCGCCACGGAATTGCCGTCCTTAATCATTCTTAACCCTTCGGGTTTATTGATGGAGGCGCCTGCGCTTCTCCCGGACCGGTGCCACCATGCGATTCCTGTTCACGTTGACTGCCTGCGTTTGCCTGTTCGCCGCCACCGAGACCCGTGCCGACAGCCGGGTTTTCATCGTCGCTAACCAGTCGGACGGTTACGGCGTCGACGAATGCCTGGCCAAGGGTGAAAAATGCGGGGCTCCCGCCGCGCGGGCTTATTGCCAATCGCGTGAGTTTGCGCAGGCCACCGGTTACCGCCGCATCGATCCGGATGAGGTCACCGGAGCCATCCCTGCGTCCACTGCAGGGGCTGGAAGTCATAACGAGTACATCGCGATTACCTGCCAGCGCTAAAGCGCTTTGCCCCGGTTCCCAAGGGGCTTCTTTTCGTCACGATTCCCTGCCTTATCTCCGTGCCTGAATCGGCGTGACCTTGTCGCCGGACTCTAGTATGTGAGCAGCCGTCGGCCGCGCCGCGGTCAGCTCGTGTGGTGGTTAGCAAGTCCGCATCAAATCTACCGCTTGTCCATTTGCGGACTTGCGAACCAGAACCACACGAGAATTGTAATTTCTAGTGTCCCTTTGAATCCGAAGTTCGCTACGGAAAGTGCTGCAAAGTAAGGCGAACTTCGGATTCAGGACACTAACGGATCGTGATAGATTGACGAATTCTTCTTTCTTGCGATGGACCTTTGCCTGCGCAGCACTTGCGAGCGCGGCGTTGCTGAGCCATGGCGCGACCGCACAACAGGGATTTCCGCCGCCCGCCCAGCCGGGGGCTCCCAATCCGATCTGCCAGCGGCTCGTCGGGCAGTTGTCGACCATTGATGGCGGCGGCGGAGACAGCGCCAAGGGCGACCAGATCCGGCGCTACGAAGAAGCGCAGAGCCGGCAGCAATCGGAGCTTGAGCGCGTCCAGGAGCAAGCCAAGCGTCAGGGCTGCGACAGTTCGGGATTTTTCTCGCTGTTTACCGGTCCATCCGCCCAGTGCGGTCCGGTCAACACACGAATTCAGCAGATGCGGTCGAATCTCGATCAGATCACCAACAATCTCGAGCGGCTGCGCGGCGGCGGGTTTGGAGGTTCGGAGCGCGAGAACCAGCGCCGTTCGGTCTTGATGGCGCTCGCCCAGAACAATTGCGGTCCGCAATACGCGGCCCAGTTGCGAAACGGCGGCGGTGGCGGATTTCTCGACAATCTGTTTGGCGGCAATAACAATCCCAACGGTGCGCCACTGGACAACGGGGCCGCCTCCGGCACCTATCGCACGGTCTGCGCGCGAAGCTGCGACGGCTTCTATTTCCCAATCTCGTTCGCCACCGTGCCGAGCCGCTTTCCGGATGACGAGCGGGTCTGCAAGAGTCTTTGTCCAGCCGCGGACGCAACGCTTTACACCTACCGCAATCCCGGCGAGGACATGAATCAGGCCGTGTCGATCAGCGGCCAGCCCTATTCGCAATCGCCGAACGCATTCAAGTATCGGCAGGCGTTCGACAAGTCCTGCAGTTGCAAGGCTGTCGGTCAGACCTGGTCCGATGCGCTGAAAAACATCGACGACAAAGCGGCTGCCGCCCAACAGGGCGACATCATCGTGACCGATGAAAGCTCGAAGAAGATGTCGCAGCCGCCGAAGGCGCCTTCGTCAGCGCAGAAGAAGGCGGGCAGCGTTGCAACCCCGGCGAATGCGCAACCGCTCCCGAACGGCGCACCGGCCACGGCCCCCGCTGCCGGCGACAAGCCAATCCGCTCAGTTGGACCGACGTTTATTCCAGCACGCTGATAACGGTTAGCCTTCGAACGCTTCCGCAGAACCGCGGCTGGATCGCGTCACCAGCGAATGATCGGGCGCGGCCGGTGCCTTCCCGGTGTCCCGGAATTTGTTGACGATGGGGTAACGGCGGTCGCGGCCGAAATTCTTGCGGGTCACCTTCACGCCCGGCGCCGCCTGACGGCGCTTGTATTCGGCGATGTTCAAGAGCCGGTCGATGCGCATGACGGTCTCACGATCGAAACCCTCGGCGATGATCGACGCCAGCGACTCCTCGCGCTCCACCAGCCTCTCAAGAATACCGTCCAGCACGTCGTAAGGCGGCAACGAATCCTGATCGGTCTGGTTATCGCGCAATTCCGCTGTGGGTGGGCGCGTGATGATATTCGGGGGAATAACTTCGCCGGACGGACCCAGAGCGCCCTCGGGCTTCCACGCATTGCGCAATGTCGAGAGCCGGAAAACTTCCGTCTTGTAGATGTCCTTGATCGGATTGTAGCCGCCGTTCATGTCGCCATAGAGCGTGGCGTAGCCGACCGACATCTCGGACTTGTTGCCAGTCGTGACCAGCATCGAACCGAACTTGTTGGAAATCGCCATCAGCAACACGCCGCGGGTGCGCGCCTGCAGATTTTCCTCGGTGACGTCACGTTCGCGTCCGGCGAATGTCGGCTTCAAAATCTCCTCGAAGCCATTCACCGCCGCTGCAATCGGCAGCACCTCATACTGGATACCCAGTTGCTTGGTCAGCTTCGCCGCGTCGTCGAGCGACTCCTGCGCAGTGAAACGGAACGGCAGCATGACGCCGCGCACCTTGTCCGCACCGAGTGCATCTACCGCAATGGCCGCGCAAAGGGCTGAATCGATACCGCCCGAGACGCCGAGCAATACGCCGGGGAATCCAGTCTTGCCGACATAGTCGCGCAGACCGAGGACACAGGCGGCATAGTCGCCCTTGTCACCGTCGAGCACGGGCGCAACCGGACCCTTACAACTCCAGCCGCCCTCGCCTTTGGTCCATTGCAGCGTCGTGATGTGTTCCACAAAGCCCGGCATTTGGAACGCCAGCGAACGATCCGCATTGAGTGCGAAGGACGAACCATCGAACACCAGTTCGTCCTGCCCGCCAACTTGATTGAGATAAATCAGCGGCAGTCCGCTTTCGGCCACGCGCGCGACCGAGACCGACAGCCGCATGTCGTTCTTCTCGCGCGTGTAAGGAGAGCCATTCGGCACGATCAGAATTTCCGCGCCGGTCTCCGCGAGACATTCGACGACGTTCTCGTAATCCTCAGATTCTTCCATCCATGTATCTTCACAGATTGGCACGCCGACGCGCACGCCACGGATCGTCACCGGACCGGCAGCCGGTCCGCGCGCGAAGACGCGCTTCTCGTCGAACACACCGTAATTCGGCAAGTTGGCCTTGAAGCGCAGCGCGGCGATCCGGCCCTCGTCGAGCAGAGCGCAGGCGTTGTACAGCTTGCCATCCTCCACCCAGGGCGTGCCGATCAGCATCGCCGGTCCACCGTCGGAGGTTTCCTGTGCCAGCTTCTCGATCTCGGCGCGGCATGCCGCCTGAAAGGCCGGTTTCAGCACGAGATCTTCAGGCGGGTAGCCTGCGATAAACAGTTCGGACAACACCAGCAGGTCAGCGCCGTCGGATTTGGCCCGCGCACGGGCCGCGCGAGCCTTCGCAGCATTGCCGGTCACATCGCCGACGACGGGATTGAGCTGCGCAAGCGTAATCGTGAGCTGGGATTTGGTCATGATTGCTTTTAGCCCGCCGAACGTTGCATCCGCAATTGCTCAGTATGAGCACAATTCAGATGAGACCCATGCGCTCGGCGATGGCAAACAGCCAGAAAGCGCCTGCGATCAGCAACGTGACGCCAACCGCCGCCGATCCCATGTCCTTGACGCGGCCAATCTGGAGGTCGTGGTCGGTGGTGAGGCGGTCGGCGAGCTTTTCGATGGCGGTGTTGAGGAGTTCGACCACCATCAGCAGCAATACGACCATCACAAGCTCAAGGCGGCGCACCGGGGTGACGCCGATCAGCCACGCCAGCGGGATTGCGATCAGGAGGGCAATTAATTCTTCGCGGAAAGCCTGTTCGGAACGGAAGGCAAATGCCAATCCGTTCCGGCTGTTGATCGTGGCGCGCCACATTCGCGACAGCACCACACGCACCATCAGAATCCCGCGACGGCCGGCATCGGCTTCACTTTGCCCGCACGCTCCTGCTTGAGCAGTTCGGCGATCAGGAAAGCCATGTCGATCGATTGCTCGGCGTTCAGGCGCGGATCGCAGACCGTGTGATAACGATCGTTGAGATCCTCATCGGTGATCGCGCGTGCGCCGCCGATGCACTCGGTGACGTCCTGCCCGGTCATTTCCAGATGGACGCCGCCCGCGTGGGTGCCTTCCGCCGCATGGATGGTGAAGAACGACTTCACCTCCGACAGCACACGATCGAACGGCCGGGTCTTGTAGCCGGATGTCGACGTGATGGTGTTGCCGTGCATCGGATCGCACGACCAGACGACCGAACGTCCCTCGCGCTTCACGGCGCGAATGAGCTGCGGCAAGTGAGCATCGACCTTGTCCGAACCGAAGCGGTTAATCAGCGTGAGACGTCCCGGCTCGTTGTCGGGGTTGAGCACGTCGATCAGCTTGATCAGTTCGTCAGGCTTCAGCGACGGCCCGCACTTCAGGCCGATCGGATTCTTGATGCCGCGGAAGTATTCGATATGGCCGTGATCGAGCTGACGCGTGCGATCGCCGATCCAGATCATGTGACCCGTGGTCGCGTACCAGTCGCCCGTCGTGGAATCGACGCGCGTGAAGGCCTGCTCGTAGCCGAGCAGCAGCGCCTCGTGGCTGGTGTAGAAATCGGTCGCGCGCAATTCCGGATGGCTCTCGAGATCGAGGCCGCAGGCGCGCATGAAATTCAGCGCCTCCGAAATACGATCGGCCAATTCCTTGTAACGGCGGGACTGTGGCGAATCCTTCAGGAAGCCGAGCATCCACTGATGCACGCTGCCCAGATTGGCGAAGCCACCGGTTGCGAATGCACGCAGCAGATTCAGCGTCGCCGCCGACTGCCGGTAGGCCATCAACTGGCGCTGCGGATCGGGCGTGCGGGATTCCTTGGTGAAAGCCATGTCATTGACGATGTCGCCGCGATAGCTCGGCAGTTCGACATCGCTCTGCTTTTCCATCGGCGACGAGCGCGGCTTGGCGAACTGACCGGCGATGCGGCCGACCTTCACCACCGGCAGCGCGCCGGCATAGGTTAGCACCACCGCCATCTGCAGCAGCACGCGGAAGAAATCGCGAATGTTGTTGGCGCCATGTTCGGCAAAGCTTTCGGCGCAATCGCCGCCCTGAAGCAGGAAGGCCTCGCCGTTGGCAACGCGCGCAAGGTGCTTCTTCAGGTTGCGCGCCTCACCTGCAAAAACCAGCGGTGGAAACGTCGCAAGCTGCGCCTCGACATCAGCCAACGCTTTCGCATCGGGATAGTCTGGCACTTGCATCACTGGCTTCTTGCGCCAGCTGTCGGGCGTCCACCGCTCGGACATGACTGAAACTCCTCAGGAAACGACAATCTCGTGATAGCGCCGGGTTATACACAGGTGGGTACGGTCTTGCCAGTTGCAATTCCATACGCCGGATCAGGGGCTTGCCCGGCGGATGGAGCGCGAAAACCGCTACTCCGCTGCCTGACGGACGTGGCGAGCGCTGGGCGTCCGCAAGGTCACCAATTCCTCGGAGGCGGTGGGATGGACCGCGACCGTGGCATCGAAATCGGCCTTGGTGGCCTTCATCTTCACCGCGATACCGACAACCTGGATCAATTCGCCCGCAGCCGGCCCGACGATATGGCAGCCGAGGATGCGGTCGGTGGCGGCATCGACGATCAGCTTCATCAGGATGCGGGACTCGCTTCCCGATAACGTCGATTTCAGCGACCGGAAATCGGTCTTGTAGATATCGACATGGGTATACTGCGCCCGTGCCTCGGCCTCGTTCAAACCTACGGTACCGACCTCGGGCTGGGTGAAGACCGCAGTCGGAATGTCGGCATGATCGACCCGTGTCGGCCGATTGCCGAACACCGTGTCAGCGAAGGCATGCCCTTCGCGAATAGCGACCGGCGTCAGGTTGATCCGGTTGGTGACATCGCCGACCGCGTAGATGTGCGGGACAGAGGTTTGCGAAAAGCCGTCGACGTTGATGCCGCCGTTGACCGGATTGAGCGCAACGCCGGCCTTTTCCAGTCCAAGCCCCTTCACATTCGCGTGCCGGCCGACCGCGAACATCACCTGATCGGCAGCGATACTCGATCCGTTCGACAGGTGCGCCGTGAAAGCGCCGCCATGCTTGTCGACCTTGGTCACGACGCACCGGGTCAGAACCGTGATGCCGGACTTCTCCATTTCGCTGCGCACATGTGCCCGCACATCATTGTCAAAACCGCGCAGGATATTCTCGCCGCGATAGATCACGGTCACATCCGCACCGAGGCCAGCAAAGATGCAGGCGAATTCCAGCGCGATATAACCGCCGCCCTGAATCACAATCCGCTTCGGAAACGTCGGGAGATGAAACACCTCGTTGGAGGAGATCACATGCTCGATGCCGGGAATGTTTTCGCCGTGACTGGGCGCCCCGCCGGTGGCGATCAGGACATACTTTGCCTTGACGCTTTCGCCGGTCGAAAGCCGCAGCGTGTGCGCGTCCTCGAACGTCGCGCGCGCCTTTACAATTTTAGCGCCTGCCTTTTCGACATTGAACGTATATGCCGCTTCGAGCCGGGCAATTTCCCGGTCCTTGTTGGCGATCAATGTCGGCCAGTCGAATGTCGCGGTTGGAATGGTCCAGCCGAAGCCTGCCGCCTCATCCAGCTCATGACGGACATGGGACGCGTAGACCATCAGCTTCTTAGGCACGCAGCCGCGGATCACGCAGGTGCCACCCATGCGGTATTCCTCGGCAACCAGGACGCTTGCACCGTAACCGGCGGCAATCCGGGCAGCGCGTACGCCGCCAGAACCACCACCAATCACAAACAGATCAACGTCCCGGTCAGCCATCTGGAATTCCCGTTTCCGCTTAGATTTCCTTGCCGCGCTTCTTCATTTCAGCACGAAACTTGCCGTTGATCTCTTCGCCAAACTTCTGCGCCCACTGGTCCATATATTGGCGCGCCTGGTTAAATGCAGCAGGCTCCTGCGCAATTACTTTCGCGCCAAGCGGAGATTTGTAGAACGCGGCAAGCTCCTTCAATTCCTGCTCGGTGAACGAGCTGGCATAGATTCGCGCCATTTCCTCACCGATTTCCTTCTCGCGGCCGGCGAGCTCCTTGGCGACAACAACGGCAACTTCGTTGAGGTCCTTCTGGTAGTTCAGGTTGGACTGCAACAACACGTCCTTGGTCCGCTGGACCAGGCCCGGAACCGCGCCCTGATAGATCGCACTGACATTCTTGGAGGTCAGAATATCCTTGGCATAGCCGATGGCGGCTGCGGATGGCGGCTTCGGAGCCTGCGCCACCGCGCTACCCATCAACAGGGCAAGCGCAGCACCCGCTGCGAGCAATACGTTCGAAAACTTTCTCATCTCAATTCTCCTCAATTGCGGCGCGAGCGCCGTCCAAGAACATTGCGGCGTTAAGGCCGTTCAACAACGCGGATACCTTGGGGTCCAGCGAGCACGGCCGTGCGCGCGAGACCGATAAACAGGCCATGCTCAACCACACCCGGTATCGAATTCAGCGACGCCGCCAGCTTTGGGGAATCCGGTATTCGCCCAAGATGGGCATCGATAATCCAGTGGCCGCCATCGGTGACGAAAGCATGGCCGCCCTTAGCCTTGCGGATATCCATTTGCCCGGAAACGCCGTTATTAGCGAAAGCCGCTTCGATCGCCCGGCGCGTGGCGCCGAGGCCGAACGGAATGACTTCAATCGGCAGCGGAAAACGTCCGAGGGTTTCGACCCATTTGGACTCGTCCGCGATCACAATCATTCGATCAGAGGCGGCCGCGACAATCTTCTCGCGCAACAGCGCCCCACCGCCACCCTTGATGAGTTCAAGATTGGCATCGATTTCATCGGCACCGTCCACAGTCAGGTCGAGCCGGTCGACCTCCTCGAGCGTGGTCAGCGGCACGCCACAGCGTTCGGCGTCGGCCCGCGTCGCTTCCGAGGTCGGGACGCCGACAATCTTGAGACCTGCCTGCACGCGCTCGCCCAGCAGTTCGACGAAGTGCTTGGCCGTGGAGCCGGTGCCGAGGCCAAGCTTCATGCCGTCGCGAACCTGTTCGACCGCGCGCGCCGCTGCCTGCCTCTTCAGATCATCCATCGACATAAATTACCCTCGACGTTCCGTTCCCGTGGAACGCGAGGCATATAGCGCGGTTTCAGTAACGGTGGATACGGCTTTACCGACGAAAAAGCTCCAAAAAGCGCCATATATTACCAATCCCGCCAGGGCACTTGCATCATCCCGTCCCGCCCGTTAGCGATCCGCCATGACCGCCTCCCCGCTTATTGTCTTCGATCTCGACGGTACTCTGGTCGATACCGCCCCCGACCTCGTTGGGGCGCTGAACTTCATACTCCAGCGCGAGGGATTGCCGCTCGTACCGGTTGCATCCGCGCGTGCCATGATCGGCGCCGGCGCGCGCAAGTTGATCGAGCGCGGGCTGGAAATGGACGGCCGCGTGATGAGCGTCTCCGATATCGACCGGCTTACCAGCGATTTCATCGCTTACTACAAGGACCACATCGCCGACGGCTCACGTCCGTTCGATGGTCTCCATGCCGCCCTCGACGAACTTGAAGGGCGCGGATTCAAGTTCGCTGTCTGCACCAACAAGCTGGAAGACCTTTCAAGGCTTCTGCTTGCCAAGCTGGATATGACGTCGCGATTTGCAGCGATCTGCGGGGCCGACACATTCGGAGTGGCAAAACCGGATCCGACGATCCTGCGTCAAACCATTGCGCAGGCCGGCGGAGACATTTCGAGATCAATCATGGTCGGCGACTCGGGGCCGGATGTCGGTGTTGCACGGCGGGCCGGTATACCCGTGGTTGGGGTGGAATTCGGATACACCGAAATCCCGATCGCCGAACTGAAACCCGACGTCGTCATTGGTCACATGCGTGAGCTGCCCAACGCTGTGCAGGCTCTTTTAAATTCTCATGCAAAGCATTGAAATGTATTGACTTTTACCGATCAATAAAATTCGGGATCGCCGTTAACCTTCTCTTAATGAATGCGGTGCGACCCGTTGCGCGGGCGTAACGACACTTCTAAGGTCGATGCGGGGACTATGCGGCTACCACCGCATCACATGACGGATGCACCATGCGTATCATTGCTGTTGTTGCGGCGAGCCTTAGCTTGGCGGGCTGTTCATCGTTCTCCATGCCAGACATGTTCAAGTCGACGCCACCGAGCGCGACAGTACAGCTGGAGTCGCTGCCGGCCGGTGCCGAAGCGCGCGTGTCAAGCGGCGAGACCTGCAAGACCCCCTGCTCGCTCACAGTCTCGGCTGCCGAAAACCTCTCGGTGACCTTCACGCTGCCGAAATACCAGCCTGAAACTGTGCCCGTTCAGATCATCCGTGACCAAAGCGGCCCTGGCGCCATTGTTGATCCGAATCCGGTCTATGCGGAACTGCAACCAGCGCTTGCTACCAAGCGAGGCCGTGCGGCTCCTAAAGCCGCCCCAAAGCCCAAAAAACCACGGCCTGCGCCGGCCGCGGAAGCACCCGCCGCGGACCCGAGCTCCCCGTTCCCGCCTCCGCCAGGTCGCTGACGGATTCCTGCGGATAGATTCATTGTGTCCGCAGCCGATCGTCCCTAGATTGTGACTGGTATACCAAGCTCCGCGCAGCGGCTTGGCATCTCGTGACAACCAAGGCGTGCTGAATGACCGGATTGATTCCGAGTTCCATCGCAGAACCGATTACCTCGGCGATGACCGACCCCTTCGGGCGGACGATCAGTTATCTGCGCGTGTCGGTGACCGACCGCTGCGATCTCCGTTGCTTCTATTGCATGTCGGAAGACATGACATTCCTGCCGAAGTCCGACCTGCTCTCGCTCGAAGAACTGGATCGGCTCTGCTCGGCCTTTATCGCCAAGGGTGTCCGCAAACTGCGCCTGACCGGCGGCGAACCGCTGGTCCGGCGCAATGTGATGTCATTGGTGAGGTCCCTGTCCCGTCACCTCGATACGGGCGCGCTCGACGAACTGACGCTGACAACGAACGGCTCGCAGCTTGAGAAATTTGCCGTCGAACTCAGGGACTGCGGCGTCCGGCGCATCAATGTGTCGCTCGACACCCTCGACGCCGCGAAGTTTCATACCATCACGCGCTGGGGCGACCTCGACAAGGTGCTGCGGGGCATCGAGGCTGCGCGTGCTGCCGGCCTCAAGGTCAAGATCAACGCGGTCGCGCTGAAGAACATGAACGAGGACGAGATCCCCTCGCTGATGGAGTGGGCGCACGGCAAGGACATGGACCTGACCCTGATCGAGGTCATGCCGATGGGCGATATCGGCGAAGGGCGGATCGATCAATACCTGCCGCTATCGCTGCTCCGGGCTCGCCTCGCCGCCCGCTACACCCTGACGGACCTCGACGATGACACCGGCGGGCCGGCACGTTACGTTCGCGTCAGCGAGACCGGCGGCCGGCTCGGCTTCATCACGCCCATGACCCATAACTTCTGCGAATCCTGCAACCGCGTTCGCATCACCTGCACAGGCACGATCCATACCTGCCTCGGCCACGAGGATGCCTCCGATTTACGCAAGCCTCTGCGGGCATCCACCGACGACGCCCTTCTCGCCTCCGCCATCGACCGTGCCATCGGACTGAAGCCGAAGGGACACGATTTTATTATCGACCGTCGCCACAATCGGCCAAGCGTGAGCCGGCACATGAGCGTGACCGGCGGCTGATCCAGCCCGAATATTTCCTGGCCCGCGAATTTGCTTCGCATAAATTTCCGGTCGCTCGGACGTGACCGGATTCTGCCTTGGAATTAACAAACTTCCAATTGACGGCGGCGTGACACGCTGATTTGGTCGGACAGCTTCATGCGCCACCGGCTGAAAAAGTCGGCCTGCCGTCTCCTTTGGGTTCCGGCAGAGCCAAGCAACGCAGGGGCACATTCGGGAGGATGGGGTTTGCAATCGCTTCTCAAGCTGAGTCGCGCGATCGACGCGTTCAATACGTTCGTCGGCCGCTGGGTATCGTGGCTGATCGTGATCGCCGTGATTATTTCGGCAACCAATGCGGTTATCCGAAAAGTCTTCGACGTTTCGTCAAACGCTTACCTCGAACTGCAATGGGTGCTGTTCAGCGCCGTCTTCCTGCTGTGCGCGCCATGGGCGTTGATTAACGGCGAACACATCAAGATCGACATCATCAATCACACCCTGCCCCTCAAGGTCCGAAGCTGGATCGACATGATCGGGCACGTCCTCTTTCTTGTGCCGTTCTGCGTCATATTGATATGGACGTCCGTACCCTTCTTCATCGTTTCCTATAATCAGAACGAGCAGTCGTTCAGCGCCGGCGGCTTGCCGCAATGGCCCGCGAAGTCACTGATCATGATCGGCCTCACCCTGCTGCTGGTCCAGGCGGTTTCGGAAATCATCAAGCGCGCCGCCGTGATGAAGGGCTTGTTGCCCGATCCAAACGCGCACGCATTGAGCGCGCACGAGATCGCCGAACTGGAAGCCCTGAAATTGGCTCAGGCCATCACACCCGAAAAACCATGACCGGCGTCGCCGTCACATCGCATAACGAGAGAGATCACTAATGGCGGCTATGTTTATCCACTACATGGCGCCGATTATGTTCGCGTCGCTCGTGATGTTCCTGCTCCTCGGTTATCCGGTTGCCTTTTCTCTCGCTGCCAACGGATTGCTGTTCGCCTTCATCGGCATTGAACTTGGGTTGTTCCGCCCCGATTTTCTTCAGGCGCTTCCAGAACGCGTCTATGGCGTTATGAACAACGAGACGCTCCTCGCAATTCCCTTCTTCACCTTCATGGGGCTGATACTCGAAAGATCCGGCATGGCCGAGGATCTGCTCGAAACCATCGGGCAATTGTTCGGCAGCATTCGCGGCGGCATCGCCTACGCCGTGATCTTCGTTGGCGCCCTGCTGGCAGCCACGACCGGCGTCGTCGCCGCATCGGTGATTTCGATGGGCCTGATATCGCTGCCGATCATGTTGCGCTACGGCTATGACCGCCGCGTCGCCACCGGCGTGATCGCAGCATCCGGCACGCTTGCGCAAATCATTCCGCCTTCGCTGGTGCTGATCGTGATGGCCGACCAGCTCGGCCGCTCCGTCGGCGACATGTACGAAGGCGCGTTCATTCCAGGCATCGTGCTTTCGATCCTGTATGCAACTTACGTGTTCCTGGTTGCGACCTTCTTTCCGCAGGCAACGCCCGGCCTGCCGCTGGAAGCGCAGACCTTGCGTGAACCGGAAACCGCGAAGCATCCGATCATCCTGCCGCTGGCCGCGATTTCGGCAGCCGCAACGGCCTACTTCGTCGTGGTCAAGCTGGGATTGTTCGACTGGACTTCGCCGGTCTTCAACATGATTTCCGCAAATCCAACGGTGCTGCATGGCTTTTGGTTCGTCATCCTGACAGGCCTGTTCTTCAAGCCATTCATCGGCATCATCCGCACCATGACGCTGTCGCTGTACGTGCTGGTCGTCGGCGCGACCATGATTGCGCTCGAAATCATGCGATTTACCGAGGTTAAGGCCGGCGCGGACTATGTCGTACTCACGATGTCGATCGTCGTCGCAGCGTCCTTCGTGCTGGCGGTCATCAACCGCGTCACAGGCCTGAAGCTGCTGTCGAAGCTTGCCGAACAGGTCGTGTTCGTGATGGTGCCGCCGCTCGGCTTGATCTTCCTCGTGCTCGGTACAATCTTCATCGGCGTCGCGACCCCGACCGAAGGTGGCGCGATGGGCGCAGCGGGCGCCATCATCCTCGCGATCATGAAACGCCGGCTGAGCTTCGACCTGACGCGACAGGCTGCCGAATCGACCGCCAAGCTCTCCGCGTTCGTGATTTTCATTCTGGTCGGCGCCCGCGTGTTCTCCCTGACCTTCTACGGCGTCGATGGACACCGCTGGGTCGAGGAAATGCTCGTCTCGCTGCCCGGCGGCCAGACCGGCTTCCTGATCTTCGTCAACGCGTTCGTCTTCGTCCTTGCGTTCTTCCTCGACTTCTTCGAACTGGCGTTCATCATCATTCCGTTACTGGGTCCCGCGGCAGAAAAGCTCGGCATCGACCTGATCTGGTTCGGCGTCATCCTCGGCGTGAACATGCAAACATCGTTTATGCATCCCCCATTCGGGTTTGCGCTGTTCTACCTGCGCTCCGTCGCTCCGAAGGAAGCCTACACCGATCGCGTCAGCGGCAAGCGGATGGAGCCGGTAACGACTGCGCAAATTTACTGGGGCGCGGTGCCGTTCGTGTTCATCCAGGTCATCATGGTCGGCCTCGTGATCGCATTCCCGGCAATGGTCATGCATTACAAGGGAGCAGCATCGACCGTCGATCCGAACAAGGTCAAAATCGAAATTCCACAAATGGAAATGCCGGCACTCGATTTCGGTCCGCCGAGCGGCAGCAAGTAAAACAAACCAGCAAATCAAAAGCCCGGCGGTGAGCCGGGCTTTTTCGTCGCTTTGCGATAACCGCTGAGATTTAGGTTCGCGTGCGCGACCGTATCTGGAAGCTGTCGAAGCCATATTCAGCAACCTGCCACCACGTATACTGGTCGCTTCTGAACGCTGCCATCGCCTCATAAAGCTTCTTGAAGTTCGGATTGGTCGCCGAGGTCTCCTTGTAAACCTCGTTCGCAGCCTTCAAGGAAGCTTCCATCACCGACGCCGTGAACGGGCGCAGTTGCGTCCCGCCAGCCACCAGCCGCTTCAGTGCGGGCGGATTGTAGGCATCGTAGCGCGCCAGCATGGTCTCATTTGCCAGCGACGAGGCCGTTTTGATGATGGACTTATAGCTGGCCGGCAGCGATTCCCATTTCGCAAGATTAACGAGGTTGTGCAGCGTGGGTCCGCCTTCCCACCAGCCTGGATAGTAGTAATACTTCGCAACCTTTTGAAACCCGAGCTTTTCGTCGTCATATGGACCGACCCACTCGGCAGCGTCGATGGTGCCCTTTTCCAGCGAGGGATAAATATCGCCACCCGCGACCTGCTGCGGCACCACACCAAGCTTGGTCAGCACCTTACCGGCAAAGCCGCCGATCCGCATTTTGAGGCCGCTCAGATCAGCCGGCTCCTTGATTTCTTTCCTGTACCAGCCGCCCATCTGGCATCCGGTATTGCCAGCAGCAAATCCAATGACGTTATGACCCTTCAAAAATTCGTTGAAGAGTTCGCCGCCGCCGCCAACCTGCAACCACGAGGTCTGCATACGGCTGTTGAGGCCGAACGGCACGGCCGTCCCGATGGCGAAAGTCGGATCCTTGCCGACATAGTAGTAAGTGGCCGTGTGGGCCATTTCCACGGTGCCGTTGGACGCGGCATCGAGGGCTTGCAGGCCGGGAACGATTTCACCCGCGGCAAAGACCTGGATCTGGAATTTGTTATCGGTGGCTTCCGCAACCGCCTTCGAGAACACCTCGGCCGCGCCGTAGATGGTATCGAGCGATTTTGGAAAGCTGGACGTCAGACGCCATTTGATTTCGGGCGACGACTGGGCGATGGCAGGTGAAGCGACCGCGGCACCGGCAGCGCCAATACCCGCGATTTTGATAAACTCGCGACGTTTCATGAATAACTCCCTGGTTGTGATTTGGTGCATCGACCCTTCTTTCCGAGGGCTGGAAGCAAGCATGGAACAACTGGTTCCGAATATCCATGCTGATTTCCCCAACCGCACTGCAAAAAGAAGCCCGGCCTCCTTGCGGAGACCGGGCGCCTTCAAACCGAGGAATTGAGCCTGTATCAGCCGCGGGTGCGCGAGCGGATCATGAAGCTGTCGTTGGTGTATTCGGCAACCTGCCACCACAGATACTGGTCCGAGCGATAGGCCTGCATTGCGTCGATCGCCTTTTTGAAATCGGCGTTCTTTGCAGAGACTTCCGCCCACAGCTCATTGGTCGCCTTCAGACAGGCATCGAGCACCTCGTTGGTGAACGGACGCAACTGCGTGCCACCGGCAACCAGGCGCTTCAGCGCGCCAGGATTCTGCATGTCGTAACGCGCAGGCATCCAGGCATTGGTGTGGGCGGCCGCGTTGGTCAGGATGGCCTGATAGTTCTTCGGCAGCGAGTTGAACTTCTCGAGGTTTGTGAAAGCATGAACCGTCGGTCCGCCTTCCCAGAAGCCCGGATAGTAGTAGTACTTCGCCACCTTGTTGAAGCCGAGCTTTTCGTCGTCGTAGGGACCGACCCACTCAGCCGCATCGATGGTGCCTTTTTCAAGCGACGGATAGATGTCACCGCCCGCGAGCTGTTGCGGAACGACGCCGACCTTCGCCAGCACCTGACCGGCGATGCCGCCGATGCGCATCTTCAATCCCTGAAGATCGGCAACGGTCTTGATCTCCTTGCGGAACCAGCCACCCATCTGCGTGCCGGTGTTGCCGCAAGGCATGCCCATAACGCCGAACTTTTTATAGAAGTCGTTCGCAAGCTCGTTGCCGCCGCCCTGATAGAGCCAGGAGTTCTGCATGCGGGTGTTGAGGCCGAACGGCACCGACGCGAAGATCGCAAAGGTCGGGTCCTTGCCAACGTAGTAATAAGAAACGGTGTGGCACATTTCGACGGTGCCATTGGAGGTGGCATCGAGAGCTTGCAGGCCTGGAACCACTTCACCCGCCGCGAACACCTGGATCTGGAACTTGTTGTCGGTCATTTCGGCGACGTACTTCGACAGCTGCTCGGCGCCGCCGTAGATGGTATCCAGCGACTTCGGGAAGCTGGACGTCAGGCGCCACTTAACCTCGGGCGACGACTGGGCAATGGCAGGCGAAGCAACCGCGGTAGCGGCTGCTCCGGCAGCGGACACTTTCAGAAAATCACGACGCTTCATTAGGCATCTCCTTTTGGGGGGCGTTTCTTTTTGAAATCCCTCAAGCGCGGTCTGTAGCACGGAAGTCGACCTACGGAAAATGCAGGAACACCCCTTCGGACAAGGATTAAACGAAAGTCGAATAGGGCTGCAAACTGGCCAATTTCGGCCGAAATCCGTGCCTCAGGCGTGAGCGGCAACGCCTGCCAATTGCATTTTTATCTCGGCGCCAATCGCGCGATAGATTGCCGCATGAACACCTTCCGGCTCGCTCTCCACGACCGGCGTGCCGGCGTCCGACGATGCCCGGATTGACATGTGCAATGGGATTTCGCCCAGAAACGGCACCTTAAGCCGCTCCGCCTCGTGCCGTGCGCCGCCATGCCCAAAGATATCGGAGCGCGTACCGCATTCCGGGCAATGAAAGTAACTCATATTCTCTATGATGCCGAGTGTAGGAACGCTGACCTTGTCGAACATGGCGATCCCTCGCCTTGCATCAATCAGGGCCAGATCCTGCGGTGTCGAAACGATCACCACGCCTTTCAGCGGCACCTGCTGGGCGAGCGTCAGTTGCGCGTCGCCTGTGCCCGGCGGCATGTCCACCACCAGCACATCCAGTTCGCCCCAGGCGACATCCCACAGCATCTGCCGGATCGCGGACATCACCATCGGTCCACGCCAGACCATTGCGGTCTCTTCTTCGACCAGAAAGCCGATCGACATCAGCGGCAGCCCGAAGCGCACGATCGGGACCATTTTCTTGGCGTCGTTCAACGTGGGCTTTTCGCGGACGCCGGTCAGACGCGGCACTGACGGACCGTAGATGTCCGCATCGAGCAGCCCCACGCGCAGGCCAAGATCGCGCAGCGCCAAAGCCAGATTGAGTGCGGTGGTCGACTTTCCGACGCCACCCTTACCGGATGCCACCGCGATAATGGACGTGATGCCCGGAATGGCGGCTTGCTTGCCCATCGGCGAATCCGCTGGCGCGCCCTGCGGCCGGTGTTGTGCGACAGGCTTCACGCCATGCGAGTGCTGATGCGAATGCTGGCGCGGCGCAGGCGGCGGTGCGCCAGCGCCCGGTTTGCGTTCAGCCGTCAAGGCGACCATCGCAGTAGTAACGCCGGGAATCGCGCGAACCGCAGTCTCCGCTTTGGCCCTCACCTCTTCCCATGCCCGCGCCTCATTGGCATCGACATTAATCGAGAAGAAAACTTTGCCGTCCGAGGCTGTAATTTCGGACAGCACCTTCGCTTCGCTGAGCGGTACGCCGCGCGGCGAAGCGACATTGCGAAGGGCCGCGAGAACCTGAGTTTTATCGACTGCCACGAGAAATCTCCGGGCGTATGGCCCCGGTGGCCTGCCGCCTGCGGGCCTTCATACGCGTGTCACTTGTGCCGTCAACGGCCTTGCCAAGGCTGTCCATCATTCGCATAGCTGTTGCCATCCCACATGCCGGGAAATCCGGCCCAAACCCACCAGCGATCAAAAGAGCACGATATGGCAAAAGTCGCATTTCTCGGCCTCGGCGTCATGGGATTCCCCATGGCGGGACACCTCGCGGCCAAGGGCGGTCACGAGGTGACCGTCTATAACCGCACGGCCGCAAAATCGAAGGCATGGGCCGAGAAGTTCGGCGGCCGTGCCGCAGCGACACCGAAAGCCGCCGCCGAAGGCCAGGATTTCGTGATGGCCTGCGTCGGTAACGATGACGATCTGCGCGCGGTGACCATCGGTGCCGACGGTGCATTTTCCGGCATGACATCCGGCGCGATCTTCGTCGACCACACCACCGCTTCGGCCGAGGTCGCCCGGCAGCTCGATGCAGCCGCAATGAAGAGCGGATTTCAGTTCATCGATGCGCCGGTTTCAGGCGGCCAGGCGGGCGCAGAAAACGGGGTGCTCACCGTGATGTGCGGCGGCAACGAGGCCGCTTACAAGCAGGCCGAGCCGGTAATCGCCTCCTACGCCCGGATGTGCAAATTGCTCGGTCCCGCAGGCTCCGGCCAACTCACCAAGATGGTGAACCAGATCTGCATCGCGGGTCTCGTCGAGGGTTTGTCCGAGGGAATTCATTTCGCCAAAAAGGCTGGGCTCGATGTCCAGGCCGTGATCGACACCATTTCGAAGGGTGCGGCGCAGTCATGGCAGATGGAAAATCGCTACAAGACCATGAACGATGGCAAGTTCGACTTCGGGTTCGCGGTCGAATGGATGCGCAAGGACCTCTCGATCTGCCTCGCGGAAGCGCGCCGCAACGGCGCAAGCCTGCCGGTGACCGCTCTGGTCGATAATTTCTACTCGGAAGTCGAGACAATGGGCGGCAAGCGCTGGGACACGTCCAGCCTGCTTGCGCGACTCCAGAGATAATCTCATTTTATCAGAGGACCGCGAGGCGGCACGGTATCCCGTGCCGCCTTTTCTTTTCAGGCGGTGACAGGGTGTGCACAGCACGCCCACCCGATACCGGAATTCATACTTTCTTAACCCGATTAAATTGATCTTTAAGCCACCTCTTAATGATTTAGCGCCAGAAATAGCGGGCAGCGATATGCGCGCGCGGTCAGGCGCAGCATTGGTATTTGTTCGGGATTTGTCGCGTAAAAATGAGTGAGCCTGCCGACAAGAAAGAACACCCCGCGCTACCGGCGGAAACGCCTGCGCGGAGCCGCCGGGCAGCCTCGCAGCGCGTGCGCGAGGCGCGCGATCGCCTGACATCGACCAGCGGAACCCGGCCGGCTTTCGATCACGAGTTGCTGCGGCAGTATGCGCAAACGCGCATCTCGGCGTCGCTCGTCGTCATCCTGCTCGTGGTCGCGACAGGCATTCTGACGAGCTTCTGGATTCCTCCCGTCGCCGCCATGGTCTGGACTGCGGGAATCCTGGCGATCCACGGCGTCGTTATCCGCTTCTGTTCGAAATTCCTTGCCGTTACGTCTTCATCGCCCGCCATCACACGCAAGTGGCGCGTGCGCTTTGTGGCACTCGATCTGCTTTATGGCGTAGCGTGGACGCTGGTCCTGATCCATCCATCCGGGATTGATGTCGTCTCGAATACGCTGATGCTGTTCGTGATGCTGCTCGTCATCGCAGTATCGAGCATGCTTGCCGCGAGCCTGCCGATCGCAGCCTTTGCGGCAACAGTCCCGGTCTCGGCAGCGATCGCCGTGAACTTCATTCTGCGCGGAACCTTTGACGACTACATTCTCGCGGCGCTCGCCGTCACGGCGGAAGGTTATTTTGCCCTGCTCGCTCATCGCTTGCATTCGACAACGCTCGCGACGCTCGAAGCACGCGCCGAAAAAGACGCGCTGATCGGCGAACTCGAGCAGGCCAAGGCAATCTCTGACGAAGCCCGCCACCGCGCCGAATCCGCCAACGTCTCGAAGTCGCGCTTTCTCGCGCAGATGAGCCATGAACTGCGTACACCGCTCAACGCAATTCTCGGATTCTCCGAAGTGATGAAGAGTGAGATCTTCGGTGCGCATGCTGTCGAGGTCTACAAGGATTACTCCGCGGACATTCACAATTCCGGTGTGCACCTTCTGAATCTCATCAATGAGATCCTCGATCTGTCGCGCATCGAAGCTGGCCGCTATGAACTTAACGAAGAGCCGGTGTCGCTGGCTCATATCGTTGCGGATTGCCATCACCTTTTGAAGCTGCGCGCATCCAGCCGGGGCATCACCATTCACGAGGTGTTTGAACAGGATATGCCGAAGCTGTGGGGCGACGAGCGTGCCACGCGACAGGTCGTCCTCAACCTGTTGTCGAACTCGATCAAATTCACGCCGCCGGGTGGCGAAATCTGGCTCAAGGTCGGCTGGACTGCGTCAGGCGGGCAATATCTCAGCGTCAAGGATACCGGCTCCGGTATTGCCGAGGATGAGATTCCGATCGTGCTGGCCTCATTCGGTCAGGGATCGAATTCGATCAAATCCGCCGAGCAAGGCGCAGGTCTTGGCCTCCCCATCGCTAAAAGCCTGATCGACATGCATGGCGGCACGTTCACGCTCAAATCGACCCTGCGGGTCGGCACCGAAGTGATCGTCACCTATCCACCGGAGCGTGTGATGACAGCTCTGGCGCCGATGCGGGACGATTCTCCGCCACTGCAGCCCGACAGGCTGCCGGACGGAATGACCGGTGACAGGAGTCGCCCCCGTTACAAGCCGATTATGAACGCAGGAACAGGCCTCTAAAGCATCTTGCGCGAGCAATGAAAATGTCCATCAGTAACGCCCATGGCCCAAGAAACGACATCGACGCAAGCGACGCCTTGCATTGCCGTGTGCTTCATCGATCCGAAGACCAAGCTCTGCCTGGGCTGCGGACGCAATTTGCCGGAGATCGCGCGCTGGCACAAAATGGACAATGGCGAACGGCTCGCAGTGATGGCCACACTACACCAGCGCATGCAGGACGCCGGTCTGCCAATTCTCGCTCCACGCTCCTGAGACCGGCTCTGCCCACGACCGGCGCAGGTGCCGCATGATGCGCGGATTGATGATCATTGCCGTCGTGATGACCTCCGTCGGCTTTCTGCTCTCGATGTCCCATCCCGTTGCCTTCGCGAGCATGAAGGGCGCGCTGATCCGCGCCGCGGACCAAACCCTGAAAGCGAAGCCGGCACGCGCCGTCGAAATCGCACGCAGCGATAGTGGTGAATTCTCGTTGCGGGCAAAGATCAACGGCGTCAGTACACCAATGGTGATCGACACCGGCGCGACCTCCGTGGTCCTGACCTATGAGACGGCGAAAGCAGCCGGTCTGCCGCTGGAATTGCTGGACTACAGTGTGGACGTCGAAACCGCCGGTGGCCGTGTGCGCGCGGCGCGGCTCACGCTGGATCGCCTCTCTATCGGCAAGCTTGTCGAGCGTTCGGTGCCGGCGCTGGTGGTGCCGCGCGGACAGATGAAATCAAACCTGCTCGGAATGAGCTTTCTGAATCGGCTGGAAAGCTTCGAAGTCAGGCCCGACAAGGTGATGCTGCGCGGCTATCCTTGAGATCGGCCTCAAGCCGCGATCTGTACCGCTGACGGTTCGACGGTCCGAAGCGCATCCGCAAGCTGCTCCGTTCCGGCACCCGGCTTCGTGCAAACTTCGGCCAGATAACGGCGAAACGCCCGCGCGCCGGGGACGCCATGAAACGCGCCGACCAAATGCCGTGTGATGGAATGAAGCCGCGTACCCGCCGCAAGCTCGCGTTCGATGTAGGGCATCAGCGCGTTGATGGCGTCGTGCATCGTCACATGCGGAGCCGCTTCGCCAAACAGTTCCGGATCGACGTTGAGCAGGCGCCACGGCTCCTGATAGGCCGCGCGGCCCAGCATCGCCCCATCCACATGATCGAGATGTTGTTTCGCCGCCGCGATGGTGACAATGCCGCCGTTGATGATGACGGGCACATACGGCAGCACCGCCTTGAGGCGATAGACGCGGCCGTAGTCGAGCGGCGGGATGTCGCGATTTTCTTTCGGCGATAGACCGTTGAGCCACGCCTTGCGTGCGTGAACCACCAGCGCATCCGAACCCGCCGCGATCACAGCACGGCTCAACACGTCGAGCGCGACTTCTGGGTCCTGATCGTCGATGCCAATGCGGCATTTGACCGTGACCGGAATTTTCACCGCTTGCTTCATGGCAGCAACGCATTCTGCAACGAGTTGCGGCTCCGCCATCAGACAAGCGCCAAAATTTCCGCCCTTTACGCGATCCGACGGGCAGCCGACATTCATGTTGATCTCGTCGTAGCCGAAGCCCTCGCCGATCCGCGCGCTTTCGGCGAGGTCGCGCGGATTCGAGCCGCCAACCTGAAGGGCAACGGGATGCTCGGTGGCATCAAAGCCAAGCAGCCGCTGACGGTCGCCGTGAATGATCGCGCCGGTCGTCAACATCTCGGTATAGAGACGCGCACGGCGTGACAGCAGACGGTGGAACACCCGGCAATGCCGGTCAGTCCAATCCATCATGGGGGCCACGGAGAATTTCCAGTCTAAGCTATTCATTTTGCTTATCTATTTTGTCTCCAGTCCATCCCATATGTGATTGGACCGACTGAGAAATTTACTGAAACCGAGCTGCTGCATCTTGGTTCTTCTAGGACCATACATGATCCGATTGGAAGCGAAATCCACCCAAATACATTCTCTGTGCACACATGGTGCACACGAAAGCCCGAGTGCACACGCGCGGTGCGCGTTGGTTAATCGTCATCAAATTCATCCGAAAAACATACTTCAGGGAGGGTCACTTCAAAGGGGCAGATCATTAGTAGGTCACGGGTTGCGGCCGCCCAACTCCGCAATACAGAAATCCATTCTGAGCAACTTCGTCCGGCGAGTAGATATTCCGGAGATCGACGATCACCGGCGTGGCCATGGTGACCGCCATTTCCTTCAGATCAAGCGCACGGAACTGCTCCCACTCCGTGACGATAACGAGTGCATGAGCGCCTTTTGCGCACTCATAAGCGTCACCGCAGAAAGTCACATCTTCCAACACCTTCTTCGCCTGCTCCATGCCGACCGGATCATACGCGCGCACAATCGCGCCCATATCCTGCAATGCCGTGATCAGCGGAATCGACGGCGCATCACGCATGTCATCGGTGTTCGGCTTGAACGTCATTCCCAGCACGGCGACGGATTTACCCCGAAGATTTCCTCCAAAGGCATTTGCAACCTTGCGGGCCATGGCGCGCTTGCGCAGATCATTTACCGCGACGACGGTTTCGACGATCCGCACCGGGGCATCGTTATCCTGCCCGGTTTTGATCAGAGCCAGCGTATCCTTCGGGAAACATGAGCCGCCGTAACCCGGGCCGGCGTGCAGGAATTTCGCACCAATGCGGTTATCTAGGCCAATGCCCCGCGCCACCTCCTGGACATTGGCGCCAACTTTCTCCGCCAAATCGGCGATTTCATTGATGAAGGCGATCTTGGTTGCGAGAAAGGAATTCGCCGCGTACTTGATCAACTCCGCTGTACGACGATCAGTGTAAACGATTGGCGCAGCGTTAAGATAGAGCGGTCGATACACCTGGGCCATCATCTCGCGCGCGCTCGCATCATCGGTGCCGATGACGATGCGATCCGGATGCTTGAAATCACGGATTGCAGCACCCTCGCGCAGAAACTCGGGATTCGAGACCACCGCAAACTTCGCGTCCGGATTCTCCTCGCGGATGATCCGCTCGACTTCATCACCAGTCCCGACCGGCACCGTGGATTTTGTCACAATCACCGTGAAATCCGACAGCGCGCCTGCCACTTCGCGCGCAGCAGCATACACATACGACAGGTCCGCATGTCCGTCGCCTCGGCGTGAAGGTGTTCCGACGGCGATGAAAACAACATCTGCACCGCGAACTCCTGCCGCGATATCATCGGAGAAGCTGAGACGGCGTTGCTTGACGTTACCACGCACAAGCTCCGCGAGGCCGGGTTCGTAGATCGGGATTTCACCCCGGTTGAGCGCGTCCACCTTCTTCGCATCGTTATCGATGCAAATGACGTGATGACCAAAATCAGCGAAACATGCTCCCGAAACCAATCCAACATACCCCGCCCCAACCACGGTAATCCGCATCGATAATCCTGTCTGGTCAAACCATTCCTGTCGCGCTTTTCAGCGCGTATTTCGGGAGCTGTGAGAGGGGTGAAACTCGCTGTCTAGTTAGCGAGAATGTCCCATCCGTCCTTGCCGGGCGGAAAGAAGAAGAAGTTATTGATGTAGGCTTGGCCGGCTTTTCGTCCGCCGTTGGATAGCAGCGAACGCGAGTCCTGAAAGATGTCGACATCGAACTGGTCGACGGCAACGATATCGCCATCCTCGACAAAGAATCCGCTATAGCCTCTTTCCTGAAAGAATTCGAAAACAGATTCGGTCGCCAGCGGACGATGCCTGTCCTCTGCTTCAACAAGAAAGACGGGTTGGCTTCGTTCGAGCAATTCGACGGCGCCATTCAGAACATTCAACTCGTGCCCTTCCACATCGATTTTCACGAACGACACATCGTCGTGAATCATGTCATCGAGCCGAGCCATCGGTACATTCAAGACGGCGCAGGATTCGGAAGACAGCGCTACCTGCGGCTCGAGGGACGCGAGACCGTGAACGGCCCCCTCCTCGCTTTGCGGGATCAGAAGCTCAGCGTTACCCTCGTGATCGGACAGTGCCACTTCGTGAATGATCACGTTCGCCGCTGAGGTTCGCCGGAGAACGTCAGCCATTGTTTGCGAGGGTTCAAAAGCATGCACGCGTCGCGAAAGCCGCGCCAGTTCGCGTGTATAGAGACCGCAGTTGGCGCCAACATCGACCGTGACGGCTTCCTTGCGCACAATTCTGTCCAGAAGCGATAATTCCACCTCTGCTGTTTTTGGACGATGCATGAAGTGCCAACGCAGCCAAAGCCCCGGAAAGGTTTCTTTCAACGCATTCTTGACTTGTCGCACTGCTGTCATCGCAGCCGCCCTTCTCTCATCACATGAATCCGACGCGAACTATCGAATATCGGTCAACTCAGACCCGGTGGTAGATATCTTCCACGCGAACGATATCGTCCTCGCCAAGATATGGACCTGATTGCACTTCGATCAGGTTCAGCGGAACCTTCCCTGGATTCTCGAGGCGATGCATGCATCCGAGCGGAACGAAGATGGATTCGTTCTCGCGCAGCAGGATTTCCTCGTCATCGCGCGTAACGATGGCGGTGCCATTGACGACCACCCAATGTTCCGCGCGATGGAAATGCTTTTGCAAAGACAGCTTGGCACCCGGATTTACCGTGATGCGCTTGACCTGAAACCGGTCACCGGCATGAATCGACTGATAATAACCCCACGGCCGATGAACGGATTGGGTCTGGGTCGCCGAACGATGACCGCTCGCTTTCAATCGTCCGACCAATTTTGAAACGTCTTGATCCCGATCCTTTGACGCAACCAGAACGACATCGGGTGTCGCCGTAATGATGAGATCGTCCACGCCCAGTGCTGCAACCAGCGGCCCTTCTCCACGGACATAGCATCCGCTGGCATCTTCCATCACGACATCGCCAATTGCCACGTTGCCTGAACGATCCTTTTCGCCCAACTCCCATAGCGCGGACCAGCTTCCGACATCGCTCCAATCGAAGTCCGCCGGAACAACTGCGGCTGAATTTGTCTTCTCCATCACGGCATAATCGAGCGACACCGATGGGCATGCCTGGAAGGCGGCTTCATCGAGACGCAGAAAATCCAGATCGCGAGTTGCACCAGCCAGCGCAGCCCGGCACGCTGCCAGAATGTCCGGTGCCAGCCGTGACAGTTCTTCGATCAGCAATCGCACCGGCAGCAGAAAGACTCCGCTGTTCCAGAGATAGCTGCTGGCAGCAAGAAGCCGCTCCGCAGTGAGCAGATCCGGCTTTTCCACAAAGCCCGCGACCTGATGGACGCCCGGCGCGGAAGCGAGTTCCTCAAGCGCATGAATGTAACCGAATCCGGTCGCTGGCGCCGTCGGCCTCAACCCAAACAGGACGAACTGGCCGGCCTGTGCCGCTCTCATAGCAACGACTACGGCCGCCTGGAACGCCGCCGCGTCACCGACCCAGTGATCCACGGGCATGGCAAGAATGAATGCGTCCGGATCGGTCTCCTGAGCGATAAGTGCTGCAATGGCGACAGCCGGTGCCGTATTCCGCCCGAAGGGCTCGAGAACGATGGTTGGATGGGCGACGCCAACTCCACGCAACTGCTCAGCAATGGCAAAGCGATGCTCCGCATTGGCGACAACCATCATCCCGCAGAACATCTCCGGGTCAGTCACACGCAGCGCGGTTTGCTGCAACAGTGTCTTCTCTCCAAGTAGCGAGAGTAACTGCTTTGGATAGGTTTCCCGAGACAGGGGCCATAGTCGCGAACCGGTCCCACCCGACAGAAGAACGGGAATAATGCGATTTTGTCGTTGCGTCATTGTTGCCCCCAGAGATTCTAGATCGTGGATACGAGATAGCCTGACGCTTCCAAACGATGACGCGTTCAGAAGCCGCTGCCAGATAGGAACTCGCGCCGGACCGTGCGCGCGATGATGGTGATATCCATTCGCAGCGACCACTTCTCGATGTAATCGAGATCATGGTCGATCCGCGCAATCGCGAGAGCGGGATCCACCGTGCTGCCTCTGCAGCCACTGACCTGAGCCAGGCCCGTGATGCCGGGCCGCGCGGTGTGCCGCTGGAAATAGTAAGGGACCAGATCTTCGTAGAGCATGTTGGCTGCGAGCATGCCCGGCACATGAGGCCGAGGCCCGACCAGCGACATATCGCCTTTAATCACATTGATAAGCTGCGGAAGCTCATCAAGACTGGTGCTTCTCAGGATTTGTCCAACCCGAGTAATCCTCGAATCACCCTGAACGGTTTGCCTTACGCCTGCGGCATCGCCAAGACTCACACCCATCGAACGGAATTTGTAAATCTTGAACAGTTGATTGCGATATCCGTAACGATACTGTCGAAAGAACACCGGTCCGCGCGACGTCGTCTTGATCGCTATTGCGATGGCAATGAACAACGGAACAAAGAACAGGAGCGCCAATGCGGCTGCCGATGCGTCGAACATCCGCTTTCCGACGGCAACGGCCGGCTCGGAACGCGACACGCGAGCGGCAGTGCGAGAGCGATAGGCATTGCGGATGCGATAAGGACTGCTACTCGCATACTCGACCGGACGAACGGATATCAGTCGCGGCCCCTTCCACAACGTTGCCGAGTTGTCCTGAACAAAACGGGTCGAGACTGTCGCGGCCATTTGCTCTTGCTTTCAACTGGGCGTCTACCGAATGAAACTCAATGCATGTTCGGGATGGCATCGCCTCACACGATTTGTTCGCAAGCGCGAAGCATTTCGGGATGACGAAGACACCAATGTTCAAGCGTGGCCAAGTTTTCCTAAAGTTTTGTGGGAAATGGGGCAGCAAAACGGAAAATTCGCGCACGCGACTCGCACATGAAGCTTGTAAAAATTTTGCGGCGCGAAAATTTGTCGCGCTGCGAAGTGCTTAGGGTCCGATGCTGATTTCTTACGCTGCAGTTTCGTTGACACTGCCATGCGCAATCAAGGGCGTGGACGAGATCCAAGAATGGAGTCGATTATCGAATCAAATGAGCGCAGTGTTGCGTCGGAATCGGCAGCTCGGCTGATATTTTGTGCAGTTTCGTTCACTAAAAACTAAAGGAGACCCTTTAGAGTCTCCGCCAAATATGGATTTAGCTCGCAGCGAGCCCGCAAAATGATTGTCCGGCTAAGGAAGATCGAGGCAACGAGCAGCGACTCCCTTGTGTCGCACGCGCCTTCAGTGGAACCAGCGATGATCGCTGACCAAATGAATGAGGCGCCGCTAACGCCTCCAGTGAAGATTAATCGCCGGCTGAGAAACTGGATCGTTCTCGCCAATGTTGCGGCTTGGGTGTTCATTATACTGGCGATCCGGCTGATATTCTTTTGAGTTCCACCGGCAGAGCATTTGTCTGTTTGACCGCGGAACCGTTTCAAGATGAAACTTCCTGACGATGCGATCCGGCGCCACCAGTCACTATAATTCGCGAGCGATCTCCGCCGCTGTCCCCACAGGCACGCGCGTCTACGCTGTCGGAGACATTCATGGACGCTCCGACTTGCTGGCCGAGACCTTCGCGCGCATCGATGACGATGTCCGTCGCCGGCCTGTTGAGCGCGTGATCGAAGTCTATCTCGGCGACTATATCGATCGCGGACCAGATTCGAGCGGCGTGCTCGGTCTTCTCGCAGTCCGCCTTGTGCGGCGGCACGCCATTTGCTTACGCGGTAATCACGAAACCATTCTCGAGACATTCCTCCGGCGTGACGCGGATACTCTTTATCATTGGGCGAAACTTGGCGGCCTTCAGACACTTGCGTCTTACGGCATCGTGCCCCGCCCACGATTCGAAGCCGAAACGCCGCTCGCGATTCAACGCTCGATGCTGGAGATCTTTCCCCGCGAACATGAATTGTTCCTGCAATGTCTCCGAAACAGTTTCGTTTGTGGAGACTTCCTGTTCGTCCATGCCGGCATAAGGCCCGGCGTTCCAATGAACTTGCAAGACCCAGAGGATTTATTCTGGATCCGTGACGAATTCCTGAACTCGGCGCTCAATCATGGCAAGGTGATCGTGCATGGCCATACCCCAGTCGATCACCCGGATATTCGCGAAAACAGGATAAACATCGATACCGGCGCGTGGCGAACAGGCACCCTGACGTGCATCGCGATCGAGGACGCAACAGTCCTCGTGCTATAAAATTTGTCACCGCGCATAACACGCGAGCACAAGTCGCGGACGAACCACTCGTAGTGCCACAATCAACAACAGGAAAAATTCAGCGACACATTGCGCCGCCCCATTACATTCTTTTGCCGCTTTTTTCTCGACTATCACTCATGCCGCATCAAGGAGATCATCCACTCCAACCGATGCTTGCAAATTGTGTACCTGAGTGGGGTTGAGTCATGTCGCAAACGTCCACGCGCATCGCGCGCCTGCTTCTTGCCGCCATCATAGCGATCTGCAGCACCGGCTCCTGGCTGAATGCGAACGCTCAAACTCAGCAAAAGAAATCCTCAGCTTCTTCCAACGTTGGAACGTATGTACTCGGCCCCACCGACAGGGTACGTGTGAAAGTTTACGGCGAACCCGATGTCGCAGGTGAGTATGAGGTCGACGCCAGTGGTTATGTCTCCATTCCGCTTGCTGGCCGCATCAGAGCCGCGGGATCTAACACTCGCCAGCTTGAACGCGCGATCACAGCGGCCTTGTCAAAAGGAATTGTCCGCGACCCCCGAGTCAATGTCGAGATCGCGCTCTATCGGCCCTTCTATATTCTCGGCGAGGTGAAAAAGAGCGGAGAGTATCCCTATCGCGTCGGTATGACCGTTCTCGATGCAATCGCGAGCGCCGGTGGTTTCACCTACCGCGCCAACGAGAATAAGGTGTACTTGCGCCGCGCCGGCGGCGCTGGCGAAGAAATCTATCCGTTGGATGCGCCCGTGCTGATTTATCCCGGCGACAACATTCGCGTTCCCGAACGCTTCTTCTAAGCGACATTTCCATTTTCATCTTCTTCAAGTTCCACTCAGCGGGTTGCGAAAATGGCTTTGCTGCGTCGAGTAACTGCGCATCGCCATAGTACCGTCTCTTTGCGGTGCGATTTTTTCTGCAATGCAGAACGATGCTCATGTCGCGCGTTGAAGTGCGCAGAAAACTTCTCTACGCGCCGGTGAAGAAATGTTCGTGACGATATCGATGACGTGAAGCTAATCCGCAGTGACGTTTCTTTGGGCGAAGGCACGATGAATTTCTGGGCCACTCCTGGATGTTGGATACCAGCAACCTTCACCGGGCGTGCGGGCCATCCTTACGAGACAATCGATGAAAAGTTCTGTTGCGTTGATGGTGTTGAAGGAAATCGGAGGCCGCAAGAATGCGATCACGCCGCGTCGACAGCTTGGATTGAAACTTGCAAGGCTAGGAAAGGCGC
>Ga0315336_1002207_pt1 | contig 31204 bp, 28 predicted proteins | sample ASW5metaG_FD_204512 | JGI IMG/M metagenome (GOLD analysis project Ga0315336, IMG submission 204512) | Ammonia-oxidizing marine archaeal communities from Monterey Bay, California, United States - ASW #5 | ecosystem: Environmental > Aquatic > Marine > Intertidal zone | place: USA: California...
ATCGGATCGCCATCCCAGGGGTCGCGAGGCAGCTTGGGATCGGTCCGCACCATGCCCACGGCCAGGGTCAGCTCCAGCTCGGGGTCTTCCAGCGGCGCCGGCCACCAGCTGTCCCGCTCGAGGTTGTCTGCCAACGCCTCGAGTGTGTCGGCGTCGTCGGCTCCCTTGAGGAGGGCCCGGGCGGCCACCGCGGCCTGAATCGACTCCGGGTAGGCGTCGACGATGCGGCGGTGCAGGACGCGGGCCTCCTTCTTCGGCAACCGAGACGCCGCGGACTCCAGGGAGATCGCGCTCGGGTGCCGGCCCTCCGCCAGCGACTCCAGGCCCGTGACCCAGGCGCGCACATCGTTCTTCGCCGGTTTCTCCCCTAGTTTTGCGAAGCGGATGTCGGAAATCGTCGCGCCCATGTCGTCGGCGGCGTATCCGATGTCGATGAGCTCCTGGATCAGCCCCTCTGCCGCGGTCCAATCCCCCTTGTCGGTGGCGATCTGGACCTTGACGAGCATCACCGGCGGACCGCCCATCTCCACGTGATCCAGCGTCTGTTCGGCGAGGCCCAGATCCCCCCGGTTCAGGGCGGCCACCAGCAGCGGAGTCAGATCGGCATCGCGCGCGATTGCGATGTCCATCCACCGACGTCGCGTCTCGACATCGCCAGCGTTGGATGCCCGTACCGACGCGGTGACTGCGGCGCTGCCGAGCCTCTCGGACTCGGGAAATCGCGCCGCGAAGACATCCAGGCCGCCGGGCACGTCGAAGAGGTGGTCTGCAGCTGCATAGTACGCTTGCTCCTCCGTCTTCGCGCATTCGTCGAAGGCCCCTTGCCAGAACGCATCCAGCGTCGTCACCGACGAGGCAATGCGGGCCCAGCAGGAGTCTTCGTCCTCGGGCTCGTCGTCTGTGGCGGGATCATCATCCGAGCCGGTTGCCGTCGCGATGGTCGAAAATCCTCCGCCGCTCTCGTCTCGGCCCTCGAACATGCCCCAGCCGGACTCAGCGCGAACGGGTGCACGGGCCACTTTGCGTCGAATCCGATCGAGCTGGCTGTACACGGAGGTGTCGCGAAAGTCGGCGCAGACCACGTCCGGTCCACCCGGCAACAGCGCTTCAGGGTCAGCCGAATTGGCCATCGACAGGTCGATCAACAGGACTAACCACACACACGCCTCCGGGGGCCCAAACCCACGCGGCCCCTATAATCGCCACGTGTCCCTGACCGACCAGCTGATTGGAGAGACCCTCCAGGAGCGATATCGCATCGAGGAGTTCGCTACTGAGGAGATGCTCGGGCGCGTCTTCATCGCTCGCGATCTCGAGCAAGACAAGCTCGTGCACGTCAAGGTGCTCTACCCACACCTCGCCGGAGATGCCAAGAAGTTCGCCAGGTTTGCCCGGGAATTCACGGCCTCGAAGATGGTGCAGCACCCCAACACAGTCGAGGTGTTGGGCTGGGGACAGGACGACCGAAACCACTGGCTGATCTTCGAATATCTGAACGCCGAAACGCTGCAGGAAGAGATCGACCGGGGCCCCATCGAGCCGACCCGCGCCGCACAGATTGGCGCACAAATCGCCGCAGCCGTTGGCGCCGCTCACCAGGAAAGCATCGTCCACCGCAACCTGTCACCGAACAACATCCTGCTGCTGCGCAACGCGTCGAAAGGAGCGTATGTGAAGGTGCGGGACTTCGGACTCTCCCGCCTCGACGATGGGCCGGGCGGGTCCGATCTGACCGAGGTCGGCTCTCGCCTCGGCAACGTCCAGTACATGTCTCCGGAGTACATCGACTCGGAGATGGTGCACCCTCGGAGCGACGTCTACGCCCTCGGAATCGTCCTGTACCAGATGCTGACCGGCGAGGTCCCCTACCCGGGTCGGGCCGGAGTGGTGTTGTCCGCGCACGTGACCCAGCTGATGCCCATGCCGAGCGGAGCCATGCCCGGACTGCCGAAGTGGTGCGATGAGGTCGTCAAACAACTGACGATGAAGAACCCGACGGATCGACCGGGTGCCTACGGTGCGGTTGTCGCCTTCGAGAAGGCTGTTGGGTCGGCCACCGAACGGCCCCGATTACTACCTCTGAACGCCTCGGGCGAGTTCGAGGCTCCCAGCGAAGCGTCTCCGGTCCTCATCGGAGCCGTGGTGGCTGGAATCGGCGCAGTGATTTCCGGAACGGTCGCCGTCTCGATCGTCGTCGGGTTGCTGTGCTGGGTCGCGATCTCGGGCCTCACGCCCAATTCGCCGGAGCCTGTCGCAGCCGCGTCTGTTGCAGAGGCGCCACCGGTCGAGGCCGACCCGCCACCGCCGCCAACGGAGGACGAGCCACCCCAGGACGCTTCGGAGGACGAACGGGAAGAAGCTGCGACCCCGGAGCCCTCTGAAAGCGCCCGCAAACCGGCCGCCGAGCAACCCGCAACCGGAGGCGTGCTCAAGGTCAGGGCCAACCGCCGCGCTCTGCTACAGGTGGACGGAGTCGCGGTCGGCTACTCCCCGATGGACATCAATCTGACGTTGGGAGAACACCACATCACCGCCGCGATCCCGGGACGCGCCGGCAGTGAGCAGACCGAGACCGTCGTGGTGATGGACGGGTATCTGGACGGCATGACCTTCCAGTTCTGAGGACACAGCAGGCCACTGCGAAGTAGCCGGATTGGGTGCTCTCTCGGCATTGCAAACCACCAGAGTCACCCAGGTGACACTCTCGTCCGCGGCCAGTGAATACAACAGAAACGAAAGCAACCACCATCAGGAGCAACCATGACCGACGAACTCAAGAACAAGATCGCGGCCCGAGCCAAGACCGATGCCGACTTCAAGGCGGCCCTCGACAAAGACCCCGTCGCGGCCCTCACCAGCGCCTTTGGCGACGAGCTGTCCCTCGATGACCTGGATGGCATCTCGGCAGGCAACATTTCGTGGAATGCGGGAAACAGCGATTAGTGGATAGCGCGTGCGCCCATCTCCGAGTTGTGTCATCCAGCCGACACTTCAATCGATGGCAAGTGAATACAACAGAAACGAAAGCAACCACCATCAGGAGCAACCATGACCGACGAACTCAAGAATCGAATCGCGGCCCGAGCCAAGACCGATACCGACTTCAAGGCGGCCCTCGACAAAGACCCCGTCACGGCCCTCACGAGCGCCTTTGGCGACGAGCTGTCCCTCGATGACCTGGATGCCATCTCGGCAGGCAGCATTTCGTGGAGTGCGGGGACTAGCGAGTAGTGGATAGCGCGTGGGCCCATCTCCGAGTTGTGTCATCCAGGCGACACTTCAATCGATGGCAAGTGAATACAACAGAAACGAAAGCAACCACCATTTCGTGGAATGCGGGACCTAGCGATTAGCGCGTGGGCGAAATTCAGCTTGCCGGGGACGGCTGAGTATATAGAGGTCCAATGACCCCCAACACCATCGAGCTCCTCGCATCGAGCAAGTTCTTGGCTCGCCTCGACGAACAATCCCTGACCGCCATCGCCGCGCTCGCGCGCCCGCGGACGTTTGCGGCGGATGAGTACGTGTTCGAGGAGGGAGATGTCCCCAACGCTCTCTTCATCGTCGTCGCGGGCGAGATCCTCATCACTACGGCCGACGAAGTAGGCAAAGAAGTGGTGCTCAATCGGGCACTCTCGGGTGCGATACTCGGTGAGATCGGGCTGCTGGATGGGCGGATGAGGACCGCGAGCGCCAGGACCTCTGGGCCCTGCTCGGTGCTGCGCATTCCGCGGACGGAGTTTCTCAGCCTGATGGACCGGCAACCGGCCATCGCACGGCAGCTGATCGCCGCCCTCTGCAGCCGGGTACGGCACATCTCCAAGCGGGTGCGCGACGATCAGTTTCTGCCTCTGCGGGCGAGGTTGGCGCGCCATATACTGGATTTAGCCCGGACAAAGGGCGAACGCGTCGACGGCGGGATCCTCGTGCCGTCGGTGTCCCAGGCAGAGCTGGCGCGGGGTGTCGGCGCCGCGCGGCAAACGGTGAACAAACACCTTCAGGCCTTCCAGAGAGAGGGCATCCTGAGCCTACGTCGAGCCAGACTCACCCTGCTCGATCGACGCGCGCTGCTGCTCGCGGCAGATCCCGGGCTGGAGTAAGGGCTCTCGCGCCCCAAGGGCCGCGCCGGGCTCTACGGGCTCGCACTTCGCGTGATACCTATTCGGAGACGCCCCAGCAGGCCTGCACATCAGGATGGTGGTGGATGTGCCTCGGCGTCCCACAGGCACCCATGCCGGCGTGGTCGTTGTCGACGACACAGGCCTCGGTGGCGACCGGATCTCGCTGAAAGACCACGGTGTAGGACCAGTGCCCCCACACGTTCTTTCCGTGCTCGCCGCAGTAGTTGCAGCCCTGTAGATCGTCCTCCCACCAGCCGGTGGTGAGCTCGGTCGCGATGTCCGAAGCCGCCCCATCCACTGAGAGCTGGAACACCAGCAGGCCGTTGTCGCTGATCGGCCAGAAGTTCCAACCGGTGTAGTGCCCGCTGCCGTCGGTGTAGAGCTTGCTGGGGATCGCGCCGTCGTCGTTGTAGATACTGTCCAGGTCGGTGCTGTCCGCCAGACCGACGTCCACAACGGCACCGGGGATTCCCACTCCATTTTCGTCGAGCACCCAGACATCGAACTCGTTGCCATAGGTGGGCTGCTCTCCACAGGTCCACTGGTGATTGGTGACCACCTTGAACACACCCTGATTCGCGGGCGGGCTCGGCGGGCGCGGGGTGACGGCGACCCGGGCGGAGACCTCGGGAGCCCCGTCGATGAGTCCCGTCACGCAGAGGTCGCCCTCGGCCACATCGGGGATGGCGTAGTAGTAGATCACCTCCCCGCCCTCGACGGCCTGAGGGGAGTAGACATCTGTGCCCGAGCCGCTCGTGACCTCGAGGTCGAGCGGCGGTCCATCGAGGCGCCCGAGCCCGTTGGTGGCGCGCACCACGACCGTCAGCGTGTCTCCGGGATGGGGTTCTGCAGGATCGAACAACACGATCCCATCGAGCACGTGTGAGTCCACCTGAAGCGGCTCACAGGCGAAAGGGGGCTCATCGGGCACCTCTGGAGGGGTAGTGGTCGGAACCGTGACCTCCTCGGTATCCGACAGCCCGGGAGCGTCGTCGCTCGCCGTTTCCGGCGAAGTCACGACAGAAAACGAAGGACATCCCGTGAGGAAGAGCAACATCAGGGGCTCACGGCTCACGCGGGTCAGGGACAACATCGGGGCCTCCTCAGCAGGGGTCGGGGAAGGACATGGCGCATCGCCAGTCGCGAACTTCGTTGAACACCGGGTACGGAACGTTGCCGCCGTCCACCCAGGAGAACGCATCCCAGGCGCCGTCCTGCAGCTGGAAGGGCATGACCGCCTCGATCTGGGGCTCGTTGAACCAGTCGTTGTCCCAGGCCTGAACGGTCCAGGTGGCGATGTCCTGCCGCGACCCGAAGGCCCCGGCGTCGGTGGTCCATCCGGTTTCGGTGATGAGCACCGGATGGTTGGGCACGTTGGCCTCGATGACCTCCGTCCGCCACCAGTTGAGGCCGACGCCCGATGCGGCGTAGGTGTCGAAGAAGCCCCAGCCCTCTCCCGACGACGGGTAGGCGTGGGAGGTGAACCCGTCCAGAGAGGCGAAGATGCCCGGCACCTCGGCCTCCATCTTCGCGATGAAGGCGTCCGAGGTCTCCCCGCCCGAGTAGTTCGGTGTACCGCACTCACAGGCGCCGACCCCACCGGGAGCGAGGCCCCCGTTGATCACCTTGATCCTGCTGTCTCCGATGGAGTCGATGGCGTTGTGAGCGTCCCGCAACAGCGATGCGTACTCGGCGGCGATGTCCGCGGAGTCGAGCCAGCCGCCGGGCATCGTGCCCCCACACTCCCACTCGTAGCAGAGGTTGGGCTCGTTGTGGATCTCCAGCCAGAGCGGCCAGTCGCCCCGCATGGGGAGGTCGGCGGCGACGGCCGCAAAGGAGGCTGCATAGGACGTGTAGTCGAGATGGTCCCCGTCGTCGGACCAGCCTCGGATCTCGTTCTGTCCCCAGGGTGGGCTCATCCGAATCACGGGTACAAGATCCCGGTCATAGGCCCCCTGGACCGCGTCTTTCCAGGCCTGATCGGCGCCGAGCATGCCGGGGACCATGCCCGGGAAGATCAGCTTGATGTGGCCTCCGGCGCCGGAGAGTTCTTCGGCCCGATCCCACTGGTTGGGGTCCCCGGGGGACACGAGGCCGATGCCGAACGGATTCGGAGGCGGCACATCGCCGTTTCCAGGGTCGGGCTCGGTAGGATCCGTGGGGTCCGTCGGATCGGTGCCCGTGACCTCGTCGCCATAGGTCCACACCGTGCCCGTGCACACGCTCACGGCTCCCAGATCTGCGGTGAAGTGCACGTCGTACCGCCCTTCCTCGCTGAATCGGTAGACCCAGGACCAGGTGTAGGGCCCGGCGCCGTTGATCTCCAGACCCCGATCGAGGGTCCAGCCCGTCGGCTGCGCGACGTCGAGGTCGACGTTTGCGTACCCGGTCGACGCGGTGATCGATACGGTGACCGCGTTGCCGAGCGTGGGCTGGGGCGGGGTGAAGGTCAACGTGGCGTCCCCGGAACAGTTGAACTCCGGGAGAGGCCAGTCGTCGGTGATGGTCTCCTCCGGCGTGGAGGTCGTCTCGTCCGGGGGGGTGACGTCGGGAACCGTCACGCCCGGCACCTCACCGGCGGCGATGGGAGGCGCTTCGACTGGGTAGGTCCGAAATCCGGGGCTGCAGCCCAGGACGAGAATCAGTGGGAGGAGTCGCATCTCAGCCCTCCACACAGGTCGCGTTGATCTCCAGGTAGTACCCGGTCGGCCCGTTGGTGAGCATGACCGCGACGACGTTCTCTCCCGCGTGGAGGAAGGAGGTCACATCCACCGGCGGCGCGTCGTAGTTCAGGCCGCAGTTCACCGGCTCGTTGATGCAGCCACCTGCGCGCCACTCTCCGCCCCAGTGGCCCACAAAAGCGCCATTCACGTAGAGCCACACGCCGTCGTTCCCCACGAACTCGATGTCGGTCTTTCCGACGACCTCATCCAGCCAGAAGGTCGCTCGGTAGAAGACGTCGTGGTCCTCCGTCGACCAGTCCTCATCGGGCAGTCCCCCGAGCAGGTCCCAGGCGCCATCGTCGAATGCCGGCTCCAACCAGTCGAGGCCCGCGAGGTCTGTCGGTGCCGCGGCGTCGTACCAGATCGGAGACTTCCTCCACGGCATCGTGTCGCTGTAGTCGTCGTTGCACGGCAGGCGCACCTGGTTCGCAAGGGCGACCGGCACCTCGGCTTCGTCGGGGTCATTGGAGAGAACCAGCACCTCTCCCGGGGCATCTGCGCTGTGAGTCGGATCGAAGGTCACGGTGACATCCCGCAGGGAACCGGGATTCAGCGTCCACGGGAGAGGTGCGAGGTCGTCGAGCTGGTAGCCGTGGGAGAACCCCGCCGAGACGAAGAGGTCACTGACGACCAGCGGCTCTCCGCCCTCGTTGGCGACCGAGAAAGTCCGCTCGACCGGATTGCCGACATCCACCGTGCCGAACTGGAGCAGGGGCGGCGTGACCGCGATGTCGGGCGGTCCGGTGAGACCGGGCTCGGTGGTGTCCACGGGCAGGCTGGGCCCGTTGAGCCCGGCGTTCAGGTCGTACTCGTTGCAGCCGACACACAAGGCAATCCAAAAAACGAAACGCATGACAATCCCCAAATCAAATCTGGTGCCTTGCTATCCGAAGTCGGCGTCTGCCTTGGGTAACATCGTGTTTCGTGTTTGTTACCAGGGGCCACTTCGCAGCTCGAGAACTGCACCGCCTGGCGTATGCTCGGCCACGGAGGGTGCGGGTGGATCGTGTGTTGCGGCTCGAGGCGTGCGAGGTCGATCTCGATCGACGCATCGTTCTGCGCGACGGAAAGCACCAGCCGCTGACCGAACAGGAAGCCGGGCTGCTGGAGTACCTCGCGGCGCGACCTGGGCAGCCGGTCTCCCGTGAGGAACTGCTCCGTGAGGTCTGGGGATTTACCGGCCGAAACCTCATCACTCGCGCCGTCGATGTCGCCGTGAGGCGCCTGCGACAGAAGCTCGAGGCCGACGCCTCACGCCCATCTCACGTGCTCACCCTCCGCGGCGTCGGATACCGCTTCGAGGGCCAACCCTCGCGACTCATGCAGTACTCGGAGACCCCAGGACCCGCTCCGACCCGACAGAAGCGCGGCGGCTCGGGTCACGTACCGTCCGAACAGAGCCGCTTTGTCGGGCGGGAAACCGAGCTGGCGTTCGTGCACAGCGCGCTGACGACGAGTCGGCTGGTCACCATCGTCGGGCCCGGGGGCGTCGGCAAGACCCGACTGGCCACCCGGATCGGAAACCAGCGCCGCGCCGAGGGCGAGACGGTGTGGTTCGTCGATCTGTCCGCTGCCGAGACCAAGGCGGACTTGATCCGGGTGGTCGCGGAGACGCTGAAGATCCCCCTCACCCACGAAGAGGGGCTGAATGTCAGCTTGCGCCGGATCCTGGAGCGACGCGGCGCGATGCTCGTCATCCTCGACAACTTCGAGCAACTGGTCGATACCGCCCCGACGATCGCGGAGTGGCTGGTCCACGACTTCGGGGCGCGTTTTCTGGTCACGACGCGGGAGCGGTTGCGCCTCGACGCCGAGGTCACCCTGGTCCTCGAACCGCTCGAAGAGGACGAGGCTCGCGAGCTCTTTCTCGACCGGGCCAGGGCCGTTCGACGGGATTACGGCGACGGAGAGGACGAGGCGATTGGCCAGATTGTAGGCGATCTCGACGGCATTCCACTGGCGCTGGAGCTGGCGGCAGCCCGCGCGAGAGTGCTGCCTCCCAGGATGCTCCTCGAGGGGCTCACGGATCGGTTTCGACTGCTGTCCTCGGGGGCGCGAGGCGCGAGCGAGCGACAGGCAACGCTGTTCAAAGCGATCGACTGGTCGTGGTCACTCCTCGACGAATTCGAGCGGTCGGCCCTGGCGCAATGCAGCGTCTTCCACGGTGGCTTCGGGGTGCAGGCCGCTGGCGCGGTCGTGCAGCTCGACGCGGGTGCACCTTGGGTTCTCGACTGGCTCCAGGCACTGGTGGAGAAGTCCCTGGTCCGCGCCATCGACTCGTCGGGCGAAGCGCGGTTTGCCCTCCTCGAGAGCCAGCGACAGTTCGCTCGGGCCATGCTCGAGGAGGCCGGAGACGTCGATGCAGTAGAGAAGCGACACCGCGATCACTACCTCTCCTACGGAGCAGAGCTCGCCGCAGCCTTCCGCGGCGAAGATGGCGAGCGGGCCCTGCACCGGCTGGCTCTCGAGGCGGACAACCTGCGGTCCGTGCACCGGCGGGCTCATCCTCACGATCCGGAGACCGTCGTACGATCCGCCCTCATCCTCGATCCGCTCCTCGACATCCGCGGGCCGATCGAAGAGCGCCTGGCGCTGCTGAACGCGGCGCTATCGGTGCCTTCCAACCCCCGAGACCGGGCCCGCGCACACCTGTCTCGCGGCTGGGTCTTCAGCGTGAGAGCGGAACCCGAGCGCGCAGCGGACGACGCGGAGACGGCACTCATCGAGGCCCGTGAGGCCAGAGACGTGAGCCTCGAGGGCCGCATTCAGGAACTTCGAAGCTGGCTTCTGGGGCAGCGGTCGGAGTATTCAGAGGCCGCAGCCGCCGGTCAATCCGCACTCTCTCTGGCCCAACAATCCGCAGACCGCTTCGCCGAGGGCATGGCGCACAACAAGCTCGGTCACCTCGCCGCCGAACGCGGGGACTACGACGCGGCCGAGGTCCACTACCGTCAGATGAGGGAGATCGGAAATGACCTTCGCGCCTGGCGTATGCAGGTGCAGGCCCGCTGCAATCTCGGTCTCATCGCGCGCACCGGCAACCGCTTCGACGAGGCCGAACAGGAGTACCAGACCGCGTTGGCCATGGCGCGCGAGATGGGCGACGCGGTGCGTGAGGCCACGGTCCTGGGCAACCTCGCCGCGCTGGCTTCGGCCCGGGGTCACCTCGACGAGGCGGTCGAGAGGTTCGGGGAGTCCCTGGCGCTGCATCGAGCCGCTGGCAATCGCCGCTTGGAGACGATGGCACTGGGGAACTACGGCATCCTGCTGATGTGTGTCGGCCGACTCAGGGAGGCCCGAAACCGACTGGTCGAGGCCCTGAGAATCGCCGACGCGAGGGGCAATCCCCGCCACCGAGGCATGCTCGAGGGCAACCTCGGCGTCTGTCAGATCCAGCTCGGCGAGCTCAAGCTGGCCACACTGCACCTGAGCCGCGGCTGTGAGTTGCTCGCCGAGTGGGGCACGACGTTCGCGGCGGCCTATTTCAGCGCCCACCTGGCCGCTGCCGCAGCCGACCTGGACGAGCTGGCGATGGCCGAAGCGGCCTTGGAGCGGGCAGAATCCGGCCTGATCCAGGTCGGAGAAGGCCACCCCGTCGCCGAGGGGCTCCTGCACGTCGTGCGCGGACATGTGGCGTTGGCCCGCGGTCGGGTGATGGACGAGCCCGCGCGCCGCTCCGACGCCGAGGCCGAGCTCGCGAGAGCGCAGGCACTGGCCGAGATCGACCCCGACGACGCCTTTGGCAACGCGATGAACACCGTTCTCCCGAGCGAGCTGAACGCGGCGATCCGCAATCTCGAGCGCGCTCTCGAGGCGAGCCAGTGATTTTGGCTTATTTTAAGTATTTGCAGTTTTAGGGTTGCCACGAGAAATGCGCGATCTTAAAGTTTTGGAGCGACACTTGTCGCAAACACTGCGAGGGCGTCGTGAATCAGCCCCCATGGAAGCTCCGGATTCTTAGATCGGGTCCCTACGTGTTGAATGCGCGCGTCCCGAACGGGAACGCGGAGACCCCGGTCACCCCCGCGAAGAGAGAGACCTCCAAGCGTCTGGTTGAGGGCGAGTCGACCGGCGCAAGGCCCAGGCGTGCCTACTCGGCCAACTTCCCGAACACCTAGGGAAAGCGCCCAGCTTCCAGTTCGCCGTCAATCCAATCCATACGGTCGGAGATGAAGTCGCGGAGCTTGTCGATCTCCGCCTGGTAGATGTCGCGCTCCCGGGTGCCCGGTGTGTCGAGATGGGGAAGCTCGTCGATCGGCGGAGCTGTTGCCGCGCACTCGAGCCGCGCCCGCACTCTGGAAGTGCGGCGTCATCTCCAGGTCTGCGCGACCGTCGGGCTGGAGATCCCAAGCTGACAGCGGCGACCCACAAACGGCGACAACGGACCATGGACGCAGCCTACCCGGGCTCGAACACCATCGGATAGCTCACGATCACGATGCCCTTTCCCCGGGGCGGCGAGTCGGCGAAAGAAACCCCCGCCATCACCTCGACCAGCGCCTCTTCCAGGACCTCGTCGTCGAGCTCGGACTGCTTCAGCGAGACGTTGGCGACCGCGCCGTCGGCCTGGATGACGAACTTGAAAGTGACCTTGCCGCGGAGCTCCGGCTTCTTCTTGAGTCGCTTGGTGTAGGCACGCCGAAACTGAAGCATCTCGGCCTTGATCTGGGTGTCGATGAGGGTCCGGTCGAGGGCGCCCATGACGACCCCCATGTTCTCCGAGACCCTGGGCAGATGCCCTTCACCGGGACGCGTCTCGGTCTCCCAGGAGCCGTGATCGTTGGGGTCGTCCGCCAGGGCCGGATTCGCGGCGAGCGTGGCGGCGAGGGCGGCCGCGGCAAATCGGATCCCGCCGAATCGGTTCGTCTGAAAGCGTACGCAGACGCGCTCGGTGTACGACCGTTCGAGGACCTCAGCGGCCCGGACAGGCCCGAGGGCGGACAGGTCGTGCACGTCGCGATCGCACTGGGAGCAGTGACGGGTGGCGCCCGCCCCGGCCAGGGCACTCCAGTCGAGGGGGCAGCGATAATCCAGGCACGGGGGGCGCATGCAGGGTGAGACCGCGCGTGACCGGCGAGGTTCCGTTCACGGTCGGCATCGGCCGGAGTAATGGAGTCGCAAAGAGCCTGTCAGGCCAGCGCGCCGTGCACATGAGAGGCCGCGATGTAGCTGAAGCCCATGATCGAGATGCTCGGGTCGACGCTCGGAGCGGTCGGGAACACACTGGGATCGGACACGTAGAGGTTGTCGGTCCCGTGCACCCGGTGGTCGAAGCCGACAACGCTGGTCTCAGCGTCGGACCCCATGCGGGTACCGCCTCCGGGATGGGGTGCAGCGAGCAGGTTTCTCGCTGGGCGGAGATCGATGCCGCTGACCGCCGCATCGATGCCCGACGCCCTTGTGAGCCGGGTATCCGCCGCGTCTCCGAAGATCAGCTCTCGGGCGCCGACCTCAAACAACAATCGCGCCTGTTTGCGCCACGCGTCGCGGATCCGGAGCCCATTGGCGCCGTCGACCGGCACGTCGTACCGGGGACGGCCCCCTTCCAAGGTCACCGATCCCTCATCGGCGTCGTCGATCCACGCGATGGTCCCGCCGAGGTTCGGCATCTGGGCCATCAGCTGCGCATGGGACGCACCCACCCCGGGCAGGACGGCGGCGAGCATGCCGGGCTGAAGCTGGTTGGGCATCAGTAGATAGCCGCCTTCGACGTACTGATCTCCGCGCATCGTCGCGACGCGGAACTCCTCGACACACCAGGCGGCGGGGATGTTCCTCCACTGCACGATCGGTTCGTCGAACACCGCGTGGATCATCGGACAGGGGTTGCAGAACAGGTGCTGACCGACAGCGGGAAGTCGCTTCTGAAGCCCCTGCCGGAGGAGGAAGACCGGCGTGCCGAATCCACCGGCGGCAACCACGACCGCGCGGGCCTCGAGGGTGAGCGTCCTGCCCGTCGGCTGGCGTGTCGCGGGGTCGAGTACCTGGGCTGTCAGCGCATCGACCCGATCGCCCTTCCAACGAAGAGAGACGGCCTCGAGATCGCTGTAGATCCGCACCCCGAGCTCGTTGGCGCGCGCGATGTGCGTCACCAGCTGACTCTGCTTGGCGTCATAGGCGCAGCCCTGCATGCAGTGCCCGCTCATGACGCAGCCCTTTCGCGCCTGGGGCACCCGCGCGACGTGCCAACCCAGCGCTTTGCCCCCGTTGTGAACCAACTGGTTCATGCGGTTGGTGTGCGCCTCGTCGGGGTGGTGCACGTTCAGATCGCGCTCGATCCGCTCGAAGTGTGGCGTGAGCTCTGAGAGTCCGTGACCCGTGAGCCCATACTCCTCCTCCCACAAGGCGAGGCGATCGGGCGGCGTTCGGTAGCTGTCGGCCCAGTAGTGGACCGAGGCCCCGCCGACGTTGTTGCCGTAGGTCAGGGAGATCGAGCCGTCGACGGAGGTGTGCAGGCCGCGTCCCCCGTCGATCTTCGCGAGCATGTTCGCCTCGCGCTGATCGAAGTCTTCACGCGTGAACCAGCCGCCCTTCTCGACGATGATCACGTCGTGCCCGAGCTCGGCGAGGCGCATGGCCGCTGTCGCACCGCCGCAGCCGGAACCGATGACGACGACGTCGCAGCGCAAGGTCTCGTCGCGGGCCCACTCGTGTCCCTGTTTGATCACGAGGCACCTCGGCGAGCGGCGGCCAGCTCGGCATAATGCACCGAAGACGCCGGTAGTTTCGCACTCTTGACCCACGGGCCGTCGTAGCCGATGCCCGCCCACGAGCTCTCGGAACAGTAGGTGAAGAGGTGGATCATCTGCTTGAGGCCGTTGGCCGCCTGGACCACCACGGTCGGCCCCGCCCGCAGGTACGCCTCGAAGCACGCCGTCCGATCGGCCACCGACAGGCGGCTGAAACGTCCCGGAAATCCAAAGACTGGAGGCAGGTGCTCGAGCAACTGAATGGCGGCCCGCAGGTCGCTGGCGTCGGCCGGATCGGCCGCCCAGATCTCCTCGTCGACCCGCTGGTGCACGCCGAGGGCCAGCCCGCCCGGCAGGCCTTGGGACGCCGGCGCGATGGCCTCGACGATGGCCCGGACGATCGCGAGCTCCTTGGTCGAGAGTCCGATCGCCACATCGCCAGATGGCAAGGTGTAGCCGGTCGTCACCCAGGCCAGAGAACCGCCGACCCCCAACAGCGCGGTACCGGCAAATCCCGCGGCGAGGAAGCGGCGGCGGTTCATGCCGACACCCCGAGATAACCCACTAATGCCCTTGATAGTTCGGTCCGGAGCACCTCGTCTTCGATCGGCTGGAGATCGGTCGCGACGAGGTTCTGGTCGAGGATCGCGAAGGCGATGCGATGACAGAAGTCCGCAGCGACGGCGGGGTCGGCGTGAGCGATCTCGTCGGCCCGGGTCTCGAGGAGCCGACGCATGACCTCGATCGTCGTCTGGGAGAGCTCGCCGACGAGCTCTCGGATGGCAGAATCGTGCATCGCCGCCTCGAGGAAAGCGCGCCGCAACCCGCGTCGCTGCCTGAAGTCCTCGACGAGGAAGGCGCACAACGCCTCGATCACCTGAGTCAAAGGCACCCCCTGCCAATCATCGGGCCGAAGCGCCGTCTGCAGGAGCAGCTGGGATTGGTCTCGGTAGCGCGCGTAGAGGGCGCGCAGCACGTCCTCCTTACCGGAAAAACGCCCGTAGAACGCACCGACCGAGCAACCCGCCTCGGACGTGATGGCCACGACCGAGGTCCTGTTCCAGGCCCCCGTCTCGAGCAGCGCCTCTGCGGCGTCGAGGATGGCCACGAGGGTGCGTCGGCTGCGATCTTGCCGCGATGGTCGAGTCCAAGCCAGCGTCGGTTGCGGCACCCATACATCCAAATTAGAATTAGAATTCGGATTCTAATTAACGGATCGCAGCAGCGCAACCCCGAGGCCGAACGTGTGTGACACCCTGGTAGTGGTCGGAGAGAAAGGCACCTGGTTCGCCAAGAACTCCGACCGAGACCCCAACGAGGCCCAGCGCCTCGAGTGGCATGGCGCCGCCAGGCATGGGGCGGGAGAATCGCTGGAATGCACGTGGATTGCCGTTCCACAGGTCCGCGAGACCCACGCCGTACTGCTCTCCAGGCCATTCTGGATGTGGGGAGCCGAGATCGGCCTGAACGAGCACGGCGTGGCCATCGGCAACGAGGCCGTCTTCACCGACCAACCCCTGGCCGCCACCGGACTCACGGGAATGGACCTCGTCCGCCTCGGCCTGGAGCGTGCGCACTCGGCCGAAGCCGCTGTCGAGGTCATCCTCTCGCTCCTGAGCCAGCACGGACAGGGAGGTGGCTGCGGTCACGAGGATCGGTCCTTCAGCTACCACAACAGCTTCCTCGTCGCCGACGCCTCACAGGCCTTTGTCGTCGAGACCGCCGGTAAAAAGGTCGAAACCGAGCGGGTCACCTCGGGTGTGCGAACCATCTCCAACGGCCTGACCATCCCCGGATTCGCCCAACGCCACGCCCGTCGCCTGCACGGCTGGGTCGCCTCCTCCCGCCCTCGACAAGTCCGAACCACCGAGCTCGCCCACACTGCAGTCGACACCGCAGACTTCGCCTCCCTGCTCAGGGATCACGGTGGAGAGGCCCCCAGATACTCGCTGTTCAATGGAGCGATGTCGTCTCCATGCATGCACGCCGGCGGGCTCGTTGCGTCCTCGCAAACGACCAGTTCGATGATCGCCCATCTCACATCCAGCGATGTCACGGCGTGGGCTACCGGCACATCGTCACCGTGCACCTCCCTCTTCAAGCCCGTTCGCGTCGACACACCCATCGATGTGGGTTCTCCGACCGATGTCGCCGACGACAGTCTGTGGTGGCGGCACGAACGCCTGGCGCGACAGGTCCTGCGACATCCCGAACGCCTGATGCCGTTGTACTCGGCGGACCGCGATGCGTTGGAGGCCGACTGGTTCGCCGATCCGCCCGATCCCCGCGAAGCGTTCTCCATAGCAGATCAGAGAATTGCCGCTTGGACCCGACAAATTTCCGCGTCGGTGGGCGCCGATCGGCGGCCCTTTCCGATTCGGCGCTACTGGCGGAAACGAGACGTTATGTCAAAGGTGTGAGCCTCTACCACCCCAACGAACACGACCGCGATGTCCGGCGGGACACATCGAGGGAATTCAACCTCCTCGCCAAGCACCTTCGCGACGCGTTCGCCGAACAGCTCGTCCTGCAGGGACTGCCTCCGGGTACGCCATACGGCCAGCATCAGGTCCACCTCGATGTGCTCCTCGACGAGCCTCCCCGCGTCCGCGTCCGACCGACTCCTCAGGTGCCTGGGCTCGATGCGCTGGCGACCGACGCTGTGGTCGCCCTCGGGATCGAACCCGAAGATACTGTCGAGGAGCAGGGGCGCACATCACAACCGGTGATTCTGACGGTCGATCGCTCGACATCTGCTCCTGTCGCCCCGCTCCCAGAGCCGGTCGCGTCCATCTGGAACGAGGTGCTGGAGACCGGCGTCTACCTGCCGCGCGGGCGCCATCTCGTGGGACTGGTCCAGTCGGCGCGAGGCATCAAGCTCACCCCTGACCGGCGCGTGAATCCAGCGGTGGTGAGGTTGCTGGAATCCGCGCTCCGCGATGCGGGCGTCCTCGACACCAGCGATCGCGTACCCGTCGATCCCATGATCCGCGTCGACCTGCAACGGCCACTGCCCACCAAACCTCCGCGATCCCTCGAAGAGCTCGCCGACATCGGTGTGGATTGGAGTCAGCTCGAGTGATTCCGCTCACAGTCGGCGCCCAAAACGGGAAATAAGGCGCTTGCGCCGCCCGTTTTGAGTGTCGACTGTGGATGGGATTCCCCAGTGGCGCGCTTGCGTGTCACGAAACTGATGTTTCGTGGCAAACTATCGACCTAAGGGAGATCGTCTGGCTCGATCTCAGGTAGAGTTGCGGCATGTCTACTCGCTTCGTCGTCGTGATCATCGCCTCCACCCTCCTCTTGATCGCATGCGACACGGTCACAGAAGAGGCCATCGACTCCGACGACACGGAGACCGACGACACCGAGACATCGGACACCGAGACAACGGATACCGAGACCGACGACAGCGACACCGACACGACCGACACCCAGACGACACCGACACAGTGCGCAAGCGGACCTCTGGCGGACCCCATTCCCAACTGCGCGCCAACCGTGAGGCCGAGCACGGGCGACTTCGGCCAGGACTGCGTCGACCGCATCAACCAGTTCCGCTGGGACTGCCAGTGCCTTCCTCCCCTCGCCCGCTGGACCGAGGCCGAGAGCTGCACCGCCCAACAATCCGCAGATGATCAGGCGACCGGCATCGCCCACGACCACTTCGGGGCGTGCGGCGAGAATGCCCAGAACACCTGTCCAAACTGGGGAGGCGACGCCCAGATCATCGACAGTTGCCTGCAGATGATGTGGGACGAGGGCCCGGGTGAGCCCTTCGCCGACCACGGCCACTACATCAACATGTCGTCGACGTCGTATTCGAAGGTGGCGTGTGGCCGCGCAAACAACGGCGGCGTCTGGTCAAACCAGAACTTCAAGCCTTAGGCGCAGAGCAGCAGCGCCTCGGACGCGGCCTGCTTCATCCAGACGCCGTGCGTGACGCTGTCCGTCGCACTCAGGCTGGCGATGCGCTGCCGGATACGAGCGACCCGCTGAGACACGGCGGCCCGGCTCACGTTCAGGCGCCGCGACAGGTTGGCCTTGCCACCGGCGATCATCAGCTCCCGAAGGTACTTCTGGTCGCTGGCTGTGAGTGGGCTCGAGACCCGCAATTCGGTGGAGTCGGGACTCGACGGAACGCTGATCCAATCCCGAACCATGTCGGCGTCGACGCTGCGGAGGGCATCTCGCTCCGTCTCTTTGCGTCGGATCGCCCGCCAGGTCGTGCGGTCGGCGACCGTCCGCACGAAGGCCAGGAGCTGCGCCAGCGTCTGCCCCTGGAACCGGGCCAGGCTGCCCTCCATCAGGGAGAGCAGAACGTCGGCGACGATCTCCTCGCGGTCACACGGGTTGAGAACCGTGCCGCACTTCATACACGTGCGAAAGACGCGCTTGTTGGTGTACCGCATCAGCACGCCGAAGAGCTCTGCCGCTTCGGCTGACTGGCGGTCGAGCAGCATGCATCGCACAAGCTCGGGTATCGGGGTGATCGGGTGCAGTACGTAGGCTGTCATCACTTCTTTGACGATCGAACACGACAGGCGTCCCAAAGAAATGTGGTGGAATCCGATTGCGAAGGGAGCACGTATGTCCAAGAGAACGGTGTGGCTGGCATTTTTGATGCTTCCAGCCTGTGCCTATCAATCGGCGATGAAGGGCGGAGAAACTGCGATTTTGGCGTCTGATTTCGACGCCGCGCAACGAGCCTACGGTTTCGCCTACGACACCAAGGCCAGCGAAGAAGCGCTCGCCGCACTCGAAGGCGCACGCACCTCGGCGGTCGGCGCCAAGGTCGACGAGGCAAAAGCCAAAGCCGATGCGGGCGAGCACGAGGCGGCCGATCAGCTGCTGCGTGGAGCCGAGCAGCTCGCTCCAGAAGACGAGCGAATCGCCCCCGCTCGAGAACACTGCCAGGCCAAAATGATGGAGACGCTGGTCGCCGACGTGGAGAAGCTCGAAGACCTGCGCAAGGCCTACGAGCTGGCCACCTTGGGTCGACGACTGTATCCGGACGCCGCAGAGCCCGAATCGGCCCTGTCCGGAGTCCGAGACCGCGCCGTCGTGCAGGGCATGGATCAACTGGCCAACAGCGAGTACGCCGAGGCCCGCGCCAGCATCGCGTTGGTCGATGAGATGGAGCCGTGGGAGACCCTGCTGACCTCCAAACTCGACACCGAGATCGTCACCGCATGGGCTGGGGACTTCCGAGGAAAGGCCAAGGCCGCAGAACGCAATCAATCCGGTCTTTCGGCAATTCTGTACGCCCGCGCCTTCGAGATCGGTGAAGAGGCCGACGACCTGGTGAGCGCCCAGGCGATGTACGAAAATGCGTCGGAGCGGGGCCCGCTCAAGGTCTACGTCGACAGCAGTGGCGGAGGGCGGCGGGTGACCGCGGTCCGCAACGCCACCCGAGCGACTGTCGAGGGCATCGATGGCGTCGTGACAGGCAAGTCCAGCAAGCGCGATCTGCACGTCAAGATCTCCGCACCCGAGGTCAGCTGTCGGGAAAGCAAGGAGACCGAGAAGATCGAGAAGGAGTACGTCGCCGGCCAGAAGGAGATCCCCAACGAGGTCTATGACAAGACTGCCGCCGAGGTCGCTGAAGCCGAAAAAGCCTCTACCGCAGCCGACAAAGCGGTCGGGAACGTCAAGCCCGACGCAGACAAAGCCGCCGAAAAGGAGAAGAAACTCGACGGTGAACAGAAGGCGGCCAAGACCGCGTTGGACGAGCTCACCAAGGTTCGAGAGGCGACCGAGACCCAGCGCGACAAGTCAGCCAAGAACGTCGAGGAGATCGAGGCCGAGATCAAGGGCATGGCGGCGGACGCCGACAAGACTTCCGCCGAGGAGAAGCTCGCCAAGATCGAGGGTATCGAAAAGGAGTGGGCCACAAAGCTGGACATCGACTCGAAGGCCGAAGCCGAGTCGAAGGCGGTGTTCGACAAGCTGGACGCCGAGCTCACCGAGGCCAAGAACGAATCGAAGGCCCTCGGCGAGCAGCTCGCGACGGCCGAGAAGGAGCAGACCGCTGCCACCAAGGCTCTCGCCACGTTGAACGCCAAGATCGGCAAGATGTCAGCGACCGGGTCCGAAGACATCATGAAGACCCACAAGTACGACCAGATCAGCTGGACGAACACCTGTAAGGGGGCCGCAACCGCCTGGATCACCGGCAACTGGACCCCCAAACCCGAGAGCCCCGAGAAGTTCGAGTGGGAGCGAAAGAGCTCCGACACCTCGAATCGGGGCAACGAGACGGCTGGGGTCGACGAAGACGAAAAGGCCTATCCGAAGCCGAAGGCGGACATGATCGGCGAGATCGATGCCGAGACCCAGAAGACCGTAGACAAGCTCACCAAGGACCTGGCGACCGACTACTTCACGAGCGTGATCAAGGCCGCAGATGCCGGCGACGCGGGCAACCGAACCGATGTCCTGACTGCCATCTACGGCGGCGCACCGACCCGGATGGATACGCCGACACGCGAAAAGTACATGAAGCACCTCGCGGACGAGTACGGCCTCGTCGGGTTCGACATCCTCGACCCCGAGCCGCCTCCACCCCCGAGGTCAGCCGACAAAGAGCCCGAACCAGCGCCCGCTCCCGAGCCAGAGCCAGAGCCGAAGCCAGAGCCCAAGGCCGAACCAAAGCCGGAACCAGTCGCTGCCAAGGCCGAGCCCAAGCCCGAACCCAAGGCAGAGCCTGCACCCGACCCGGAGCCCGCCGCAGGAACGCCGACCGCAACCAATCCCTGGGGTAACTAGGCCCCCGCCGACCTAGTTTCCACCAGGCTGTACACCGACATCCACCGGCTCGGCGACCCATTCGAAGTCGTCGATCAACACCGTAGAGTCGAGATTGGCGTCGCCGGTATCCCAGATCGCGAATCGGAGGGTGAAGGCCGAACCCGGGGTCACGGGCGCCGTCACCTCGAGCCAGTCGGTCCCGCCCGCAAAGTTCTGCCACTCCGCGAATCCGGTGCCCGCGAGATCACCTGGGCCATCGGCGCAGTAGGGAACTGGCAGGGACGGACACCCGATAAGGCAGTTCGCGGCGAAGGAGGGCCAGCTGCCGGGGTTGCAAACCGGCTGAAAGCCGACGTTGACGCTCACGGGGTTGGTGTTGCTGTCGAAGGCGATGTTCCCGTTGATCGCGCCGACGGGAGGGGGGCTCATCAGGAGGATGAACTGGTCATTGAACCGTGTACACACCCACTCCGGAAACTCGAAGGACATGAAGTAGAATTGCATGCGAAGTCCCGTGGCGTTGGCGGGCGCGACCAGGTCGATCTCGATCCCGATGTCGTCGGCGATGCCGATGCCGCCCTGACAACCCGGCACGTTCTGCGGGAATCCAGCGGGCGGGACTCCGCCACCGTGCACACAGCTGTCTGCGCCACAGGCACCCGGAGCGCCGAACTCGCGGGCCACTCCCGACGACAGCACGAGCATGCTGTTGCCGTGCTGGGGCACCACCGTGTTTCCCCAGCTGCCCACCAGACCCGATTGGTTCGATCCGACCGTCGCGGCCCCAGCAGCGCGCACATACCCCGCTGTCTGCACGCCGTGACCGACGACGGCCACGGTGTCACACATGTCCATGGCGGCGGCGGCATTCATCGGATCGTTGTCGGCCACGGCGAGGCCAGCATCACAGATTGAACGCGGCTCATCGACCACGCCGTCACAGTTCTCGTCGATGAGGCTGCCGGGGATGTCGAAGGCGTCGGGACCGATCAGCGGCTCGCAGTCGTTGCAGTCCCCGGAAGCGATGTCGTACCCGTCGCCATCGGCGTCGAAGGCCCCGTCGATGTAGCCGGGACAAGCATCCCAGGTGTCGCAGACCCCGTCTCCGTCGGTGTCGTCCGGATTGTCCAGCGGACACGGGTCGCAACCATCGGCCACGCCGTCGCCATCGCCGTCGAGGTTGTCGTCTCCGTAGGGACAGATGTCGTCGCTGTCGCAGATGCCATCGAAGTCACTGTCGTCATTGATATCAAGTGGACACGGGTCACAATCGTCTGGATTGGCGTCGCCATCGGTGTCGATCTGGTCGTCGTAACCGGGGCAGAGGTCATCGCTGTCGCAGATCGAGTCGCCGTCGCTGTCGTCGTTCGGGTCGTCGGGGCAGGGGTCGCAGCCGTCGGGAGCCGTGTCGCCGTCGGTGTCGAGAAGGTCGTCGAAGCCCGCACAGATGTCCACGCCATCACAGACCGTGTCGCCATCGCTGTCGTCGGCGGCATCTTCGGGACAGTCGTCGCAGTCGTCTGCGGTGCCGTCGCCATCGGTGTCCGGCGACGCCGCCTGCGGAGCGGCATCGACGGCGTCATCGCACCCGTCGTTGTCGTCGTCGGAGTCGAGGTCGTTGCACATCCCATCGGCGTCGGTGTCACCAAAAGCGTGGTCGCCATGACAGGGGTCTTCGTCGTCACAGATCCCGTCTGCATCCGCGTCCAGACAATCCGGAGCGCCCGTCGTGCTCGACGGCGTCGTGGGCGGGGAAGTGGCGATCGGGACCTTGGTATCGCAGGCGATCAGACCCGCAGCCAGACACAACAGAAAACCCAGATGACGCATCGCTGAACTCCCGCGGGCGCATCCTACAGGATCACCTCGCGCGGTAACATCGATATCAGGCGCCAAATCGCTTCCAAGTCGGACCTTTCGTACTGTCCGAGCAGATCGGCCGCGGGAGTACCGCTGAGGTGTGGCGGGCCGTCTACCGTGGACCCGGGGCCGTCGAGCGACAGTTCGCAGTCAAGCTGATGACCTGGTTCGAGCTCGACTCGGCCGAGCGCCTCCACTTCCTCCGTCGCGAGCTCGAAGCAGCGGCAAGCCTCCGCCATCCCAACATCGTCGCGGTGCACGACTTCGGCGTCGCCGACCTGCCCGGATTCGGAGACGCCCTGGCTGGCCATGGATCTCGTCGAGGGAACCACCCTCGCCGGTACAGAATCCCTGACCTGGCCCGAGCGGGAGTTCGGCCCCTGGACCGACCTCTACGCTGTCGGGGCCGTCATCTACGCGCTGGCAAGGGGGCGACGCCTGCACGACGGCACCCGCGGCTTGATGAACTTCAAGGACCTGCACGCTCGTGGCGTTCGGCCGGGAGCCCTCGACGCTGCGCACCCGATGCCCGCCGGACTCGAGGGTTGGATCCAGCGTCTCCTCGAGCGCGATCCGGCGGACCGATTCGAACGGGCCGCCGACGCCGCCGACGCACTGCGCACGCTCTCATTGACGCCCTCACCCACTCCCATGCCCGCATTCAGAAGGGAGCTGCGCGCCGAGCCCGTCGCCGGTTTGGGCCTTGGCGTCTATGGGGTGCGGCTCAACCCAATGGTCGGCAGGAAAAACGAGCGGGAACGCCTGTGGTCCGACCTCCAGGACGTCGTCCGGACCGGCCGAACCCGAGTCGCGATCATCTCCGGCCCGCCGGGCGCCGGAAAGAGTCGTTTGGCTCGCCATCTGTGCACGAGAGCCCACGAGATCGGCGCCGCCACCATCCTCCGAGCGTGGCACTCCGTTCGCCAGGGCCCAGCGGAGGGCCTCGGGGGCATGCTGGCGCGAGAATTTCGCGAGTGGATCCTGGACTTGCGGAGGCGTTGGTCGAGGTGGTCTGGTCCTCGACGGCCGAGACGAGGACCGCCGAGATCGGTAGCCGCAGTGAGCGCCTGTTCCGCGTTGGCCGGCTCGTCTCCCTCCGCGCCGAGAACTACCGGCAACGAGGCCTTCTCGATGACGCCGCAGAAAGCTACGCCACCTACGAGGCGCTCAGCCGAGCCCGTGGCCGAAGCACAGCCCTGGTCCTCCTCAATCAAGGACTCCTGGAGGTGGACAGAGGCGACCTTCCGGCAGCCGCGGAGATGATCACAGCCAGTCTCGTCGCGCTGAAGCGAGAGGGCCGCACCCAACTGGTAGGCGCCGCACACCTCACCCTTCTGCCGTGCGTCGCCGCTGCCGATGACTGGGAGGCCTGGGACCTCCACTACGAAGCCGCGACCCGCTTGATCCGGGAGTCGGGCCTGGTCGAGCGCGATGTCGCGACGACGGCTGAACTCGCAGGCACGAAGGCGCGAGCGCGACCGGGCAAGGCCATAGCGATCCTCGCGTTCGCCGCCGAGCAGTGGTCGGCCATGGGAATGGGCGACGAGGCCGAGCGGGTCCGCGCACAGATCCTCTCCATGCGCGAACCCTGAGGTCTTTGTGACTCCGGCTGATATCACCGGTTTCCGCGAAACCGCGACGAGCCGGTGAGGTTGGTCCTCCTGGATTGGGGGTCCGACCCCCGCGTTGGGTCCGGGGCGCGTGCCACCCGCTCCGGGATCCCGGTCGTCTTCTTCGTCTTCTTCTTTCCCTTCTTGCGTTCTCTTCGGGCGGCCCGGTTGAGAGTGGGCTGCTGATTTGTCGGTTTGTTCGATGGCATTTGCGATCTCCGCTTCTTACTGTGTTGAATGCGCACGAGTGCGCGTCCCGCCGAGTCATCCAATAGGGATGCAAACAGCGAGCTAGATGGGTGTGGGCCTACGGCATGGCCTGCCGGCTACCGGTGAGTGAACATGTGCTGATCTCTGCCAAGGGGTCGTTGTGGGCGCTCTTCCGCGAACGGCTGCGGCGGGCTCGTGACTGGTCCTAGGCGATGATCAGCATGTTCTGTCCTCCAGCGGAGAAGGTAAAAGGTCGCGCACAAGGATGCAACTTCAGCCTAAGGCTCCTCGACCGACTCTCTGACAAAGGGCCGCAACGCGATGGGGGCCAACAGCGGGATAAAACCCCACGCGACCGCCAACGCCAGCAATCCTGGAAGCGGCACCGCCAGGCCCCAGACCCGGTCGTCCGGAAAGGCCCACGCGCCCATCCAGGCGTGGTTGGCCACCTCTGCCAATCCACCCACGCCAAACCCCGCCAGGAAGCGAATGACCGGGTGCTGTGACGCGATTCGATGGCACAGGCCGCCCATGACAATGCCGTAGAAACCCACGATCTGAACAATCAAATAGGCTGGATCGGCGAACTCCCACATCCTCGACAGGAACGCCACGGTCTCGATTGAGGAGCCGGCCGCGGCCACGAGGAAGACGTACCTCCCGAGGGGACGGGTCACGCCCGATTCCTCATGTGGTTCGCGATGCCTGCGAATGCGCGAAGCAGTCCATCCCGCAGCTCGGTGTTGTCGACCTGTTCGTCCAACGCCAACGCCATGCAGCCAATCCAGGCGTCGCGAGCGGCCTCATCGATGGGAAAAGGCATGTGCCGGGCCCGCAGCCGCGGATGCCCGTTCTCCTCGAAGTACGTCCTGGGTCCGCCGGTCCACATGGAGAGGAAGCTGAAGAGCTTGTCTCGCGACTCGGTGAGATCCTCCGGGTGCATCGCGCGGATCTCGGCCGCGAACGGAACGGTCTCCATGTGGTCGTAGAAGCGATCCACCAGCTCGCGGATCGCCTGCTCTCCACCCAGCTCTACATAGATCGTCGGCTTCATGGGGCCCAAGCTATCTCAACTCCACCTCCCGCGAGCCGATGGGCCAGCAGGAGGCACGCGCGTGGGGTGGTTCGGCTCGAAACAGGCATCCGTAGCTGATGAGGCCGACCCCGCCCAACCCCTGGCCGAGAAGCAGGCGCGAGAGCTGGAGACCTTCGCGACCCCCGTCCGTCGCCGGGCCATGACCGATCGGCAGGACATGACGCGCATGCTCAAGGAGATCAGCAACGAACTCGCCAAGGCCGGAGGGGCTGGCAACCGGCTCAACGAGCGACTCGCACGGGTGGTTGATGCGCTGTCCGAGCAGCCCGATCCGGCCCAGGTCGCCGAGGCCCGGCGGACGCTGCTGGCACAGGTGCGAGATGTGGCGAGCGACCTCGATCAGCTTCGCGGTGACCTGCACAAGGCCAAACAGCAATCCCGCGGACTCGAGGAGCTGGTCGCGGCACAGGCCGCCGAGCTCCTCGACGTCAGATCCCGCTCTGCGCTCGATCCACTTACCGAGGTCTGCCACCGCGGCATCTTCGATCGCGCGCTGAAAGAGGCCGTTTCACGCGCACACTTCACATCCCAGCCGCTGTCGCTACTGATGTTTGATCTCGACCACTTCCGATCGCGCCCTGTACGAGGCCAAGGAGACGGGGCCCAATCGGACGGTTCTCTCCCGCTGACTTGCCGCCGCAGTCGGCGTGCCTACGATCTCCTGCAACCGGAGCGACGCCGACTCGAGCGACCTCCCCCGCCGCGGAGGACCCATGGTCCCACTCGTCGCCCACACCCGTGCGGCCACAGCAGCGCTAGCTCTCGACCGAAAGGCGTGGGCCAGCCATCCCCGATTCCGAACCCAGGCCCTGCTCCTCGGCTCCCACGAGAACTTTCGGCAGACCAGCGCCATCCTGATCTCCCGCGCCGAATCCGGGTCCGACACCACCGCCTTGCGCTGGGTGTTCCAGGCTTGGAAAGGCGCGATGCACAGCCACGAGCGGTACGAGGAGCTCAAGCTCTACCCCTACCTGCACCGACGCTGGGGCCTGTCCTTCGACGTGGCTCGCGAAGGTCACCGCGCCTTGTCCCAGGCCGAGGAGGTGGTCCTGGCCCGGGCCGGAGAGGACGGACCCGCCTCAGCAGGTCTGACCGACGCACTGCGAAGGCACGACGAGATCCTCCGAGAACACCTGGCTCTCGAGGAGGAGCTCGTGCTCCCGGCCCTGCTGGCCCTCACCCCCGACGAGTTCGACCACTACTCGCGGAGCCGCAGGCCTTAGTGATCGAAGACGAGCTCGGCATTGCGTCGATCCATTTCCGCCGTCAGGTCCTCCAGGGACGCCGTCTGTTCGGGCGTCAGGGCGTCCAGGACCAGGGGCTCCCCCTCGTCAAAATACCCGACAAACTCATAGAACCGGGTGTCGACCCCGATCACCTGGATGACTTTGTGGGTGTCGTTGCGGACCGCCTTCTGGTCCTCGCTATAGGGCCCGGGACCGTTGTCGTAGAACCCCTCGGTGTACAGGAACTCCCGCTCTGACGGAGTCGACGGCTCGCGCACATAGGGCACGAAGCTCTGGGAATCGACCACCACCGGCTCTCCAGTGCGCTCGTCGGCCACTTCGTCCATCGATACTCCGGCGAGCTCCGCGACCGTGGCAAAGACGTCCACGAGGTGAACCAGGGCATCGCTCTCGGTGCCCGGCTGCGACACCAGGGGCCCGGTGACGACCAGCGGAACGTTGACTCCGCCCTCGTAGGTCGTGGCCTTCGACCGCGTCGGATCGAAGGGTGCGGGGATTGCGTACGAGGACGAGCCGTTGTCCCCCACCAGGATGATCGTCGTCCGCGCCAACTCGTCGGGATCGATCGACGCGAGCAGGCGGCCGATCTCGGTATCGAGGGCCTCCACCATGGCGTGGTACTGGTCCAATCCCGGCGATTCAGGCGTCAAATCGTAGGAGTGAAGGTCCGCAGGAGGGGCGTGGATCGGCAGGTGGGGTGCGTTGAAGGCCAACCACATGAACCACGGCTCCGGCATCGCAGCGACCCGGTCGATGGCGTCGTCGACGGTCTCGGACGTGAGGTATCCGTCCATCCACACCAGCTCGCCGTCGCGCGCGATCTGGTGGTGGTAATAGTCCACCGTCCCTCCGGGGTTGGGACCCGAGAAGTTCTCCACGTTCGCCAGCGTGCCGGAGAACCAATCGAAGCCGGAGTCGGTGGGGTGATCGACCCGACCCGCCGAGCGGTCCGAGAGGTGCCATTTCCCGACGGCGCTCGTCGTCCAACTGTCCTCTGAATACGCCAACATCTCGGGAATACTGACCTCGTCCAGAGGGAGCGGATAGGTCGTCTCGATCGGATAGATCCACCGACCGATGCCCGTCCTCCGTCCGTGGCGACCCGTGAGCATCGACGCCCGAGATGGCGAGCAGCTCGGATTCGACCAGGCCCTCCGAAACATCACGCCCTCCGCTGCCAATGCATCGATATTTGGTGTCGGAGCGACTTTGTCGGACATGCCATAGGCGGCGATTTGCTCCAGGCCGAGGTCGTCGAGGATCATCAGCAACACGTTGCGGCCCTCGACTTCGACCGGATCACTGTCGGTCTCGGCCGGGGGGATCCGCACGGGATCCGCAGCCCGGCAACCCAGGGTGCCAATCAAAAAACACGCCGCAAACCTAACTATTAGCCGCTTACCGGGTCGCCGTGAAGGTTCAGATGCCCTCGATGTTGTCTGGATCGGAGGCATCCGCGGATTTCGACTCGCCACAACAGAGTGAGCCACAAGAGTATACGACTCGGCGCTTCGAAAGGCCGGATTCGGCTACGCTCTGCACCATGCAACTCCTCCTGTGCCTGTCCCTGCTCGTCACCAGCTCTGCAAAGCCGAAGGACAAGTCGGCCAACAAAGTGGAGAAGATCAAGGCCGACGATGTGCCGTTCAAGAAGCGCGACGACGCCATCAAGATCGAGTCTCCCGAGGAATGGCGCCACCTGGCACTGCCCGTCGGCGGGTCCGACGCCCGGGCCAACGCCAGCCTCGCCATGGCCGATGGGAGCGTGTGGATCGTCGGAAGCACCTTGAAGATGATGCAGTACCAGTGGCTGATGCGGGCCCCCGCGGTCGGCAGCCCCGAGCACCAGATCATCGACCCCGGGCGCATCATGGCCATCACCAACGACGGCGCCGGCGGCGCTTCGGCGGCGGGCGTGCTGGGCGCCACCGAAGATCGCGGCTGGTTCGGGAGCATCAACGCCTTCGGGGGCCAGGACGCAAAGCAGGTCTACCTGAGCGGTGGTGAGGGCGTGATCAGCAGCATCTCCCGCCACAACGAGAGGTTGGTCCTCGCTGGAAGTCACGCCGACGAGCCTGGAGGGTCCAATGTCGGCTGGATGATCATGGCGGCCGCTTCCGGCTCCGAGACCTGGAGCAAGTCGTACGGCGGAGACGGCGAACACGTGCTCCACTGGGCAACGCCTCTCGAAGCCGGCGGTGCCGCAGCAGTGGGCCGATGGCACGGCACCGCATCGACTGGAGACCAGGCCTGGTATCTCCGCGTCGACGAGACGGGAGAGGTGGTCGTCGACCAGCGCTGGGACACCGGCGGGTGGAGCCATCTCGGCACCGCTATCGTGCACGGCACCGGAGATGTCATCGCCGCGGGCCTGGCTTCGGGAGGCCCCTACGGGCAGGAAGACGGCGAGGCGACCCTGCGCATCCTCCGCATCGGTGACGACGGCACCACGGTCTGGGAACGGTCAGAACGCCATGATGTATCCGATGTTTCCCCGGGCATTCCCTTTCGCGGCGGCATGGCGCTGTGCGTGAAGACCGGGGAGATGAGTTCCATCGGGCGCCGCACCTGGCTGGTCCAGGTCAGCCGCGAGGGCACGATGATCTGGACCGATCTGCTCCTGCCCGTGGACGTAGAGCTCGCGCAGCTGCACCCGATCTCCGACACCCAGATGGGTCTGTTGGCGGTGGCGACCGGCGAGGATGGCGTCCGCTGGCTGCACAAGACCCTGGAAGACTTCCCACCCGTACAGTGAGCGATCCGTGAAGGCACTCCCCCTGCTGCTCGTGTTGCTTTCCGGTTGCTACCCCTGGGTGGGCGACGCGCTCCACGAAGAGAACACGGCGTGCGACGAAAAGACCCTGTGGTTCCTGGACTCCGACGGAGACGCGTTCGGCGACGACAACGACACCCAGAAGTCCTGCTCGGCACCCAGTGGCTACATCTCGGTGGGCGGCGACTGCGACCCACAAGATGGAGCCACGTTTCCGGGCGCGGCGGACACCTTCGGTGATGGCGTCGACCAGGACTGCGACGCCTGTCCAAACGGAGCTGGAGACGGCATCGACCAGGACTGCGACTTCTATCCGGCCAACGAAGAGCTGACCGATGACGAGGTCTACGACTGCAACGACAACAATGCCGACGTGAACCCCGGGGCGACGGAGATCCCCAACGACGGCATCGACAACGACTGCACGGGGGAGGAAGGCGTGGACGCGGATGGTGACGGCCGCGTGGTGGGTATCGACGACTGCGACGACACCGATGAGAACACCTACCTGGGAGCTCCGGAGCTCGTGGACTGTGTGGACAACGACTGCGACACGCTGATCGACGAGGACCTGGACTCCGCAGACGACGATGGGGACGGCTACTGCGAGGGGTTCGACTTCGGTACCGGGCTGGAGTGCTGCCCCGCCGACGGAGATCCGGGCGACTGCGACGACACAGATCCGGCACTGAACCCCGAAGATCAGGACTCCGACAGCGTCACCACCTGCGACGGAGACTGTGATGACCTCAACCCCTCTCGTTTTCCCGGCAATGGCGAGATCTGTGACGGATTCGACAACGACTGCGCGGACGGTGTCCCCGCGGACGAGGTCGATGGAGACTCCGACGGTGCACTGGTCTGCGGGGGAGACTGCGACGACGCCAATCCAGACGTCGGACCGTTCGACAACGACCTCGACGGGTTCCCGGCCTGCGGGGTGCCAGCGGACTGCGACGACACCGATCCCCTCCTCAACCCGAGCGATCTGGACGGAGACGGAGACTCGACCTGCGACGGGGACTGCAACGACGGGAACGCCGCATTGAACGTGGCCGATGCCGATGGAGACGGAGACACCAGCTGCGACGGGGACTGTGGGGACGCCGATCCGCTCCTCAACCTCGCCGACTACGACACGGACGGGTTCACCACCTGTGACGGCGACTGCGACGACAATGATCCCAACGCGTACCCCGACGACCTTGACGGCGACGGCTTCGACGCGTGTAGCGATGGCGACTGCAACGACGGTGACGCCGCGATCCATCCCGGTGTGCCCGACGACTGCGACGGCATCGACAACGACTGCGATGATGTGACGGACGAGGATGGCCAGACCGACGTGGACGGCGATGGGTACAACCTCTGCCAGGGAGACTGCGACGACCTGGACGAGCGCGTCTACCCGGGCGCAGCGGAGATCTGCGACGGCAAGGACTCGGACTGCGACTTCAACCTGCCCGCCAACGAGCTCGACGGGGACGGAGACGGCTTCGCCGAGTGCGACGACTGCGATGACAGCAACCCCGGCGTGTTCCCCGGGGCGCTGGAGCAGTGCAACTTCGTCGACGACAACTGTGTGGGCGGGACCGACGAGGGCTGTACGGACTGCGACACGTTCGTTCCGACGGATGAACCGACGATTCAGGCCGCGGTGGACGCCGCTTTTCTAGACGAGATCATCTGCGTAGAACCTGGGACTTATCTGGAGAACGTCGTCCTCGGCGGGACGGATGTGCACCTGGTGGGGCTGTACGGAGCGGGGGCCACCACCATCGACGGACAGGCCGCCGGTTCGGTTCTCACAGTCAATGCCGGGGAGAGCGCTGCGACGGTGATCGAGGGCTTCACCATCACCAACGGCGCCGCCACCGATGGAGCCGGAATCAACGTCGTCAACAGCAGCACCCCGACCCTGCGAAGGTTGGTCATCGTCGACAATCACGCGACGACAAACGGCGGCGGAGTACACACCGACTCCATCTCATTGGTTTGGTCAGATCTGGAGTTCCGCCAGAACACGGCATGGCAGGGCGGCGGGCTCTACGGTGGAGAGGTGGACCTGAGCGACTCCCTGTTCACCGAAAACGATGCGACCAGCGCCGGTGGCGGCGCCGGGTTC
>Ga0315336_1002208_pt1 | contig 31200 bp, 27 predicted proteins | sample ASW5metaG_FD_204512 | JGI IMG/M metagenome (GOLD analysis project Ga0315336, IMG submission 204512) | Ammonia-oxidizing marine archaeal communities from Monterey Bay, California, United States - ASW #5 | ecosystem: Environmental > Aquatic > Marine > Intertidal zone | place: USA: California...
GCGAACAAGCAGGTCACCAGGCGGCCGTCGCTCGATAGACGAGCGCGTGTGCAGTCGCCGCAAAAAGGCGCCGTGACCGATGCGATGACACCGATCTCGCCGCTTCCGTCGCGATAGGCGTAGCGGCGGGCGACCTCGCCACGGTACGACGCGTCGAGCGGCACGAGCGGGTGCTGCTCGCCGATGCGCTTGACGATCTCCTTTGCGCTGACGACTTCGTCTACCTTCCAGTCGTTCAGTGTCCCGACGTCCATGTACTCGATGAAGCGAACGATGTGCCCGGTCCCGCGGAAATACCCGGCGAGCTCACCGATCGTGTGGTCGTTGACGCCGTCGATGACTACGCAATTGATCTTGATCGGGGAGAGACCGGCGCGCCGGGCGGCGTCGATCCCTTCGAGTACCGGTCCGACTGAATACTGACGACCATTGAGTTCTTGGAAAACCTCTTCATCCAGGCTGTCGAGGCTGACCGTAATGCGCCGCAGCCCGGCGGCAGCCAGACGCTCGGCGTTGTCGGAAAGGAGATATCCGTTTGTCGTGAGCGCTAGGTCCTCGATCCCCTCGATGTCGGCGAGCAATTCGATGAGGTCGGGGAGATCGCGACGCAGCAGGGGCTCGCCGCCCGTGAGACGCAATTTGGTGGTCCCCAGGGACGCCGCGATGCGTGCCAGGCGCGCGATTTCTTCGAACGTCAGCAGTTCGGGTCGCGGCATGAACTTGTATGCGTCGCCGAAGACCTCGGCAGGCATACAGTAGGGGCAACGGAAGTTGCAGCGGTCGGTGACCGAGATACGCAGGTCGCGCAACGGGCGGCCAAAGCGGTCGTTTGTTTGTTCGGTTGTGGTGGTCATCGAGCCTCGCTGCACCGGCGTACGCGGCGGCACGTCGGTGCAACGAGACTACGCTACTGTCGGCCTGGGAATGGGGCAAGCAGGCCCGGCCGACAGCGCTTGATCGGGTCGGGACGACCGATCAAGCGGCAGCGAGTATTCCGTCAACGAAGGCGCGAGCCATTTCCTCGCCCGTCGCGATCGCCTCAGTTGAGGTATCGCAGGTGAGCTCTGTGTCCCACGCGATGTGTTTGGCTTCGGGACGCCCATCGGGCCCGTCGCCGACTACTGCCACATGGATGGACCAACACGCTGTTATGGCCTGGTAGGTGTGAATGTAGATCAGATGCCCGGCGTGTTCGTAGGTTTTCAGTTGGCTAGTTTCAGGGGTCATTGTCAGCCTCCTGCGGTGTCTACGTGGTGCGAACAATCCCGTAGTCCCACCGTCACGAGGGGGTATGCGGCGTGACGGCTCGTTCGGGTGGGGCCTACGGGAAAACCTGTAACTCATTAGGGTAAACCCTATAGCGCAGCCTATAGATAGCTGTCAAGCGGTTCTATTTCGGCCAAAAATCTGCAGTGAAATTAGATAGCTACGAGGTCGCCCAACGCAGCGCATGGGCCAATCGGTCGTTGCCCCAGAATAGTTCTTTCTCTACCGAGAAGGTCGGCGCGCCGAAGATGCCGCAGTCCGCGGCTTCGGCCGTTTGGGATTTGAGGAACTCTTTGTTCTCGGGCGACAAGGCCCGCTCTCGCACACGCGCGACGTCGTGGCCCAGCTCGGTGATGATCGCTTCGAGTACGGGCCATGACGAGATGTCTTCGTCGCGCGCGAAGTTCGCCGTATAGACGGCCGGTACGAAGTCACCCGCCCAGGCCTCATCAGCCGCAATACAGGCGATGCGCGCGGCGGTCAGGCCGTTGCGCGGGAAAATGCTCGGCCGGCGCAACGTGATCCCGTCGTCCTTGCAGAGTCGCTCCATGTCGCGCCACATGTAGGCGCCTTTTACGGGATAGATATTGAACGGTGAGTCCGACCATCCAAACGAAGCGAACACCGGGCCGAGCAGAAACGGCCTCCAGTTGATCGCGACCCCGGCTTTGGCTGCCTCTCGTTCGACGCGCATTGCTGCGATATATGAGTACGTTGACGCGAACTCGAACCAGAAATCCATACGTGGCTGCGACATCTTCTCGACACGCTAGCAGCCGGCCCCACTCGAGCAAACGCCGCAGGCGTAGCGATGCGGCGCACGCAGCCCGACGAAGGATGCACCTGCGCGGTCCTTGCGACATGCTCGGGGAATGGCGAGGCGGCGAACAAAGACCGGGGATACGACTGCGCGCCGAACGCGATTGTCAAAGACGCGCTATCAGTGGGGGCTGCAGTGTACGAAACGCCTGTGGCTCGATGCGCGACATCGCGAGTTGGCCACCCCACCCGACGCCGGTCTTCGCGCTCGATTTTCCGAAGGCCATCGTATTGGAGAGCTTGCACGTAGCCGGTGGCCTGGCTCGGTTTTGGTGCGCGAAGCTGCGGCGCGCCACGAACGCGCGGAGCAGACAACACGCGAATTGCTCGGTGATTCTACAGTACCGGCGATTTGCGAGGGAGCCTTTTCGTTCGAGGATTTGCGCGTCCGCGTCGACGTCCTGGTGCGCAACGGGGACGCGTTTGATCTTGTGGAAGTCAAATCGAGTACGCGCGCCAAACCCGAGCATCGAAGCGACGCGGGGGTACAGCTTCGCGTGCTCGAGGGCGCCGGTCTCACGATCAACCGTGTCGGGATTCTTCATCTCAACACCGAGTATCTGTGGACCGGTGGAGAGTACGATCTCGATCGACTCTTCGCTCTGCAAGACATCACGGCCGAGGCGCGGGAAGCGGCTCTCGTCGTTGACACGAATGTGCGGTCGTTTCGCGAAGCACTCGCCTCACCGCAGATGCCCGACGTTCGAGTAGGGGCGCACTGCACACGTCCCTACGAATGCCCGTTCCTCGCGCACTGCTGGCGCGATGTCGACTACCATCACGTATGTGAATTGCCGATGCTCGACGCCGCGCAGCTCGTCGACCTAGAAACGGCCGGGGTTCGAGACATTGCGCAGATCGAGACGACGTCGATTCGCCTGAGCCCGGTTCAGGAACTCGCGCGGCGCTGCGTGGTGAATGCAGCGCCATACGTCGACGCAGAAGCGCTCAGCGCTGAGCTCGACGAGCTCGAGTATCCGATCAGCACGCTCACGGTCGCGTTCGCCCGCCCCGCACTGCCGTTGTTCGAAGGCACGCGGCCGTATGCGCCGATCCCCGTCGCGTGGTCAATGTCGAGCGTAGGGGTCGACGGAGCCGAGCGGGCGAAGACTTGGACGGCCCCCGGCGATGCGGATCGAGATCTTCGCGCGAAGTTCTTTGCGACGCTCTCACAAGCGCTACCGGCGAGCGGAACGATCGTGATGTATGAGCCGGCCGATCAACGAAGCGTCGTCTTGGCGGCGTCAGAGCAAGGGTCGCGGATCGCTGCCTGGGTCGAGGAGCGAGGTCTCGCGTTGAGGCGGCTCGTTGAGTCGAGCTATTACGATGCGGCGCTGGCCGGCAGTTTCACGCTTGACGTGGTCGCCCGCGTTCTTGCCCATGAGCGGCCCTTGCGGGCTGTCATTGACGTGTCGAGTGCGCTCAATGAATGGGCGAATGCCGACACGACACCCGCCCGGCGGGCTGTGCTCAGTGATGACCTGGTGCGCGCGGTCGAGTCGCGTCATACGCTCGTGGTCGGAGTTCTGGCGGGTGTATTTGCCCTTGCCGGATCTCTCGACGAATTTGATCAATAGGGGGTTGCGCGGGGCGGCCTGCCTAAGGCAGATTGTGGAGCGGCGGGTGGTCGGGCGGTCACACGTGCTTTCGACGCGCGATACGGCTACAAAAACTGAATGAATTCCGGAGGGTTGGTTCGTAATGACTCCGAGCAGTGAGTCCCTGGTAAAGCTATTTAGCTACTACCGCGATGCCGAGATTCGAGGTGCCGCGTTGCTCATGAAGATGATGCAACGCGAGCGTGACCCCGAAGCGCAGGTATTGTTCTCTCGGCATATCGCCGACGAGACCCGGCATGCCTGGATGTGGACCAAGCGCATCAAAGACGAGAAAGCGTTGCCGGTGGAAGTACCGGACGGCTACCAGCGGCGACTCGGCAAGGCGCTCGGGATTCCCGGCAATTTGATCGACCTCTTCGCCCTTACTGTCGTTGTCGAGGAACGTTCGGCTAAGCGCTACACCGAGCACGCCAGCAGCTCCATTTGCGACGAAGTCTCGCGGCCTATTCTGGTCGAACTGACCAAAGACGAGAAATGGCATGTGGCTTGGATGGAAGACTGGCTCGTGAAAATTGCCCGCGATCAGGGCAAAGAAGACGTCCTGCCCGAAACGATGGAGCGCTACCGTCGCATCGAAGAAGAGGTTTTCGGGGAAATGAAAGAAATGGAACGAGGCTGGCTCGGCTTTTCGTTCTCGGATTTCGTCGAAGAGCCTGCCAACGCCGAAACCGGCTGAGTCGTCAGCTTCGTAGATCCAGCGCGCTCGCATTCAGATAGGGAAGATACGCCGGCACCAGCCGAACCCGTACCTTTCTGATCATACCCCGGGGCAATATGAGTTCTGCATTTGGATTCTCTCTGAACTCGATGATGCCCTGCCGCCTGAGCACCTTTCCGTCGCTCATCTCGACCGCCGCGTGGTAGACCAGCGCTTCGCTCGCCTTCGGTAGGTTGAGCGCAATGCGCATCATGCCGACCTGGGTGGGGAGTGGGAATGTTGCTTCACAATCGATGACGACCGGTCGGCCGCTCCAGCGTCTGTCTCGGACCCAACGCCAGGTATGCGTTCTCTCGACGTATGTTGGTTCGGGCGTGCAGGCGAGTAGATCTCCCAACATCGCGTGTGCTACGCCGCGAGACCGCTGCCCGGCGACCGCTGTTGTGCGACTCATTCGAAAACGTCGTGCCGTGTGAAATCGTTCGGCACACAACGTGAACCGTTCGGTTCTATAAAGCTCTGCGGCGCGCCGATCGCACGGACGTTGCTCGTAGACGGTGTGGGTCACGTCGAAATCCGAAACGACGCGATTACGAATTCGCCCACTGCCGCCGTACAAGCCGAGCAGTACGGCGTTTGCGATCAACCGCCGCTCGGCGTGTCGCCGCCGGCCCGTGAACACGATGGTGCCGCGATCGCTGAATGAGAGAATGTGTCGTCCCGTGAACGCCGGAATGAGTTCGGCCAGGCCGTTTGCGGCTGCGATGCGGGCCGAGGGTGGCAGTTTGGAAATCTCGTCCAGCAGCGCGACCGTCTCCGTGTCGATTCCCGCACGCGACGTGGTCGGCGTTTCGAGGCGATCCCACGGCATCAGCGGGCTCACCGCGCCTAATAATATGATGGTAGTAACGGCGATGGGGCCTGCGCGGCCGCCTTCCACCGGAGTGATCGTGCGGACCGTCTCGATGAGTAGCGCACCCAATAGAAGGCCGAACGGCACGCCCCACAGTGCGCGATAGGCCATCCAGGGGACGACGATGCGGCCGAAAGTAGGCGCCAAGAAGGGCACGAAGGCGAGCGCAAGATGCGCGAGTGAGGCTGCGAGGAGAAATGCTCCCCAACTTTCGTTGCGCCGTCCGAAGGCGGCGATCAATCCCAGCAGCGCGATGAGCAGAACGGGTTCACCGATGAGCGAGGGGGTAACGATCGGTCCACCGATGCTGAGGTCGCTGAGCCGCTCCATACGCAGGTGACTGCGTACGACGGGGTGGCGCATGTCGTTCTCTAATACGGTTACCGGTGCAGGCGTTTCCACGATTTGAGCGCGTGCGCGCAACGCCGATAGTCCGGGTGCGAGTGATGTGGTTGCCAGGATGGCGATTGCCACCACCGCGCTGCTCAAGGTCGCTCGGCGGGCGATGACCGATCGCCATAGAACATACGGTACGAACGAGAGCACGAGCAGCAACTGGACGATGGCGTGGCTGAAGGAGACGGCTGTGCACGCGGCCAACGACATTGCTGTGGCGCGGATCGAGGTCTTGTCGACCAAGCGCCAGAGCATTGCCAGGGCGACCGGCATGAAGATGAGCAGTGCGACGAACTTGTCTTCGGGCAGTCGTCCGAAGAATGCGTAGCGCTCGGGTGAGAAGAAGGGGTAGTGCGTCGTAAGCAGAACGATCAGCCCGGCCACGGCGCCGAGCGAGGCCTTGTAGCCGCTTCCGAAGACGGCGTCGGCGAGCATCCACGCGGCCGATGCCGCGCACAGCGTGAGCAACGGTGGTAAGAAGTCGGCCAGCAGTTCGGGGGGTGGCGCGTGAGATAGGGCGGTGACGGCGCCGAGTGTCGCGAGCCAGGCGTTGTGTACGAAGCGTGCGGGGATGAAGCCGGTTCCGAAAAACGGTTCCGCCCAGTCGAGAGCCTCGGCGGCGGCGAGTGAATTGATCCACGCCGAGTACCACATGCGGTCGCGGGCAATGTTTTCCCCTGCACTCGACAAAAAGATGGCCGTCACTGCGACGGACGCAAAAATCACAAGCGCGGTTCGATCAGCCGACGAGTGGGGCGGCGCCTGGGCGGCGTCGGGGTCGTCTCCCTTCTCAAGAAAAACGAGTACACCGCTCAGCGCGGCGAGTGAGCCTATGAGCGCGACCATTCCGAAGCCCAGGCTCGAGCAGACAAGTTCGATGAGTGCCACGATCGCGACCGAGAACGTCAGCGCGCGTGCGGGATGCGTGATCCAGGCAACGCTCCCCGCGCATGGGAAGCCCAAACGTCGCGAGAACAGCCAGCCGGGCACGATTGCAACGGCGGCGAACGCGCAAACGGCGGAAGGCCACGTGCCAAGCAAGCTCGGAGCGGCTGCAGCTGCCCAAAGCGCGGCAAGCCCGGCAAGTTTGGCAATCTTGGCTAGTCCGGCGGCGTGTCTAATGCGATGCCTCCAAGCGATCGGACCATGCGGTCTTCGAACGTCATCGCGAAGTCGTCGAGCTTCACGAACGGCAGGTGTGTCGGGACCACCGTGATCTCGAAGGTGTGTGCGTGCGCGCGCGGCAGGCGGAACTCCATCGTTGTCGTTCCTGATACCTTCGTGCGATTGCGTACACTCCAGCGTTGCCCGATATCGTCGAACGCACGCGCCTCCACGATGAACTCGTCAGTGGCTGCGCCCGTGAAGGCGGCAAGGTGTAGTCGTTTCGCGATCATGCGGCCGATTCGCTTCTCCCGTCCGACGGTGATGCGGCAAAACAGACCAGGGTATCGACCGGACCAAGGACCTGGTCGTTGCCAAATCAGCTTATCGCTCTCGTGGTCCGCACCGGGGGTGCATTGCATGATCAGGCGCTCGTCTTTACCGTCGATGAGATCTGTATGAGCGTGCGTCACATTCCCTTCCGAACCAAGTGGGGTATCGGCCTTTGCGAGGTTTACACCGGGCTTCGATGCCGTTGGTTCAAAGATACAGAGGCTATACCGCTCGCCGTAATGCAGCCGTTTACCGCAGTACTTGTCGCTCACGCTTCCGGGCGCGACGAGAATGTGGGTGGGTGTCGGCGTTTCATCGCCGGCGCGCCACAAGCCGGCGTTGATCATCGCGTTGGCGCGTAGTCGTGGCTGTGCGGCCGCTCGTGATCCACTGAACACGGTTGTCGCCCTATCAGACATCGCCAAAACGCCGACGCCGGTGAGCGCCGGCAAACGTTCGGAAAGTTCCGGCGGCGCGGCGACTAGAGCGTCGCGACCGAGCGTCGAGAGTACGGTGAGCACGTCAGAGAACTCACCGTCGGGCCTTGTTTGGGCAACACGGGCGTCGCTGAGGCGTTCGCCTACGCTCGTTCGTGCGATGGGCGCGACGCCGATTGCGAGCAACGCCACAGCAGCGAGCGCCGGTAGGCGTACGGTATTGCTCACGGTCTCAATGCCGGCCGCGGCAAGCATTCCATACGGGATCGCCCATAGAACGCGGTAAATCATCCACGGCACGCCGACGCCGCCGACCAACGTCGCTAGTGGCGGCGCGAAACAGATGAATAACGGAATGAGTGTTGCCGGAATCAAGAAGAAGCGTTCCTCGCGCGTGCGGGCGCCGAGGAAGAACAAGGACAACAGAGCGAAGGCGGTCACCGGGTGCGCGAGTAATCGTGGGTTGACGATGTATCCGTCGTCTTTCAACTCAATGAGTCGATCGCGCGAACGGTGAATGCGTACGACCGGGTGGTCGGTTTGTTCGAGAGTAGCGCCGTCGGCGGCGAGCAGTTCGCGGGCCGCCGAGCCGTTGCTCATGGGATAGGCTGCACCGAGCGCCAGCGCGGCTACCAGCAGCGCTGCCACGAGCGGTGTTGTCTTGCGTGATGCCGCCATGAGCGCGATGTACGGCAGGGCCGAAAGCACGGTGATCATGTAGACAACCGGATGAACAGTGCTCGCGGCGGCGAGTGCGAGCGAAGCGCCGACGATCCAACCCAGCGATCGAGATGAGAGGGCGCGGGCGATTGCTGCCAGACTCACAGGCGCGAGCACAACCGCCGCGAGGATTTTGTCTTCCACGGAGCGTGTGAGAATTGGGAAGAGACTACCGCCCGACCACAGCAGAGCAGTAGCGACTACTGCGAGCCATACCACGCGCGGCGTTCGGAAGATCGAACCGGCGAGCAGCCGTGCGGCCGAGAGCGCCGTTGGCACGAGCAGTAGCGGCGCCACTCGCTCGTAGAGAAAAACGGGATCGACCGCGGCAAAGCGTGACCACGCCGCCAAGACGAGTAGCCAAGCGTTGAATCCGAAGCGGGGGTGCACAAAGCCACTGCCGAAAAACGGCTCGCCGAGCGTTAAAGGAGCGCTTGTCAGGTAACTGCGGACGTAGGCCAGATACCACCAGCGATCGACGGCTCCGGTTTGCGTAAACAGGTAGGCGCCGAGGGTGAGGGCGGCACCGAGCAATGCCGCGACGGCGATGAGAACACGCACATCGGTCGTTTTCTCTTCGTCCGTGACAGCGGCTGCTTGGGCTACCGGTCTAAACGTCGCAATGCCGGCCAGTACGATGACGACGACTGCCGAAAGAGGCGCTATGACCGCGAGTGACCGGCCGGCCGAGGCCGCGGTCAATAGTGCCGGCAGCGCTGCGGCCAATGAGAGCGCAAAGCTGAGGGCGGGCAGTTCGCTCCTGCGCACGTTGAGTCCGAGCGCCCGCGTAGCGATGAATCCCGGTGCAAACAACAGTGCGAAGCCGACCGCGAGGCCGCGCACCATGGCCGGCGCGAAGGTCGCGTGGCCCATGAGCGAAATAGTGAGAAGAGATAGAGCCGCTGCAACTGCCGGCGACCAACGTCGCGAAATCACGGCCGTATGTTAGCTCGGACAGCTTCAGGATCGAATAGGCTCGTCGCTTACGAAGCCGGCTTCATGGTTTCTAGATAGGATCCGCAAATCTCGGGGCCCAGATCGGTGGGCAGATTGAGGATGGGCAAGCCCACGCCGTTTTCACGCCACTCGCCGAGCCGCGTGCGGCAAAAATCCGGGTCTCCGCCAATGGTGAGCGCTTCAAGCAACTCTTCCGAAACAGCTGCGGCCGCCTCTTTGCGCTGCTTGCTTTGATAGAGATCGCGTACGACGTCGGCGTTCTCGGCGAATCCCATTCGTGAGAGTGCGGCGTGGTAGTAGTCACCCATGCCGCCGATATAGAAGGAGATAATACCGCGCGCCGTGCCGTGGGCGATTTCCTTTCCGAACGGAATCACCGTGGTGAATGGCGATATGACCACCTCGTCGGGGTTGCGGCCCGAACGCTTCGCGCCTTCGGCGATCAGCTCGCGCCCCAAGTGCAATTTGTCGTAGGGCCAGAATGTTGGGATCCAGCCGTCCGCGAGTTCACCGATCATCTTGATCGCTTTGTCGTTCAGGCAAGCGCAGAAGATCGGAATGCGGTCGCGCACGGGCGTCATTTCGAGTGCGAACGGTCTGAAGTCCCAGAGGTCCGCGCCTGCATCGCTCAGGCGTTCGCCGCGCAGCAGCGCCTGGATGGCCATGATGTATTGGCGCAGCCGCGTGAGCGGCTTCTTATAGTCTACGCCGTGAAAGCCTTCGACAACGTTCTTGCCCGACGTGCCGAGACCGAGGATAAGGCGTCCTTCAGAGATCTCGTCCAACGTTGCGGCTTGCATCGCCATCAGGCTGGGGGAGCGGCTGAAGACGTTCACAATGCCGGTGCCGACCTTGAGGTTCTTTGTGTGCACCGCGATCTCGGTCAGCACCGAGAAGGCCTCATAACCCCAGGCTTCGGGAATCCAGAATGAATCGTAGCCCATCTCGTCGGCCATCTGCGCGTAACGCAGAACTTGTTTTCGGTCGAACTTCTTCCAGAAGGCGACGAGTGCGGTGCGTTCGTTCATGGTTGATTCTCCGGGGCGCCGGGCGCGCGGGGGCCTGGCGAAGACGAAAACTGACCGGACACTTCTGTTCGCGCGGGGCGAACGAGTCAAATTGAAGTATTTGCAGGCTTACCAAGCGCCGCTTTTGTAGATTCGATCTATTTGCACCGATCCACCGTGGGCCGACATGGTCGCACTGAGCGCGGAGCCCGTATGGTCGAAGATGCCGGTGATCGCGAGCGGGCCGAGCATCATCCGAACATCGTAGTTCCCGTCGCTGCGGGCGTTGGTGATTGTCGTTTCAACGTCGATTGCCTGCGAAGGATCGATGTCGTCCCAGTATTGGTATTTCCTGGTCTTTCCGATGTCGCCGCGTTCGATCATGTCGGCCACGACCATCATGTGGGTGAGTGTGGACGCCGGCCGCTCGGCCGCGAACGACGCAGTGTACGCCTCGCGTTCGAATGTCCCCTCGACCCGCCATCGGCCAGGTACGTCTGGTTGTGCGCGCAGAACGGTAACCGCTTCGTTCTTCTCGAAGCGGAGCACGTCTTTGCGTAGCAAGCTTCCGTCTTTCCTTGCGATGCTGATGTTGACCCCCTCCATGTGCGCCAGGTCTTGTGCAGAGGTAGGCACGATCATTGAGCTGATCTGTTCGATTCGAAGCGTTCCATCATCGGTCACGAAGACTTGGAAGGATTGAATGCCCACCGTCATCGCGGCGATGATCGTCGTGGATATCTCTTCGTAGTCCGCGCGCACCGCAGAGATCCCTTGTAGTTCGAACGACTCGAGTACGCTGCGTGCGACCGAAGAGAAGGATTCTGAGTAGCCTGGTTCGCCGATGTGTTGGCAGATAGCGCTGGAGGTATCACGTGCGCCGGTAATAAGTTTCACGGAGCCGACTTGTCTCTCATCGTCGGCTTGCGTGACTACGATCCAAACTGCTTCCAGATAGGGCGCGCGTCCGGCACTGCCGGCGTTGATGCTGATGATTTGTCGGAGAAGCTTCGCCTTGACCCGCCGATCGAGGTCCGCGAACGCGTCATTAGCGGAGCGCTCGAGAGTCGATGCGATATCGAAGCGATTTACCGCTACGGTGCACTGCACCGGCGTAGCGGTGCCGATGTCGAGCGTGAGCTTGTACTGTACGCCGTGCTCGCTATCCAAGCGCTTGATCGGTCCCGAGAGTGTTGCGGGCACGGTTACGGTGAGCACGCCGTCGTCGCTCGACAAACGTCTGAGCGGCGGCAGCGCGACCTCTCTCGTTAGATGTGCGTGGTCGTTCGAGGTGAGCACGAGCGCTTCAGTTGAGTCCGCAACGGTTGCCTGACGGGGGTGCGCACCGGCGCAGCCTGCGATCAGAGCGACAACACATAAGAGGCTACGCGTATACATCTGTCCCTTCTATTCGAGCAGTGCCGCCGTGTTGCCTTCGAGCGCCTGTACGGTCGCGCGACGACCCTCGGCGATGGCTTCCTCCGATTTGTCGAAGTCGAGGAGCCCGAACTCGCCGAGCTGCGGCGCGATCTGAATGTCGGGCGGATCTCCCGCCATGCGGGAACGCGTAACGCGCGCTTGCATGATGTTGATACTGTTTGCGACGACATCATAGATCGATGGCGAACCCGTCGGCGTGCCTGGATCTTCGTTGAGCAGGCGTTGGCGAATCTCGGTGCCGAATCCTTGGACCGCTGAGCGTATGCTGTCTAACGCGGGTACGGAGCGCGGTTTGGTTGCACTCGCGTCGCTAGAACCGGAGCCTTCGTTACCATCGGTTGATCGGCTGGTACCGCGTCGCCCGATGAGCGTGGTGTTGAGATCTACGGCGATGACGACGTCGGCACCGAGCGCACGACACACCGAAACCGGGACGGGATTGACCAAGCCGCCGTCGACCAACCAGCGCCCGTCTACGTGCGACGGGCTGACCAAGCCGGGCAGCGCGGTCGACGCGCGTAGCGCGGCGTACATCGAGCCCTCTCGAAGCCAAAGTTCTTGCCCCGTTACCAGATCGGTCGCGACTGCAGCGAACGAGACCGGTATGTCTTCGATAGGCCGGTCGGGGATCGCCCGTGACATGGCGTTGAAAACCCTGCGCGCTTGGATGAAACCGCCGCGCAGCGAGAGATCGAAGTAGCCCGCGACTTCGCGGCGGTCCATCTTGTCGACCCAGTCGTTGAAGTCGGCGAGTTGGCCGACGGCGAACGCAGCGCCAACGACGGCGCCTATAGAGGTCCCGACGACGACCTCAGGCTGAACTCCGCGTTCTTCGAGAACATCGAGTACGCCGAGATGTGCCCAGCCGCGTGCGGCACCGCTGCCGAGCGCTAATCCGATCTTGGGTTTTCGGTAAGGCCGCATGCGGGTTTCGCAACTTACCGGCTGCCCCTGTTGAGGGAAACCGAAGGGGAGGGGTCAGTCGCTCTTCTTTGGTAGATCGAACGAGATGCTGTAAGAAAAGCCGCCGGTGAACGTGTCGTTGTCAACCTGAACCAGCATTGCAGTGAGCACGTGTCGCCCCTCGGTCCAGCTCAACGTGGTGTGTGTGTTCTCACCGTCATAGATGATGAGTGCGCCGAGTTGCTCGGTCAGGCGGATGTTCCCGCCCGTGATCGGGCGCAGCTCATCTTTGAACGTACCGTATGCCGCTCCAACGTAGGGCGCGATCGGTAGTTTGATCCAACGCTCCACGTTCTTGCTTATGGTGAAAAAGAAGGACTCGCCCTTGGGCGAGCCGATGCGGTCTGAGCTGGTACCCAGCATGAGCGCCGGTCGTGTGCGTGTTTCCGGCAGCGCGAGCCAATTCACCAGTGCGCTTACGTCGCTCGCCATCGGGTTGTATTCGATGCCGATACGCAGATTTGTGAGGGCGCGATAACTGAGTGTCGTGCGAACTTTCGCGCGATCCTCAGGGTGATCCGGGATATAGCGAGCTCCGAATATGAAGCGATCCGGATCTTTCTCTTCTGCCCCGCTCACGGCGCGGCCTTCACCGGGTCAAAGTGGTCAACTGGGGACCAGCGACGCGTCCTCGCTCCCAAAAGCGTGCTCGTCCCCGTGATCATGCTCATGAGCGTGGTCGTGGTCGTGGGCATCACCGTCGATCGCGGCATCGACATGCGCATCGACGATTGTTTCGGGCTCGCTAGAGTCACGAACGCTAGTCAGCCAGTCCAGCCGCTCGCGCAACACAGTTTCAGATACGAGGCCGACAACACGAAACGCAACACTGCCGTCGCGATCGACGACTACCGTGGCTGGTACGCCTGTCCCGACGCCGAATCGTTCCATGTCCAACGTGGTCGCGCCGCTCCAGACCGGGAACGTGACGCCGGCTTCATCGATCGCCGCAGGAATTCGGGCGCTCGTCGAGGCATCGTCGCTGGAAGCGGCAATGAACACGATCCCACGTTTCGCGTACTCGGTGCTCAGCGATTCGAGAAGCGGGAGTTCTTCGAGGCAGGGTAGACACCAAGTAGCCCAGAAGTTGATGACAACAATGCTGCCGCGCCGATCGACCAGAGACTGCGTCGTGCCGCCGAGATCGTCGAGAACCAAGGTCGGGCGGATGTCGGCGGCACCGGCAGGGGTCGCTAGCCAGGCGAAGGCTGCGATGCAGAGCGTCGAGACAATGTGTGCTCTATAAGAGTGGATCCGGTCCAGAAACATTGGATGCGCCGACTTGCGCCGTGCCGAGGCATAGGGGCACTTGGCGTATGCAGTCATTGTGCACGATTCCTGTCTCCCCCGCTACGACCCGCGCGTGCTCGTGCGGAACTCGCCCGGCGTGCGGTTGGTGCAGCGACTAAATGCTCGGTGGAAGGCGCTTGGTTCGCGGTAGCCGACGAGAAATCCGATCTCGCCGATTCTCAGGTCGGATGTCGTCAGATGATGCATAGCGATCTCGCGCTCGGGCCGTTTACATCACGCTTCTATCGGTCAATGTAGTTAGTGTTTTCGTGTGCAGCCTTCTCCGGTTGCTTCTGCTATGCGTCTTCATCGGTGAACGCTCGATGAAGATCGACAAACTCAAACTCCTGGCTCAGCTGCGCAACATGGTGAACGCACAACTCGATGCACTGCGGGAATCGCAAGCGACGGTGCAGTCGGGGGCGGTCCACGAAGAGGCTCGCTCGGAGCATCCTAAGGACACGCGCGCAATCGAGCAGCAGTATCTCGCGCGTGGATTGGCCGAGCGGGTGGAGAGTACGATGGACACGGTGGCCGCGCTCAACGCGATGGATCTGCGCGTATTCGGTGAAGACGACCCCATCGCGGTGGGGGCGGTGGTCTCGCTCGAAGATGCGGACGGACAGCGATCGTTTTATTTTTTGGTGCCGCTCGGCGGCGGCGAGGCGCTCGAACAAGGCGGCAAGACGATTCATGCGATCACGCCGGAAGCACCGGTGGGTCGCGGCCTGGTCGGCCGGATAACCGATGACGAAGTCGCACTCGACCTTCCGCAAGGTGTCGTGCGGCTTGTCGTCGCCGAAGTGACCTAGAGCGACCGGCTACTCGCCGGTAAAGACCGCCGTGCGCTTCTCTTTGAACGCGCGCATTCCTTCCTTCGCGTCTTTCGAAGCAAACACCGGTCCGGCCAACTCGTCAGACTTGAGCATGGCTTCGGGCTCGGCCACATCCCACTGAAGTTCGCGCAGCGACTGCGTGATTGCTTTGAGTGCGATTGGTCCCACCTTTGCCAGCTCCAGCGCCATCTTCTTTGCTTCGGTGAGTGCTTGGCCCTTCGGAACCAGTCGGTTTACGAGGCCCCAATCGAGCGCTTCCTGCGCCGTGATGTGGCGACCGAGAAGCAAGATTTCGGCGGCGAGGCAGTAGGGGATCTGGCGCGGCAGTCGAATGCTCGAACCGGCCATCGGGTAGAGGCCGCGCGCGACTTCGGTGACGCCGAACGTCGCGTCTTCGGCCGCGATACGTAGGTCGGTGCCTGCGAGAATCTCAGTGCCGCCCGCCAGCGCGTAACCCTCGACTGCGAGGATCAGCGGTTTGCTCGGCCGATCGTCGCGCAGTAACGCCTGCCAGTGCACGTTGGGTACGTGACCCATGAGTTCCATAAACTCGTCTGTCGAGCGGTGGCCGCTTTCCGCGGCCTTGAGGTCCATGCCGGCGCAGAACGTATCGCCGACGGCGGTGAGGATCGCACACATGAGGCTGTCGTCTTCATCGAGCAGGCGCCATGCCTTGTACATTCCCAAGAGCATCTCGGGGGTGAACGCGTTTTTTGCCTCGGGTCGGTTCAACGTTACGATCAGGGTCCGCCCGTCTTTTTCGACGATGCAATTGTCTGTGCTGATATCTAGTGTTTCGGCCATCTTGATCTCCAAAGTGAGGGGAAAGAAGTGAAAGGATTCGAGTCCAATACGCCCGCGATTGTCGGGGTCGGTTTCTATCAAGAGCGCAATGACAATCCCAAAAGGTCGAGCGAAGCCTACCGGCCCTGGCGGTGGGAAGCGTCTGTGGCGTCACATCTCGGCTCCTGCCATCATTAGCAGCTATGAAGCAGGACGACCAAGAGCGGAATCGAAAGGCCACTATAAACCCCGCCTTCAACGCCGTAGAGCGCGACGACTTTGCCTCGATGATGGAGTTGGAACGCTACCTCGACCGTTCCGATGAGTTCGAGACGATCATCGCACGCACGAACGAGCATTTTTGGAATCCTGAGGATCCCGATTACATCGATTACGAGGAAGCGGTGCCGACCGATGAGCCACTGATCCCGTTTAGTATGATTCCCGAACGCCACTCGGCGATCTGGGACACATTGGACGAGGGCGGCCAGATCAACTTCGCCAACGAAACGGCGCTGTTTCGCGTAAGTGGTATTTTGCACGGCGAACAAGGAGCGCTCAGTCTTTCGACCGGACTCGCCGACATGCTTCGCGATCCGGGCGCGCAGGAGTATGCCTGCAACCAAGCCCGCGAAGAGGCACGTCACGTTCACGCTTTCGCGCTCTACATAAAATCTCGTTTCGGTGGCGAAGTGGTCCGACCGACTGCGACCATCGATCGCATTCTGACTCAACTCGTCGCGAGCAATGTGATTTACGAGAAGCTCATCGGCATGCAAATGCTTGTCGAGGGGCTTGCGATGGGGTTGTTTGCTTCGTTCTATCAAGAGGCGAACGATCCGTTGTTACGTCGACTCTGCCAGCTGGTCATGACCGACGAGGCGTTTCATCATCAGTTCGGTCAGATTTGGGCCCACGAGAACGTTCCCGGTGCGAGCGAAGAACTCCGCAACGAACTCGAAGATTACTCCCAAGGCATGTTCCAAGATCTCCTGGCTAACCTCGTCGCGCCCGATGAGAAGCATGAATTGTATCGCCGCTGTGGGATCGACCCTGACTTCGGGAATGCGGCGATGCGCGAAGCGATCGACGACGATTCTCGTCGTTTGTGGATGCGCTCGGGTACGAACATTTTCCGCACGCTGATCAAAACACTATGGACTGCCGGCCTCATCACCGAACGCACGCGCGGCTTCTACGACAACTGGGTAGATATGGACGAGATCGCCGGTGAGGGCAGCTGGACGATAGGGGCGGAGATAGCGGAGGAGGGCATCAAGGACTTGCGCGAGATCAACGAAGGCAAGCGCAAGATCGTAAAGCCTCTTCGTTCTTAGGTAGCGAATGCATGAGAGCACAGCCCCGCGCGAGCACGGGGCAGACCATTCTGAAGTTACCGACGTCAGGCGCTATCGCCTTGTCGATCGTTATACGGTGCACGCCGGGTGTGACCCGCTAAACGATCGAATTGAGCACATCATTCCGTCAGATGCCGAGTACGTCGTCTTCGACCTCGATCGTACGGTTCATATAGGCCTCACCATCGGTGAGTGCCTGGGCTGGGAAGTCCTCTCGCGCCCACATGGGCCCGGGCCCGACGACGACTACACCGCCAGCTATTTGCCGTGGAGGTCCCCTGGAAAAGCGGCCGCACGAATTATTCGGGGTCTGTTCGTATGGGGTCTGCCCGGTTTGGTTTATGCAGCTACCGTACGATTGGGGGATCGCTGGGATGGGTGGCATCGTTTGCTCGTGAGGCGCCGCGGGGTCGATTACGTAGAGCGCATGCAGGAGTTGATGCGCTCGACCTTGATGTCGATGACGGCCGGATACACGCACTCCGAGCTTCAGACGTACGCGGCACGCGCGTGGCAGCGTTGGAATGCACAGCTTGTCGTTACGCGTGAATCGATCGATGAAATACGAAGAACCTGTCCGAATCTGCGGGGCATCGTGTTATCGAGTGCGTCTACGGAGCCGACCGTTGCGCACGCGGCGGCCGAACTCGGCGTCGACGGTTTCGTATCGAGTACCGTAGACGTAGTTGCCGACGGAGCCGGCCGCCATGGCGAGGCGCATGCAGGCGACGTCTATACCGGACCGGCGGACCTGCCGCGCTGGATCACCCGGCGGCGCGCCGGCGTGCTGTCGCGCCCCGGCGCAGTCATTCACAACGCGGCCGAGAAAAAGGTGAGCCTACTACGCATGCGCTACCCCGAGATATTCGCGCAAGGGACGGTTTCGGTGGCGGTGAGCGACAACAACTACGGCGAAGACCGGAGTTGGTCGGATCACTTCGTGCACGTTATCGGCCTCAATTCGAAACATCCGTATTCACCGATTGTGCATGCCGAGTCTCCGTGTCGGAGCATCCATGCGGTGGATGCGGCTCCGCAACAGACGCCGGTGCGACCTATGAAACCCGCGATGGGGCATCTCATGTTCGGCGATTTCGACCGCGACCGGCTCGAACAGCGTATCGGGGTCGACATCTTGCCGCGGCTCGAATACTTCGCCGCGCGTTTGGTTGAGATGCGCGACGGCCTCGCACCCGACCGCGATGATTCTTTGCGACGACGACTCGCGGTCATAGCCGTGAGCACGGCCGACACGGTGGCTCGCTACAACGAGGCAAACGGGGCCGTCAAGGCGGCGATCGCTAAAGAACTCGCCCGCTTGGATCGCAAGAGACAGCGCGTTCGCAGCGAGTTGGCGCGCGGTGGTCGCCAGTGTGCGCGCGTCGAGTGTGAGATCGAGCTGCTTCGGCTTGCCACCGGCCGCAAGGTGGCGGTACGGGTCAACTGACGCCCGGTCGTCCAACGCGTTTCCGGCGCACCGGTGCGCCGTTGCCTGAAAACCCGTCGGCGGATACCTTGCGCCGATGGCCGGTCACAAAGAGGCGATAGAAGCTCTGACGAAGAGTAGCGTGCGGCTCGCGCCCAGCGCGCGAGCCAAATCCGGGGCGATGGTCAGCGACTACGACGCCTGGTACGCATCGTGGAAGAGCGATCCCGATGGCTTCTGGGATCGCGCAGCCGACGAACTCCATTGGTTTGCGCGCTGGAACGAAACCAAGCGAATAGACGGCGGAACCCACGAGTGGTTCCTCGGTGGCAAGACCAACCTTTCTTATAACTGCCTCGAGCGGAACATCGATCGCGGCTTGGGCGACAAGATCGCGCTGTACTCGGAGTCGGAGAAAGACCCGGCGCGTACGTTCACCTATCGCCAAGTGCTGGGCGCTGTCTCGAAGATCGCCAACGGGTTGCGCGAACTCGGCGTCGGCCGTGGCGATCGCGTCGTCATCTATATGCCGCTCGGCCCCGAGGGGCTGTTCACGATGCAAGCCTGCGTGCGCATCGGTGCGATTCATTCGGTCGTCTACGCGGGCATGGGCTTCGAATCGCTGCGTCATCGCATAGAAGACTCCGGAGCGAAGGTCGTTGTCTGTTCCGACGTCACCTACCGTCGCGGCAAGGTGATTCCACTAAAGCCGATCGTTGATGAGGCCGTCGCGCCCTTGTCGTTTGTCAAACACGTCGTCGTACAGAGACGCGAATCAGATACGGTACTCGCAGCGCGCGAAACGGATTTCGTCGATCTCGTCGAGCGGCAGTCCGACCAGTGCGACGCCGAGCAAATGGACAGTGAAGACGTCGCGTTCGTGCTGTACACGTCGGGCACCACCGGCAAGCCGAAGGGCGTGGTGCACGTGCACGGCGGCTACGCGGTCGGTGTGCACCTGCTCATGCGACACTACTTCGATACGCGTGAGGATGACGTTTGGTGGTCGACGTCCGACATCGGCTGGATCGTCGGGCATTCCTACATTTGCTACGGCCCAATGATGACCGGCGCTTCGCAGGTGATTCGCGAAGGCACGCCCGACTACCCGAGTGCCGGAATCATCTGGGAACTCGTCGATCGTTATAAGGTGACGACGATGTTCACTGCGCCGACCGCGGTGCGCATGTTCATGCGGATGGGCGCCGAAACACTGGCCGACTACGACCGTAGCTCACTACGCGTATTCTACTGCGCCGGAGAGCCTTTCAATCCAGAAGCCTGGGTGTGGGCGCAGGAGCATATCTGTGCGGACGGCGGTCACGTGGCCGACAACTACTGGCAGACCGAGATTGCGAGCCCGATGTTGGGAACGTTTCCGGTGCTCGACGGCCGTCCCGGATTCGTTGGCAAACCCATGCCGGGAATCGAACTCGAGGTCGTCGACGACGAGGGCAAAACGGTTGCGGTGGGAACGGGCGGTATGCTCGTAATGAAGCAACCTGTTCCATATATGATGCGTACCATCTACGGCGACGACGAGCGCTATCAGTCCTACTGGAGCAAAAAACTTGGTGGTTATGTCACCGGCGATATCGCGATATGTGATGGCGAAGGATATTGGGCGGTACTCGGACGGTCCGACGATGTGCTGAACGTAGCGGGGCATCGAATCGGAACGGCCGACGTCGAGAGTGCGCTCATTACCCATCCGTCGGTCGTAGAGTCGGCGGTGATTGGACTGCCCGACGAGATCAAAGGTGAGCGTATCAAGGCGTTCGTTGTGTCGAAGGAATCTAACCCCGACGATGCGCTGGCAACCCAGCTGATCGGTCACGTGCGCGAGGCGCTCGGACCCATCGCGCAGCCGTCGGAAATCGGCTTCATCGACGCGTTGCCGAAAACGCGTTCTGGAAAAATCATGCGCCGCTTGCTCAAAGCCCGAGAACTGGGCCTCGACGAGGGCGACACGTCTACGCTGGAAGACTGACTTCCGGCCGGTCGAAAGTCGCTGGACCGAAGGAATATAAATGAAACTTGCCATGGCCGCGGGCGCAGTAGGCGCTACGATCAATATCGACATCGATTTCATCCGGCACGCCGAAGATCTCGGCTACGATTCCGTGTGGACCGCCGAGGCGTGGGGCGCCGACGCCATCACACCGCTGGCGTGGATTGCGGCACAGACGAGCAAGATCAAACTTGGCACCGGCATCATGCAGATGCCCGCGCGTACCCCGGCTATGTGCGCCATGCAGGCGATGACGGTCGATCAGCTGTCGGGCGGTCGCATGATCGTCGGGCTGGGTCCGTCAGGTCCTCAGGTCGTCGAAGGGTGGCACGGCGTGCCTTACGGAAAGCCGCTGACGCGCACGCGCGAGTACATCCAAATCATGCGGATGATTTTTGCCCGCGAGGAGAAAGTCTCGTTCGAAGGCAAGGAGTACCAGATGCCGTACAACGGACCCGGTGCGAGCGGTCTGGGCAAGCCGTTGCGCAGCATGCTGCACGGGCGGGCCGACATACCGATCATCACCGCGACGATTTCACCGAAGGGCGTGCAGACGGCCGCGGAGGTGGCAGACGGCTTCATGCCGATCTGGACCAGCCCCGAAGGGCTCTCGACGTTCAACGACTCGATCGCCGCCGGCTTTGAGAAAGCGCAAGGGGCTAAGAGCTATGACGATTTCGCCATCTATCCGATGGTGAATGTCGCGGTGAACGACGACATCGCGGTCTGCCGCGACCTCTTTCGTCCAGCAATCGCGCTCTATGTTGGCGGTATGGGCGCGCGCGAAAAGAATTTCTACAATGATCTTATTGGACGGCTCGGCTGGGAGAGTGCGGCGAAGGAGATCCAAGATCTCTATCTCGACGGCAAGCGAAAAGAGGCAATAGCAGCGGTTCCCGACGATCTCGTCGACGCGCTCACGTTGATCGGTCCCAAGGAACGTATTGCCGACCGGGTCGCGGCCTGGAAGCAGTCCAAAGCAACGTGTCTTTTGCTTACCGGCGCAAACAAAGAGGCGTTGGAATTCATGGCTGAGCTTTGCCTGTAATCGAGCGTCGACGGTTCACCCGGACGAAGTACTTCGCGCCGTCACGCATGAGTGCTGCGTCGGTCATCGTCTCGTTTGTTCTGCTAACGGTGCAAACGGCGGGCGCGACCGCGCCGGACAACGTAAAGTCAGATGAGGGCGCGGTAATCTCAGGTCCGGCGACAGTCGTCGACGGCGACGGGCTGGAAATCGACGGCAAGAAGATCCGTATTCACGGGATCGATGCGCCTGAGGTCTGGCAGTACTGTTCGCGAACGGATGGGACGCGCTGGCGCTGTGGCCACTATTCGACCGTAGCGCTCGACCGTCTCGTCCACCGTAAGACGGTGTCGTGCCGCGTGCGCACACGCGATCAGTACGACCGGGCGGTCGCCGTCTGCAAAGTGGGGACGATCGACGTAGGGCAACGCCAAGTTGCGGAGGGCTGGGCGGTCGCCTATCGGCGTTATTCTAAAGCGTATGTCGGCGATGAAGACGCCGCGCGCGAAGCCAAGCGCGGCGTGTGGATGGGGCGTTTCGAGATGCCCTGGGACTACCGCGCGCGGATGCGCAAGCGCTAGCCTACTCAGCTACCGGTGAACTTCGGCGCACGCTTCTCCATGAACGCGGCCATCGCTTCATCGAGATCGTCTGACTTGAGGAACGCGCTGTTCCACTGCGCGACGTACTCCAACCCTTCATTGGTATTGTGTTCGTCCGAGTAGTTCAGAACCTCTTTGGTGCCTTGCACCGCCAACGGTGAGTTCGCTGCGATATCGCGCGCCATGGCGCGGGCGCCTTCGAGCATCGAGTCTTTGTCGGGGTAGACCTGGTTGACGAGCTGGGACTGTATCGCGCGTTCCGAGCCGATGAACTTTCCGGTGAATGCCATCTCTCGCGCCATACCCTTGCCTACGATCGGTGTGATTCGTTGCAAGGTGCCGACATCGGCTGTGATGGCTATGCGTGTTTCGAAAACAGAGAACTCGGCGTCCGAGGTACACACGCGAATGTCGGAGGCGGTGATCAAGTCGATGCCGCCTCCAATGCATTTGCCGTGTACGGCGGCGATCACGGGTTTGCGGCAGACCTGTAGCGCGGTAAAGCAGTCCTGCAGCTCGCGAATCTTTCGAAAGGTCCTATAGTTTCCGGCGGCGGGATTCTTCTTCGCGCCGCCTCCGTCGAGCAGTCCGGCCGACTTTTTTAGATCGAGCCCTGCGGTGAACATGCGCCCTTCGGCCCAGACAAGGGCGACGCGCACCGAATCGTCGTCGTCGATCTCCTCGAACGCGTGCTTGATGTCCGTGAAGAACTCCGGCGCCATCGCGTTGAGCTTCTCGGCGCGGTCGAGGATGACCTCGGCCACGCCGTCGCTCTTCTCGATACGGATCTCGCTGTATTCGCTACTCATCTGGATTCGAGACTCCTAAGTGCCTATCTGAATGTGGCCGAGGGGCCCGCCTGCCAAGCGCTGCAATTGTCAGGGTCGTTTGCCGCTGGGTCAACCGTGGAGGCAGGCGGGCACCCGCACGACCGTTGCCTCGCCCGTGGACGGCGACGTATGATGCCGCCGATGAATCCCGCACTAGAAGGAATCGATTGGGGCGAGGTTTCGGCCGAAGCGACCGAGCTGCTCTGTGAATACATCCGTATCAACACGACTAACCCACCGGGGGGAGAAGAGGCGGGTGCGCTCTACCTGCGCGGTTTGCTCGAGAAGGAAGGTTTCAAGACCGACCTCTACGACGCCGGCGATTCCCGTGTGTCGATCGGTTCGCGCCTTGAAGGACGAGGCGGCGGCAAACCGATCGTGCTCCTCTCGCACATCGACGTAGTCCCGGTCGAAGAGGAACACTGGAAACAGGGTCCCTTTAGCGGCCGAATTGTCGACGATGTCATTTGGGGGCGCGGCACTCTGGATATGAAAGGCATGGGCATCATGGAACTCATGATCCTGTTGCTCGCGCGTCGTCACGGAATCGAATTCGATCGCGACATTCTGTTCTTGGCGGTTGCCGATGAAGAAGAGGGCGGCCTCAAGGGGGTCCGCCATCTCCAGGAGCATCATCCCGAGCTGTTTGATGCGGACTACGTGTTCAACGAAGGCGCGTACGGTTTTTCAAACTTCATGGGCCAGGACACGAAGATGTTCGGACTGGGACCCAGCGAGAAGAGTCCGTGCTGGCTCAAGCTCAGCACGAAGGGCTCGCCCGGGCATGGATCGGTGCCGCACCGCAACAACGCACTCGTGCGGCTCGTCAGCGCGTTGGCGCGTATCGAGAACCGTGAGAAGCGGGCGCGGCTAACGGGTCCGGTCGAAGCCATGATCCGCACGCTCAAACAGAAAGGGTTCGTGCCCGATGAACTCGACGAGCACGACGAAGAGACGCTCGAAGCCATCGGTGCGACCGACGCGCACATCAGCGCGATCACCCACGACACGATCAGTCTTACCGGTGTGCACGCAGGGCATAAGCACAACGTGATCCCGACCAGTGCCGAAGCGACTCTCGATTGCCGACTGCTGCCGGATACGGATCCCGATACGTTTGTGCGTGAGCTGGTCGAGATTATCGACGATCCGAAGATCGAGATAGAACGCGTGCTCTCTCACGATTCGGGCATATCCTCGCTCGATACGCCGGTTGCAAGCGTGGTTCGGCAAGTCGTTGCCGAGCGCTATGGCGATGAGGGATGCGTGGTGCCGATGCTTTCGCCGGGGTTCACCGACTCACACGCCTTTCGAGCGGCGGGTGTGGAAGCGTATGGCTTCATCCCCGCCCTGCTCACGCGTGAGGAATTGGGCACCATTCACGGTCACAACGAGCGCATCAGCGTCGATAACCTGCGGTTGGGTACCGAAATGCTGTTCGATGTCGTGACGCGGTTGGCGTCGCAGTCATAAGGGTTCGTCGAGGCCGTTTTATCTCGCTCGATACGCTGCGAGCAGACCGCCTGGGGTGCTACGGCTACGAGCGCCCCACAAGCCCCAACCTAGACGCATTCGCCTCGCGCGCGACGCTGTTCGAGCTTTACGACATCGTTGCAGACGTCAACGAGACGGATGATCTCTTGCGTGGTTCCTCGGCGATTGCGCCCCGTGTTGTGGCGGCGCTAGCGCGATTGAAGCAATCACTTGCGCGATGGCAGCAAGCCAATAGCGTTCTGCAGGGCCGCTACAGCGACGAAACAGCCCCCGAAATTCTCGACGAAGAAACCATCGAACAGCTGCGGGCGCTGGGCTACCTCAACTGAACTACTCAGCCCAACCTGACCTGAATCTCACTCGGTATCACTAGAATCGGGTTGTAAATTCCCAGCACGTTGAATTGGACGGGTTCGAGGATTTCGATTTCTTTCGTGCGAGCGAGTAGCTCCTCGAAGAAAATCGCGATCTCTCTGCGCGCGAGGTTGGCGCCGAGGCAGAAGTGGGCACCACCGCCGCCGAACGCGATATGGTTGTTCGGCGTGCGTGCGATATCGAAACGGAACGGATCGTCGAAGACGTCCTCGTCTCGATTGGCCGAGGGATACCAGAGCGTTAGCCGATCGCCCTCGGCGATCTTTACGCCGCGGATCTCGGTATCGCGCGTCGCCCGCCGGGCGAAGTAAGCCACCGGTGAAGACCAGCGAATGATCTCTTCAACGGCCGCGGGCATTGCGCCGGCGTCGTTGCGCAGTGTTTCGAGTTGATCCGGATGTGCGAGCAGAGCCATCAAGCCGTGCGAGATGGCGTTGCGTGTCGTTTCGCTGCCGGCAAGGGTGAGTAGCATGAAGAAGAAGTCGAGCTCTAGTTCGCTTATTCCCTTTTTCTCACCGTCATCCGTTTCGATCTCGGCGGTTGCAATCAGCGTCCAAACGTCGTCGCGCGGGTTGTCTCGCTTCTCTTGGCCCAGTTTCTGCGCGTACTCGAACATCTGTACCTGCGCGCCCTGATGCTTCTCGACGGCCGCGGGGTCGTGGGTGTCGCCGGGATCCAGGAACGCCGTTGCGAGCTGAAACAGTGTTTTCCGATCTTCGACCGGGATGCCGACGATGTCGGCGATCATATGCATGGGCAGCTGGTAGGCGACCTCTTCAACGAACTCGCATCGGCCGCGTTCGAGCGCGCCTTCGATGATCTTGACCGCCCAGGTCCTCGCCTGGTCTTCCAGCCGCCCCACCATGCGCGGCGTGAAGCCGGCACTGATGACTTTTCGTTGCCGGGTATGACTCTGACCATCCATACTAACGAGCATCATGCCGCGCATCTCAGGCGTGTGGCTGATGGTGGGCCCGTCGATGGCGGAGAAGAGTTCGGTGTCTCGATTCGCCGCCTGCACGTCGTCGTATTTTGAGAGTACCCAGAAGCCGGGCTCGATGCACTGGTCGAGTTCCTCTGGCACTACTTGCCAGAACACCGGTGCTTCTTGTCGCAGAGTGGTGAATGCCGCGTGAGGAAAGCCGTCGCGATGCAGCTCGCTGTCGGTCAGGTCGATATCTGCAAGATCAAGCTTCTGGGAATCGTCGGGCCGCTCGCTCATCGGTATTCTCCTTCGGCTGGCTCTCGGGTTGAATTCGCTCAAGTACTGGTTCGGGGAGTGTACTGGTCTTTCAGGCATGTGACTAAAAGTCCCATTCTCCGCCCGTGCGATACCGTCGGTATTAGATGTCATCTAGTGGCGCCAACGCTCCCCCAATCGGTGTAAGATAGTCGGGTGATTCTCACCCACGACAAGCTGCTCGAAGAGATCGAAGCCGGCTCGATCACTATCGATCCGTTCAGTCCTGATATGGTAGGCCCCGCGTCGATCGATCTACATCTCGCTAACGAGATCCGCGTCATCGCAGCGAGCAGCACGCCGATCGACGTGGTCGATGAACTCGACTTTCGTGAGCACTCGGTTGTGCATACGCTCGACGAACCGTTTCCACTTGCGTCGGGCGAGACGATACTCGGGATCACGCGCGAGCGGGTAAAGCTCGCCTCGAACTTATGCGGATGGCTCGAGGGGCGTTCGCGCTTCGCCCGAATCGGTTTGATGATTCATGTGACCGCAGGCTTTGTGAGTCCGGGCGTCGATAACCGGCAAGTGCTCGAGATTTCGAACGTCTCTCATCGCACGCTCAATATCCATTCCGGCACGCGCCTGTGTCAGATCGTGGTGCAGCGCACCGACGGCAGCGCCGTCTACAACGGCCGCTTTGCCGATCAGATGAAAATTTAGCGATACGTTTCGCCGACGCGCCGCTCGAACGCGGACTCAGTGAACGCCGTGGGCCGGCACCAGGCTGCTCGGCTCCACGCCGAGGTCGCGTAGAGACGCTTCCCACATGTCTTCGGGCGCAGTGCCGAAGATGAGATCTGCGCTCGCTTCGCTGTTTACCCACGACCCGTCGGCCATTTCGCTCAATAGCTGTTCCGAGCTCCAGCCCGAATAGCCGAGTACGAAACGTAGGTTGCGCGGAGGTTGCTCGCAGAGCATGCGCAGCGTCTCCGGCGTGTTGGTGAGACAAACGCCTGGAGCGATCTCGCGAGAGTTCTCGTCTTTGAGACCGGTGATCGGTTCGTGCAAGACCCATCCCGTTTCCGGCTGAACGGGGCCGCCCCACCAAGCGACGCTTGCCGGGTCACCGCGCCAGTCCAGCTCTACGCTGTCTAGAATGTTGGTAAGACGAAGTTCGCTCGGGCGATTGATAATCAAACCGAACGAGCCTTCATTTTCGTGTTCCACCATGAGGACGACCGATCGCGAGAAATTGGGATCGAGCAACTGAGGCATCGCGATCAGAAATCCGGGTGCGACTTTTAGCTCGCTTTGCATGCATCATCTGTACCCCTGATGACAGCGTCGGGCAAGAATGTTTTGTGATCAATAACGACACAGCGCGTTGAGTAAGCGAAAACTCTTCAATTTTCTTCGAGTGCCTGCCTCAGCGCAGGTAAGCGCTGTTTCGTTTCGCGCAATCGGGTGAGTCCGCGATCGATTGTCGAATGATTGTGCGCGGTGATCGCGCGCACATAGCTTGGTCGCTCGCGCAGCCGTTGCCAATAGGCCTCAAGCAACGGACGCTTTCCGTTACCCCAGAACACGTGATCGTAATCGGTCTCGCGAAGTCGTTCGAAGAGAACGATCCAACTCACGTCGGCTAGCGAGTATGTTTCGCCCAGCAGCCACGGCCCTTCGGTTGTGGTGAGATGCTCTTCCAACTCGTCGAGATGTCGGTGCATATACTTGAGACACGACTGAACTACGCGCATCACAGGCTTGATTTTGTGTAGTCGCTCGAGCCCCACGGTCTTGAGCACGATGAAAACCATGGGCCGCTCTCTCATTCGGTGAAACAACAAACCTTCGAAGATGCTGCGGTAGGAAATCTTATCGATCATCGCGGCGAACAGCGGCACCGTTAGGCCGGGTGCTGCACCGCCTGCGCTCTCTCGCGCCGTTTCCAGCGGGTTGTCTCCGAGTAGAGAGGCTTTATCGACCCAGCGATGCATCTCCTTCTCGAGCTCCGGGTCGGCGGGAACGAGCTGTGGTGAGCCCTCGGGCGCGTTGGCTGCGGCGTATCGGATCTGGTCGTGCGATTCGTAGACCGGGTGACCGTTATGAACGAGCACCGGCAAGATGCCGCCCGGATTTACCGCGAGATAGTCGGCTCCGATGTTTTCGTAACTGCCCGTTTCGATCAGGTCGATGTGGTGCCCTTCGTATGGGATCGCGAGTTCGTCGAGGCAGATGCGCATCTTCTTCGAGCACAGCGAGAGCGCGTTGTGGTAGAGCTCGAACTCCGCTTCGTACGGCAATGTCACGTCTTCGTGTAAACCGCCCGGCATCAGTTCTGTGTAACGTTTGCCGCGCTCCCATAGGTACCAGACCGCGAAAGGCGAAAGCACGGCAAGAAAGATGGTGACGGCGGCGACGGGTGTCATGGCGGTTACGAACGCATCGCCTGTCTAGTCGCAGACCGCGGTAGTCGCAAAGCGAAGCGCTAGTGAGTCAGGACTTCGCTCGGTTGAACAGTTGCGAGAACAATCGCGTCGCCGCTTCGTTCGCGCTGCGCACGCAGTCGGGAATCCCGGTGCCTCGATACGCATTTCCGGCAAGCTCGAGGCAGTCGTGTCGAGCAACCGTCGATTCGATCCGGTCTACGCGCGCCATGTGGCCGACATGGTACTGAGGCATCGATCGCGGATGCCGTGTGATCAGCGTTTGTTCCGGCTCGCGCTGGACGCCGATCAATTCTGAGAGCTCCCGCTTCACGGCCGACAGCGTCTCTCGGTCGTCCATTGCGAATTTTTCCGGTGCCATTGCGCCACCGACGAATGCACGCATGAGGGCTTTGTCGTGTGGGGCGCGCCCCTCGTACTTCACACTGGCGAAAGTGCACGCGAGGATGTCGCGTTTTTCAATCGCCGGTACGACGAACCCGAAGCCGTCGAGTGGATGAGCGATGGCGTCACGCGGATATACGAGATTGACGGTCGTAGTCGATGCGTACTCGATGGTGTCGAGTTCGCTGGCCAAGGCGCGATCGAGCTGTGAGACGATCGACCCGGTCACGTAGGCGGGCGTGCAGATGCACAGCGCGTCTGTTTGAAGCGACGTGCCTTCGAGCAGGATTTCCCAGCCGCTGTCGGTTCGCTTGAGCCCCACTACGGGCGTGTTCATACGGATGGCGTCATGGGGGAGCGCGGAGGTCAGTCGGCTGACGATGGCTTCGGTTCCGCCCTTCGGTGCCACGAAGAGGTCGTAGCGAGGCCCCTGGGCCGAGGCACCGGCCTGGCGGCGCGCGGTCATCAAACCGCGGATCACGCTGCCGTACTTGCGCTCCATCTCGATGAAACGCGGCATGGTGGCCGCGAGGCTCAGCTTCTCGGGGTCGGCTGTGTACACGCCGCCAACCATCGGCTGGGCGAGGCGATCGAGCGCTTCGGACCCGAGGCGTCGCCGAACGAACGAGGCGAGACTTTCGTCCGCGTCGTCGCGTCGTGCGGGGATCACGAGGTCGCAGAGCGCACGCATCTTGCCTGACCACGACATCAGCGGCGACGCGGCAAAGGGCCCCAAGCGCGCGGGTGCCATCAAATGGAGTCCGTCGGGCACGGGGCAGAGGCGTCCTCGCGAGACGATGAAGCTGCCGCGCGGCTCACGGCGCGTGGGCATCATCTCGTCGCCCATACCCAGTTCCCGGCACAGCTCCATGGCCCAGGGCTTCTCGGTGATGATCGAATCGGGACCGCGTTCGAGCGTAAGTCCGTCCGCGATGACGGTTTCGATGACGCCGCCCGCACGCCGGCCCGCTTCGAGTACGGTGATGTCGAGGGCGACGTCGGCGTGGGCTGCGAGACGCTGCAGACGGTAGGCGGCGGTCAGGCCGCTCAGCCCGGCTCCGACTATGGTCACATGCTTGGCGAGGTTGCCGCGCGCGTCAGTCACCCGAAGACATGTAGCTAATTGTGGCTGCGTTCGCGAGTTTTTCTATTCTTGGTCTTTCAGTCGCATATAGTATCCCGGCGCCCATTCGTCCTCTTGCGGCGGATGGACGACCAAAGCGCCGAGTTCTTGTAGCAGGTCGTGGAACTCGTCGACGTCCTCGCGTGTGCGCGCTCTAAAACAGAGATGATGCAGCCCGACGCGCTGCTGTACGAAGCGCTCGCCGCTGTGTTCTTCGGCGCCGTCCACGATCCCAAAAGCTGTGCGCCCCCCAATGCAGTAGAGCCAGTCGTTCGTGTCAATCAGCGGCTTCATGCCCATCGCCTCGCAGATACGCGCGTAAAACGCCTTACATTTCTCGGAATTGCCTGCGGTGAGCATTACATGGGCGAATCCGTTGATTTTCATTAATCCGTCCCCCGAAACTATTTGCTGCTCAACTCATGCACCATGTCGACGAGCGCGAGCACGTTGTCGACGGGTGTCGCGGGCAGAATACCGTGACCGAGATTGAAAATGTGACCGGGGCGATCGCCGACGTCGGCCAAGATCTGCTCGGTGGCGCGTCGAATGACATCGGTGGAAGAAAACAAGGTTACCGAGTCGAGGTTGCCTTGGATGGCGAGCTTCGGAAAACGATCGCAGACCGGCCCGATCGGGGTGTGATGATCAACACCGAGTACGCTGCCGCCGGCCTTGGCCTGTAGATCGAGCAGCGTTGCGGTGTCGGTACCGAAGTGAATCAGGGGTACGTCGTTCGCCACCGCGTCGATCACCGATTTGGTGTGCGGGAGGACGTAGGTCTCATAGTCGGTCGGGCTCAAACAACCTACCCAGCTATCGAACAGCTGCAAGATCTGACAGCCGGCTTCCACTTGAGCGTTGAGATAGCTCGCCACCGAACGCGAAATGAGCGACATCATCGAATCCCATGCACCCTTGTCGTCGTACATGAAGCGTTTGGTTTCGATGTAGTTCTTCGAACCACCACCTTCGATGATGTACGACGCCAACGTAAAGGGTGCGCCGCTAAATCCAATGAGCGGGATGCCCGGCGACAAACTGTCGCGCGTCGTACGAATCGCGTCCATGACGAAGCCGAGAGAAGCGTTCGGGTCGACTTCGTTCATTCGGTCGACATCGGCGGCGGTACGCACGATTCGTGAAATGGTCGGGCCGGCGCCGCGTGTGTAGTCAAGCCCGAGCCCCATCGGCTCGACGATGAGCAGGATGTCCGAGAAGATGATCGCTGCGTCGACACCAAGCCGCTCGACTGCTGTAACCGTTACTTCGGCTGCGAGGTCGGGATTCTTGCAGAGTTCCATGAACGAATGGTGCGCCCGCACCTCGCGGTACTCCTGCATATAGCGACCGGCTTGTCGCATGAGCCAAATCGGTGTGAAGTCGGTGGGCTCTCGGC
>Ga0315336_1002209_pt1 | contig 31198 bp, 26 predicted proteins | sample ASW5metaG_FD_204512 | JGI IMG/M metagenome (GOLD analysis project Ga0315336, IMG submission 204512) | Ammonia-oxidizing marine archaeal communities from Monterey Bay, California, United States - ASW #5 | ecosystem: Environmental > Aquatic > Marine > Intertidal zone | place: USA: California...
ATGAATGTTGATGTTGGTTGTGTACTCTTGCTCCATCACCTTCGACGCCTTGCCGAGCGCTTCGGCGGTGTCGCCGTTCTTGACGAAGAACAACCCGGACGCGCTGTCGGCCTGCAGCCGTTTCGCTTCCGCCAGCAGGGACTCGCTGGTGACCTTGGCGTTCGGCCCGTTTTCGTAAGTCACTTTCAGCGCATCCGCCGCCTTCTTGGCATTGGCGTAAGTGTTGGCGACAGCGACAACCCAGCCGGTGGTGGTGCCGGTTTTATCTTCCAGCGTCACCGCCTTGATGAAGCCCGGCACTTTCTTGGCCGCAGAGTCATCGACCGACTTCACCGTCGCGCCATAACGCACCGGCGGCATCACGATCTTGCCGTAGACCATGCCGGGCAGGAACGTATCGATGCCATACTTGGCCGTGCCGTTGGTCTTCGACGGAATGTCGATCTGTGGGATCGATTGTCCGACCAGTGTGTACTGATCCGGCGTCTTGAGCTTGAGTGCTTTCAGTTCATCCGCCGAAAACTTCTTGGTCGCCTTGCCGCTTTTTACGATCTCGGCGAACGAAGCCGACTTCTTCGACTTCGCATGCGAAATCTTTGAATCGCGCACCACCAGCTCGGCGGCCGGAACGCCCATCATGGCGGCGGCAGCTTCGGTCAACGCGATGCGGCCGGCGGCACCTGCGCGGCTCATGGCGTCGAAGTTCATCATCGTGCTCCACGAGCCGCCGGTGATCTGCGCACCGAGAACCGGATCGTTGTACTTCGGATCGTTGGATGCGAGCTGAACCCGCATGTCCTTCCAGCTCGCGCCGAGTTCTTCGGCAACCAGCTGCGCCATGGTCGATGCAATGTGCTGACCCATATCGGCCTTGCCGCATGTGACGGTGACAAGTCCGTCCGGCGCGATCGAATACCACACGCTCGGATCGAAGTTCGCAGGCGCGGCCAGCGCGCTGGAGCCTGTTACCGATGCGAAACCGAGCGCAAGACCCGCAGCGGAAGTGCCGACGATAAACGAGCGGCGGCTGAGGTCGGTCGATGAATTGACCTTGATGTGCTTGTTCATGTTGCTCTCCGATCAGCCGGCGCATTCGAAGCGGTGCGCATGTCGGCGGCGGCCCGCATGATCGCCTTCTGAATTCGCGAATAGGTCATGCAGCGGCAGAGATTGCCGTCCATATGCGCGACCACTTCGTCCTTGGTCGGATTGGTGTTCTTCGACAGCAGCGAGGCCGCCTGCATGATCTGGCCGGACTGGCAGTAACCGCATTGCGGCACCTGCTCGGCGATCCAGGCCTTCTGCAACGGATGATCGCCCTTGGCGCTCAAACCTTCGATGGTGGTGATCTTCTTGCCGGCGACGTCGCTCAGCGCGGTCTGGCACGAGCGCACGGCTTCGCCATTGACGTGAACCGTACAGGCGCCGCACAGGCCCGCGCCGCAGCCGAATTTGGTACCGGTCATTTGCAATTGCTCGCGAATGACCCAGAGCAGCGGCGTATCGTTCGCCGCGTCGACGGACATATTCCGTCCGTTAATGCTGAGAGTGGGCATCGTTTCTTTCCCTGCCGGTGCACGACATCGCTTACGGCGATGACTCACATCGAGGTCGTCTGCCCGCCACGCACCGGTCGGTAACGAGCGACCGCAGAATGGTCGCGTTCGCAACCGCTGGCAACGCAAATTAGAATTAGTAAAAATAAAAATATCGGCGGCCGAACGCGGCGATCCGTTTGTGCAACGCGGCAAGCAAGACCGGTTAGTTGGGCGGAGAAACTGTGCGTTGCGGGATGGTCATCGCAGCGATGCCGACAACCACGCAAACGAGTCCGATCCAGACTGTCGGCGAAAGCGTTTCGCCCAGAAACACCACGCCAAGCGCGACACCGAACGGTACGCGCAGATAGGCCTGTGCAGTGGTGCCGACCGAACCCAGCGTCTGGATCAGGCGAAAGTAGATCACGAAGGCGAGCGCGGTCGAAAATACCGCAAGCGCGATCAGGGCTGCGACTGACGCCGCCGACGGCGTCAGCGTCCATGGCCGATCGACGATCAGGCAGAGCGGCGTCAGCATCACCGCGCCGCAGATCATCGATCCGGCGGCAGGCACGATTGGATCGAGTCCGTTGAAGTTGCGTCCGAACAGCGCGGCCGCGCCGAACAGGACGGCGGAAAACACCAATGCAAGCTGGGCGATGACGTCCTGCCCCAATCCGTTGAGGGCATCGACGCCGACAACGAGGCAAATTCCGGCGAGACCCGCCGCAACGCCGAACGACTGGCGTAAGGTCGGACGCTCGTGACGCACGAACAGCAGCGCCAGCAGGAACGCGAAGATCGGCGCGTTCGAGCCGAGAATGGTCGCAAGCCCCGCGCCGACGTGGCGCTCCGCATAGGCGATCAGCGTGAAAGGCACCACGCTGTTGAGGCAGGCCTGGATCATGAACCGCTTCCATACCGCCGGATCGCGCGGCATCGCGATGCCGCGCAGGCTCATGATCGCCAAGAGGATGCTGCCTGCGATTAGCGTGCGCCCGGAAATGAGAGTCAGCGGCGGAATGGTTGCCACGCCGATCTTGACCAGCGTGTAGGCAGCCCCCCACAGCGTCGCCAGCAGCACCAACAGGGCGATGTTGGTCGCGGTGCGTGCGGGCGGCGTCTCGATTGCAAGGGTCATGTCGTGCGTCAATCCTGTTCGCCGCGATGTTGTCACGCCAGCGTGGTCTGTTGCTTCGATACGGGTCGAAGTTTATCCGCCGCGCAGCAAGTTGCCGTATTGCTCCGGCACCTCGATCGGAAAGCCGAGGATCGCCGCCGACAGCGCTTTGCCGTAGTTATCGAGACTGAGGCTGCGCGATACGCCGCCGCCGAGCGCGCCTTCCGCCACGAAATTCAACGCCGCGAGATTATCGGCCTCATAGCGCGTGACATCGCCCTTGATCGCGCCGCGATAGAAGTCCTTGAACCGCGCGGCGGTCAGTTGCGCTTTCAGCAGCGGATAGAACTCATCGCGATAGGCGATCACCGCGATGTTCGAGGTGTTACCCTTGTCGCCGGAGCGCACATGCGCCACCTGTTCGAGTTTAATCAGCATGGCTCAGCTCTCATACCAGGTAATGACAGGCGGCACGGCTTCGCGCGGCACTAGAGTGGACCATACGCCGATGATCTCGCGGGCGCGGTCCTGATGCGGCACCCGCTTGCCGGTCATCGCCACACCGGACACCGCCATACCGTCGATCTCGCGGCCGACTTTCAGCGCCTCCTCGCGGGTTTTGCAACGTGCCGCGACACGCACCGCCACCTCATAAGGCTCCGGTGCATCCTGTGGCGTCGCTTCGCCGTGAATGGCGTTGAGGCCGAGAAAGTCGATCCGCAGGTCGTCGGCTTTCAGGGCCACAATGCGAAACCGCTCTTCCAGAACTTGTTTAGCGAGTTTTGCACGGCGCAGCGCGCCCGGCCCTGCATAGAAGAACATATCCTCGCCGATGAACCCTTCCATGCAGCCCATCGACACTTTTAAATTGGCCGTGCGCGGCTTGCCGCCGATATTCGTCACGCGCATCCGGTCCGGTCCGACCTGCTCGAGCGCGGCCGTGGTGAAATCGACCACCACGTCCGGAGTGATGTAGTTGGCCGGATCGTGCACCTCGTAGAGCATCTGCTCCTTCACAGTCATGGCATTGATCGCGCCGCCGGTGCCCGCGACTTTCGCGATCACAGCACTTCCATCGGCCTCGACCTCGGCAATCGGAAACGCCAGATCCCACGGGTTCGGCACGTCCTTGAAGCCGGGATCGGCGAAATAACCGCCCGTGACCTGCGCGCCGCATTCGAGCAGATGACCGAGGCCGCTGCCCGCGCCGAGTTTGGCGAAATCATCCGCGCGCCAGCCGAATTCATGCATCATCGGCGCCAGAAACAATGATGGGTCCGCGACGCGGCCGGTGATGACGATGTCCGCGCCCTGACGCAGGGCCTCGACGATGGGTTCAGCGCCGAGATACGCCTCCGCCGAAATGATGTCGGACGCAATGGAAGAGACAGGCGCTCCATTTTCCAGAATGGTGCCGCCAAGGGCGGCGATCCGGTCGGTGATCAGGCTACCCGAGACTGCGGCAACCTTCTTTCCTTTAGCGCCATGCTCGCGTAGCAGTTCGACAATGCGCTGCGCCGCGCCGTCCGGATTGATCCAGCCCTGATTGCTGATGATTTTCGTGCCGCGCGCCAGGCAACCCGGCAACACCGCCTGCATGCGGTCGTCGAGATAGGTGTCGTAGCCGGGAAACGACGGATCGCGCCGCTTGCGCACCTGTGCCGCCGACACCGTGGCCTCAGCCATGGTCTCGAAGCAGAGATAATCGAGATCGCCCCGTTCGGCGTTGAGTTTCGCCGGCTCGATGCGGTCACCCCACCACGCCGATCCCGCACCTATCCGCAATGCCGTCAAAAGTGATCCCTTCCCCGACGTTTCATTTGTGTTTCGGCTTGCCTTGCACAGCAAATCGAAGAACACTTTAGCCATGAAACTAGTGTTGTTCGCTTGCCTTGTCGCCCTCACTCTTGCGCATACGCCTGTGCGCGCAGGACAGTTGCCGCCCTCGCCGTTCACCACGACGCTGTCCAATCATACGCCGCTGGTGTTTGGCATGAGCGTGGAGGATGCGACCGACGCGCTCGGGCAGCCGCTGAGCTATGTCAGCGGACGACCGGGCAATGAGGTCTTTCTGGTGATCCGCAATGTCGGCGCGCGATGGTCGTTCCGTGACGATCCGCTGTATCTGCAATTCCGCGGCGGACGCCTCACCGGCTGGAAGGCCGACTGGAGCCGCAACTGGATGTGGCGATAAGCCTGCATCCATCGCCCCTGGCATTTCCCGCATTTCATGGAAGGACGTCCGCATGGGACAGACTGTGACTTTGACCGCTTCGGACGGATTCAAGCTCGGCGGCTATCGCGCCGATCCGAAAACTGCGCCGAAAGCCGCCATTGTAGTGATCCAGGAAATCTTCGGGGTCAATTCGCACATCCGCAACATCTGCGACCGGCTGGCGAACGAGGGTTACGTTGCCATCGCCCCGGCGATCTTCGATCGCATCGAGCCCAACTTTCAGTCGGGCTATTCCCCCGATGAAGTGGCAGTAGCGCGCAAGTTTGTGGCCGCACCCGACTGGGCTGCGATGTTGCGTGACACGCAGGCCGCTATCGATGCTGTGAAGGATGTGGGTCCGGTCGGCATTGTCGGATTCTGTCTTGGCGGCAGCATCGCCTATGCCGCAGCGACCAAGCTTTCGGGCCTGAGTGCCGCTGTCGGCTATTATGGCGGAGCCGTCGGGCGCTTTGCCGACGACAAGCCCACCGTGCCGACCCAGCTGCATTTCGGCGAGAAAGACACCGGCATTCCGCTGACCGATGTCGAGACCATCAAGACCAAGCGGCCGGACGTCGAGATCTTTGTCTATCCCGGCGCACAGCACGGTTTCGGCTGCGACGAGCGCGCCAGCTTCGACAAGGCCAGCTCGGATCTGGCCTGGCAGCGCAGCCTGGCGTTCTTCGGAAAAAATCTGAAATAGAAGCGCCTCAGAACCAGCGCTCGGCAACCGAGATCGTATCGCCGGGCTTGAGGAATGTGCCGGGCGGCACGATGGCCAATGCGGCTCCGCCTTCGCCCACGCGCGTGAGCTTGATCCCCGAACGCTGCGCGCGAGGCGTGAACCCGCCGGCGATGGCCACAGCGCTCTCGACGGTCATGTTGGGCACGTATGGGTATTGTCCGGGCGCAGCCACTTCGCCGAGGATAAAGAATGGACGATAGGACTCGACCTCGGCCGCCACATAAGGCTCGCGCAGGTAGCCCTTCTTCAGCCGCGCCGTGACCGAGGCCGCCAGTTGCGCCGGGGTCAAACCGCGTGCAAGCACCGAGCCGATCAGCGGCATGGTGATCGAACCGCTCGCGCCGACCGCATAGGTGTTGGTGAGGCCTTCCTGGCCGTAAACGACAATGCGGAGCCTGTCGCCGGCATCGAGCCGATACGGCTCATCGACCGGGGCATAACCGGTTGTCACGGATGCGGACGTCTGCATGCAGCCCGACACTGCGAGCGCATAGACAACGACTGCGATCAGCGACCATCGCGACGCACGCATAAAACGCTCCGGGCCTGTCCTCTTGATGAGAGACAGGCCCGGTTTGCGGCACTTATGGTTAATAAAGGGTAAGCGCGCTTACTGCGCATGATCTATTCGGAAAACCGGTTCCCACTTTTCCGGATCATGCGTTATGCGCTGACACCCACGCCGATCGGGCATGAGACGCCAGTTCCACCGAGGCCGCAGTAACCGGCGGGATTCTTCGCCAGATATTGCTGATGATAATCCTCGGCGAAATAGAACTCACCGAGCGGCTTGATCTCCGTGGTGATCGAACCGTAGCGCTTGGCATTGAGCGCCTTGTTGTAGGCGTCCTTCGAGGCCAGCACCGCTTTCATCTGCGCATCGCTCGTCGTGTAGATCGCCGAGCGATACTGCGTGCCGATGTCGTTGCCCTGACGCATACCTTCCGTCGGGTTGTGGCTTTCCCAGAAGGTCTTCAGCAAGGCCTCGTAAGACACCTTCTTTGGATCGAACACCACCAGCACCGCTTCGGTGTGGCCGGTGCGGCCTGAGCAGGTCTCTTCATACGTGGGGTTCGGCGTAGATCCGCCGGCATAGCCGACCGCGGTGACGTAAACGCCATCCATTTCCCAGAACTTGCGCTCGGCGCCCCAGAAACAGCCGAGGCCGAATACAGCCGTCTCAAGGCCTTCAGGATAAGGACCCTTGAGCGCATGGCCGTTGACGAAATGGGTTTTCGCTGTCGGCAGCGGTGTCGCGCGGCCCGGCAGGGCATCGGCGGCGCTCGGCAGATCAAGGGGTTTGCGGGAGAAGAACATGGCTTGCTCCTTATGAGTTCGCGTCTCTCTATATAGTTAGCTTTACGTGCCTGGTGTCAGGACGTTACGCATCCGCCGCTCATCATATATCCGGCATCGCCCCTTGAAATTCCAACGCGCGCGTTCGGATTCCATCCGCCAGGCGAACCTCGCAATACGGTTCAATTCCGCGAATAGCCGATCAGCGGCTTGCTTGGCCGGAACAACAGCATCAGCACAATGCCCAGAATCCCCATCACGGCCCAGGCCGGCTGGTTGAGCAGCAGCTTCATCACGCTGTTCCACAGCAGCGGCGAGACACCTTCGACCATGGCCTGAAACGACTGCTGGCTGGCCTGATTAATGTCGTTCCACAACTCGCCAAGCCGCGTGATCCGCAGCGTCTGGTCGGCAATGGTTCGAGCCCCGTCGTAAACCAGCGACAGAAAGCCGATGACCAACAGAAACAGCCCAATCAGACGAAAAAACCCGCGGATCATCGTTCATCCTCATTATTTCAACTACTTCGCCGAATCCGGCCAGAACGCCAACCCGGCCCCAACCGGCCCCGACAGGGCCAAAATAGGCCCGGAAATCGTTGACGGTGCAGGTCAGTATCCCTATAAGAACCCGCAACTGGCGGCGGGCGCAATCCTGCCGCCGATGTTCTTTAAGAGCGTGTCGTTTTAAGCAAGCTCTTGGACAAGAACATTTTCAGGAACACCCGATTTTCACCCATCATCGGCCGAACGGTCGATACCGATCGCTCTGGCGGCTCAATGTGACAGCCGCGGACTGACCGACCGAGAGAAACCGAGAGACCATGGCCAATACAACTTCTGCCAAAAAAGCGACGCGCAAGATTGCCCGCCGTACCATCGTCAACAAGTCGCGCCGCACCCAGATGCGCGGTTCGGTTCGCAACGTCGAGGAAGCCATCAAGAACGGCGACCGCAACGCGGCCCTCGAAGCGATGAAACAGGCCGAACCGGATCTGATGCAGGCTGCCCAGCGCAACATCATTCACAAGAACAATGCCAGCCGTAAGGTCTCGCGCCTGACCCATCAGATCGCCAAGCTCGCGAAGTAAGTTCCGCGGCGCGCAATCTGAAGACGCTGACTGACGAAAAGCCCGGCTGACGCCGGGCTTTTTCTTTTGCAACTGCGTCATCGCTCAGGTCCAATCTCACGAAAATTCCCGGGCGATCGCTTGGACGATCTCTTGATCATCGCCGCCGCGATCCAATCGATGGCAGGCGAACACCGTTCCCGATATGCAAGCGCGTGAAACGTGCCGCGCTTTCGATATTCCGAAATTGCAAGCGCGTTGATGCGCCGAAACCAAAATCACGTCAGGGGTTACCCTGTTCTGCCGATCACAAAAAAACACGCATGGCGAAGGCCTTATCGGCATAGCGTGCGGCAGCACTTGGAAAACGCACACACCGCCTGATGAATCTTAAATTATTTATGAAGGAAGTTTTGACGATTGCTCCCTTTGTGACAGTTGTCCGACTTTTCGAATCTGTGCACAGATTCAAAACCTTGCCGTTTCGCCATCACGCCACCCCGGTTTCGCATCGTCCGCAAAGCGCGCGCCAACCGCGCGCAGCAAAATCAATTCCGTTGCGAGCAGCCGTGCCTCGTGTATTTCTTATTACGTCGCGTCGCCCACGGCTCTTCTGATCAGCGCGGTTTGAGAACCTTGGGCGGGCTTGCAAGTCAGAACGGTCTACAAGCTAGCGATGCTTTCCAAGCGATGGTCGGGTCGGAACTCATTTGATTTGTGAGGCCGGTTCTCTGTGTGAAAATTTCTCCGCCACGGCGCCGGATCGTTCCGAGCCTCGTGTCACAAGCGAGAAAGCCCGCAGAGGAAAAAGCCCGCCAGCGTCGAAGGCCAGGGGACAGGGTTGGACGGGCGAGACGAAGCGGCGGCGAAAGCCTGATCATTTTATCGGTCGGGCAGAACAAAAGACTTGAACAGATCAAGACGACAACAACTTGCCGCGGCTTTCCCGCGGCAGGAGGGGGAACTTTATGTCCAGCAATCAGAGCCAGCAGAGCCATGTTGCAACACTCATTTCCGGCGATCGTATTTCTTTAAATGCAGCGGCTGCGCCCTGCGGCCCGCCATCCCATTACAGTACCCGCTAACCCGACACGCCTTCCCTTTAGCCGAGCCCAACGATGCCTACGGCGATCAGCGCCGAACGGCGGAGCGTCCGGGATCGAAGGAAGAAGCGCCTGTCGGAGGGCCACCACTCATTTCACGGCGGCGACGCCGGACCACACGTCAAGCAGAAGATCAGAACGCAAATGACAATCTCGGCAGAAACAATCTCGGCAAACTTCGGACTGGCAGACGTCGAACGCGATCAGTGGGCACGGTTCAAGGGACGGCTCCGGACCAATGTCGGCGAGGACGTGTACACCAGTTGGTTCGCGCGCATGGACCTCGAGCGCATCCATGACGATTGCGTCCACATGACGGTGCCGACCAAGTTCCTCAAGAGCTGGATTCAGGCGCACTATGCCGACCGCGTACTGACCTGCTGGCAATCGGAAGCCCCGAGCATCAACCGAGTCGAAGTCACCGTGCGGACAGCCATGCGCTGCGTCACGCCGGTCAAGGACACCAAAGCCCCGCAGGACGAGCGCCGCGCCGACAGCAATCACAGCCGGCCCGCGCCCGAACTGCGCAACACTGCGACCGCGCCGGTCTCCGCCAGCCATGACGCGCTCGGCGGCTCGCCGCTCGATCCGCGCCTGACATTTGCGACCTTTGTCATGGGCCGCTCCAACACGCTGGCCCATGCCGCCGCCCGTCAGGTCGCCGAAGGCCGCCGCGGCGACAGCGTGATGTTCAATCCGCTCTATATCCACGCCGGCGTAGGCCTCGGCAAAACCCATCTGCTGCAGGCTGTCACCTGGGCCGGAAATTCCGGCGCCGAGCGCAAGGTGCTGTATCTCACCGCCGAGAAATTCATGTACGGCTTCGTCGCTGCGCTGAAATCGCAGACCGCACTGGCCTTCAAGGAAGCGCTGCGCGGCATCGACGTGCTGGTGATCGATGACCTGCAGTTCCTGCAGGGCAAGTCGACCCAGTCGGAATTCTGTCACACGCTGAACGCGCTGATCGACGCCGGCCGTCAGGTTGTGATCGCCGCCGACCGGCCGCCGTCCGATCTGGAAAGCCTCGACGACCGGGTGCGCTCGCGTCTGGCCGGTGGCCTCGTGGTCGAGATGGGTTCGCTCGGCGAAGAACTGCGGCTTGAAATCCTGAAATCGCGCGTGTCCGCTGCGAAGGCGCATCACGCCACCTTCGACGTGCCGATGCCGGTGCTGGAATATCTCGCCAAGACCATCACGCATAATGGCCGCGACCTTGAAGGCGCGATCAACCGCCTGCTGGCGCACTCAAAGCTCACCTCCACCACCGTGACGCTGGAAATGGCCGAGCGTGAAGTGCGCGATCTGGTGCGGCCGATGGAGCCGAAGCGGGTCAAGATCGAAGACATCCAGCGTGTCGTCGCCCGGCAGTACAATGTCAGCCGCTCGGATCTGCTGTCGTCACGCCGGACCGCCAACGTGGTCCGCCCGCGTCAGGTTGCGATGTATCTCGCCAAGACGCTGACGCTGCGTTCGCTGCCGGAAATCGGACGCCGGTTCGGTGGCCGCGATCACACCACGGTGCTGCATGCCGTCCGCAAGATCGAGGCACTGGTCTCCAAGGACCTGACGCTGTCCGACGAGGTTGAACTCCTGAAGCGCCAGCTTCAGGAGTAAGACGCGGATCGTCTGGAAAAACCAGAGATAACAAAGGGGGAAAGCCGTCTTCTGACGGCTCCAACCCTTGCACTTCACGCCCAACCGCGTCACCTTACGGTCCCCCGTGGGACCCGGCGAAACCTCTGTTTTGCCGGTCCGCAGGGTTCAGTCGCCTGGGCGCGTTCTCCAGCCGCCCGGCATCTCCAATCAAGCTTACGGACTTGGGATCGGGCGGAAGTGTCATGAAGGTTACCGTCGAGCGCGCGCAACTCCTGAAATCGCTGAGCCACGTTCATCGCGTGGTCGAACGCCGCAACACCATTCCAATTTTGGGCAACGTGCTGATCCGCGCTGACAAGTCGCGCCTCAGCCTGAAGGCCACCGACCTCGACCTCGAAGTCACCGAAACGCTGGCGGCCGAAACCGGCACCGGCGGGTCGACCACGGTTCCGGCGCACATGTTCTACGACATCGTGCGCAAGCTGCCCGACGGATCGCAGATCGTGCTTGAAGGCGATGGCGACCGGTCGGTGCTGGCGATCCGCGCCGGCCGCTCGCGTTTTACGCTGCAGACCCTGCCGGAAAGCGATTTCCCGGATCTCGCCGCCGGCGACATGACGCATTCGTTCACGCTGGCCGCCGCCGACATGAAGCGGCTGATCGACCGCACGCAGTTTGCGATCTCGACCGAAGAAACCCGCTACTATCTCAACGGCATCTATCTGCATGCGGCGGGTTCCGCCAAGGACGCGACGCTGCGCGCGGTCGCGACCGACGGCCACAGGCTGGCGCAGGTCGATCTGCCGCTGCCGAAAACCGCCGCCGGCATGCCGGGCATCATCGTGCCGCGCAAGACCGTGGGCGAAGTGCAGCGCCTGATCGAAGACAACGAGGCTGAGCTCAAGATCGAGCTGTCGCAGGGCAAGATCCGCTTCACCATCGGCGATGTCGTGCTGACCTCGAAACTGATCGACGGCACGTTCCCGGATTACGGCCGCGTCATTCCGCAGAACAACGACAAGGAACTGATCGTCGACAAGAAGGATTTCGAAGCAGCCGTCGACCGCGTCTCGACGATTTCCTCTGAGCGCGGCCGCGCCGTGAAGCTCGCGCTGTCCGCCGGCAAGCTCACCCTGTCGGTCACCAACCCGGATTCGGGAAGTGCGACGGAAGAGCTTGAGGTCGAATACGCCTCCGACGCGCTCGATATCGGCTTCAACTCACGCTACCTGCTGGACATCGCAGCCCAGATCGAGGGCGAAGTCGCGGTGCTGCGTCTCGCCGATCCGGGTTCGCCCACGCTCGTGCAGGACAAGGATTCCAAGGGCGCGCTTTACGTCCTGATGCCGATGCGGGTGTAAGCGCCCGTATTCTGCTGTATGACGGCTCAAATGACCGTCTCCCGCATCCTGCGCCTCAGCCTCACGCATTTCCGCAACTACCGCGCGGCGAGCGTGGAGACGCGTGGCGATGTGGTGGTGCTGGTCGGCCCCAATGGCGCGGGGAAAACCAATTGCCTCGAGGCGATCTCGTTTCTGTCGCCCGGTCGTGGCCTGCGCCGCGCCACATTGGACGATGTCGCCGACATTCAGGGCGACGGGTCCTGGGCGGTTTCGGCGGAAGTTGAAGGCGAACTCGGCCTCGCTACGCTTGGCACCGGCATCGACCCGCCGCGCGCAGACGGCGCATCTTCGCCGCGCCGCATCCGGATCGACCGCGAACCCGTCACGTCGGCAACAGCGTTCGGCGATCACCTGCGCATGGTGTGGCTGACGCCTGCGATGGACAGCCTGTTCATGGGGGCTGCCTCCGAACGGCGGCGGTTCTTCGACCGTCTGGTGCTGGCGATCGACTCTGAGCATTCGAGCCGTGTCTCGGCGCTGGATCGCTCGTTGCGCTCAAGAAACCGGCTGCTGGAAGATCGCAATTTCGATGCGCACTGGTGCGACGCCATCGAACGCGAAACCGCCGAGCTTGCGGTCGCAGTCGCAGCCCAGCGCGGCCAAACATTGCAGCGCCTCGCGGCTATGCTCGCGGCGCGCGGGTCGGCGTCGGCGTTTCCGTCGGCGCTGATTGCGCTCGACGGCTGGATGGAAAATGCGCTGCTGGCGGAGACCGCGACAGCAGTCGAGGATCGTTACCGCCAGATGCTGCGCGACAGCCGCGCAAAGGACGCCGCAGCCGGGCGCACAACGAACGGTCCGCACCTCACCGACCTGATGGTGATCTACGCGCCGAAGAACATGCCGGCGCGCGACGCCTCCACCGGCGAACAAAAAGCGCTGCTGATCGGCCTCGTGCTCGCCCACGCCACGCTTGTGGCCGAGATGACCGGCATCACGCCGTTGCTGTTGCTCGATGAAGTGGTGGCGCATCTCGATCCCGGCCGGCGTGCAGCGCTGTTCGATGAACTCGCCAAGCTCGGCGCGCAGGTTTGGATGACCGGTGCGGACCCGGTGGCGTTCACTGACATTGGCGAGCGCGCGGATGTTTTCGACGTCGAGGGCGGCACGGTTTCCCGCCGGGCGCGCGGCTGAATCCGCCGCCGAAATTGTCTTTTGCGACGGTGCGAATCAGGCTTTTCCACAGCCTCAAAAACGCCGTTTCAGGGCCTTGAAAAACAGCCGAAAACCACCATCTAATCAAGAGCTTGCAGGGCGATACTTTGTCCTATGCGCCTAACTGTTTTCATGGCACAAATTGACAATCGAAGGCGCATTTTCTGCTGCCCGATTCGATCTCTCTGCCGATCCATCTTTGAAGGCAACTCATGACCGAACCAGCCCGGCAAACCAGCGCCGAACCTGTCGCCAATCCGGGTGCGGAATACGGCGCTGAATCGATCAGGGTGTTGAAAGGTCTCGACGCCGTTCGCAAGCGTCCGGGCATGTATATCGGCGACACCGATGACGGCTCAGGCCTGCATCACATGGTCTATGAAGTCGTCGACAACGCCATCGACGAGGCGCTTGCCGGCCACGCCACCCGCGTCGAAGTGCTGCTCAATCCCGACAACTCGGTGACCGTGCGCGACGACGGCCGCGGCATTCCGGTCGGCATCCACAAGGGCGAAGGCATTTCGGCGGCCGAGGTCATCATGACCCAGCTCCATGCCGGCGGAAAATTCGACCAGAATTCCTACAAGGTCTCCGGCGGCCTGCACGGCGTCGGCGTCTCCGTGGTCAACGCGCTGTCGAGCAAACTCGAACTGCGCGTCTGGCGCGATGGCAAGGAACACTACGTCCAGTTCAACCATGGCGATTCCGTTGCTCCGCTCGAAGTGGTGGGCGACGCCAACGGCAAGCGCGGCACCGAGGTGACGTTTTTGGCCTCGACCGAAACCTTCACCAATGTCGAGTATGATTTCGCGACGCTGGAGCATCGCTTACGCGAACTCGCGTTTTTGAATTCCGGCGTCAACATCACCCTGTCCGACATGCGCCACGCGGTCGAGCAGCGCGTCGAGCTGTTCTATGAGGGCGGCGTCGAGGAATTCGTCAAATATCTCGACCGCAACAAGAAGGCTGTGGTGCCGATCCCGATCGTGATGCGTTCGGAACAGAACGGCATCAGCGTCGAAGTCGCGATGTGGTGGAACGACAGCTACCACGAGAACGTGCTCTGCTTCACCAACAACATCCCGCAGCGCGATGGCGGCACCCATCTGGCGGGCTTCCGCGGCGCGCTGACGCGTCAGGTCACCGGCTATGCCGAAGCCATGGCGAAGAAGGAAAAGATCGCGCTGACCGGCGACGATTGCCGCGAAGGCCTCACCGCCGTTCTTTCCGTGAAAGTACCGGACCCGAAATTCTCATCGCAGACCAAGGACAAGCTGGTGTCCTCGGAAGTGCGGCCCGTGGTCGAGAACGTGCTGAACACCGCCTTGTCGGCGTGGTTCGAGGAGCATCCCGGCGAGGCCAAGACCATCGTCGGCAAGGTGATGGAAGCCGCAGCCGCGCGCGAAGCCGCACGCAAGGCGCGCGATCTCACCCGCCGCAAGGGCGCGCTGGATATCGCATCTTTGCCCGGCAAGCTCGCCGACTGTCAGGAACGCGATCCGGCCAAGTCCGAACTGTTCATCGTCGAGGGTGATTCCGCAGGCGGCTCCGCCAAGCAGGGCCGCAATCGCGAATTCCAGGCCGTGCTGCCGTTGCGCGGTAAAATTCTCAACGTCGAGCGCGCGCGCTTCGACAAGATGCTGTCGTCCGAACAAATCGGCACGCTGATCACCGCATTGGGCACCGGCATCGGCCGCGACGACTTCGACATTTCAAAGCTGCGCTATCACAAGATCATCGTGATGACCGACGCCGACGTCGACGGCGCGCATATCCGCACGCTGCTGCTGACGTTCTTCTTCCGGCAGATGCCGGCGCTGATCGATGGTGGCTTCCTCTACATCGCGCAGCCTCCGCTGTTCAAGGTGACGCGCGGCAAGTCCGAGCAGTACCTTAAGGACGAGCGCGCGATGGAAGATTATCTGATCGACACCGGCCTTGATGACTGCGTTCTCAAGCTGGCGTCGGGCGAAGACCGCAAGGGCCGCGATCTTCAGGCGTTGCTGGAAGATGCGCGCGTCATTCGCGGCATCCTCAACAGCATGCACAGCCGCTACAACCGCAGCGTCGTCGAACAGGCCGCCATCGCGGGCGTGCTCAGCCCGCATGTGGTCGGCAATATCGAGACCGCCAATCAAGCCGCCGATTACATCGCCAAGCGCCTCGACGCGCTGGCTGACGAAGTCGAGCGCGGTTGGGTCGGCCGCTTCACTGAAGGCGAAGGTTATTTCTTCGAGCGCACCGTGCGGGGCGTCAAGGACGTCGCGATGATCGACGACGCGCTGCTCGGCTCCGCCGAAGCGCGCAAGCTCGACGAATATGCAGCAGCGTTGCAGGAGGCCTATCCGCGCAGCAGCGTGCTCCGCCGCAAGGACACCGAAACGCCGATCCACGGCCCGGTCAGCCTGTTCGAGGCGGTGACCGAAGCCGGGCGCAAGGGTGTCGCCTATCAGCGCTACAAAGGCCTCGGCGAGATGAACCCGCAGCAATTGTGGGAAACGACGCTCGACGTCAACGCCCGCTCGCTGCTGCAGGTGAAGGTCAAGGAAGTCGACGCTGCCGACGACATCTTCACCAAGCTGATGGGTGACGTCGTCGAACCGCGCCGCGAATTCATTCAGGACAATTCGCTCGACGCCAACGTGGACGTGTAACCGCGCGATGGGATGACGCGCGTGTGACGGGTCTTTGCTGGCGTTCCCGTCACTTTCGCCGGATCTGAACAGATGTTTGCCTGATTCCGGGTATATCGGACGTCATCCATCCATACTGTTGACGGGCCAGTTTCTTGATGATGATTTTTCGCGCGTTCGCGATTCTTTTCGCACTAGCTGCCTTCTCCGGCCCGCCGCTGAAACTCGTCACCGTGGCGCATGCGGAGGATGCGGCAAACCCGCCCGCATCCGCGTCCCCTGCTGCTGCACCAGCGGCCGCTCCCGATCAGACACTGCCTCTGGTGGCAGCGCCGCAGTTCCCCCGCGCCAAATCGAAACTTGAGGAATGGAAGGAAACGCTCGATAGGGCGGAAACCGCGCTACGGGACCGGGCGATCGCCGACACGACACTGAGCTATCTGCGGGACCAGACCACCGTGGCGCAGGGAGCCGCGCGTGAACTGATCGCAACCTTCACGCCAAGGCTTGAGAGCGCGACCGCGCGCGCAGCGGAGCTTGCGCCGAACGCCAAGGACCCGACGCCGCAGTCCGATGCCATCAAACTGGAACGCGCGAAACTACAGGCCGAGATCGCCGCGCGGCAAAGTGTCATCCAGCAGTCCAAGCTCATTAATGTGCGGTCACAGCAAACCCTCGACCGGATCACGGAGCATCGCCGGACGATGTTCGCCGACACCGTGCTCGAGCGCTCCGCAAGCCTGATCAATCCGTCGTTCTGGGTGAAAGTTGGCGCCAGCGTTCCCGCCTCGGCCAGCCGCCTGATCGGCCTGGTCACCGACTGGGGCGGCCTGCTCGCGTCCCAGCCGCTGCGCGCGGCGTCGGGATTCCTGATTGCCGTGATGGTGGTGCTCGGATTTTTCCTCACCCCCGGCAGGCGCTGGCTGGCGCGCTGGACAACCCGCGATTCCGACGTCGCCCATCCCGGCCCGCTGAACAAGACCGGCTCTGCCATCGCCATCGCAGTGACCGGCGGCGCGATCCCCGGCATCGCATTGCTGGTTCTGTATCAGGCGCTGATGGCGCTGGGCCTGTTGCCGTCCGATATCGGCGCCATCGTCAGGGCGCTGCTGATCGGAATCACCTTCGCTTTCTTTTTCACTCATTTGACGCAAGCCGTGCTCGCGCCGGAGCGGCCGTCATGGCGTCTGATCGGCCTAGAGGATGCGGCAGTCGACGGGTTGGTGACCCTCGCCGCGTCAATCGGGATCGTCGTGACGGCCGGTCTGGTTCTCGACGCGACAAATATCGCGATTGGCGCGCCTGACGAACTGTCGTCTGCCAGTCAGGGCGTGGTCGCCATCGCCATTGCTTTCCTGTTCATGATTGCGCTGCGCATCGTCGCCGGCGCAGGCAGCAGCGACGACGAAGAAAATGCCCCTCAAGCGGACCGCTCGGCCTGGCGTCTTTTGATTCCCGTCGGCTGGATCGTGGCCGTCGCGGCACTGCTCAGTCCGCTTGGCGGCTATGTCGCATTCGGCCGCTTTGCATCGGGTGAAATGTTGGTGGTCGTCGTCGTTCTGATGACCGCGACACTCCTCAGCCGTTTCGCCGACGCCGCCATCTCGTCGGCGTTCGCCTTTCACGGCCGGATTGGCCGCATCCTGCGGCATACAACCGGGTTGTCCAGCGCGACAGTCCGACAGATTGCCGCGCTGTTGTACGGCTTCGTGCAACTGGCGCTGGTGGCGATCTCGGCTTTTCTCCTGCTTGCGACATGGGGCATTCATTCCGACGATATTTTCGGATCGATGTCCTCGGCGTTTTTCAGCTTCTCGGTCGGGAAGTTCACCATCTCGCCGTCCGCCATTCTCGGCGCGTTCGTCGTCCTCGTCATCGGAATGCTTGCGACACGGATGCTGCAGCGCTGGCTCGAGGCGCGGTTTCTGCCCGAAACCAATCTCGATCTCGGCGTGCGTGCATCGATCCGGACCGGCGTGGGCTATATCGGAATCATTCTGGCCGTCATCGTCGCGCTGTCGTATGTCGGACTCAATTTGCAGAATGTCGCCATCGTCGCCGGCGCGCTCTCGGTCGGTATCGGTTTCGGCCTGCAGTCGATCATCAACAACTTCGTGTCCGGTTTGATCCTGCTTGTGGAACGGCCGATCAAGGTTGGCGACCGCATCGAGGTCGGCACCCGCATGGGCGTCGTCAAGCGCATCAACGTCCGCTCAACCGAAATTGTCACCTACGACAATCTCTCCGTCATCGTTCCCAATGCCGAGCTGATCAGCGGCCAGGTCGTGAACTGGATGCACGGAAGCTTTACCGCACGGCTCTCCGTGATGGTGGGAACGTCGTATGACGCCGACCCCGACAAGGTGATTGCGATCCTGCTGGAGATCGTCGCCAATCATCCACGGGCGCTGAAAAACCCCGAGCCGTTTGCCATCCTCGGCAACTTCGGCGCCGATGCGCTGGAGTTCACGGTGTTCTTTCATGTCGGAAATATCGGCGTCGATGCCGGTGTCGCCAACGACGTCCGGCTCGAAATACTGAAGCGGTTCAAAACCGAGGGCATCGAGATTCCGTTCGGACAACGCGACCTGCATTTCCGCGATATGGACCGGCTGGAATCCGTGCTTCGGGAGATCGGCGGCGCACGCCGTCCAAAGCCGCCCAAATCCGATAAGCCTTCCGGTAAATCGGCCGATAAGTGATGATCGCCAGATAATTCCCGCCCGCGCCGGCGTCGCGGCGTCGTGTCGCTTCACAAAACCAGCCGCCATGCTGCGCCGGCCATGATTTGGCCGGCCGCTGTGCTATGACGCCTGCCATGACAGTCCTGGACAAGGCAGAGCCGGCGCAGACCGGCATGACGGACGCTGGCCGCAGCCCGGCCGCGGCCGAGTTTATCGAGACGATCAAGCTGGCATTGCCGATTGCGCTGACCCAATTGGGACAGATCGCCATGATGACTACCGATCTGGCGCTGATCGGGCGGCTCGGCGATCAGGCCGTCGCAGCGGCAGCGCTGGCGCATACGGTGTTTTTCGTGGCCTTCGTGATCGGCATGGGGCTGGTGACCGCCGTGGCTCCGCTCGCAGCTCAGGCACTCGGCGCGCGCCAGCCGCGCATCGTGCGCCGGTCGCTGCGCGTCGGCCTGTGGGCCGCGCTGATGCTGTGTGTGCCGATGATGCTGTTGCCGCTGTTCGGCGAGCAGATCCTGCTTCTGCTCGGGCAAGCGCCCGACAACGCCCGCCTCGCGCAACGCTATCTGCTGGGCCTTGCACCCGGCATGGCGCCTGCCTTGTGCTTCATGGCGATCCGCAATTTCATGGGCGCGGTCAACCGGCCCGAACCCGGCCTGTGGATCACACTGGCTGCGATCCCGGCCAACGCGGTGCTGGGCTACGCGCTGATCCACGGCCACTGGGGCATGCCGAAACTGGAATTGCTCGGCGCGGGCACAGCCACCACGACAGTGAATTTCGGCATGTGCGCGGCGGCGCTGTGGTTTACCTACAGCCAACGGCCGTTCAAGAAATTTCATGTCCTCGGACGGTTCTGGAAGATCGACTGGCCGCTGATGCGCCAGCTCGTCGTCATCGGCGCGCCGATCGCGGTGTCGTTTTTGCTTGAGTACGGATTGTTCTCCGCCGCCGGGCTTCTGATGGGCCTGATCAGCACGACCGCACTGGCCGCGCATCAGATCGCGCTGCAGATAGCGGCGATCCTGTTCATGGTGCCGTTCGGCATCGGTATGGCTGCCACCGTGCGCGTTGGCCAAGCGCTCGGGCGCGGCGAGCGAAAGGCGATCCGGCGCGCAGGCGTGGTCGCGATTGTCCTCGGCATTGTGTTCATGAGCATCATGACACTCGCCGTCATTGTCGTGCGGTTAGATCTTGCCGGATTTTTCTTCGGCGATACGCGGCAAGGCATGGCCGCTGTCGAACTTGCCGCCACACTGATGCTGGTCGGCGCGACGTTCTTTATCGCCGACGGAATCCAGACCGTGGCCGCCGGTGCGCTTCGCGGCCTCAGCGACACGCGGGTGCCGCTGTTGCTTGCCGCCATCAGTTATTGGCTTATCGGCTTCACTGCGGCCTATGGTCTGGCGTTCTGGACCAGTCTCGGCGCTGTCGGCGTCTGGATCGGCCTCTCCATCGGCACCGGAATTTATGCCATCCTGCTTGTGCTGCGTTTCCGTACCCTGACCCGGCGGCTGAGGTTTGCAACATGACTACCCAGGCTTTCAATGTTCCGGGCTTCGCGCCGGACACCGCGATGAGAGAAATGCTTCCGGGTGCGCAGTTTGGCGACGCTTTCAGTGTCACGGTGAATGACGACACCCTCAACGCGCGGCAGGCGGCGGAGCGAATGTTCACGCGCTTACCCGGATGGATCGTCGGCTTGATGCGGCTGCGAAATCTGGTCGTCGCACCGCTCGGCCTCAAGACGCCGTCGCATGGGAAAGCCATCACGCCCGATTCAGTCGGGCCGTTTCCCGTGATTAGCGACACACCGCAGCGGCTGGTGGCGGGTTTCGACGACAAGCATCTCGACTTTCGCGTGATTGTCGACATGACCGGCGATGCGCCTGACCGCCGAGTCACGGCCACGACGCTGGTCAAGACCCACAACCTGCTCGGCCGCGCCTATCTCGCCACCATCATGCCGTTTCACCGCATCATCGTTCCGGCCATGCTGCGGCAGATTTGATCCATGCAACCGCCCCGGCTTGAACGCCACGCGTGGCCCGCGTAGCCTTCCGGTCAAATTCGGGAGACAGAACAACAATGGCGAATGAAACCGCAACGCTGGCCGCTTACGTCGCGAACCTGACATACGAGGATATTCCCACAGAAGTTCTGGAGCGCGCCAAGACGCTGACGCTCGACTTTCTCGGCAGCGCCGTGCGTGCGCGCAGCGAGGCGGAATCGACGCCGTCGCTGCTGGCGATGCTGGCAACCCTTGGTCTCGACGGCAAGGGCGATGCGACGGTGTGCGGCGATGCCAAAACCTACACGCCTGCCATCGCAGCGCTGCTCAACGGCGCGCTCGGCCACTCGCTCGACTTTGACGACACGCATGCGGATTCCTCGCTGCATCCCAGCGCACCGGTTGTGCCGGCTGCCTTCGCGGTGGGCGAGATCGTCAATGCCAGCGGCCGCGAGGTGCTGACCGCCATTGTTGCCGGTTATGAAGTGTGCTGCCGCCTCGGCAATGCGCTCGACCCCACATCGCATTACGCAAAGGGCTTCCATCCGACCGCCACCGCCGGGACCTATGGTGCCGCGGCAGCAGCCGCAAAACTTTACAAGCTTTCGCCCGAGCAGATCGTGGCCGCGTTCGGCGTGTCCGGCAGTCAGGCCGCGGGCTCGTTGCAATTTCTGGTCAATGGCGCATGGAACAAGCGCTATCAGGTCGGTGCGGCGGCGATGAACGGTGTCGTCGCAGCCTCGCTGGCGCGCGAAGGATTCATCGGCGCTACAGAATCGGTTGAGGGAAAGCATGGCTTGCTGGTGGGCTACACCGACAACGCGCATCCCGACAAGGCCGTCGCCGATCTCGGAAGCGTTTATGAGACCATGAAAATCGGCGTGAAGCCGTATCCGAGCTGCCGCTATACCCACGCCGCCATCGATGCACTGATCGCCATGCGTCGCGAGCACAATCTCACGCCTGAGAACATCAAGAGCGTGGAGATCGGCCTGCATCGCAACGGCATCACGCTGACCGGCGACGCCGCCACCAAGCGCCATGCCCGCAGTGTCGTCGGCGGGCAGTTCTCGATGTTCTTCACAGGTGCGCTGGCGCTCGATCAGGGCTCGTTCGGCTGGGACGATTACAAGCGGCTCGGCGATCCGGCCATCGAGGCGCTCGCCGACAGGATCGAGGTCGTGCAAGACGCCCGCCTTGAAGGCAAAAGCCATCCGTTCGGCGCGCGGGTCTCTGTCGTTAGCGGTGAAGGCACGCTTGAGCGCCTGATCCCCGACCCGTCGGGCGAACCGTCATCGTTCCCGGATGCCGCAGCGATGCATCAGAAATTCCTGCAGCTCGCCCGCCCGGTGCTAAACGAACGCGCCGACCGCTTTGCCGACGCCATCTTGTCGCTCGACAAGTTCGACCGCATCGACCGCGTGACCTCGCTCGCGCGACTCTGAGTCGCATCGCCGGTATCCCTTACCCTCTCCCCCTGTGGGAGAGCGTAAGGGATCATCGCCCCATACAGGCGCAAACCAAAGTTGCAAGCAAACCGTCTGGAATCGGTCGCATTCGCTGTCTATCATCTGCCCATGAGACCCGCCTGCGCAGGAGCATACTGACGAATGGCAACACTCGGACTGGATCGCGCCTCATTAGGTAACCTGCTCACCACGCTGACCACGCGCGGACGCAGCCTGCTCGGCCTGTCGAACAATGCCCGCGCGATGTCGCAGGCAGAGTTGATCGGACTTGGCGAAACCCTGCTGTCGCGGCGCGGCGAAGCCACCGGCGTGGCGCTCGCTCACACATTGCTGGCCGGCTATTCGGCGGCGAGCGAAGCCGATCAACTCGCCTTCCTCAATGCGCTGGCCGATCTGTTCGGTCCAGACATCGCCGAGTTGAACGCGGCGCTGGCCGTTGTGCGAGATAAAGGCACTTCGCCCGATGCCGTCAGCAAACTTCTCAAAGCCGCAGAGCCCCGCCGGCAGGAATTGATCCGGCGGCTCAATCTGGCGCCGGGCGGCACGGCGTCGCTGGTGCGCATGCGCGAGGCATTGCTGGCGCATATCAAGGAACATCCCGCGCTTAAACATGTCGACAGCGATTTCGTGCATCTGTTCGCGTCGTGGTTCAACAGAGGTTTTCTCGTGCTGCAACGGATCGACTGGACCACGCCTGCGAACATTCTGGAAAAGATCATCCGCTACGAGCAGGTCCATGCAATCTCCAACTGGGACGACCTGCGCAGCCGCCTCGCGCCAAGCGACCGCCGCTGTTACGGCTTCTTCCATCCGCAGCTTGTCGACGAGCCGCTGATCTTCGTCGAAGTGGCACTCACCCGCGAAAGTCCGGCGGCGATCGCACCGCTGCTCGATCTCACGCGCGCGCCGATCGCAGCAACTGACGCCACCACAGCGGTGTTCTATTCGATCTCGAACACCCAGAAGGGCCTCGGCGGAATTTCCTTCGGCAATTTCCTGATCAAGCAGGTGGTCGAGGAGATCAAGCGCGAACTGCCGAACGTGCAGACCTTTGTGACGCTCTCACCGGTTCCGGGATTTGCAGCGTGGCTGAAACGCGAACGGTCATCCGAGAATTCACCGTTGCTCGATGCATCTTCACGCACGACACTTGAGGTGCTGGATACGCCGGACTGGGCCGATGACGCGGAGACAGCCGAACGGGTTAAAGCCGAGCTGCTGCCGCTCGCGGCTTATTACTTCCTTGAGGCCAAGGGCGCCCGCGGACAGCCCGTCGATCCCGTCGCGCGTTTCCATCTGGGCAACGGCGCGCAACTCGAACGGCTGAATTTCCTCGGCGACCGCTCCGAGAAGGGCATGCAGCAATCGCACGGGCTGATGGTCAATTACCTTTACGCTCTCGACAAGATTGAGGCGAACCATGAAGCCTACGCCGAAAAGGGACAGATTGCGGCGTCATCTGCCGTTCGCAAAGTGCTGCCCGCCCGCGCGCTCGCGGAAATATCCGCAAGCGCGTAAGACAACGGAAGGCACAACAACCTCGATCGTCATACGCGGGCTTCGACCCGCGTATCCATCAGAAAGAGTTCTTTTGAAAGATGGATTGCCGGGTCAAGCCCGGCAATGACATCCTTAAAGTGGAGCAACCTCATGAGCTGGATGCCCTCAAACGATCCGATTCTTGGCGATCCGCAAACCTGCGACGCGCTTGAACTCATGATCGTGCCGCGCACGCGCGATCTCGGCGACGGCTTTGCGGTGCGCCGCGCACTGCCGCACGGCAAGCGGCAGATGGTCGGCCCCTTTATCTTCTTCGATCATTTCGGGCCGATGCAATTTGTCGCCGGCAAGGGCATGGACGTGCGCCCGCATCCGCATATCGGGCTCGCCACCGTCACCTATCTGTTCGACGGCAGCATCATGCACCGCGACAGCGAGGGCAACATTCAGGAAATTCAGCCCGGCGCCATGAACCTGATGACCGCGGGACGCGGCATCGCGCATTCGGAACGCACGCCGGACGTGCAGCGCGCCAACGGCCAGCAGATGCTCGGCCTGCAAAGCTGGATCGCGCTGCCGGCGGGCAAGGAGGAGATCGCACCGTCGTTTCAGCATTTCGCCGCAGCCACCTTGCCGGAAGTGCACGACACCGGATTCAAGGCGCGCATCATTGCAGGCTCGTCGTTCGGTGCAAAATCGCCGGTCGATATGGTGTCGGAGTGGTTCTACACCGAAGTCGCTCTTGATGAAGGCATGCGCGTGCCGCTGGATGCCGATCACGAGGAGCGTGCGATCTACGTCGTCGACGGCGAGATTGAGATCGCCGGTGAAAAATTCGAAGGCCCGCGACTGCTGATTTTCCGTCCCGGCGACCGCATCACCGTAAAAGCCACGCGCCCGACGCGGATGATGTTCCTCGGCGGCACCGCGCTGGAAGGTCCACGTCATGTCTGGTGGAATTTCGTCTCGTCGAGCAAAGAGCGCATCGAGGAAGCGAAAGCCGACTGGAAAGCCGGGCGCTTCGCTCACGTGCCGAACGAGCACGAGTTCATTCCGTTGCCGGAATAACATCGCAGATTTTATCCCGTTGTAGTCCGCCAACCATCGCCCAGAGATATTTCATGAACGAGAATATCGAGCGCCTGGTGGCGCAGATCAAATTGCTTGAGGGTGAACTCGAGGCGGAATTTGCCATCCGCCGCGCCAAGCTCAACTACCGGCTGCGAGGCAGCCGCGCGGTTTTCGAACAGGAAATCATGCGTGCGCATCGCGAACTGCGCGTCGGTCTTGCAACGTATGTCTTCAACGCCAACCTACTGACGATCATCACCGCACCGGTCATCTATGCGATGATCGTGCCGTTCGTGATCCTCGACATCACCATCACGATCTATCAGTGGATCTGCTTTCCCGCCTACGGGATCGAAAGAGTGAAGCGCGGCGACTACTTCATTTTCGACCGCTATCACCTCGCCTATCTGAACATCCTGGAGGCGATCAACTGCGCCTACTGTTCCTATGGCAACGGGCTGATGGCTTACGCCAGCGAGATTTCAGCGCGCACCGAGCAATACTGGTGCCCGATCAAGCACGCGCGCAAGGCCATCGCCACCCATGAGCACTATACCGGCTTCGCCGATTTCGGCGACGCCGAGGCCTTCAGGAAGAAGTACGGCAACCTCGAACAGCAGTGACCGCTGAAACGTCGATGGTGGTCATCGGCTAGAACACCGTATACCCGCCGTCGATCACGACCATGTCGGCGGTATGATACGACGACGCCTTGCTCATCAGATAAACCGCGATGCCGCCGAAATCCGACGCTTCGCCAAAACGGCGCATGGGAATGCGCGGCATCACGTTGCTGACGAACTTGTCGTTCGCCATCAACCCCTGGGTCATATCGCTTTTGATCCAGCCGGGCAGGATCGCGTTCGCGGTGACACCATGACGCGCCAGTTCCACCGCCAGCGCACGCACCAGCGCATTGATCGACGCCTTGGTTGCCGCATAATGCTCGTTGCGCGCGGTCCCGAACAGCGACGCCATGCTCGACGTCGCTACTAGACGCCCGAATGCATCGCCACCGGCGGCGCGTTCGGTCATGTGGCGTGCTGCGGCCTGAAACACGTGAAACACACCGTCGAGATTGGTGGCGAACATCTTGCGCCAGTCTTCCTCCGTGCGATCGATGAAGGCATGCCGTCCGCCGCCGCCGATTCCGGCGTTAGCAAAGCAGCCATCGACTCGGCCGAATGTGTCCAGCGTGGCTTTCATTGCGGTTTTCACCGATGCAGCATCGGTCACGTCGCAAATGCGTGCCTCGGCTTTGCCGCCCTTGCTGGTGATGGAAGCAACCGCCTGCGCATTCTTCTCGGCGTTGCGGCCCCAGATCGACACCGCGCAGCCAGCCTCGCCGAGCGCCTGCGCGATGCCTAGACCGATGCCGCCATTGCCGCCGGTTACCACCGCTACGCGTCCGCTCAGATCGAAAATGCTCATGTTGTTGATCTCCCGCTGCATCTTGTTTGGCGAACACATTGGCCAATCGAACACGCAAAATCAAACAGCCGATGTGAGCGCGCAGCTCTTTCGCCATGCGAAATTAAAATTCGCAATGCATGGCAGACCAGATTTTCGCATGCCCGCCGGATCGCACCGTTTACAGCCCATCGGGTTTGCTGGAATAGTCGCGACGAAACGCACGCGGCAGGGCTTGCCGGACGTGGCGATTAATCAAACTCATCATCAAGCGAGGAACACATGCAGTTCAAACATTGCCGACTGGAATTCGACGGACCGGTCGCCACACTTGTGCTCGATCATCCTGAAGTCATGAACGCGGTGTCGCAGGACATGCTGGCCGGCCTGACAGAGGCGATGGATGCCATTGACGAGAAGCGCGACGAGGTCCGCTGCCTCGTCCTGACCGGCGCGGGCAAGGCGTTCTGCACCGGTGCCAATCTTCAAGGCCGCAACGATCAGAGCGGCAAGCGCCCCAATGCAGGCACCACGCTCGAAACTGCGTTTCATCCGTTCCTGCGCCGCCTGCGCAACCTGCATTGTCCGATCGTCTCTTCCGTCAACGGTCCCGCCGCCGGTGCCGGCATGAGCTTCGCGCTGATGGGCGATCTGATCGTGTGCGCACGCTCGTCGTATTTCCTACAAGCCTTCCGCCGCATTGGTCTGGTGCCGGATTGCGGATCGACCTGGATCCTGCCGCGCCTGATCGGCAAGGCCCGCTCTGTTGAGCTGTCCTTGATGGGCGAGCGGCTACCTGCCGAAAAGGCATTGGAATGGGGACTGGTCAATCGCGTGGTCGACGATGCGGCGCTGGCCGAGGAAACCAAGAAGCTTGCCCACGATCTGGCCAACGGCCCGACCGTGGCGCTGTCGCTGATCCGCCGTCTGTACTGGGAAAGCGAGAGCAATTCGTTCGAGGAGCAGCTCGACCTCGAGCAGCAGTTCCAGCGCGTTGCCGGCCGCAGCGAAGATTTCAAGGAAGGCGTCGGTGCGTTTCTGGAAAAGCGTCCGGCCAAGTTCAAGGGCCGCTGAGCTGCCAGAACGAGAGACAAGCTTTACGCAACCGAGCCGCGCTGGAACCAGCGCGGCTTTTTGCTGTCGCGGCCATGTCTGCACGCGGCAATTCTCATTGCGCGCAAATGCCCGTTACAAAGGCAAGTGTCACAAAAATCTCTTTTACGTCCACGCCGCCGTCGTCTAGGACAGGCCTGCCTCCATCCATGGACGTCCCGCGTGACCTTCCCCTCGCCTTATCCTGCTTCCGGTCTGGACGCGAAACTTCGCGCGTGGCTCAACGATATCTTTGCCAGCGCTGCACCCGCCGTTCTGACCGTCTCGTTCGGCCTGTCCTATTCGGTTCTGATTTTTTCCGGTCCGCTGGTGCAATATCTGCCCTACGGCATCGCGGCGACCTTCACCGCCACCGCGATCATCGCGGCGGTAATTGCACTGGGCAGCACCTTTCCGTTCGCGGTCGGCGCGCCGGAAACCTCTACCGCAGCGGTGACCGGTATTCTGGCGGCGTCGCTGGTCGAGCACATGGTTGCGAACGACCCGTCGGCACATCTGCTTGGCCCGGTGCTGCTGACGCTGTCCGCGTCCACCGTGATCACCGGGGTCGTGTTGTGCAGCATGGGCCTCACCCGCATCGGCCGGGCGATCCGATACGTGCCTTATCCTGTGATCGGCGGCTTTCTCGGTGCGACAGCCCTGCTGATCGTGCTGGGCGGAATCCGGGTCATCACGGAGCGCCATTTGCGGTTCGACACGCTGGCCTCGTTCGCAAATCCGATGACCGGGTACGAACTGCTCGCGGGTGCCGCGCTTGCATTCACGATTTATCTAACGTGGCACCGCTCCCGTAACCCACTCGCGCTTCCGGCAATCCTGATCGGCGGCATTGTGGTGACCCATATCGTGTTGCGCCTCGCCGGCGTTCCGCTGGAGCAGGCGCAGGCGCTCGGCTGGACTTTTCAATCACCCCCGCGTGCCAGCATGATCACCCCGTGGCATCTCAGCGATATCGCGAATTATCCATGGCAGGCGCTGCCGGGGCTGCTCGGCAACGTCATCGCGGTGATTTTCGTCACCGCGATCAGCACGCTGTTCAACACCACCGGCCTCGAGGTCGCGACCAACCGCGAAGCGAACCTCGAACGCGAACTGAATGTCGCAGGCATCGCCAATATCCTGTCGGGGGTTTTCGGCGGCTATGCCGGATGCCTTTCGCTCAGCCGGTCGCTGCTCAATTCCAGCAGCGGCGCAACCAGCCGTCTGTCCGGGCTGATGGTATCAGCGATCGCAATTCTGATGCTGGTGGCCGATCCGGCGCTGCTCAGCTACATGCCGAAATTCATTCTTGGCGGCCTGCTGATTTACCTCGGTGTCGATCAGCTCAACCGCTGGATCGTCGAGTCGCGGCGGCGGCTGTCCACCATCGAGTATCTGTCACTGCTCGCGATCATTTTCATCATCGTGAAATGGGGCTTCATCGCCGGCATCCTGATCGGAACGGTGATCGGCTGCGCGACATTTGCCTTGAGCGCGTCCCGCATCAGCTCGATCAAGTTCGGTTTCAACGGCGCGGAGTATCGCAGCTCTCTCGATCGTTCGCGGCAGGATCTCGCCTTGCTCGCCATCCACGGCAAGGAAATTCAAGGGCTGAACCTGCAAAGCTACCTGTTCTTCGGTTCGGCCAACCGGCTCTATCAACACGTCAAGGCACTGCTGCTGCAGCATCCGGAGTGTCGCTATCTGGTGTTCGACTTCAAGCTGGTAACCGGCATCGATTCGTCGGCCGCCTACAGCTTCGCCCAGATCAGGCGCACCGCGCTTGAGGGCAGCGTCGAACTCGTTGTTGTTAATCTTCCGTCTTCAACCGAAAAGATGCTGCGATCGGGAGAATTCCTGTCCGGCGATATTCATGTGATGCCCGATCTCGATCATGCGCTGGAATGGTGCGAGAACGAAATCATCAGCCGGCATCGCATGCTGGAACAAGAAGAAGGCGACCTGCAAAGCTGGCTCGTCGGCATTCTCGGGAATCAAGGCGACGCCGCCGAACTCGCGCGGCGCTGCGAACGCCTAGAGGTTCGCGCGCTAGAGACCATTGCCCGCGCGGGCGAACCCGCCGACTCGATGCTCTTCATCTTAAGTGGCCGGGTCGGAATCATTGTGGATGCCGGTGGCGGCCACAGCACGCGGGTGCGAAGCCTCGGCCGTCACACCACTGTCGGGGAAATGGGTCTTGTCGCGCGTCAGCCGCGCAGCGCCACGATCCGGGCGGAGATCGACAGCGTTCTTTACGTTTTAAGGTCGGACGCATTCGACGCGATCACCGCCGAAAATCCGGCGCTGGGCCAAAAGCTTCTGACCTATTTCATGTCGGTGATGGCAGAGCGGCTCGCCTTCGCCAGCCGCATGATCGGCGTGCTGCGCCGTTAGCCCGGCTTAAATCGCCTAGAGTCGGCGGCCGTAAGATTCAGGCGACGTGGCTCATGAAAGCTTCGCGGCGGCCGAGCATACGTTCTGCGGCAACCTTGGCTTCCTCGCGCGTCGACGTCGCAAAGATGCGATATTCAAGATCGAGCGACATCACCGGGTCGCGCTTGCCGAACCACGAGGCGAATGACCTCGGCCCCGACGTAATTGACGACAATGCGTGGGCGATATTGTCGACGGCCTCGAATGCAAACAGGGCGCCGGACGACGTGTGCCTGACTTCGAAAACGCCGGGTCCGATCGGCGCTTCGAGCTTCTCGCCCCGCACGGCCTTCGGATAACGCTTCCACTCGCTCCAGGTCGAAATCATGGTGTCCTTCCGCCGCGGCTTTCGCGGTCTCGCTTCTTGTTGTCACTGCTCAGAGCGAGCTACGTGCACGATGAGGCCACGTTTCAACGTCAGGAGCAGCAAATCGTTCCAGCCGGACAGCGCCAAAGCCGATATGGCGACCGCAAACGCCGCTTGCAAGCCGGTCAGCGTTAACGATCGGTTGATTTTGGCCGGGATGGTTACCCCTTAAGCCGGCAGGCCCGCCGCCTGCGCCAGCGCCTTCAATGACGCCTGCGGCCGCGCGCCGATATGCTGGATCACTTCGGAGGCAGCCAATGCGCCCAGCTTGCCGCATTGTTCGTGGCTGAGGCCGCGCACGGTGCCGAACAAAAATCCGGCCGCGAACAGATCGCCCGCGCCCGTCGTGTCCACCACCTGCTTCACCGGGAATGCCGGAACCGCCGTGACCTTGTCCTTCGCCGCCACCACGCAACCCTTCTCGCTGCGGGTTACAACCGCAAGCTGCGCGTCGTTGCGTAGTTGCGCCAGCGCCTTGTCGAAATCATCCGTCTGATACAGCGAGGTCAGTTCGGCCTCGTTGGCGAACACCAGGTCGACAGTCTTGCTGCGAATGAGATCCAAAAACTCGTCGCGATAGCGGCCGACGCAAAACGCATCCGACAGCGTCAGCGCCACACTGCGTTTGTTGTCATGAGCGATCTTGGAGGCTTTCAGAAAAGCCTCCTTCGCATTGGCCGGGTCCCACAGATAACCTTCAAGGTAAACGATCGAGGAGGCCGCAATCTGCGCCGGATCAATGTCGGCGGGCGACAGATCCTGCGCCGCACCGAGATACGTGTTCATGGTGCGCTCGCCGTCCGGCGTCACCAGAATGTAGGAACATCCCGTGGCGGGACCATCGGTTGCCGCTGCGGTCGTGAATGCGACATTGGCCGCGCGGATGTCGTGGCTGTACATCCCGCCGATCTGGTCGTCCTTGACCTTGCCGACATAGGCCGCCTTCGCGCCGAAACCCGCCACGCCGAAAATCGTGTTCGCAGCCGACCCGCCGGACATCTCGGTGGCAGGCCCCATGGCCTTGTAAATCGCAGCGGCCCGCGCCTCGTCGATCAGCGCCATCGAGCCCTTGGCCATGCCGTGCTGGCCGAGAAAGGCGTCATCGGTCTGCACCAGAATATCGAAGATGGCGTTGCCGATCCCGAGAACGTCGTATGTCGCTGCGGTCATTAATGATAATCCTGTCGGGGCGGCGCTAAAGCCGGCAAAAACTGCTATTTCGTGAGGCCGAGATGACCCGGCGACCTATCACGACAACGCGCCCGCCAGCAAGCATGCA
>Ga0315336_1002210_pt1 | contig 31190 bp, 29 predicted proteins | sample ASW5metaG_FD_204512 | JGI IMG/M metagenome (GOLD analysis project Ga0315336, IMG submission 204512) | Ammonia-oxidizing marine archaeal communities from Monterey Bay, California, United States - ASW #5 | ecosystem: Environmental > Aquatic > Marine > Intertidal zone | place: USA: California...
GTCCGTCGAGCGCGGAGACTGCAACGACAACGACGGCTGGGTGAACCCCGAGACAGCCGAGTTCTGCGACGGCATCGACAACAACTGCGACGGATTCGTCGATGAGGGCTGCACCGGCGTCGACGACGTGAAGGGACAAGTCGACGGGTGTTCCTGTCAGACTGGCGGTTCTGCGGTCGGTTGGATGTGGCTACTGGCGCTCGTTGTGGTTCGGCGTCGCCGGCCCTGATCCTGGGCTGCCGAGGCGAGAAGCGCCCTGGCATCCTCGTCCATCCAAACCTTTGCGGCGACTGCCTCTTCGGCTTGTTTAGCTGACGGGAGGATGCCCTGGACCTCGACGACCAACTCGGCGACCCGCCAGCCCTCCATGCGCAGGGGTGGTGACTTCCAGCGCCCACCGTCCATGTGGATGACGATCGATGGCAGCCAGATTCCACGGTGGATCTCGCAGCTGCGAAGCTGATCCCGGTTCACGAAGCGACCGTCGATTCGGATCCCGTTGGGCCTTACCTGGAGATCCACAGGCCGGGTCTTCCGGTAGGCGAACCAGGCGATCGCGAGGAGAATGACGGCGATCAACCACGGGTGTGGCTGGGTGTGGGCGTACAGACTCAGGCGGGGGCGAGCGGTCTTCTCATTCAGCCAGTTCTCCCAGTCCCTCTGGTACAGCGGTCCGTCTGGAGAGTTGCAATAGGCTTGAGGCGGCCACGACCCGACGTGTCCACCGCCGCACCACTCGTGTTTCACCATGTGGGCGGTGGGTATCGGCTTGAACGTCACGAACGGGATCCCGAGCCGGTCCAGCTTGCCGATCGACGTCGTCCAGCTCGCCGCGGCGAGGATCGCGCCAACGACGAGAAAGCGGAAGAACCAGGTGAAGACGACGACTGAAATGTCGACACCGTGGGGGCCGCGACGGACGTTCCAACGCTTCATGTTCATTGGGACCGCCGCGTCCCGTTTCGGTTCGTCAGGTTTCGGTGAGACTCACCACTCGACCTGATTGTAGAGGGTCAGCAGACGCGTTCCATGGTCGGGTCGCACCCCGTGGACCTGGGCGATTCTGCCGCGAAGATGTGCGCGAAAGTCTGCATGTTCCTTGCGATTCTGCGAGCGCCACCCTTGACGAATGCAATTCACGAGAACCGCTTCGAGTTCCTTGCGGGCGGCCCGCGGCACTGCAGGATGTCGATTGACGACGACTCCCGTGACCATCTGACGGGTCCCTTGACCCATGACCCGAGTCTTGGCTTTGTTGAGCTTGAAGCCCTCTTCACGGACGATGTTGTCAACGACTGAGATGCGCGGCAAGCGATCTCCCGAGAAGGTCAAGTCGTCTGCGTAGCGCGTATACGTCGCGTTCCAGCTGTTGCCGAGTGCAGTGAGACGCACGTCGAGGGAGAAGCACACCAGATTTGCGAGGCGCGGCGACGACGGGGCGCCTTGCGGCAGATGAGGCTGTCGGTAGAGCCCGGGCACGGGCGAGATCGTGGTGCACAGCGCCGCCAGGACTCTCGACACGCGGGCCGGATAGCCGACGAGCCCGAAGATCGTCCGGACCCGTTTCCGCGGAATACTCGGAAAGAACCTGCGGAGATCGAGCCGCATGACCTGGTGTTTTCCGACGTGGAGCGCAGCGTGGGAACGAGGTCCCCTGCCCTTACAGAAACCGTGTGCGGCGTCGTGAACGGGCACGGCCTCGAGAATCTCCCGCAAGATCTTGCGCTGCACACCGCGCAGGCGGTCTTTGGGGGCCTCGATCCATCTGGTTCCCTGCCGCCAACGTCGGTAGTCGTCGAACTCGGGCCGACTGAGGTGGAGACCTCGAAGGTCGGCGTGTCCATCGAGCTGATTGTGCGTGAGCCCCAACCACCCGGCGAGATCGCCCGTCGTCGGCAGCTGAGGGAGGGCCATCGTCAGGGGAACTCGCGAGGCCGCCATGCAATCGGGGACGAGGAACCGTCGTCCGATCTTCGTGCCGCGGAAGGAGGACTTGCGGCGGAAGCCCGCATCCCGAGCGATGGCTCCCGCGAGGCGACTGGGCGAGAGGCCTTCGGGCGTCGGATAGAGCTTGAGCATTCGCTTCGCCAGCCGCTCGAGGAGCCGCTTGTCCGCCCCGATGACCTCCCTCATTCGACGGGACATGTCGACGGGCTCCCACGTCCCGGCGAGCATGGCCTCGGCGAGGGCGATTGCGATCAAGGGTCCCCCCGACGTCTCGATGGGTGCCCCGGACCTGCGTGGTAGCGCAGCACCGGGAGCGCGCCGGTGGTTGCCGACTGTTGATTATCCCCGGAGTATCCCCGGAGTGGCCTCGAAGAGACCAGAGCTCGGGGGGACCGCGTCCATCTTAGCCGAAGGTGGTGAAAAGCAGGCCGTGCAGCAGCCCCTGCGGTATTCCGCTCCCCTTGATCGCGACCCAGAGTCCATCGCGGACGTCGAGATCTGCGTAGCCCACCTCGAGGTAGGGCCAGAGCACCAGAATGACCGCAGCGTGCAGAATCGACTCCGTTGGCGGCTCGACAAGGGTGTCACCCCGTCGGCGCAACAACCGATCCAGCGTCCCTGCGAGTTCTTTGTTGTGGAGCATGTCCCTGCACACCGACCTCAGGGCGTCGGCCTCGAGCCGCTCGTTGGCGATGATCACGTCGATAGGCACGGCGCCGATGCTGAGCTGGAGGATGTCGTTCATGTCGTCGAGACTCTGGATGCAGGCGCGATACGCGACCTCTCGAGCCATCTGCAACGTCACCAGACGCGTGACGACTGCCCGAATCTGCGGGTTTTCTGCTGCGGCGATGGCGTTCTCAATACTCATGGCCCCCCCGGCGTCGGGCTATCCTGCCACAGACACACCGGGAGCGCAGGCATGGAGAGAGTCCCCAGGATCGGCCTGGGATGCATGCGCCTGTCGACGTTGCCAGATCGCGATCGACGGCGCGGCATTGCTACCGTGCACGCCGCGCTCGATGCCGGCGTCAGGCTCCTCGACACCTCTGATGCCTACTGTCTCGACCACGCCGACGTCGGACACAATGAGCGGTTGATTCGAGATGCGCTGCAATCCTGGAGCGGAGACGTGGGCGAGGTCGTCGTCGCGACCAAGGGAGGCCTCACCAGACCCAGAGGCAACTGGGTCCCCGACGGGCGTGGAAAACACCTGAAAGCGGCGTGTGCCGCCAGTCTTGTCGCGCTGGGCGTGGATCAGATCGAGCTGTACCAGCTGCACACCTTGGACCCGAAGACGAAGATATCCACATCGGTCCGAGCGCTCGCCAAGCTCCAGAAAGATGGGCTCATTCGCCACATCGGCTTGTGTAATGTGCGAGTCCACGAGGTGGAAGAAGCGCTTCAGCACGCCCGCATCGCCTCTGTGCAGGTTTCGTTTGGACCGTACGACGACACGGCAATCCGCAACGGGTTGTTGGAGTTCTGTGCGAACAACCACATCGCCTTCATCGCCCACAGCCCGATGGGCGGCTATCGGCGGCGCCGGCGCAAGTCTCCGTATACGCGCGCGCAGATGCTGGGTTGGACCGCGAGTCTCGGGGCCATTCCCATTCCTGGGGCGCGGTCCCCCGAACACGCCACCATCAACGCAGTTCTCGACGACCCCGACCCGGCCATGGACGCGTCATACCCCGCGGCACAATGGATGCGAAACCGACCGTCTCCCCCATCGGCGGACGCCGATGGCGAGGTGACCATCCTCATGGGCATGCCCGCGTCGGGCAAGACCTCGGCCGTCCTTCCCTGGGTCGATCGCGGCTATTTTCGACTGAACCGCGACAAGCGGGGAGGCACGCTAGCCGCGCTGTTGCCGCTGCTCGACGAGGGCCTCGCCAGCGGGAAACGTCACGCGGTCCTGGACAACACCTACCCACAGCGGAGCAAGCGAAATCGCATCGTCGAGATCGCGTGGCGTCACGGGATACCAGTTCGATGCGTCTGGCTGCAGACCACCCTCGAGGAAGCGCAGCGCAACGCCTGTGAGCGCATGATCGGTCGGTACGGCCGGCTCCTGACTCCAGCCGAGATGAAGAAGAGCGCCGGGGTGGACCCGAACTCCTTCCCTCCGCGGGTTCTCCACCACTACTTGCGCGAGCTCGAGGCGCCCCGTGAGGACGAGGGTTTCGCATGCGTGGATCGGATCCCGTTTACGCGCTTCGAACCGCCCGGGTCCGGATCCGCGATCCTTCTCGATCTCGACGCTGTCCGCCCCACTGAAGCCGCAAAAAGCCGACTTCTGGCGTACGACGGAATCGCGCTCGGCATGACCTGGATCCCCAAGGGCGATCCCGACGCTGCCGCCGAAGCGGCGAGGGCGACGTGGGGCGTGGACATGGATGTCGAGACATGCGTACACCCTCCCGGCGCCCCCATCTGCTGGTGCAGGAGGCCGCTACCGGGCATCGGCGTGGTCTTCACCCACCGGCACGGACTCGACCCCGCCAAAGTCACTGTCATCGGAGACTCCACATCCAACAAGGGTTTCGCGCGGCGCTGCGGTTTCGCGATCACCTCAGTCGAGAGCTGGAACTAGAGATCTGTGGGGTCCTTGGCCGCAACCACCTGGACCTCGCCCAGAGCCTCCACAAAGTCGAAGTCCTGCACATCCATGCGCAAGATCAAGTCGTCCCCATCGAGGAGCTCTGGCGGCGTGTTCAGCTCCGCCTGCGCCAAACTGCTCACGTCCAGGTAGCCATACATGCCGACGTAGGTTCCCGAGCACTCCTCATCCATCAGCAAAGCCAGGTTGTAGCTGTTGTCCGAGATGATCGCCCCCGTCTCCCGATGCTCGATCTCGTACTGAATGTGGACCTCGGGTCGGGTCCCGGTGACCCGGACACTGGCCAGCATATGCCACCCGCCCTGGGGGCCGTGAACCATCGTCAACGCCGACCCGGAGGGCAGGTCGACGAAGAACGCCTCGCCCGTACCGATCTCTACCGCCGGGGCGCAGGGATCCGTGCCGCCCGGCTCTCCGGTGTGCTTGCCCTTGTCGTCTCCGCCACACGCGGTGGCCACGAGCAACAGACTCATCCATCTCATCATGGGGAAAGATAGGCACACACAAAGCAGATCCGCCACCGTACACTCGGCAGATGCATCGGATAGTCGCTGCCATCATCGTCGGGTTGGGCATGGGCGTCGCCCCAGCGGCCCACGCTCAGATCGTCATCAACGAGTTCCTCGCCGATCCCGTCGGCGCCGATACCGGGCTCGAGTGGATGGAGCTCGTCAATGTGAGCGGAGCCCCCGTCGACCTCCTCGGCTGGGAGATCCAGCGCGCGACAACCACCTGGTCGATCCGGCACATCTTCCCAGCATCTCTGGTGCTCAATCCCGGCGAACACCTGGTGATTGGAGAGCTGGGCGTCGCCTTCGCCGATGAAACCGTCGTGGCCCTGGCCCTGGGAAATGCGCTCTCGACGGGCGATGCAATACGAATCTGCAACCAGTACGATCAGATCATCGACGTAGTGGTGTACGGCCCGAACAACGACGACAACCTCTTCGATGACAGCTTCGCGATTGCGACCAGTATCGGGCCCTCTCCGCAAGAGGGCCTGACGATCGCGCGCATTCCGAGCGGCGTCGACACCGACCTCTCCGCCGATGACTGGGTCGTCGTGCAGACGGCGACGCCGGGCGCCGCGAATGTCCCTGACGTCGCCGACACCTCGGACACCGGGCCGCCCCTGGCGGACACGACCGATACCGCTGACTCCGCGAGAGATACCGCCGAAACAGCATCGACGGACACCGCATCGGACACCGCCGCCACCAACGACACGTCCCCGACGGTGGTCGCCCCCGACGACACCGCACAAGCGGGGGAAACAGCGGGCACCGCCGACACCGCGTACAGCCCGCGGGGACCGACCGGAGACTCCGAGGGCAACCAAGACACCGGCGACGGCATGCCGCCTCCGCTCGAGTGCACGGATGGCACCTTCGCGTCGGGCCTGGTCATCAACGAGTTCCTCGCCGACCCTCCGGGAGTCGATGCCGGACACGAGTGGATCGAGCTCTTCAATCGCAGTGGCTTCGACCTGGATCTCTCTGGATGGGCTCTTGCAACGGGCGACGTGACCTACGACGACCAGACTACCCTTCCCGCCGGCACCTTTCTCCCCGACGGTGACTACCTGGTGATCGGCGGTGCGGCCGCTGCCCAGGCCAGCCTGCGGGTCCCGGGTTTGACGCTATCCGACGGTCTCACATCGGACGCCATCCAGCTGCGAGACTGCGGCGGAACGCCCGTCGACACCGTGATCTACGGCCCCGACAACGCGGAGGGCTGGCTGGATGATCTGGGTGTGGTGGCCTCGTCGGTGGGCCCCGTTCCACAGACCGGTCGAACCCTCGCCCGCTTGCCGGACGGGTCCGACACCGACGATTCTGGCGTCGACTTCGCGTACCCAGATGAGTCGACACCCGGGAACAGCAACCAACTCTCCCCCCTGTTTTGTGGTGGGCCCTCTTCGGGGGTAGTGGTCAATGAGATCTACCGTGGCTCAGGCACCACAGACGCCTGGATAGAGCTTCTTCACGCAGGTGAGTTCGATGTGAATCTCGAAGGTTGGTCGGTGCAGATCGGACGCTCGGAGTGGAACACCGCCTTCACCTTCGCGGCGGGAGAGAATCTGCTTCCCGGAGGACGGATCGTCATCGGCAATTCGACCGTCCCCGAAGCCGGGTACACGATGCCACTCGCATTGGGCGAGGGCGTGCGCGGTGACGTGGTGCGACTGGTGGACTGCAACGGCTTCGCGGCAGACACCGTGGTCTACGGACCCGAGAATGCCGATGGTTGGCCCAATGACGGCGGCCAGATCGCGACCAGCCTGGCCCCGGCTCTCCTGGACGCGTGGTCCCTGGCGCGCAGCCCCGATGGCGGGGACACCGACCTCTCAGCCGGCGACTTTGCGCTCACCACCGCGCTCACTCCCGGTCGCGAAAACGTGCTCTCGACCGAACCTGTGACGCCGACGGACACCGCGGCAGACACCGGTCTCGAACCGGCGTCGGACGGGTGCGGCTGTGGGTCGACGGGCTCACCTGTCGCCTTCTGGTTCCTGGCGATATCCGCCCTACGCCGACGACGATGACCGTCATCGTGATGGTCGGTCTGCCGGCCAGAGGAAAGACCTACATCGCCCGAAAGCTGGCTCGATACCTCAACTGGCAGGGACACGCCGCCAGGGTATTCAACGTCGGCAATTACCGCCGCATGCGGCTGGGCTCAAACCAGCCGGCCGCGTTCTTCGACCCCACCAATCCGACGGGGGTCGGCGCCCGCCGCGCGATGGCCGAGGCCGCCCTCGACGATGTCTTCGCCTGGCTCGGGGACGGGGGGCAATACGCGATCTACGATGCCACCAATGCCACCCGAACCCGCCGGAGCTGGGTGTTGGCTCAGTGCGAAGCGGCCGGAGTTCGGGTCGTCTTTGTGGAATCCATCTGCAACGACCCGGCCATTGTCGAGGCCAACATCGTCGAGACCAAGCTCCTGAGCCCCGACTACATCGGCGCCGATCCCGCCATCGCGGTCGCCGATTTCCGCGAGCGCATCGCCTTCTACGAACGGGCGTATGAGACCATCGCCGACGACTCGCTGAGCTACGTCAAGCTCATCGACGCCGGGCGCCAATTGGTAGCCAACAACATCAGGGGCTTCCTCCTGGGGCGCCTGGTGAGCTACCTCATGAATCTGCACATCGTGCCGCGGACCATCTGGCTCACCCGCCACGGCGAATCGGCCTACAACGCGCTAGGCAAGATCGGCGGAGATGCAGCGCTCACCGAGGCCGGCAGAGCGTATGCCACGCGACTCTCGGCTTTTCTCCGAGAGCGCATCGCCGGCGAGCCCACCGTCTGGACCAGCACGCTCCAGCGAACTCTCACGACCGGTCAGGCCCTGCCGTGGGGCGCCCTGCCCCTCCGCGCGCTCGACGAGATCGACGCCGGCATCTGCGATGGCATGACCTACGCCGAGATCGAGGCGGGGTTTCCGGAAGAATTTGCGTCCAGAAAGGCCGACAAGCTGACCTATCGCTACCCGCGCGGCGAGAGCTACCTGGATGTCATCGATCGCTTGAACCCGGTCATCGTCAATCTTGAAGGCAAGCGGAAGACGGTCGTCATCATCGCCCACCAGGCCGTGCTGCGAGGGCTCTACGCCTACCTCGCCGACAAGACGCCCCAGGAGTGCGTGCACCTCGAGGTGCCACTGCACACCGCCATCAAGTTGATCCCGAAGGCCTACGGGGTCGATGAGAGTCGCTTCTTTCTCGGGTGAATCGAGCCAGACGATCTCCCTAGGGTCGATAGTCGGCCTCGAAACATCAATTACGTGAACAGAATCAGCGGCAGTTGGTCGGGTCGAAGGTACATGTCTTCGTTTGACCACCGCGAAGCTGTGCTTTCGCTGGCTGGGAGCCCTGGAATGTGACGATGCAGTCCTCGCTCAGAGGCAGTCCTCTCGCCGTGGCTTTCCCGCCAATGAAGCTGGCACGAGTTCGAATTCCGGACTGGGGGCAGTTCACTTCGATACTGCGAAAGAGGATGTCCGTCGGCACGATGATGGTCCCATCCCCAGTCGTGGGCGCCACCGGTACCGGGGGCGCCTCTTCGACGGGTTCCTCGGGCGCGACTGCCCGCGGGCGCGGCTTCTTCTTGACGATCTCTCCGGGCACGATTCCGGTATCTCGAAGGTGATCTTCGTCACCACCCGTGATGCCCGCGATCCCATCCTCAAGGGTTGCGTTCACAGTCCACAACCCCACTGCGCCGACAACGACTGTCACCACTGCGGCGGCACTGATCATGAACAGCAGCCCGAGGACAATGGCGAGGACCTGGCGGCTATCGTTCTGCGACTGCTCCATACCATCGCCAAGCTCGCCGGATTCGGGCGCGTAGCTTGCAAATGGCCGCAGTGGATCTCTTTCCGGCGCCGCAGCGGTCACCTGTACAGGCACGTTTGACGCACCGGGCCTGACCGATGGCGGTAGCCCCCGCGCAGTGGTCTCGGGTTCCAGCTTCACCGGATCGGGAATGTCCTCGCCTTCAACGCGGTCCCTGGCCCGGCGGTTTCGCGATGCCTGGTCGAACTGGGTGGCGACGCGCTGGGCCTCCGCCAGGTCCCGATCGGGTGTATCGGGCTCTGTCGACTCGCCACCGGGGCGAAAACTCTCGCGTCGCGGGGGTCTGGCCATACAGAACCGTACCTCACTCCGAGACGATGGCGTACACGTACGACGGGGAGGGCGATCGCAGATAGCGTTCTCCGATAACCTCGAAGAGCTGTGTCGAAGGCGCTTCCGTGCCGTCCACGAAGCGCGCCACCATCGCCTCTGCGGCGGCCTTGTCATTTCGCGACTTGGCGCCGAAGACGTCCTTCGACATGCGAAGCACAGCGGGAGAGAACTTGGCCCAATCGACTTCGAAACAACCGACATCGGTGCCGTTGGCTGCCTGGGTGTCCGCTTTCCAGACCACTGCCCCGTCGTCCATGAGCATGCCGACCTGGATGGCCGAGAGCTGGCTGTAGGCCTTGGGATAGCCGTCCTCGTACATGCCGCCGGCGATCTTCCCGAGGGACCAGGTGAGGTCCTTGACGTGCGCCTTTCGGGTCAGGTCGGCGTCCACGACCCCCTCCTTCACAAGCCAGTCGGAAAGGAAGAGCGCAGCTGTTTGCGCCTTGAGTTCCTCCATCGTGCTCGCCAGCGGGCCCCCAAAGGCCTCTTCGGCTGTCTTGCCGTTGGCTTTGTACTCGTGGGACGGACCCAGATTGTGGGCCGCCTCGTGCAGGACCGTGCTCACCAGCAATGGCTCTGGATCCACCGTCCAATCCGTCATGGTCGCGGTGCAGAGCAGGGACTTCGCAGTGCTCTCCGATGCGGCGACGGAGTCCGGATCGGTGCCGATGTTGGTCATGGCAACCGTTCGCCCTCGGCCCTCGTTGGCGACAGGTCCCCAGTTGGGCAGGCTCTGGCCGATTGTCGCGCCAGATGGGCTCCGCGAGTCGCCCGCATTGACGATGATGTCGATGAAGTCAGGAAGGTGGAAGCTGACCTTTCGCGCCTTGTACGGCGGGCCCGACAGCTTCGCCATGGCCTTCTCCATCTTTGCCTTCACCGGCTCCAACTTGCGCTGCCACTTGAGGGAACCCTGGTTGATCCGCGCGAAGCTTACGTGGAAGCCGGCGTGTCGATCGCACGGCTCGAAATAGGTCTCGTCCGGTCCGAGGCGCAGATACCACTTGGAGTTCTGGGCGTTCATTCGCGACCAGGCCTCGTCGGCCGGCTGCCAGTCATTGGTCTGGAAGCTCTCCGACAGCGCCGTCAAGTAGGCGATCAACGCCTTCTCCGAGCCCGGAAGAATGGCGGCGGCCCCCTTGAGCTGCAAGGATATCAGCGCCATCTCCTTGTCGTAGGCTTCTGGATACGGAACAGCTGTGAGCGCCCCCTCGACCTCCCGAACGACCACGAACGGAGACATGAGAGTTTCGGCGTCGTCGCGAGCCTGCAGCGTCTCGCAGAACTTCGGATCGGCCTGGGTGGAGGCCGGATACATGCCCGAGATCTTTGGCGGAAGGTCGGGACTGGCCGAGCACTTGTCGCTGTCGCGGGTCTTGGGTTGGGTACACCACGGGCCCTGATTTCGGGCGAACAGCGCCTTGGACGGGAGATCTTTTCCGGGTGTCAACGGCGCTGATCCGAGCTGTTTGGCGTGGATCTTCTCGATCTGCTCCGCCGCCTGGAGGATGACGTCGACGAACTTCATCTCCTCGGAATCGAATCGCGTCTCGATCAATGTGGGGCGCGCCTGTCCCAGCTCCTCGATCACGGTTTCGACCCTCACATCAGCCCCGTTCCAGCCGTCCTTGCGCTCCACCATGTGGGTCGCGATCTCCTCGAATTCCGCAGTAAAAGCCCCATCGGCGACATAGGCTTTGCGGTTGTCACGCTCTCGGTACAACACGGACAGCTCGTCGGGAGCGAGGGTGCCGTCGTCATCGCTGCGCCAGAAGACCGGAAGGCCATGCTCGGCGGCGATGCGATTGAAGGCAAGCCGATCGAGGTCGGACCACGGATTGGACACGGCGGGTTCGGGGGTCTCCAGGGGCTCGCCGCCACAGCCGATCAGAACGGCCAGGAGCCCGATCATACGAAGAAGTCTGGGGTGAGCTGGGCGCCCGGGGTGACTGAATAGACCTCGAGATCATCGACCCCCGCGAGCGCCATCACGTCGTCGTCGACGTAGAAATTGCCGCTCACGTCCACACCCTGGCTGAGGATCCAGTGGGCTGCGTCGGCCATGATCGCCGGCGTGCGCGACGTGGACATGAGTTGTTCACCGCCGAGCATCTCGACGGCCGCTGTCGCGATGGTCGTTCGAGGCCACAAGCCATTGACCGCGATCTTCCCCTCGAACTCAGCGGCCATTCCGAGCACACACATACTCATGCCGAACTTCGACATCGTGTACGCCACGTGATTCTTGAACCACTTCGCGTCCATGCCCAGGGGGGGCGACAGGTTGAGGATCTTCGGGTTGTCTGCTTTCAGCAGGTGGGGAATGCACGCCTGGGAGGTGGCGAACGTGCCGCGGACGTTTACCGACATCATCAGATCGTAGCGCTTCATGGCCGTGAATTGGGTCCCGGTGAGCTGGATCGCGCTGGCGTTGTTCACGCAGATGTCGATGCCCCCGAAATGAGCGACTGCGGCGTCGACGCATTCCGCTATCCGGGTCTCGTTGCGAACATCGAGCACCAGGGGCAGGCATTTGCCGCCGGCCTCGCGAACTTCTTCGGCGGCGGTATGAATGGTCCCTTTGAGCTTTGGATGGGGCTTTTCACTCTTGCTGGCGATGACGATGTTGGCGCCATCACGCGCAGCGCGCAGCGCGATGGCTTTGCCGATACCGCGACTCGCACCTGTAATGAACAGGGTCTTTCCACTCAGGCTCATGTCGTCCTCCAGTTCACGTTGACACTCCCCGACTCGTTGCGGGGCCACCCGCAATAACCGGTTAGACGGCGCTCCCCGCAGGGAGCACCATGGCCGAGATCCACATCCTTCCCGTGAGCATCTACTACGAGGACACCGACTTCTCGGGGCTCGTCTACCACGCCAACTACCTCAAATACATGGAGAGGGCGCGAGAGCATTTCCTCGGTCGGGACGCGCTGGTGAACCTGTATCGAGACCATAAGATCGGGTTCGTGGTCTACAAAGCCAACCTCTCCTTCAAGGAGGGAGCGGTGTTCGGCGACGAGCTCGAGGTCCGCACCACGGTCGAGCTGGCCAGCGACTATCGGGCGCTGTTCCACCAACACGTCTGGCGTCCCGGCGGCAAGGGTCCAATGGTCGAAGGCGAGATCCACCTGGTGTGTGTCGACGGTGAGAACAAGCTTATCCCGCTGCCCGCCAACGTCATAGAAGCGGGCAAGCGTTTCGAGCACCAAGCTCCCAAGCGAATCATCCGGTAAACGATCGGTTCCCCTCCGTCACCGATACACGACGGTCAACGCCAGAAAACGGAGAATCCGCCGTCGGCACGGGCCTTGCTTGGTTTGAGACGACTCACCAGGAGGACCCATGATCGCTCTTCTCGCCTCGCTCTGTGCCACCGCGCAAGCCTACGACCCCGAGTTCGGGCACGATCGCCCCACGGTCGACTACCAGTTCCACCACGGCTTTCGCATGGGGTACAGCTACGCACACACCGACGTGCTGCCGTCTCCTCACCTGTTCGTCATGGGCTACGAACTCCAGCAGCACATGAAAGGCGGCAGCTGGCTCGATGTGATCCTCGTCCAGAACTTCCTGGCCAGCGGCATCAACCAGAGCATCTTCATTCCGTCGGCCAACTTCCTCGTCGGGTTCGAGATCGACGACCAGCTGCAGTTCGGCGTCGGTCCGAACTTCCAACCATTCGTTCCCGAGGGCGAGTTCGTGCATATGGTCGGGGCCATCGGGTACTCGATGCGAGCGGGCGCCTTTGACGTGCCCATCCACCTGTCGGTGATCCCCGATGTGGATGGCGAGTACCGCGTAGCGCTCACCACTGGCGTCAACTGGATGCGGCAGCGGTAGGCATTGTGACAGCCTCCGTCCGACGGCTTAGGGTCCACGAGGAGACTCTGTCATGCGCCTGCGTGGATCCATCATCGTTGCTCTCTTGGCGGTCGGTTGTTCTGGAGACAAGAAGGACACGACTGACAGTGGCCCGTTGTGGACCCTCGACACCGGCACCACCGACACCGAAGACACACAGGACCCACCGGATTCGGGAGACAGCGGCGACTCGGGTGTCCCCGACGCAAACCTCTCCTTCACCGGCATCGCCCAGATCAGCACCTTGGACGGCACCTGGGTCGGCAGCGAGTCGGCGCAGTTCCGAACGGATCTCGGCACCCTGATGTGCCAGTGGACCTGGCAGGCCCAGGACTGGCAGCACGACCCCGCGGTCATGGACGATCCCGACCCCCGCGCCGAACCCTGTACTGACGATGACGGAAACCCGTGCGACTTCGCCTTCTCGGTGACCCTGACCGCCGGTTTCGCGACCAGCGGCAACTGCGACGTGTTCGCAGGTACGGGACACATCGACATCGACGGCGGCGACTATGGCTACGGCTACATCGCCAACTACTACAGTGGAAACACGTCTTACGGCGAACAGTTCATGTACCACGCCCTGGACCTGACAGGATTGGAGACCTGGATCGCAGCCCCCTACCTCGGTAGCGGCGCTGCATCCTGGGATCAAGCGAGCTCCTCCTTCGATTACGAGCTGACGAAAGTCCTGATCGAAGCTTACGCTCCATAAATCTCGCGCTGCCTCCCCAGGCAGTCCCTGCCAACTTGATCTACCGAGGTGAACCGTGGACGAGCGTCCCGAGTCCTCCAACTTTCTTCGAACCATCATCGATGCCGATCTGGCATCGGGAAAACACACAAGCGTGCTCACTCGGTTTCCGCCGGAGCCCAACGGTTTCCTGCACATCGGTCACGCCAAGTCCATCGCCGTGAACTTCGGGCTCGCTCTGTCGTATGGCGGGGCATGCAACCTGCGCTTCGACGACACGAACCCGGTCAAAGAGGACGAGACCTTCGAGACCGGGATCCGCAACGATGTGGCGTGGCTCGGATTCGAATGGGCCGATGTGTTCCACGCGTCGGACTACTTCGAGAGGCTCTACGAATTCGCAGAGATCCTCATCAACAAGGGTCTGGCGTATGTGGACGACCTCTCCGACGAGGAGATCCGCGTCTACCGAGGCACGGTCACCGAGGCTGGCAAGCCCGGCCCGTACCGCGACCGCAGTGTGGCGGACAACCTGCAGCGCTTTCGGGACATGCGGGCCGGCAAATACGACGAGGGAGCTTGTGTGCTCCGAGCCAAGATCGATCTCGCCAACTCGAACATGAAGATGCGGGATCCGCTCCTGTACCGAATCCGCAAGGTCTCGCACCACCGTACCGGTGACGACTGGTGCATCTACCCGTTCTACGACTACGCCCATGGCCTGTCGGACGCGATCGAGGGCATCACCCACTCCATCTGCACTCTGGAGTTTGACAACAACCGGGAGCTTTACGACTGGATCCTCGACCAGCTCCCGATCGGCAAGCCCCATCCGCATCAGTACGAGATGGCACGCCTGAGCCTGGCCTACACCGTGATGAGCAAGCGTCACCTCCTGTCCCTGGTCACCGACGGACACGTCGACGGCTGGGACGACCCGCGCATGCCCACCCTCGCCGGCTTTCGCCGCCGCGGCGTGACCCCCGAGGCGATTCGCAACTTCGCCGACCGCGTCGGCGTCTCCAAAGCGGACAACCTGGTGGATCTGGCCCTCCTCGATCACGAGATCCGGGCCGATCTCAACCACCGCGCAAAGCGGGTGATGTGCGTCCTCGATCCGCTCGAAGTCGTCATCGACAACTGGCCAGAGGCCGATGAGGACGACCTGGACGCCGATTACTGGCCCCACGATGTCCCCAAGGAAGGGAGCCGAAAGGTGCGCTTTTCGAAGCGGATCTTCATCGAGCGCGCAGACTTCATGGAAGAACCCACCAAGAAGTTCTACCGCTTGGCACCCGGTCGAGAAGTGCGTTTGAGGTACGCGTACCTGGTGACCTGCACCGGGGTGGACCGCGACAACAACGGCGAGATCATTCGCCTGCACTGTAGCTATGACCCAGACTCACGCGGAGGCAACGCCCCCGACGGACGCAAGGTCAAAGGCACGATCCACTGGGTCGATGCCGGTAGCTGCCTGCCCGCAGAGGTTCGCCTGTACGGTCCTCTGTTCACGGTAGAGCGCCCGGGCGGGCCGGACTGGCTCTCGCAGGTCAATCCCGAGGCCCGGGTAATCGTGCACGGCAAGATCGAGGCGAGCGTCGCGAACGAACCGGTGGGCACGCGCTATCAGTTTGAGCGAAAGGGCTATTTCGTCACCGACGAGGACACGACCGAAGGTCGGCTGGTCTACAACCGGACCGTCGCTCTGCGGGACTCGTTCAAGTCAAAGAAGAAGAAGAAGGCGCCCAAGGCCAAGGCCAACACAAACAACGCGAAGAAGGCAGAGAACAAACCGAAAACAGCAGCCCTCGTGGACCCTGTCGTCGCGGCGCGAGCGGCCGACATTGTCTCTCGCCATGGCCTGAGTCATTCCGACGCGCTGGTGTTGGCTGGCGATTCGGACGTGATCTCGTTCTACGACGATGCGGTGCGCACACACGACAATGCCAAGTCCGTCGCCAACTGGGTCAACAATGTGCTGCTCGCGGAGCTCAAGGACTCGTCGATCGACGCGCTGCCGTTCGATGGCGCCACCTTCGGGTCGCTGGTGGCACTGGTCGATGGCGGGACCATCTCCGGATCCGCGGGCAAAGAGGTGCTCGCGGAGCTCCTGGTGTCGGGCGGCGCCCCGTTTGCCATTGTCGAGGCCCGCGGTTTGGCCCAACTGAGCGACGAAGTGAAATTGCGTGAAATCGTGTCGAGAGTGCTCGCTGAAAACGCGGATCACGTCGAGAAATTTCGCGAGGGAAACAAGAGATTGCTGGGGTTCTTCGTAGGACAAGTCATGAAGGCGACCAGCGGCAAGGCGAACCCCAAGCTGGTCCAGAAGATTCTGGCGACTGAACTGCCCGAGTAAAGCGGCTGTGAAGCAGTCACGGTTTTTGTGACGGTCCCCCGATGCTCAGGCATCTTTCTCCCACGACGCCCACGCGGGGGACCATCGTGCGAATCATTCAACTCTCCATTCTCGCCATCCTCGGAGGCTGCAACGGCAGCACCGGAGTGGACATCGATCCGGCTGGCGACGACGACGACGACGTCATCCCTCCAGGTGACGACGACGACGATGATGACGACACCGACCCGACGGACACCGATACAGACACCTATGTGACGCCCCCCTACGACTGCACCATCCTTCCGCCGGTGCCGGCCAACTTCACCACCTTGACCGGATACAGCGACGCCGAGGACTTCGACTTCGACGGCCTCGGATTTGCAGTCGCCCTGTACGACCAGAACCTGTTCGCGAAGAACAGAGCCGGCGACACCGAGATGCGCTCGGCCAGCATCAGTCGCGAGACGGCCGGCACGCGAATCCTCGGCACCGGTGACTTCGTCGTCGCAGACGTGCGCAACGGGTCCCTGAAGTTAGTCGACTCCAACACTCAGGGCGTGTCCACAATCCTGGCTGGACTGGCCTACCCCAACGGCGTCGAAGTCGACGCCGAGGACTACGTCTATGTGGCGGAGCAGAACGCCGGACGACTCCAGCGCGTCAACGCGTATGACCCCACAGATCGTTTGACGATCGCCAACGGCATGAGCAATCCCAACGGCGTCATCATCAGCGAAGACGGCCAGACCATTTACGTGGGGAGCTTTGGTGGAGGCATGATCTACGCCATCGATCGCCTCGGACCCGACAGTTGGGCAGAGAAGCGTATTCTCATGCAGAACCCAGGTTGGGACTGGGGCTTCGACGGTATCAACGTCGACATCTGCGGCAACGTCTATTTCACGGAATATGTCGTTGGCAAGGTCCGTCGAATCACGCCTGATGGGCAACAAATCGACGAGGTCGCCAACCTTCCCAGCGGATGGATTCCCAACCTTCGCTGGGGAGCCGGATATGGTGGCTACGAGACAGACAAGATGTACGTGTCCGATCGCGACCAGGGTAGGATCTTCGAATTGGACATGGGCATCCCGGGTAAGACCCACTTGCTGGCTGCCCCATAAAAGATCGTGAGGAGACTTAGATGACCAAGATGTGGCCACTGGCCGTGGTGTTGATGATTGGATGTGGCGGTGGCGGCGACGACAAGGACAAAGGAGATTCCGATACCCTCGAAACGGACTCCGACTCAGATACCGATTCCGATACCGATGTCGAAGAGTGCAATCCAGTTGTCGACGGAGACCCAGCGACCGTCACCCTCCGAGGCGAGTGCCCGCTTGAGACCAAATGGGGCGAGTTCGTCGTAGCCAACTTCGACTTCTACTCCATCGTAGACGGCTCGGTGAGCAACGGCGTGGTGCCGGTCACCATCCTCGAGAATGTCGGCGAGGACGGCACCTGCAAGCTCCTGAAGCGCAACAACCCATTCTGTGACCCGGCCTGTGAGGCGAGTGAGACCTGCGATTTCGACGGGTCCTGCATTCCGTTCCCCGAGGGCCAGGAGCTCGGAGAAGTCACCGTCGGCGGCCTCCTCAAAGATGTGTGCATGGACGCGGTGGTCCCCGGATACACCTACTTCGACACCGACCTGCCCTTCCCCGCCTTCACGACGGGCGAGCTCATCGAGCTCCGCACTGGCGATGGGGGGGCCTTCCCCGCGGTCGAGATGCATGGCATCGGCGTCGAGGACCTGACCCTGTCAGAGCCAGAGTGGGTCCTGTTCGAGAGTCAGGATCTCGTCTTCAACTGGACGCCGCCCACCGCTCCGGTGGTTCGGTCCCAGATCCACGTACAGCTCAACATCGATCAGCATGGCCTGACTCCCATTCAGATGTTCTGTGAGTTCGAAGACGATGGCCAGGCGGCCCTCCCGGACTCGCTCATCACCCAGCTCATCAACTTCGGTGTCACCGGATTCCCGAATGCCACGGTGACGCGCCGCACTATCGACTCTGTCGACATGGGAGGCGGCTGCGTCGAGTTCGTGGTCAAGAGCCCGATCCAGCCCGACATTCGCGTCGACGGTTTCATTCCGTGCGTCAGCGACTACGACTGCCCCACGGGCCAGACCTGCGACACGCTCATTCAAATCTGCGAATAGGCTATTCGCAGGCTCTGTTCGAGCGGAAATTCCAGCAGGCGTAACCGCCGCTGGAAAGCACATCGACCGTCTGGCGCCCGGACGTGCCGTTTTCCATGCGGAAACCGATCACGTGGGTTCCAGCGGGGACTGGTCCCTTCCATGGGGACTGACCCACATAGGTTCCGTCGACGTAGATGAGCGATGGCGGGTAGCTCTGGACCTCGAGTTGCGGGCCTCCTCCCAAGAGGAATTGGTACGAGATGGCCAGGACCAGGAACGTGAGTGCGGCGACGACAGCGAGTCCAGCCACTGCGTAGAGTTTGGGATCGAAGAGCTGGCTCCCCTCGACTTCTTCGGGAGGCCCCCGGGAGGGCAGGCGCTGGTTGACCGGCGCCGGCGTGCCGGTGAGTTTTGAAGGATCGGCGGCTTCGTCTTCGGTGGCCTTTGGAGGCAAGAGCGGCACGGCCCTGGGCGCCGAGGACTCGTCACCCAGGTCGCCAAAATTCAACGTCGGCTCTGCGGGAGCGCTGGCAAGTGGCGGAGCGTCGGCATCGGGGATTGGCAGGCTGTCGAGCCGCAACTTCAGATCGTCGAGCATCGACTGGGCCGATTCATAGCGATCGTCGGGCACGTACTCGGTAGCCTGCTCGATGACGGCGAGGATGTCGTCCGGGATGGAGCCCATCTGCAGAGCGCCGGCGTCGAGCCTCTCGGTAGCCGATGGCTCCTTGCCGCTGACCAGCATGTAGAGGATGGCGCCCAAGGCATAGACGTCCGCCCGCGCGTCAACTTGAGTACGGCCTCCGCGCTGCTCTGGCGCCAGATAGCCGTGATCCTCGAGATCCTCGAACACTCGGACCAGGCCAAAGTCAGTCAACTTGACGGCCCCGCTCCGGGTGAGAAGCAAGTTGGATGGTTTGAGATCTCCGTGCACCACGAAGTTCATATGGGCAAAGATCAACGCATTCAGCGCACCGAGAATCGCCTCAGCCGCGGTCCGGGAGGGCATGGCTCCGTTCTGCCTCACCCAGTCGAGCAGTGACCCGCCGCGCAGCATCTCGGTGACCATGTAGGCTTGGTCGCCCTCAGTGCCCACATCGTAGACATCCACGACGCCTGGATGCCGAAGCGCCATGGTCGTCGTGCACTCCTCCAGGAACCGACTCCGCAGAGCGGAATCGGACGTGGTGAGGATCTTGATGGCGCGCGGCTGCCCAAGTTGGGTGTCCGTGCCGCCGTACAACGCCGCGTGGCTGCCACCCTTACTCAGGGTGTGCGTCAATTCGTAGCGTCCATCCCCGATCGGCGAGAGGCCCTCGGCCATATCGGGGATGGGCGGATCCGTGGGCTCGCTCATCGCAAGGAGTTTAGATCAGGAAGGCTGATCGAGAAACATCGAATAGGGTGGTCGACCGCGCGTCCAACGGCATGAGGACGCGTATGCCTCCAGGAATACACATTGCGCACCCTGCTCCTTCTGCCCCTCATCGCCATGGCCGGCTGCGGCCCAAAGAGATCCGCCGAGGCGGATTACGAAGATCCGCGTTCTGCCATCCAGATCCAGAAAGAGGTCGCCGCCGAGGAGGGCCACAACCAGACCTTGGAGCTCGCCCGCCTCGCCAGCATGGCCATCGCCCAGGGCGAAGAGGATCTGGCCGACAAGACGCTGCGCCGAATCGTGGCAAAGATGCAGGACTTTCAGGCCGATGGGCAGTTTCGCGCGACCATTGGTGTGGAGTCGGCCAAAGAGTGGAAAGGAGATCCCTTCGAGAAGATGATGGCCTTCCTGTATCTAGGCCAGATCCTCTACAATCAGGGACAGTACGGCAATGCACTGGCGATGACCAAGTCGTGCATTCTCTCGGATACGGGCACCAGCCAGGAGCGGTTCCGTGCCGATTTCATACCCGCTTTCGTACTGCAGGCATTGGCCTACCAGGCCCTTGGCGAGGAGCGAAACGCCGAGCGCTCGATGCAGCAGGCCACCGACGCGCTGTGGCGACGGGCGATGACCGATCACCTCTCGGAGCTGCTCAAGAAGGTTCGAATCGAGGATCCCGACGATCCCGATGCCGTGGCTGCGGCGCGGGTGCTTCTCCTCGCCGGACTTCCGGCGGGTCTCACCCAACACCCCCGAGACCCCGAGGCAGCCGTCAACGCGGCACTGTCCTACGCAACAGATCTCCGAAAGGTGACACTCCAGAGCAAACGCAAGGATTGGAACGGCGCGGTCTCGGGTCTCCGCAAAGGCAAAATCGACAAGTCCTTCGACTATCTCGACCCGCTGGCGAAGAAGTGGCAGAAGAAGGTCGCCAAGAAGATGGCAATCGAGACGATCGAGAGCTTGGAGAGCGACGAGGCCTTTCTACTCGGACTCCTCGAAGACGAGCCGGGACTGTTGCTGTGGATCGAGACGGGACGGGGACCCATGAAGGTCGCCACTGGAAAGTACTCGCACATCCAACGCATTGTCCCGAGGCAGATCGGAAACGTGCCGCGGGCGCGACTGGACAGTCAGACACTGGACGCCCACTACCTCGACAGCGTCACCTATCAGGCGCAGACCCGCGGGGGGCGCGTCGTCGATGGCTTCCTCAAAGGCAAAGCCATCTTCAAGGACAGCAGCACAATCATCGGCATCGCTCTCCTGCAGGCCGGCGACGTCGCCAACGCCTACGACGATGACACTGTGGCCACGGTGCTGTACATCCTCGGCGCCGTCACTTTCATTGCGGGAGTGGCGGCAAACCCACGCGCCGATACCCGCAACTGGGAGCTGCTCCCAGATGCCTTGTGGATGGTTCGCGCCGACCCCGCCCCTGGAGAGCATCGCCTCACCGTCGACGGTCAGACCTACACAGTACAGATTCCCGATGAGGGGACCGTGGTCCAGCTCATCCCAGCACTTCACCCCGGCGGACCCGAGTCATTCGGCGAAGCCTGCATCAAATGCGAAGTACCCTTAGCGATTCCGCTCACCGGAGAAAGAAACCCATGACCAGCAAGATCTCCATTGTCCTCGCCGCCGCCCTGGTGCTAGCCGCTGGCTGCAGCAAGAAGGCCAAATATATCGATCCCGACGCCCCTTCCAAGGTCGAGGGCACCGGCATCGAGTCCCGCGACATCCGCGTCGTCGTAGACGAAATGGCCGGAGAGCTTCTCGCCAGCACGCCGATCCAGAAATTCGAGGGCACGCCTCGCCTCGCTGTGATGGATGTAGAGAACCGTTCGCGCTTCCTCATCGACGCCGACATCTTCACCACGCTGATTACCGACCAGCTCATCCAGGGCGCCCAGGGGAAGATGGCCGTCGTCAACCGCGATCTCATCAAGCAGATCATGAAAGAGCGGGACATGAAGCGAAAAGGCGAGGTCGATTCCGAGTCCGACTTCAAAGCGCTCGCCGGCGTCGAGTATTTCCTCGAGGGTGAGGTTCGCAGTTTGTCAGCTTCTACCAACAAGAATCAAACTGACTATGTCGTCATTCGCTTTCAGCTCACCGACGCAGAGAGCGGGATCGTCGGCTGGAGCAACAGTTACGAGATGAAGAAACAGGGTCATTGGGGCGTGATGTACCAGTAGGGGTTGTCACAACGGAATCGGTTCTTAAGTATCGGAGCCTGTCACGGTGTGTCTCTTGACAGTGGACAGACACAGTCTCGTGCGTACTTGTGGCAGGATTGCGCTTCATGATGCGTCGTCTCGACACGACCACGCCCGCGTGTTACCCGCGTGGGTTCTCACCCTCAAAGCGAGGACAGGACAATCGACTACTTCGTACCTCGACAGAAGAAGTCCGAGCGCCTGACTGCACAGCAGGAAAAGGACATGGCTCGCCGCATCCACGCGGCCGAAGAACGAGCCCGCACGGCCATTACTGGTCTTGCCGCGGCCGACGAAGAGCTCTCGAAGCGCCCCAAGCGCGTCGAGCGGACTCGCGCCGGCATGGTGGATCGCCTCGAGGCGGCCGTCGAAGCGGTGTGGAAGACTGCCAAATCTGAGCCGACGATCAAGGTCCCGGCACGCGCCGCCAAGCAGGCGTGGGCCGAAGCCGAGGCCATCCGCTGGGAACTGGCCATGTCTGGTCGCCGCATCGCCCACGGCGAAGCGCGCAAGCTCGCAGGTCCGTTCATGGACGAGCAGGATCTGGTTCAAGAGGGCTACATCGGCCTTCTCCGCGCCGCCAAGCGCTTCGATCCCGATCGCGACATCCGCTTCAGCACCTACGCCAGGTGGTGGGTTCGCGCCCAGATGACCCGCGCCATCGACCACACCGGTCGACCGGTTCGACTCCCGGGCTGCGCCGTTGAGCAGACGCGAAATCTGCGCAAGGCGATCAAGCGCTTCGAGGACATCGGCATCGACTACAAGGTCGCCGATCTCGCCGAAGAGGTCGGTGTCGACAAGAAACGCGCCGAATTCCTGCTCTCCCAGGGCCAGACGGTGTCTCTCGACCAGCCGGTCGACGAAGGCCCCAGGTCTCGCTCCCTGGAGCACTTCCTCTCCGACGAAGAGGCCGTGCATCCCGATGACGAGGCGATTCACGCCCAGGAAATCAAGCGCATGTTCGATGCCTTCCACGACGTGCTCACCGAGCGGCATCGCTACGTGCTCACCCGTCGCTACGGGCTCGAAGACAACCAGTTCCGGACGCTGTCCCAGGTCGGCAAGGGCATGAGCCTCTCCCGCGAGCGTGTGCGCCAGATCGAACGAGAGGCCCTGATCCGCTTGAGAGAGCATGCCTCGATCCGAGACAGGGTCGCGTAAGCCGGCTACTTCGCCGGCTTGACCAATCTCTTCGAACTCGACGAAGCCGCCCTCTCCGAACTGCTGATCGGATGGGGTGAACAGCGCTTCCGCTCCAAGCAGATCTGGAAGTGGATGTACGAGAAGGGCGCAACCTCCTTCGACGACATGAGCGATCTGCCCAAGGCACTCCGAGAGAAGCTGAAGTCAGAGGCCAGCCTGGGCTCCTTGCAGCTCTCCACCGAGCAGATCTCGGCAGATGGGACGGTGAAACGCCTCTATCGCCTCACAGACGGCCAGCTTATCGAGTCCGTCCTCATGTCCTACAGGGACAAACGGCGAACCGCATGCATCTCGTCGCAGGCCGGCTGCGCCATGGGTTGTGTGTTCTGCGCAACGGGTCAGATGGGCTTCGCCCGCCACCTGACAGCGACCGAGATCTTCGAGCAAGCCCAACGCTTCAGCCAAGATCTCCGCAGCCGCGGCGAGCGGCTCTCGAACGTCGTCTTGATGGGAATGGGAGAGCCCTTCCACAACTACGATCCAGTCCTGGAGGCCGTCCGGCGGCTCATGGCCGACCTGGGCATCGGCGCCCGCCACATCACCATCAGCACCGTCGGGTTGGTGCCCGAGATTCGTAGATTTGCGGAGGAGGGACTCCAGGTCGGTTTGGCGATCAGCCTCCACGAGACCAAAGACGTCGCCCGCTCGGCGCTCCTGCCAGTCAACCAACGTTGGCCGATTGGCGAGCTGATCGAGGCCTGCAGGTACTACCAGGAGCGAACCCATCGGCGCGTCACCTTCGAGTGGGCCCTCATCGCCGGCACCAACGACATCGAACCGACCGCCCATCAACTGGGGCGGCTGCTTCGCGGCCTGCGCTGCCACGTCAACCTGATCCCGCTCAATCCAACCGACGACTACGACGGCTCCCCTACCGAGGATGCCGGCGCTTTCATCGACGCTCTGGCCGAACACGGGGTTCCGGCAACTCTGAGGGTACGCCGCGGCATCGATATCGACGCTGGCTGCGGACAACTCAAATCGGCTGTGCAAAAAAAGGAGCGGCGCCCGCCTCAATAGGAAGCGGACGCCGCGTGTCGGTCCCGAGGAGATTCAGGCAGACCGACGCCGGAGAAACGCCAGAGCGATGAGGCCAAGCCATCCCATTGCTGGCGCGGGAGAAGTGGTGCTGCAGCCGCCGCAACCATTGGCGCCCAGGAGTTGGCGAACCCGCTCGTTGAAGGCGTTGGTCTGGGCATTGAGGCTGTCAGTGTGGTCCGTGAGGACCTCCGGCTGACCGGAGGCGCCGGTGCGCTCGATGATCGCGGCGTTCACGACCGTGAGCTCCTGAACGAACTCGAAGTCGGTCATGTCATGGTCTTCCATCCACTCCAGGGGCGGGAGAAGAATGGTTCGGCCATCGGGGAGTTCCAACCGCCGAGGTGCCTCGTCGTAGTCCTGATCGTCGTCACAGGATGTGATCAGCTTTGCGTTGTAGACATTGCTGACGTCGCCCATGTCGGGGTTGAACACGAAGACTGGGTCGACGGTCATCTCCAGGGGAGAGATCGAAGAAGTCAGGCGGGTGATTGTGCTGTTGTTCTTCAACATGTTGTTGGCGCCCTTGAGCGGCTCGACCAGAATCTCCTCGAGGGCGCCTGCGAACGCGGGGCCATCGAAGTTCGGGTCGAGGTGTTGCTCGTAGGAGCCCAGGTTGTTGTAGAAATCGGTCTCGTCAACGCCCTGGTCGACGAGGTTCTGCGGCATGGGAATGTAGACGCGAAGCAAGTTCATCAGGGACTGGCTCGCGGCGAACTGGCCCATGATCTCGTTCATGAAGAGGACCGGATCGGTGATGCCGTCGAAGGCCGACATGTTGTAGCGGCCATTCCAATACAGCACGTCGTGGAGCTGTTGGGTGGAGCCCGAGTAGTCGGTCGCGAACGCCTGGCCTCCAGCCTCGTCGGCGGCGAGGGTGATCACGTCTTCGTAGTTCGTACCGAAGTTCCACCAATCGATGGCCGCCTGATTGATCTGCACGTGCAGATAGTTCTCGGGAACAGAGCGCTCGTTGCCGACGATGTAGACCTCGAGCCGCATGTCATTGGTGGCGGCGATCGAGGTGAGCTGAATCGGGATCATCGCCTTTTCGGCAGTCGTGGTCATGCCCAGCGGCGCGAGCTCGCCGACATCTCGGTCGTTGGAGAGGCGCAAGGCCACGAAGTTCGAGCCACCGTTCACGTAGGGCGAAAGCACGGGATCGAGTGAATCAGGGATGTCGAAGTTGTGGTCTTGCAACCAGGTGAGCAGCTCCTCGGAGCTATCGGCCGCCAGCACAACCGTGTCGTAGGGCCCGACGACTTCGGTAGCGAGTACGGTGACACCACCGGATTCGGCGTTCGACGCGACATCATCGGAGGATGCATCGAGAAAGAAGATGTCGTCCCTGTCGCATTCGCCTTCCGTGTTCCAGTCCAGCCAGAACTGAGTCGACAGCCGGGCGTCGAGCTGCATGAAGAGCTCGTCGGTGGACAAGAAGAGGTCGGGAATTCCCGAGACTGGCACGATCCAGGCGAAGTCCTCCGCCTCGCCCTCAAAGGAGATCTGCACGTGGGTGCTGACCGTTCCCGAACCCTCGTCCACGGAGAAGAGAATGGCTTCACCCGATTGGTCGATGGGGGTCTGGCTACAGAAGAACCCGCCACAAGCTTCGGCTGATCCCGACGGTACGACCGTGGCAATGGCGAGGGCTGTGAGGGAGAAGAGTGTGGTGACGCGCTGCATCTGGCGCTCCTGCTGATGGCTTTTCCGGGCCACTCGGTCCCAATGCAAAGCACGTGCCGAAATCTGGACCCAGGTTGTTCCTCGATTTTCGAGGTGGAGGATCAAATTGCCCTGACAGATCGTGACGCGGGTGTCGCGGTCTCAATTCTCCGCCCGCACAACCGATGAGGAGAACAGACCGCCAACCGAAAGGAAGAAGTGGACATCGCATCTCGTGTTCGTTCCCTGCGCCGCGCCAAGCGCATCAACCAATCACTCATCGCCGACAACCTGGGTTTGTCGGTCTCCGAGATCAGCCGCATCGAGCGCGGGAGGAGGCGCCTGCGCGTCGATCAGCTGCGAACCTGGGCCAAGAGTCTCGGCTACCGAGTAGAACTCGTGTTCTGGGAAACCGGCGAAGACGAGGCCGATATCGACGACAGCGCGAGGGATGTCCTCAAACACGTCGTCGGCGCCATCCAATACATGCCAAGCCCCGCACGCAAAGCGCTCATCCTCGAGATGGACGTCTGGCGACAAGAGGCTGCGGAAGCGAAGTAACTGAGGCGTTGCTCGGAACGTACAGGTGCGTAACGATGCGCCCCTCACTCCGGACAACACGCCATGGTGGATTACCTCGACGCGACCCGTACTCTCTACAGGGAGGCGGCACTCACCCCGGATTCGGCGCTGTGCTGTGTGTCTACACCTCCGTGGCGGATGCCCGACCTCCACATCCCCGACCCGCTATTCGAGATGAACTACGGTTGCGGCACGACGGTTCATCCGCGGGACATCCCAGCAAATCACGCGGTGCTGTATCTGGGCGTCGGCGGCGGCCTGGAGCTTCTGCAATTCGCCGCCCTCACTCGCAGAAAAGGGGGCGTCATCGGCGTCGATGCTGTGCCGGAAATGCTCGAAAAATGCGCCCAGAACCTCGTCTTGGCCCGAGGCACCAACTCCTGGCTCGCCGAAGAGCACATCGACCTGCGCCAGGGCGATGCATTGAATCTTCCGCTGGCGGACCAGAGTGTCGGATTGGTCGCGCAGAACTGCCTGTTCAACATCTTCAAGGAGGCGGAGCTCGACCGCGCGCTGGCGGAGGCCGCTCGCGTCCTGATTCCGGGAGGCGCACTCTCGCTCTCCGACCCGATCAGCGAGGTCGAGATCCCTGCCCCGCTTCGCGCCGACGATCGGCTGCGGGCGATGTGTCTCTCGGGGGCGCTGACCCTCGACGCCTACCTCGAGCGCATCGTCGCCGCCGGCTTCGGCACCATCGAGGTACGGGGCCGGAGGCCGTATCGGGTGCTGGCGGCGGACCGGTTCGAGATCGACGCCAACATTCTCCTGGAGTCCGTAGAGGTCGTGGCCTACAAGTCCCCGATACCCGCGGACGGACCTTGCATCTTCACCGGCCGCACAGCCATCTGGTTTGGTCAGGCGGCCGCGCTCGACGATGGCAAAGGCCACCTGTTGCAGCGGGACATTCCCCTACCCGTCTGCGACAAGACCGCGAATGCCTTATCGGTGCTGAATAATCCGCAGTTGCTCGTGACCCCGTCGACGTGGCACTACAACGGGGGCGGGTGCTGCTAAGAGACCCCGGCCTCGGACCAACTGACCATGCGCTTCTTGCTCGAGTCCCAGATCTTCAGCCGAAGACACGCGACGACATCGCTGGGCCACCACGAAGTTCGCCCCGGACTCTGAAGCTCGGGAACCGCATCCATCACCGTAGGGAGCAGGTAGAACGGGATCTTGTGGTTGAGGTGATGCACGTGGTGGTAGCCGATGTTGCCGGTAAACCAGTGCATGAGGCTGTTCATCTCCATCATGCTCGAGGACTGGAGTGCCGCGAAGTTGTAGTCCCAGTCCCGTCGGTCGCGGAGTTGAACGTCCGGGTAGTTGTGCTGCGCGTAGAACAGGTAGGCGCCGAGCACGTTGGAGATGTAGACCGGCAGGAAGATGACGAAGAACGCCACGTCCCAGCCGAGGAAGTAGCCCAGTAGCCCCATGGTGCCGAAATGGACGGCCAAGCAGAGTGGGCCCTGCCAGTGTTGGCGCGGCTGACGGATGAAAGCCGACATGCACATGCCGCCGATAAATACCGTGAAGTAGGCGAAGACCATCGTGAGTGGGTGGCGGGCAAACTTGTACCAACGCTTCTGGGTCGGCTTCATGTGGCGCCAGATCCGCGTTGTAACCACGGGATAGGAGCCGATGGCCGCACCGAGCATCTTGGCGTTGTTCTGGTGGTGGTAGTTGTGGGTCTCCTTCCAGACCGACGGCGGATTCAGCGTGTAGAAGCCCACCGGGTACATCGCCAGCTTGCCTAGCGACGACTTCCGAAAGATCGCGCCGTGCATGTAGTCGTGGAAGAAGATGAACAGTCGCACCCAGACCAGACCGGTGATCAAGGAACCGAAGATGCGCAGCGGGAGCCAGGGAGCAAATGCCGCGACCGCCATCGCCGTCAACAAGACAGCGTAGGAAATGCCCAGCAGTCGCCAGGATCGACCGATATCCTCGTCCTTCGCCCACGGGAATGTCGCGCGGACCAGGGCCGAGCCCGTTCTGACCTCTTGCTCCTCCACGTTGGTCTCCACCGACATCGGCGCACTGATAACCCGCCGCGAGCCGTTGCAAACAAAGGATCCGCCGATAGGATTTCCGACTCGCGGGACGGTTTCTCCGCTTCACTCGTGAAGGGACTCCGCCTCGGGAAACGCTCTGGCGACAGCGTCCCAGTCGACTGCCGGGCCGAGCTGTAGCAGGTTGGCTATCTCTGCGATCACTTCCCGCTCAGAACGCTCGACTTTGAACGCCATGTCGAACAGGCCACCTGCAGACTCCGCCACCTCACTGCACCACTCGATGAGCAACGGCAGCGTGTCCGGCATCAACTCGGCGTTGCCGCGAACCGAAAGCGCCAACAAGATCTGCTGCCCGACGAGGAACTGCAGCGATGTGGGACGCTCGCCGAGCCAGCTCTCGAGAACGTCGGTGTTGCCCAGTCCGAGCCGGGCGGCGGCGTCGCGGATGACCGTGCGCTCGGCCTGCTGAATCTTCCCGTCCGCCCATGCCACCTGAACGAGCGGAAGCAGCGCAACGACCTTCAGGTTTTCCCGGCCGATTCCCAGCGACCTCAGGCCATCTTCGATCTCGGTGTCCGTCATACCGCCTCCGAGACTACACTCACCCTGAGAGGCCACCATGTCCAGCTTTCAGTTCAATCTCGACCGTCTCATCGAGGGCATCGACGCCACCAAACACCCACAGGAAGTGCGCACACTACAGCGCTGTCGCTCCGTGGACGATCTGGCGAATCTCGCCGGGCACGGGTGGCTCAGCTCGAACCCGGCTGACCCCCGCCTGAAACTGGTTCGTCACGGAAGCGGGACCTACCTGGTGGTGCAATACGTCGACGGATGGTCATCGACCGTGAGCCAAGCGCCCTTCCGAAGCTGATTCATGCGGGTTATACGGCCCATCTACAGTATGACCAGACCCTGGGGAGAGGATGTCCACACTGCACGATAAAAGCCTTCCGTCCAAGATCGTGATGGGAGAGTGCTGGGCCCGCGACGGCCTGCAGAACCAAACCGTCATGGTCCCGACCGCCGACAAGGTCGAGATGTTGACCCGTGCTGTCGAAGCCGGTTTCACCAAGCTCGAAGCCACGAACTTCGCGCACCCGCGCTACCTGCCGCAATTCGCAGACGCCGAAGAGGTCCTCACCCGGATCCCGCGCAAAGAGGGCGTGGCCTACCGGGCCATCTGCACCAACTTCAAAGGCATTGAGCGCGCGATCGAGAGCAAGGAAAGCGGTTTCGGCGTCGACGAGATCGCCATGGTGCTGTCGGCCAGCGAAGCCCACAACATGGCCAACGTCAACATGACGCACACCGAAAATATGCGCCTTCTCGAGAAGATGACCCGCCTGGCGATCGACACCGGGCACGAAGTCTTCGGTTGGGCGCTGACCTCGTTTGGCTGCCCGATCAACGGCGATGTTCCTTTGGAAGATGTAGCCAAGATCGGACATTGGTGGAAAGACATCGGCGCCACCTGGGTCGGCTTCGGAGACACCACCGGTGTCGCCAATCCCGTACAGGTCGATCAGTTCTACCGCTACATGCTCGCCGAGGGCTTCACCACCGACGAGACCGTGGTGCACTTCCACGACACGCGCGGCTGGGGCGTGGCCAACTCCATGACGGCTCTGAACATGGGCTATCGCTACTTCGACAGCTCCTTTGGCGCGATCGGTGGACAGCCACAGACGGGCGCTGCGATGTACCATCGCGGTTTCGCGGGCAACACCTGCACGGAAGATCTGGTCGGCATGTTCGCGGAGATGGGCGTCGATACCGGCATCGACATCGCAAAGATGATCGCCGCCGGAAAACGCGCCGAGGAAATCATCGGCCGCCAGCTGCGCAGCAACTACATCCACGCCGGACCGGTTCCCCACGACGGCATTCGGTACGACAAGCAGAAAGGCATCCTCGACAGCGAAGTCGAGGACGCCCGGGTGGCCAACCTCAGCGGCTGATCCGCCCTCGAATCAGAGGCTGAGGTTGCCTGTGCGGATCAAGAGCGTCAGCCGCTCTCGCTGATCCTCCTCGAGCACCTCGAACAGCTCGCCGAGTGCGGCGACGACAGCGCCTTGGACACGCTCGAGCGAATCCACTCGCTGCTTCGCTGCATCCTTGGCTTTCTTCCCGTCGAACTTGGCTCCGCCGATCGACTCGGCGTACAGCTTCGTGGCGCGTCGATCGTCGACATGGGCTTGCGCCCGTTCAGTCTTCAAATCGTCGAGGATCGCGGCAACCCTGCCGACCTGATCCTCGTCGAGGTCGAGTTTGTGAGCGAGGAATCGCAGTGGGCGTCGGATCCCGAAGGGACCTCCTCCGCCGCCGCCGCCATGCCAGCGCCCGCGTCCGAAGAAGCCGTGGCCCCCTCGCTTTCGGCCGTGACCCTCATGGTGCTCGTGATGGTGATGATGCTTCCAATGCATCGCTTTCTCCTATGATGCCGAGGCGTTTCGCTCCCGGCGCTGTGTGTGCCGAGGCGATTCGCTCCCGGCGGGGATCCGGCATGCGTAGCCGGGTCGCGGGCAGTACGCCTCGCGACCCCTAGAGTGTGAACACGAGACGCAATATCGTCAAGTCGGTTCATGGTCGGCGCCCAAACCGGAGGAAATAGCACTTGCGCCCTCCGGTTTGAGTGTCGGCTGTGAATGGAATCTCCGCAGTGGCGCGCTTACACGTCACGTAATTCATGTTTCGAGGCGGACTATCGACCGGAGGGAGATCTTCTGGCTCGATGTGGTGTTTGGCGGACGCGCCCAGGAGAGCTATTGAC
>Ga0315336_1002211_pt1 | contig 31188 bp, 19 predicted proteins | sample ASW5metaG_FD_204512 | JGI IMG/M metagenome (GOLD analysis project Ga0315336, IMG submission 204512) | Ammonia-oxidizing marine archaeal communities from Monterey Bay, California, United States - ASW #5 | ecosystem: Environmental > Aquatic > Marine > Intertidal zone | place: USA: California...
GCATCTGTCGGCGTAACTGTGTCATCGGGACACCTCCTTTGGTGTCCCGACCTTACGCCCGCCTAACCGCCGCCGCCCCGACAAGGCGCACGCGAAGCGTCTGCCGACAGGCTTCGTTCATATCGCGTTAGCACTACCAATCGGCCGTCTGAGTCCGCTCCGGGCACCGTGGGCGGGCCAGCACGGGTGTATACTGTGGACCTACCAAGGCCGAAATGGAAATCCTAATTCAGGCATAGGTTGCAATCATGAAACACCTCTTGGTCTTATTATTTGTATTGCCTGTTCTCAGCGCTCAGGGTCAAGCCATTGAGATACAGGGTCAAGTCTTTGAGGATCGCAACGGTAATACGTTGTTGGACCAGGAAGAGGAAGGGATCCCAAACGTTACGGTATCAGATCAAGTAACCACAACCGTTACCGATCAAGATGGATACTTCTCATTGACAACCGGAGGTGACTTTCCCTACGTGTTCATCAGTCAACCGTCCGGATATGTCGGCGCCTGGTATTACCGGAAAGCGTCAGAGGTGAATTTCCCTCTCCGAAGAAGCGGCCCTCAACAGCACTTTACATTCATTCACGCCTCGGATACCCATGTCGAGTCCGCTATGCTTCCGCGCATGACTCGATTCCGAGAGTTGGCGGATTCTATAGGGGCGCAGTTCATCATCATCACGGGCGATCTCATCAAGGATGCGCTTAGAGCCAATGAAGACACGGCCAGACAGTACTATGAGCTCTATGTGACGGAGCTCAAAAAATTCAAGACCCCCGTCTACAGCGCAGTTGGGAATCATGACATTTTTGGTATTGAGAGGGACAAGTCGCTAGTCAGTACCGAACATCCACTGTACGGGAAAAAGATGTACCGGCACTATCTCGGCCCGAACTACTACTCCTTCAACGCCGGTGGGGTTCATTTCGTTGCGGTCGACAGTGTCGATTATCAGAACCTCTATTATTTCGGTGGGGTCGATGTCCTTCAGATCGAATGGTTGGAGTCAGACCTTGATCGCCTTCCCTTGGGAACTCCTATCGTAACGTTCAATCATATACCGTTTGTGTCCCCCGGGTTTTCGTTCCGGAGTTTCGACGACCATGCGTTTTACGGTCCGAGATTGCTTGACCAGAATGGCACGCTTCAGCACCGTGATATCGTTTACAACTTTCAAGATGTAAAGGATGTGATTGGCGACCGCTCATATCCACTCGCTCTCGCTGGCCACTATCATGCTGCCCAAGAAGGGTCTATAGCCGGGGATGAGACGATCTACGCACAAACCTCCGCCATCACGGGTCCTGATCCGTTTGAGTACCACGGAGTCGCGGTGCGCTCGGGCTTTACGTTGTACGAAGTGAAAGATGCGAAAGTCGTATCTAGTAAATTTGTTCCTCTGGACTTGCCGTGACATTCGAAGCCCTCTCGGCAGGACATGCAAACGGCATCGTGTTGGGATATCGCCCTCCCACTCTCGATGCGAACTCGAACAGCCGACTGGCCGTCAGGTGTCACCCGAGGTCAGCACCCCGGCATCGAACTGTTGTAAAACAGACACACTATACCCACGGCGATGCGGTCGCTGTGTCTAACGCCACGTTGCCCTAACTTCGCTCACGAATCCGGCCGCTGCAAGGTTTGCCGACCCTCAGCGAGCCGTCGCGGCTACGGCCCCCGCTGGAGGCGATATGCGGCAGACTTCAAACGCCGTCATCCGCTCTGCTGTCAGTGCGGAGCAGCCACGGAGGTGGTAGACCATATCTACCCGGTCAAGAGCGGCGGGAGCTTCTGGTCGCCTTCGAACCACCAGCCTCTATGCCGATCGTGTCACGCGATCAAGACGCAGGCGGGGTTCTGAGCCATGGCAGGGGGAGGGGCGGGTCAAATCCTCGAGGGCGGGCGATCGCCAGTTCACCCTACATCTCGTCTTGACGCCGTTCTCCCCCAAGCATCTTCTCGGGTTGATCGAGAGTGAGGAACGTTTCGAAGAGTGCTTTGGGCTGCCGGTTGTGGAGGGCCTTCGGGCAGACTTCGTCTCTGATGAGGTTTCGCCCGCCTGGCTAGCTCAACTGCATAAGTCGGTGGCGGAAGGACCGTGTGTATGGCGCTGGTCGAGTACCGTATGGACGACTTGCACGGGTACGTCTCCGAAGTCGAGGTTGATCTCTCGGGCGCTGATCTTCACGGCCTCTGGTTGTTCAGCCAACTGGATCTAGCGGATGCCGAGACCAGCATCTGCTCCGAGCGATACACCGAGAGGGTCCGAATCTGGAACGGAAGCTTGTCACAATAGGTATCTTGATCTACGGTTAAGGATGCGGCCAACGGATCGAAGGACATTCTTGCAACGGGCGGTTTCGGTCGGACTGGCGGTGGCGACCCCATCCTGGCGACGAGCCCTGGCTGCAGACATTCGACCCGCTGAAGTTCAGGGGCACGTCACCTCCGGAAAGGAGCCTCTGCCGGGCGTTCGTGTTTCAGATGGTTTTAGCGTGACCCGTACCGATCCTTCGGGAGAGTTTCGACTGCCCGTGGGCCCGGATAGCGGCCCATTCGTTTTCGTGACCGTCCCGCGGGGTTTCTGGACCGATCGCTTCTATCAACCCACGGTAATGGCGGCCTCGAAACAGCCCGTGTTCGCGCTAAACAGACACAAGGGGGACGACGCGTATCGAGCACTGTACCTGACCGATATTCACCTGGGTGACGGACGCAGCGACCAATCGTTCAAACGCTTCCAGGCAACGATCGATGAGATCAACAAGATGGACCCGCTGCCTGCTTTCTGCTGGATGGGTGGCGACATCTCGCTTCAGAGAGGGGAAGGAAAACGATACGTTGAGATGATCAGCCGATTGAAAATGCCCGTCCGGAACGGCGTTGGCAATCATGAGATGCTGATTCAGCAATCAGACCCCCGCGCCGAGTTTCAAGGCCTGTTCGGACCGACTTACTATTCTTTCGACGTTGGCAACGTCCACTACATAACGCTCGACGGCTGCCAGGTCAACCCTCGAAACGCCCAGCAAGTAGTAGGGGAGCTTTCCGCTCGTGAACTGCACTGGCTCGAGGAAGATCTGAAGAATGTTCCAGTCGGAACGGCGACGGTAGTAGCGATTCACATTCCCCTGGTGTCCGACTATCCGGAGCGTCGCGACACGACTGCGGAGAGGTCGCCGCACTGGATCATTCAGAATTCGAGCGATGTTATCGATCTCTTGTCCCGGCACGGAGCGTCTCTCGTTCTGCAGGGCCACTTGCACGAGAACCAGCGCATCGTTCGGAAAGGTATCGAGTTCGTCGAATCGATCAGTGTAAGCGGAACGTGGTGGAAGGCGCCGGCGGAGCGACGGGAAGTCGGCGTGAGCGGGGAACCGAGAGGCTATCGAGTTCTTGATGTTCAGGGCGAGCGGATCAGCCATCGGTACCGCAGTTCAGCAGAATCGCGGTCCGAAACGATTGGCGAGATCGTCGGGCGTCCGCGTAGCGCTTCCGCGAGTGAAGATCTGGCGCTCCACGTCAATGTGTTTGATGCCAGCGAGCAGGCGGAAGTGCTTTCCCGGGTCGATGACGCGCCGCCCGCCGTTCTTCATCGGTCATATCAAAAGAAGCACTTCGCGAACCTGAAGCCGGCACATCATTGGAAACTGACAATTCCCGCAAGCCGGATGACCACAGGTCGACACCGACTACAGGTTCAGGTGAAGGAGCCTGGGCAGGCGGCCGAATCGTTCGATCACATGATCTTCGCCTCGTGATGTCGTTGCCGATACGAAACGCAGCCAATACTCGGCTTTGGATGCTTGGCGTTGCGCTGATCGTTGTATTCGGTCTCGTGGCGTGTGGTCTCGACGGTGACGTAGCCTGGCACGTGCCGGCAGCGAGCCGACGCGCGGCGTTTACCGAACCCGATTCCGGGGCAAAGGATTTCCGTCTGCGACTTCCTGCCGGCGCGGAGCCGGACAGCGTCCAGGTTGTCCAAGCATCGGACGGAGCGATTGTTCCTCACTGGATTCAGACGCTCGAAGTACGTGGCGAAAACGACGTGGCGGCGTCGAGGGACATCCACTACGGATTCCCGCGAATGGTCCGGGCGAAGAACGGGGATCTACTTGTCTTCTACCGCGTCGGAACGAGCCACGCTTACGATTACTCGCAGATCGCGATGCGGCGGTCGCCGGACGTCGGCAAGACGTGGTCAAAAGAACGCATCCTACACGCCGACCCGAAGAGAGACCACAGCTCCCACAACCCGGTTGCGTTCGTGACGAAAGCGGGCCGCGTCATACTGTGGGTGTCGAGCTACGGTTTTCAGAGTGAGCCCAGAACACGTGACCCGGGATACTGGTCCTGGTCTGACGATCACGGGGAGACGTGGGCGCCATTCGTGCGGTTTGACAACGACCCTTCGCGGAGTGTCTATTACGTCACGGACGTCTACCAAACGTCAGAACGCATTCTGGCGGCCGGGACGACCTTTCCTCCTGCCGGGTCGGAAACCGAGGATGCACACACGCTCCTCTGGGAATCGCAAACGGGTCGAGAGTGGCGCAAGCTATCGCAGTTGACGTCTCGTGAGGAAGACTTCGGCGACGAAGTCACGTTCATGGAGACAAAGCCAGGAACGATTTTGTGCTTGTTGCGCGCGCGGCGTCAGACCGGCCAGGACTACAGCCCGGCAATCTTCCGACTTTGGTCACATGACGGAGGAAAGACGTGGAGTGAGCGCGAGAATATTTACGACATGTTGGGCTGTACGCTTCAGCGCCCTTTCCTGACCCGACTGGATGAGGACACACTCCTCCTAACTGGGCGAGACCGCGAGCGCAAGCTTGTTGTGGCGTATGTCTCGACCGACAACGGGGGAACCTTCGAACAACGGCATACTCTCGACCACTATCAGGAGGACGGCGCCTACACGACGGGACTGGCGCTCGATGCTAACCGGGTACTGCTGCTCTACTACTCCGATAGCTCATCCGCTCCCTTGATGCCTGACATCAAACAGATCGAATTGACTTTCGTGAGATATCCCGAATGGCTGCGATTCAGTTTGCCGGACGGCACAGGCGACAGTCAATTCTACTTGTATTGGAATGTCCCTGGTGGAACCAACTCCGAGAATCGCGCTCACGCCAGGTTGGGGCCCCTGTCGGAAGTGCCGGAAGCCACGCTGGGCCAAGTCCAGACGAGATAGTGCTCACGGTGCAGTTGAAAGGGTCGACCAGGCACACGCCGGAATGTCGGCGCCGGTCGAGTGCGGTCGGCGCTCGCTCGTACATCGCCTCTTGGACTGCGGCTACGTGACCGTTGACCCCGATGAGCATCGACTGCTCGTAGCCAGCGGGTCCGCGAGGAGTTCGAAAACGGCCGAGAGTACTACGCGCTGCAGGGCCGTAGACTGGCCATGCCTCAAAGCCCCTACGCCGCTCCGTCTGAGGACCATCTCCGCTACCATGTTGAGAACGTTTTCTTGGGCTAGCTTTCACGGCAGAACAAGGAGACCGTGGAGTAACGAGCTTGGACCAGACGACCACCTTGATGTCTCTGCGCGAGCAGGTTCGGACCTTCTGCGAGGATCGAAACTGGGATCAATTTCACGGACCCAAGCCGAGGGTGACGAGAGAGGGTCCTTAGTGACGGCGCGATTCTTATTGAGGGTATTCGGAAACGACGGTATGTAGTTCGTGTCACACGACTTCAGGGCGCTCGCGATGCCCCCGAAAATGTGCACGTAGGCAGTCGTATAGAACTCTTGACGCCCCGACCATTGACGGGGGAAGCACCGCCAGTCTTACGTGTCACTTTGTCGATGCAGAAGGCTTGGGGGGCTCGACCGTCTTCTGGTAGATATCGACGATCTCCGGCCGTTCTCCCTCTGTCGATATACCCGCTGCGACCATCAATTTGGTAATCGCGTCGATCGTCGGCCCATGGGGACGCAGAAGCCGGCCACTGTGACCCTCGGCAATAAACAGCGGCGTCCGGCCGAACTTGTTGGGGTTCTTCCAGACTTGCGGATCGGCTCCACGCTCAGCCAGCAGCTTCACAACCAACGGGTACATGCTGTACGTGGCGCCATGCATGGCTGTATCGCCATTGTTGTCCACCGCGTTGATGTCAGCGCCGAGGTCCAGGAAGAGCCTCACCGCTTCTAGGGATTCGCTCTCCTCGCCCGCTTCCTCCTGTGGCTCCAGGGTGCCGACCCCGGCTGCAGCCAGCAGCGGCGTGGTTTTGTTGAAGTTTGGCCGAAAAGGATCAGCGCTCAGCTCCAGGAGCAAGCGGATCAGTAGAACGTCGGAACGATCGGCGGCGAAAAGAAGCGGTGTCGCTCCCTCCGTCGCGATCTGTGAGGACGTACTGGGTAACTTCCGTGTGCCTTTGGGCAAGCGAAAATTGACGTTCGCGCCGCGCTTTACAATTTCGCGGACGAAGTCGACGCTCGAAAGTTCGCCCGCTCCCCTCGGCGGCGCGCCGTCGCTGCCGTCGCTCGAATCCGGCTTGCGCACCCCGGGAATTATGTGAAGAGGAGTGAAGCCAGTCCGTACATCGTTCGGATCGGCGCCCGCGTCGACCAGTGCGACCGCGAGTTCGTAGTGGGCGTTCTGGACGGCGAGAAGCAACGGGCTTGTGGTCCGTGATCGCCTCCGGCCGTCTGTACCCTGCGTCATTGCGTTCACATTGACGCCTGCCGCGAGAAACTCCCGCACGGCGTCGAGACGGCCCTCGCGGACGGCAAAGAAGAACGCCGTAAATCCCGAATCGATGCTCGCGTTAAGATTGGCTCCGGCCTCAATCAGAGCGCGCACGACGGCAGCGTGCCCTTCGGCCGCCGCCCACATCAAGGCCGTTTGGCCGAGTCGTTCGCGCGCGTTGGGAGCGGCGCCGCGCGCGAGCAGCTCTTTCACCGCTGCAACATTCCCGGAGCGTGCCGCCAACATGAGGACGGTCTCGCCGCCTTTCATCGTGGTGTTCGCGTCGGCTCCAGCCTCCAACAGCAGCTTCAAGATCGTTGCGTTGCCATTCGTGCAGGCCTCGACCAGCGACGGTACGCCGTAACGGTTGACGGCGTTCACGTCGGCGCCCGCTCCTACGAGCAACGCAACCATTTCCGCGTCATCGTGATACGCGGCCCAGTGCAGCGCGGTCGTCCCGTCGACCTGCGCGGTGTTCACGTCGATGCCGCCCTCAAGCAGCGTGCGAACGCTCGCCTGGTCTCGTTGTTCGGCGGCGTCCGCAAGCGAAGCCGCGACAGCGGAAGCCGCGAGACCGAACTCCAGCAGGATGAGTGCACCGATTCTTGACCAGCGCATCGATGTGCTCCTCACGCCACCTCGCTCAGTTCGAAGAGCCCTTCGACTTTTCCGGTACTGTCCATGAACGAATCCATGTGGATGCCAACGCGATCGAGTAACGTGAGATGCAGGTTGGCCAAGTTCGTTCCCTCCGCGTACCGAATGTGGCGGTCGCCCTTTAAGCCGGTTGCCGCGCCGCCCGCCACCACAATTGGAAGGTTTTCGTGATCGTGAAGACTGGGATTCCCCATACCGCTGCCGTACAGGATGACCGCATGATCGAGCAGCGAGCCGTCGCCGTCCGGAGTAGCTTTCATTCGCTGGAGGAACTCCGAGAACAGCGAAACGTGGAACTCGTTGATCTTGGCGATCTTCGCGATTTTTTCCGGGTCGTTGCCGTGATGACTAGTTGGATGATGCGGGTCCGGCACGCCGATCTCCGGATATGTCCGATTGCTCTGTTCCCGGGTGAGCTGGAAAGTGACGATGCGCGTGATGTCCGCCTGGAAGGCCAGCATTTGCAGGTCAAACATGAGCTTGACATGATCGGCGAATTCCGCAGGCACCCCGACCGGCCGATCGAGGTCAGGTGTTTTGTTTTCGGTTACCGCTTGCTCGGCGCGCTCGATTTCACGCTCGACCTGGCGGACGCTCTCGAGATATTGATCCAAGCGCAAGCGGTCGGAGGGGCCGACCCGTTGTTTGATCTTCGCGATGCTCCCGATGAACGAGTCGAGCAAGCTTTCGCGTCTGTTCAGCGCCGAGCGGCGCGCGGCCGCATCGCCTCCCTCGCCGAACATACGCTCGAAGACGACGCGCGGATGCGCCTCGGAAGGAAGAGGCGTGGTCGGCGAAGACCAGGAGAGGCAGTTCTGATAGACGCAGGCGTAACCGTTGTTGCAAACGCCGGCGAGCGGGTTCAAATCGATCGAGAGTTCCAGTGAGGCCAATTGCGTTTCTCGGCCGATCTCCCGGGCCGCGATTTGGTCGATCGTCGTGCCCAGATAGTAGTCCGAGCCCTCGGTGTGTTTGGCGGGCGCCGCGCTCAGGAATGCGGCATTTGAGGTGTCATGCGTACCCGGATAGGCATTCTGCAGCCGCATATTCGTGATGACCGTCAGCTGATCCTTGACCGGCTCAAGCGGGGTGAGGATGGGGGAGAGCTCGTCGAGGCTTTCCTGGCCGGGCGGCGTCCATCGCGAATGATCGCATCCCATGGGAATGAACACGAAGCTGAGCCTGGGCGCCGGCTTTGCAGGCGTCGCCGCCAACGCTGTGGCCGCCGGAATCATCGCATCGAGTAGAGGCAAGGCCAGCGCCGTCTGCGCGGTTTTCAGCAACGTTCGTCTTGGAATCGCCTTCTTCGTTAGGAACATCATGCCCTCCCTCTGCTTAGCATTTATTCGTTCTGTGCGGTCGTGCCGAGTACGGATGCTCCATTCCTTTCGGCGCGGCGCATTTGAAACGGAACGCTCCTCACGATTCCGAGGATCAGTGACGAGAACCGGTAGTCGTCTTTCTCGGCGTCTCTCACGATCTTCCGAACGGCAGGCGCATCGTAGTTTGCGATGCCTCGTCCGAGCGCGAACGTCATAAGCTGCTCCGTCAGAGTTGCGGCAAACAATTCCGGACGGGCCAGCAGCGAGTCTTCGAGTCCGTCGATTCCTTGGAACGCCCCGGCGCCGGGCAACGCTCCCGATGCATCGACGCTGTGCCCGCCTACCTCGAAGTCACGCCATTGCCCCACGGCGTTGAAGTTCTCCAGCGGGAAGCCGGCCGGATCAATCGTGCGATGGCAGCTCGCGCACGCGACGTTGCTGCGATGTGCAGCCAGGCGCTCGCGCATCGGGAGGTTGGCCGCCATCGTGCTCTCGTCGAGCGTCGGGACGTTGGGTGGGGGCGGGGGCGGCGGCGCGCCTAGGATGTTGCGCAGCACGAACACTCCGCGAAGCACAGGCGAAGTTCGGGTTGCGTACGAAGTGACCGACAGCACGCTGCCCTGCCGCAAGAGACCGCCGCGCCTGCTCTCGGGCGCAAGGGGCACGCGGCGGAACCGGCTCCCGTAAACGTGGGGGATTCCATAGTGCTTCGCCAAGCGTTCATTGAGGAACGTATAGTCCGACTTGATGAAAGTGAGAACACTGCGGTCCTCGCGGACCACGCTGTCGAAGAAGAGTTCGGTTTCCTTGCGGAAAGCTTGCCGTAGATTGTCGTCGAAGTCCCGAAAAACGCTCGTACTGGGAGTGATCGCGTCGATATTACGCAGCCGTAGCCACTGTCCAGCGAAGTTCGTCGAGAGGTTAAACGAGCGGCGATCAGCGAGCATCCTGCGCGTCTGATGTTCGAGCTCTCGCGGCTGACTGAGCTTGCCCTGGACCGCCGCGTCGAGCAACTCGTCGTCCGGGATGCTGCTCCACAGAAAGAACGACAATCGCGATGCCAGCTCAAGATCGCTGACTCGGTAGACGCCGCCTGCCGGTACGCTCTCGGGGTCGCTTTCCACGCGCAACAAGAACTCCGGGTTGGCGAGCACAGCGCTCAGCGCCATGGAGATCCCCGCGTCAAAATCGCCTTCGGCGCGACCTTCACGATAGAAGGCCATCGGCCCGTCAACTTCTCTCGCGTCGACCGGTCGCCGATAGGCGCGCCGCATCAGCGTCGATAGAATCTCTGTAGCGCATTCCTCTTCCTGGCTCGCGTTCGGCCCGGCCGGCCGGCAGACGAACAATCGGCGCCGGCTCGGCGTGTCCCCGGGGCCGCGAGGCGCGTAAGGTCCGGTCATCGAGATCATATTGATGCCGGGCGTCGTACGCGGATACCGCCGGTCGTTGTAACGGGATACCGGCGGCTGCCGAAGTGTGTCGACAAGCGATGAGCCCTCGTGGACGAAGGTGGCGGCGAGGTTGTGCTGACCTGCCTTGACGCGAATGCGTGCTTTCAAATTCTTGTCGAGCAGCGTGTCGTCGCCGTCGGCGGGCTTCCGAATCGTGAACGTCTTGACCGGCTTCCGGTCGAGCAGTACAAGTAGCTCGTGTGGACGGTCCTCGCGCAAGCCGCTGACCTGTCCTGTAAAGTTGCGGGTGAGAAAAACCCGGATGTCGTACTCGCCGTCCTGAGGAAACGTATAAGGCGCCGATAGGCCTCCGCGTGTGCCCAGCGGCAACCCAGGCAAGTGACCTTCTTGTGTGAGATCAGGAGCGTTCTGAATGATTTCGCTCTGCAGCGATTGCGTACTTCCGACCGCTAGGCGACTGATTTTCTGCGCGGCCGAGATGTAGCGGTTCAGAAGCGTCGGCGACAGGTCGCCGACGATGACGTTGTCGAAGCCATGACCACTCTCATCGGCCGGCAGGAGCGAGGCGGCATCGATGTCGAGCGCCAGCAGGTCCCTGATCGCGTTCTGATACTCGGTCCGATTTAGCCGTCGCAGCGTTTCGGTGCGGCCAGGATTCGCGTTCGCGGCTGCCGCGGCATCGAGCGATGTTTCCAGCCACGTCAACATCGCCTGGCGATCCGCCTCGGAAGGCTGCGGCGCGCCGGGAGGCGGCATGACGCCCGTGCGCAGCTTGCGCACAACCTTCTCCGACAGTTCGGGGTTGGCGTCAAGTCTCGCTAGGTCACCCTGAATCAGATTCAGGCCCGCAGTCTTCAACTGTTCGTTGTGGCAGGTCCCGCAATGGCGATTGAGGAGTTGACGCTGGCTCACGGTTAGGGACGGTCCCGCAGGCGCTGTCGTGATCTGCTGCGCCCGTACTTCCATCTGCGCAGCGAGCAAAAGCGCCGCTGCCGTCCACCGCCATGGTGTGGGCGTCGTCATCGCTCGCGCCACCCATCTGAAGACCGCATTCCTCTCACCCTCAGGGAAGCCTACGACGCTGACGAGGGGCCTCCCGCCGACGATCTACTCGCCCGGTTCTCAGTGATCCTGTAATACGAGATGATTTGGCCGACCGCCTCGGTCCAATTCTAGCGCCTTCAGGATCGCTGTCGATAACAAGCCGTGCAACTTTCTTCCGGGCGGGCCGGTCCACCAGGGCCTGGGTCTGGCTGGCTAACAAACGTCCGAAGACCGATCCGAGGCCCTTCGGCGGCGGGTTCCTCATGACAACGAGATTTCACGCCAGGAAAGTGGCGAGCAGGGCTTAACTCGATTGCTTTGAATACCTTAGTCTCGATCCGGTCGTGGAATCGATTGCACCGGTTCTGGGTTGGCCTTTCTGAGAGAACGTCCGCTCCTGGTGGGAGATTGGCGCGCCCTGTTAAGATGTCGCTCAGGCATGACGTCGATTGGGCGTTCAGTTCTGACCGTCTTCCTGTGCGTCTGGGCCGCCCAGGCTCAGCAGACCCAGCCGAACGTGCTGTTCCTCAGCGTCGACGACATGAACGACTGGGTCGGCGCGCTGGGGTACAAAACAGCGAAGACCCCCAACATCGACCGCATAGCCGCGCGCGGAACGCTTTTTTCCAACGCTCACGCTCCGTCCCCGAAGTGCAACCCGTCGCGCACCGCAATCCTTTCGGGGCTGCGGCCTTCCACAACAGGGATCTACGGGAACGGGGAGTGGTGGAGGCCGAACCTGCCCGACGTGGTGATGCTGCCGCGCTACTTCAAGGACAACGGCTACTACGCTGCCGGGGGCGGAAAGGTTTTCCACCATACGCCGGGCTTCAATCCACCCGAATCGTGGGACGAATACTCCGATCTCGTAGACGACCTGAAGACGGAAGGATTTCTGATCCCCTACCGCGAGCCGCGTCACATCTCGAGCTTCGACTGGGGGCCGTTAAGCAAGAAGGACATGGAGATGGGCGACGGCGCAACCGTGCGCTGGGCCGAGCAGTTTCTGGCGCGCAAGCATCAGCGTCCGTTCTTTCTCGCGGTCGGTCTGTTTCAGCCGCACTTGCCGTTCTACGCGCCTAGAAGACACTACGATGCGGTCGGACCGAGCGACGCGCCGATTCCGGTGGCCAAGCCCGGCGATCTCGACGATGTTCCGGAGCCCGGCCGTCAGATGGCCGCCTATCGTCGCAACGACCTGGAGCTGATCCTCGAGCACGACGATCTGGGCGATGTCGTGCGTTCCTACACCGCCTGCATCCGCCACGCCGACGCGCTGGTCGGCCGCGTGCTCGATGCTCTGGACCGAAGCGCGTACGCGGACGACACGATCGTTGTGTTCTGGTCCGACCACGGCTACCATTTCGGAGAGAAACTCCACTTCGCAAAGAACACGCTATGGGAGCGCGATTCGCACGTGCCGCTGGTGATCGCCGCACCAGGGGTGACCAAAGCCGGGGCCAAAAGCGCTCGGCCAGTGAGCCTGCTGGATCTCTATCCGACACTCGTGGATCTTTGCGGTCTGCCAGCGAGACGCGAGCTCGAGGGCGTCAGCCTGAGGCCCCTGCTTGAGAAACCGGGTCGCGAGTGGGAACGCCCGGCGGTGATGACCTTCGGGCGCGGCAATCACGCGGTTCGCTCCGAACGTTACCGCTACATACGCTACGCCAATGGCGCCGAAGAGCTCTACGATCATGACCGCGATCCCGATGAGTGGAGCAACCTAGCCGGCGACGCCGTCTACGAGGACGTAATTGCCGACCACGCTCGCTGGCTGCCCGAGCGCAACACGCCGGGGGCGCTTCGCAAGCCGGCCTTCGACTTCGATCCGCGGAGCTACACCTGGCGGCGCAAGTCGAACGGAGCCGAGCGGTGATCAGTCGCCGCCGTTTCCTGGCCCAGGGTCTCGGAGCGGCCGGGCTAGCCGCGGGCGCGTCGCGAGCGGCCGAGAACGACTGGAACGTCCTATTTCTCGCGGTGGACGATCTGCGGCCAGAGCTGGGCTGCTATGGCAATCGCTCGATTCTCACGCCTAATCTCGACCGGCTGGCCGCGCGCAGCCTCGTCTTCCAGCACGCCTATTGTCAGGCTGCGGTTTGCGGGGCGTCGCGCGCGTCGCTGCTGACCGGTCTGAGGCCGGATAGCAATCGAGTTTGGGGCAACAGCACCCACTTCCGCGACACGGTCCCGGATGCGGTCACACTCCCGCAGCGATTCAAGCAGGCCGGGTTCCACGCGCAGGCTTTCGGCAAAGTCCTGCATGGACGGATGACGGACGAGCTGTCGTGGAGCGCGCCTGCCTGGCCCCCAGGCGGTCGCCAGGCGGGTATGCAGTATATCGACGAAGAGGCGATGCGGCGCGGGCGGGAAGGCGAGGAGATTCCGACGCTCACGTGGAAGAAGCGGAATTCCTGGCAGGCGGCGGACGTTCCGGACAATGCGCTGCAAGACGGCCAGGTCGCCGACCGCGCGGTCGAGGCGCTCCGCAAGCTCAAGAATCGACGCTTCTTTCTCGCTGTGGGTTTCCAAAAGCCGCACCTGCCGTTCACGGCCCCCAAAAAGTATTTCGACCTTTACGATCCGGACGAGCTTCCGGTAGCTGAGGACGCCCATCGGCCCGGCGGCGCGCCGGATCTGGCTTTTACGAACTCGCAAGAGCTGCGCGGCTACACCGATATCCCTCGACGAGGTCCTTTGCCTCCGGGCAAGGCGCGCGAGTTGGTCCACGGCTACTATGCATCGACCAGCTACATGGACGCCCAAGCCGGTCGCGTGCTGGAGGAGCTCGAACGGCTCGGCCTGGCTGAGCGGACGGTCGTGCTGATGTTCGGCGACCACGGGTGGCATCTGGGCGAGCAGCAGCTGTGGGCCAAGGCGAACAACTTCGAACTGGACACGCGCGCTCCGTTAGTGCTGCACACGCCGGGGATGCGATCGACCGGCCGCAGTTGCGAGCGCTTGGTGGAGTTCGTGGATATCTATCCGACACTGTGCGAGGCCTGTGGCGTCGAGGCGCCCGGCGACTTAGAAGGGACGAGCATGCTGCCGCTCCTCGGCGATCCCGAGCGGCGTTGGAAGAACGCGGCATTCAGTCAGTTTCCGCGTCCATATCCGGCCTCGCCCGACTGGACCGCGATGGGCTACACGATGCGGACGGAGCGCTACCGCTACACCGAATGGTTCCGCCGCGATAACACGCTACTGGCGCGAGAGCTTTACGACTACGAGATCGCTCCCACGGAAACGGTGAATCTGGCCGGCCGAGTCGAGCATGGCGATCTGGTACAGAGACTCTCAAAGCAGTTGCATGCGGGGTGGCGCGCAGCGCTGCCGGGGGCGGACGAGTGATCTTGGCGCGCAACGCAGTTCTTGTCGGTCTGGCGCTGGCAAGCGCGCCGGCGGCGCAGCGTCCGAACTTCGTTTTCGTCCTCGCGGACGACTTGGGATGGAGCGATCTCGGGGTTTACGGCAGTACGTACTACGAGACGCCGAACCTCGACCGGCTGGCGGCGGAGGGTGTGCGATTCACCGACGCTTATGCGGCGGGGAATTCTTGCTCGCCGACGCGCGCGAGCATCCTGACCGGGAAGTACCCGGCGTCCACGCATCTGACCGACTGGATTCCCGGCCGAACGCCACCGGGCGCGAAGCTCAATATCCCGCGGTGGACGAACTACTTGCGTCACGAGGAGACCACGATCGCTGAGGCGCTTTCGGAAGCCGGGTACGTCACCGCCGCAATAGGAAAGTGGCACCTGGGAAAGAAGGGCTGGTGGGCCGAGGATCATGGCTTCCAGTTCAGCGTCGGCGGCAGCCATGCGGGTTCTCACGGCAGCATGTTTCCGCCGTATTGGCCGGCCGCCAAGATCGCCAGGCTGGGGTGGCGGCCCTTCCCCGATGAGAAGCCGGGCGAATACCTTACCGATAGAATCACGCGCGAGGCCGAACGTTTCCTCGACCAATACGGACATCAAACGTTCTTTCTCTACCTTTCTCACTACGCGGTTCATACGGGGATCGAGGGCAGACCGGAGGTCGTCGAAAAGTATCGTGCAAAGCGACCAAGCGGGCCGCAGAAGAACCCCGAGTACGCGGCGATGGTCGAAGGGTTGGACCGGAGCGTCGGGGCCGTCGTCGCAAAGCTCGAGCAGTTGGGCGTGGCGGAACGAACCATCGTCATTTTCTTTTCCGACAACGGCGGCCTATCGAAGAACGGCGCCATTACGTCGAACCTGCCGCTGCGGGGAGAGAAAAGTACAGCCTGGGAGGGCGGCGTACGTGTACCGCTGATCGTTAAATCGCCGGAACAGCCCGAAGGGCTGGTGGTCGATGAGCCGGTGACCAGCGTCGATCTCTTCCCTACGATCCTCGACATCGCCGAGGTGGAGGCCGGCGTGGGAGTGGACGGCAAGAGCCTGACTCCGCTGCTCAGGGGTGACGAGGATTTTCGCCGCGGAGCAATCTACTGGCACTACCCACACTACAATGCCCACACGCCGATCGTTACTTGTACGCCCTACGGCGCCGTGCGGGAGGGACCGTTTAAGCTGATCGAATTCTACGAGGACGGACACACCGAGCTTTACGACCTACGCGAGGATATTGGCGAGACGAAGGACCTGGCCGAGGCAATGCCCGATAAAGTTCGCGAGCTTCTGGCGAAATTCCATGCATGGCGCGACTCCGTCCAAGCGCAGATGCCGACCAGAAATCCGGAGGCCGACGCGACTCGATACCGGGAGTACAAGGAGAAGAGGCTGTGGAAGCCGGTCGACGTATTCGAGCAGCAGACCGCGTTTCGTCGGCCGTAGCGCGTCCGGGTGAACCTGGAGTCTGGCTTGTCTTCGTACCCTGCCGGCAGAATGAGGTTGAACGCCATGGTGCGAGCTACGGACGGTGCATGGAAAGTGACGCGCGTAACCGGTCGAGGCCCTGCCTGTGCCTGGGAGACAAGAAAACAGCAGCACACCAAGGCGGCCAAGCGCAGACCTGGCATAGCTAACCCTCCGTCACGTTGCGTCCTGTTATTCGATCTGGAGAGGGGGGCCGGCAGGGGTGTCGGCCCACACCGTCGATACGAAGGACCGAGAGGCGATCGCCTCTCTAGTTCGGTAGACACGTTGTAGCAGAAGCGGAGTTCTCTTCAGGGGAGAGGCCGAGCGTCGCTGGTCCGGTCTCACGGTTGGCGCCGGCACGCGATCTACGGAGCGATCCAAAGCGGCCAGCTGACGAGCTCCTCGTCCGGGAAGAGTACGCCGAGTCGGAATGCCGAGCCGGGCGGCAGCGTCGTCGGCAGCGTGATGTTGATTTGCACAAGGCTCGCAAATCCAGGCGTGAGACCGCAGAAGGGGGTCGCGCCCTCTTCGCTGAGCTGATCCCCGAGCACGAACGAACGGGGCGAATCCGCGCAAGCAGCGAGTGGACTCGCAGCGGCCGGAGCGCCCGTCGCCGGCGGATCGGTGAACACGCCAACGCCGGTCCCATAGAGCACAACCGTCTCACCGGGTGCCGCCGGGTTGTCGGGCGTGACCAGGCTGGCGTCGGCGTGGGTCACAATCGGTTCGCGCTCGGAGCCTTCGCGAACGTACTGGAAGGCGCGGAATGCGGAGGCCACCGCCGCGACGGTGGCCTCCGGTCCAGCGACGCCGTCACGAATCACCTGGATGGTTACGTCGCCCACCGGCAGTTCAAAGGGCACCTGGAAGTTGAGCTGATCTGGTGACAAGAACAACTGTGGAGCGGCGATGCCGCCAATCAGAATCTGCGTTCCCAGAGCGTCCGTGGGCAGCGGGAGCTCGCTCACCTGCAATTCAGCCACAGCGAGGCCAGAGCCAAATATTGTCGCCAGCGACCCAGGCGTAATCGGGCCTTCAAAGCTGGCTGCGTTGACCACGGCGCTGGTGATCGGACCGACCGGTGCGGGCTCCTCTTCGCTGAACACCTCGAAGCCGAGCGAATTGCTGGTCTCCGCCCCCTTCATCACCGAAAACAGCAGCTTCTGTGCGGCCCGGAGTTCGCTTGCAGGCATGGCGACGACGATCTCGGTCGAGCTGTTGAGGGTCGGGCTGAGAAAGCCGGTCGTGCCGTTACCGCGTGTGAACTGAACCGTCGTCGCGCTGTGAAAGCTGACGCCTGTAAGCGTGATCGCCGTCGCCGGCGAATCAATCGGCACGATTTCCGGCTCCAGGACGTCGAGCCGAAGTTCGGCCTCGGTGACGATGAAGGTGAACGGGTTCGACGTGAGCTCTTCGTTCGGATCCGCGGTCTGGACCGTGATGTCAAACATGCCTTGCTGGGCCAGGTTCGCTGGGGGGATCACCGCATTCAGCGCTTTCGAGGATAAGTACGCCGTCGCCAGCGGTTCTCCGTTCCAATAGACCAACGAGTCGTCTTCGACGTAGCCGGTCCCGGTGACCTGGATTGTGACTTCGGGCGAGCCCGCTGGTGCGGTGGCGGGTGCCACGTTGTGGATCGTTGGAACCGGGTTCTGAATGCTGAACAGTCGTTCCGCGATGGGCGTCGTCACACCGCCGCGGACGTCTTCCACAACCATCGTGTAATCACCGGCTTTCAGCGGTCCAAAGTTGAAGTCCAGCGTGTACGGCTGAACCACGAACGTGCAGGTCCCCGGGTCGCCGGTTGCCGTGACCGTGATCGTGTTCCCGCTGACGTCGACCACCGGGTCCATCGGCACGCAGCCGGTAGTCCAATCGTCTGCGAAGGTGGCGCTGATCTCGTCCACGGACGTTGGCATGGGCGGATCGAACGTCGGCAGTGGCACTTCCTCGATCTGGAAGTCCGCGCGAGCCTTGCAGCCCGGCGCCGTATCAGGGGCCCAGTCCGGGGATGTGGGCGCGAGCAGCGGTTCCGTGGTGTTGACGGAAATACGGATGGGCAACCGCTCGCCGGGGATGGAGAGGCGGGACGGCGTCGGGCAGCCGAACTCGTCCGTGCAGCGCGTGACGTTCGCGATCAGCGTGTCAGGCACGAACGCCTTCAGCGTGCCGCCGTCGACGAACGTCGTCGCTAATTCGGTGACAACGCCGTCGTTGTTCCACATCACCGTCGAGCTAGCGTTGAAATTCCCGCCGCGAACGGTCAGCTCGAATTCCTTTCCAGCGACCGGGCGCTTGCTCGGTGAGACGGAGCTGACGAACGTGCGTAGCGCCAGGTCGTGGAACTCCTTGCAAACCCACCGGTTGTAGCGACCGGTCATCTGGACGTGGTCGGTGTCCGATCGGTGGTAGTAGAGCTGGTCAAAGGGCGAGTTCGCGATGTCCTCTTCGGTAATCTCCTCGAGCGGGTCGCCCGGAGTGTGCAAGGCGCTCCGAGTGGGGATAAACGTCTCCTTTTGCTCGCCGCCCCGTGCCTCGAATAGGGACAGCCCGCCGACCGCGTCGTAGAAGGCCGTGTACTTGTCCCCGAGGCCCGCGCCTCCCGCCTCATAGCCGAACTCGGCGTCCGAACGGAAGACCAGGCTAGGCGGCCGTACGTCCTCGAGGCCGGAGTCGACGAAGGCGTCGATGTCGTCGACCGCTGTCTGAATCAGGGGATCGATGATGTCGGTAGGAACCCAGTCGGGAACACCGAGCAGGTCCTTGAGTTGGGATGCCGATGGCGCGCTGAGCGGAATGATGCTGAGGTCGTCGACCTGCAGTTCTGCGTTGTCGAAGTCAATGCGCAGGATTTCTTGATTGGAGTTTCCCTGCGTCAGCGGACGCAGCGTCATCCGCAGGGGAACGCGAAACTTCACGTCGACTCCGGCTTCCCAAAGCGTTTCGCCGGTAATCAGGCTCCTGTATTTGACGCCGAAGAACTTGCTGGATACCGTTGTGCGCTTCGTTTGCAGGCTGACCCCTTGGAGCCGGCGGTTGCTAGCGCCGCTCGAGCCATTGGCAATAGCGACAGTCCGCATCCCGAACTGGCCCGGCCAGCCGTAGCCGTTGAGTTCGTTGAACAGCTCAATGAAGCTGGGGTGCGGGCCACTGGAACGAGATGACGTGTGGTGGATCAGCAGCATCTGCCGCGCCGCCGGCGTGTCCATCCCAGTTAGCTCGGCGGCGAGCTCATTGCCGGAGAGCCGCGCGACGACGCTGGCCACCGGGAACCGTAGGAGTAACACGGACGCGAACTCAGCCGGCGCAAGGAACACGGCGTTGGCCTTCTGAATGGAAGGCGGCAGGTAGCCGCCAAGTTGCGGGGAGTCAAAGGAGATAAACAGGCTCACGCCGTGCGGCCTGCCCTCGCTCTCCATCTTCGAGAGGGCGTGTCGCGTCACCAAGCCGCCCATGCTGCCGGCGATGATCCCGACCTTGGCCGTATTCGCAAGCGCCGCGGTAGATTCGCCCAGGGAGCCGGCACGCATCTCCTCCAAGGCCTTTTCGAGGACCAACGAGTTGCGCTGAATGAACGTCGAAGGGTCGCACCACGACAGCGAGTAGACGTGGAAGCCCATTTTCCAGCGGTCTTCTTCCTCGCGCAGGGTGGCCTTCTCGTCGTCGTTCAGCTCCGGCCCCAGTTCACACGTGGCGTTCTTTTTGGGACTGAAACCGCCGACGCGCAGGACCGCGCCAAGTACCGGCTTGTCCGCCGGTGCGTGCAGGAAGCGCAGGCGGCCCTTGCCGCGCACCAGGAGGTACGGATCGTCCGCCTCGATCACCGTTGCGGAGCACGTGGTCGAGTCCTTGGTGCAGTTGTCGTCGACGAAGTCCGCGGGAAGCGACCCTGCCGCAATGAGAAAGAGGAAGGCGCCCGCGGCGCGTTGAAGGTACTGCACGTTCGTAACCGCCCGGCGGGTTCGCGGCTCCGAGACGGACCGAAGGCCGAGTCTAGCGGGATTCAACTCTTCGCCCATTAACGGCCATCTCTATTTGCCCAGACATCGTGAAGCCGGGATTTCCGTTTTGGCCATCCCCACTTGCGTAGGGTAGCCGAGCTTACACCCCCGGTGCAACGGTGTCTGCCTTCTCTGGCGCATCTGACCTCCTTCCTCCTCTGTCTGGCCGCGCCTGGGAGCGTCGCGCGTCGCTTCACGGGCTCGGACAGACCCCTTCGGCGACAGCGCTCCGACCTCGCCTCTCGGCAACCCGTGTTCGGATGCTCCGAGCCTAGCCGCGTCACCCTCCCGGCGCAGGCAGCATCGCGAGCCTCGCCAGTATCTCGCCGAACAGACTGCGGTTGAGATGCCCTTCGGCCAGCAGCAGCCAGTAGTAGCGGGCATGCTTTACCAATCACCCGCCAGTCTTCATCAGCCGATGTTGTAGGCTCGTCAGCGACCAGCTCTTGATTCGCTGCGGTAGCCCGAGTCGCCGCCAGAGGTTCCCTAGGTTGTAGGCCAGAACGGCGAGTTGTAGCCGCACCTCGTTTGCTCGGAAGCGATAGCACGACAGCCGAGTCCAGTTTGTGGCCTGCTGCCTTCCTTGATCCACTGCTCAGTGGTGCCGCTCTTGTTGTAGAAGCACACCACCGAACGGCTCGGCAACACTAGGTTCGTTACCAGGAAGCCGACACGTGGAAACGGCTCGCCGGGGTGATGCTCGACCTTGGCCACGATCCGCCTGGGCTTCGACCAGCTCGCGGCCTGATAGCGGAAGCTCTTGAAACGAACCAGCGGTTTAGCGCTGGGCCTGCCCGGCGTAAGTTTGCCCAGACCAAGCCGCTCGTCCAACTCCCGGACCAACAGCAGCCCGCCGTCGGAGGTGACCCGCGAACCCTGGAAATCTATCTTGAGGAAACCGTTGAACGAAAGCTGAAACGGCTCGCGATCCTTGTCACCCACTCGGTGTCGCCCTCCACGGCCCATGCGATGCGATCAAACCCTCATCTGGTAGGGCGCCGAGAGCCCTGCGTTGGTTAGCAAGCCAAGGTCAAATCGGAAATGCGGGCTAGGACCGCTCGATTTGCGAAGTGATCTCTCGCGCAACTCAGGCTCACAACCACCTCCGAACCGCCGAATGCTACCGCCGATGCGTTAAGTGTTGGGAACAAACGCTGCCACAAACTCTCTGCTCAGCGCCTCCCAAAACCCCGCCCAGGGCGCTCTAAGGCTTTCCAGGCAGTGTTTTGAGTCTCTGAAAGCTCTTCATCCTTCGCTGGAAAACTAGTTCACAATATCGATCCGCGATCCGCTCCGATGCGGCCCCTCGGTTGGCGTGGGCTCAAAGATCTTATGGAATCGTGGAACACGAGTACAGCTCGCAGTGCGGTCTGCCGGATGGCCGCGGCAAGCTGACTCTTCCTTCCGGACCTGCTCAAGCGATCCCATCTGGAAGCCACGCTGGAAGCCAACAGGGCGACACAGGACGGTTCTCTATGGACAAACCGGCGTGAGTACAGCTCGCAAGCATAACAAAACAGGACGCGACAGCACGCCATGGACAACCGGCCATTGTTCATTCGCCTAGCCTCGCTTACGCTCTTGTCGCCTTGTCCGGTCCAACGCCCGAAGTTCGTGTCGGAATGCCGACGCAGACAGACCGCTCTGACTCAGAGAAACATGGGGAATGCCCGATCTCGGTATTCGATGCTGGTGGAGACCGGACTGGGTCGACGCCTAGAACTTGAACAATCTGGGCTCGGGGGTGAACCCTTCAAAGAGCCGCCAATTCCTACTTGCGCCGAACCATAGCACGAGAGCCTTGCGCCGCCTCATCGAGCTTTCGGATCGGGCGGATGCACAGCTTCTATCGGACTACGCTCTGGAGGCTCTGCGGCGGTCTGAAGCCAAAGCATCCTTTCGACCGAACAGCTTTTGCGGGGCGGCACCGTGCGCAGCATTCCATCACACGCTGATGCGGGCGATCGGCACTGGCGAGCGACGACCCTCCACAACGACGAGTCCCGTTTCACTGACGTGATAGCGGCGGCTGTCCTCTTCGGGGTCGAAGCCGATCTGCGTCCCGGGCGGAATGATTGCGTTCTTGTCGACGATCGCCCGCCGCAGGCGCGCCCCGGCCCCGACGCGGCTGTTCTCCAAAACGATCGACTCGACAATTTGCGCGCCGCCCTCGACAAACACACCCCGCCCGAGGACCGAGTCGATCACCTCGCCGCCGACCACAATACAACCCGTCGAGACGATCGAGTCCGTGGCGTGACCGTGTCTCCCTTCCCCGTCGCGCGTGAACTTGGCCGCCCCCATTGGGTAGCTCGCAGTTCGCAACGGCCAGTTAGGGTTGTAGATGTTTAGCGCCGGCAGCGCCGAGCGCAGATCCATGTTGGCCTCGTAGTAGGACTCGATGGTTCCTACGTCGCGCCAATAGCCGCGGTTCTTCTCGGCGTCCCCGGGGACGAGATTGCTCTCGAAGTCGTAGGCGTAGATCGCATGTTGCTGCACCATCTCCGGCAGCATGTCTTTGCCGAAATCGTGATCGGAGTCCGCCGTGCCGGCGTCGCCCTTGAGCTCCGCAACCAGCGTAGCGGTGTCAAAGACGTAGTTGCCCATCGAAGCCAGCGCCCAACCGGGACGACCCGGAATCTGCGGCGGGTCCGGGACCTTCTCATGAAAAGCGCGAATGCGCCAGTCCTCGTCGATCTCCATCGTTCCCAGCGCCCGCGCCTGTTCGAGCGGCACGGGAATGGCCGCCACCGTTCCCTGAGCCTGCTTGGACCAGTGCCAGCGCAGCATCTGCCGCATATCCATGCGATAGATATGATCCGCTCCGAACACCGCCACCAGATCCGGAGCGGACTTCTCGACCAAATGCAGGTTCTGATAGATCGCGTCCGAGGTGCCGGAGTACCATTTTTCGCCGTGGTGCATCTGCGCCGGTACTGGGATGATGAACTGATCCTTGAGCAGGTCGGAGAACTGCCAGCCGTCGCGCAGGTGCTGCAACAGCGACTGGCTTTTGAACTGCGTCAGCACGTAGATCGAGCGAATGCCGGAGTTGACCAGGTTGCTCAGCACGAAGTCGATGATGCGATAGCGGCCTCCGAAGGGCACCGCCGGCTTGGCGCGATGCTTGGTCAGCGGATAGAGTCGCGAGCCGCGGCCGCCGGCCAGGACGATCGCCAGTATGCTGAAGTCTTTCATGCCTTCTCTCGTTCCTTATGAGGCGGCTTCGATCGCGCGTTGCCGCCGCGCTCCACTCTGCGGTGCCTCAGATTGGACGAGACGGACCCGACGCGATCTGCAGCGGCTGGCGCCATGAATCGCTTCGCGAGCTTCGCACGGACTCGGGATCAACGGGCCAGGGTCTGGGAGCTACAGTTTTCATCCCTAACGGGCAGGAACAGCGAGTTGGCCGGATGCGCGAGACCTTTTCTTCTTGACTGAAATCGCCTCAGGGTGTATTCAATACTCGCGTCGACTTGTTCATACGCTCAAGCGTAGGACGCAAGAGGGGCGGTTAGCCGCCAGCCTGAGAATCTGGACAGCGGCATTGTCAAGTTAACGGTTGTGCCTAGCGAAAACTCCATCGGCACTCTCAGGTCCCCAATGTAACATGTTACGCCCCGGGGCGGCCTAGCTGCACAAGTTGTTGATTCTACTGGGCGGCGGAGTTTTGACTACCCACAGGCATCACGGCGCACTGGGAAGGCGAAGGCGACACGCTTACCGAGGACCCCGCGAAGTTGCGGCAATTCAAGTTGCAGGCTAGCAAAATTGCTTTCTGGGGCAGCGTATCGAGCAAGCTTGCCGAGGACTCTCCGAGCTTCAGCCAAGACTTCAAGGCGGCTCTCTCGACGGCGGCCGCATTTCACATGGACACGGCATTCTTGAACGGCGACGGCGTCGGGAGGCCGCTCGGGATACTGCAAAGTAACTGTCTGATCGCGGTAGCGAAAGAGGGGTCGCAAGCAGCCGATACGATCGTCTACCGAAACCTGAGATGATCGCTCGCGATGCTGCCGTCGTTCTCGAACACGGGCAGTGTGGATAGCAAACTCGGACACCATTCCTGAACTAATGGAGTTGTTCGCAAGCGACGGAACGACGTTGGTTTGCGGGTCAGCGTCTCGCTGGCTGTGAGTCCGCACGTCAAGTTCACGACTGATGAATTGACGTTCCGCTTGAGGGCGCGCGTCGATGGGCAGCCGTTGCTTAGCTCCGTTGTCACGCCGGTTAACGGCGCGACTTTGTCGCCGTTCGTCACTCTCGCCGCGAGGGCGTAAGAGCAGCGACGCTCCTTTTGATGACCTCCCGTCTTTGTCTTGCGGCAAAGCGGGAGCTCTTTTCCCTTGAACCGAAGCGCGGCGGGGTGTATATTTCTTCGTGGAGGGCGTTCGCCCTTTCAGTCGGGCACCTTGCCGACTGCGAAGCAAGACGGAGTTTCGAGAGTTCCAAAAGGGAAGCCACGGGTCAGCGCACGTCAAACTCTGACCCGTGGCGCTTCGCCGCAGAGTCGAGCCACAAGCGGCGTCCTCGGCAAACCGCAACTCTCTCGAAGCATCGCGTTGCGCCCGTCAAGTTCAATTGCCCGCGCCATCGTTGCCTCGCTAACGCCCGCTTCGGCGGCGAGTTGCGTGCGCTCCCGGTTCCGCTCATCACTGGGTGCGGTATCACATGATACCAGCACTTGGCTCGACTGATAGAATTATCAGAGAAATCAAATGCCACGAGCGAGGGAACGACCATGGCGTTAATCAATTGCTCTGAACCCCTTTTTGATTTCCAAACGCATCGACAGCAGTTGAAGCACAAAGTGAGGACTACGCTCCTTGTGGGTAGTCAAAGCCCCCTCACCTAGTAGAATCAACAACTTGTGCCACTAGGCAGCCCGGCGGCGTAACATGTTACATCGGCCACCTGAGAGTGCCGACGGAGTTTTCGCTAGGCACAGTACCTTACGGGTCGTCCCATGCCTGAAGAATCCTTCCATCAGCTTCTTGCTGAGGAGACAGCCATGGTTCATCCTGGAGCCCACGATCACGAGGGTTGGCTGACATCACAAGTCTGACGTCTTTCCAGGCATCCGAGCTTCCTGCCGTCCGAAGCCCGGCCGACGTGTTTTGCTCTTCAGCTTTTGGAACTGTCAGCGATCAGACTATGTGACGTTCAGGATCTCGATTCTGGCCAGCGTGTAGGCCTGTGCAGCCCGCCTACTCGCGCAGCGGCCACCTCGTGTTTCAAGCCGGCAGGGACTTGACGGCCCGAACAGAACGACCGTGTCCGGCAAGCGGTGGAACCAGAGCCGATGGGAATCGCTGATATGTCCCGCCCCAGCTGGAAAAGGAGAGCGCGTTCCGCCGCTAAGATAGCGGAGGAAACGCATGAGGAAGTCACGCAAGCGCTACACAGCGCAGGAAAAGGTCGCCATCCTGAGGCGGCATCTGGTCGAGAAGGAGCCCGTCTCGAAGCTCTGCGACGAGCTCAAGCTGCAGCCGACGGTCTTCTACCGCTGGCAAAAAGAGTTCTTTGAAAACGGCGCCGCCGCCTTCGAGAACAAGCCCCGCAACCGCCGACCGCCCGAGCAAGAGCGCATCACGCGGCTCGAACAGAAGATCCAAACCAAGGACGAAGTGCTCGCCGAGCTGATGGCCGAGCACGTCGCGCTAAAAAAAGCCTTGGGCAGATCTGAACGGTCAATGGGTTGCTCCCGACATTCGCGACGAGATCGTCGATTTCGTGCGGCGCTGGTCCGAGAAGACCGAGATCAGCGTCGAGCGACTTCTCGGATGGCTGGCAATCGCGTCAAGCAAGTTCTACCGCTCGCGCAAACGCTACGGCTCGCTGAACGAACACAACGGTTGGGTTCCGCGGGACTTTTGGTTGGAAGAGTGGGAAAAGCAAGCCGTCATCGACTTCTATCGCAAGCATCCGTTGGAAGGCTATCGTCGCTTGACGTACATGATGCTCGACGCCGACGTCGCGGCGGTTTCGCCCACGAGCGTCTGGCGCGTGCTGCACTGGCCAAGTGGAGCCCCAAGCCGTCGCTCAAGGGCCAAGGTTTCAAACAGCCCTTAAAGCCCCATCAACATTGGCATCTCGACGTTTCTTACATCAACGTCAGCGGCACGTTCTACTACTTGGCGAGCGTGCTCGACGGCTGCAGCCGCGCGATCGTCGAGTGGAGCTTGCGCGAGTCCATGAAAGAATCAGATATCGAAGTCTTACTACAAGCCGCCGAGGAAAAGCACCCGCAAGCGACGCCGCGCGTGACCTCCGACAACGGCCCGCAGCTCATCGCCGCCGCCTTCAAGGAATTCATCCGTATCTCGGGCATGACGCACGTGCGGACATCGCCCTACTATCCGCAGTCGAAGGGCAAGTTGGAGCGTTGGCACAAGTCGTTGAAGAACGAATGCATCCGTCCGGGCGTGCCGCTGACTCTCGACGATGCACAGCGTTTGATCGGCCGTTACGTCGAGCATTACAACGGCGTGCGACTGCACTCCGCGATCGGATTCGTGACGCCGGCGGACATGCTGGCCGGACGACGCGAGGCCATCCACGCGGCACGCGACAGCAAGTTGGAGGCGGCACGCGAGCGACGTCGCTCGCGGGCTCGCGCGGCCTGAGTAAACAAGCTACAATCTTTGCGCCGGGTGAAACGGAGCCGGGCTCTGCGGGGACGCAACCTTGCCGAGCGATAGCCCGGCGGGCTCATCGAGACGATGATTTGCGGGCGTGGGGAACGTTTCTCGCGCCTGCTCCCAAGCTCATCGGATCGAAAGACCCCGATGCCTTGAAAAATCTCCGCCCGCAGGGCGGTCTTCTACACTACCGCGGAACGTCGGCTCTCCCGTTCCGGCTGAACCGGGACACAATCACCTCCCGCTCGCCGGGCAGTCGCCACCGATAGCTCTGTCTTTGAAGCAACGGATCTAACTCCTTATTGTGTAAGGAGTTAGATTGGACGGCGTTCACCGCTAACCGCCCTAGATGCCGCTGAAGCACGCTCGCTTATACTCCTAAACGGGGACGTTCGTACTCGGGACGTAAGCTCTAGTCCTTAAGCTAAAATCGAACCTTCTGAGCCATGGTGCAAAACCTGAACGGCAGGTTAGTCTCATGACAGGTTAGGAGCAATCAGATGATCTCAAACGGAACCAGCACCAGCCAATCTACAGTGAGCGACCGCCGAGCAGAGGCATTCCGCGACCGGCCGGGCGGGTCCATCCTGATCATGAGGGCGATCGCGCTCACCGTTTTCTCTGCGATGGCCACATGATCAATGATTCGTAGCGGTATGGCTGCGGATGGCTAGTATTCCGTACGCACTGTTTCACGACATCTTCGAATAGGGAAACATTCATCTTTCACGTCGTTTCAAGCCCTTGTCCTAGTCAGTTTGAGTTGAGGGACTATAGTTTGTGAAGCGAGTCGTATTACTAAGAGCTTCGCTGGTTGTGACGATGCGTCTATCGGCCCATTTCGGAATGTCGGAGCTCTAGGTAGATTAGGGTATGCCTGCTAGGCACACACAAGGAGATACTCAGTGGAGATGACCGAAGCCCGCGCGACCGAGGACAGTCTGTTCAACCGCGCCTGCGAGGCAGCCGGCGAGACCGGCGCCGAGAGCAGTGTCAGCCTTAGAAGGGAAAGTGATAGAGGCGGAGAGCGCTTCTGCCCGGCCGTGCCGGCCTCACTCGAGGAGGCTGGTATCTCAGCATCGCTGGTTGAACAGTTGATCCTCAAGAATCTGTACTTTCGCGGGGAGGTTGCCGGGAGAGACCTGGCAAAGATCGTTGGAGTCCCCTTTAGTCTCGTTGAGCCGACGGTCAATCACTTGAAGCAGAAAAGATTGATCGAGACCAAGCGGTCGTCAGGGATCGGCAGCATCTCTTCCCAATTCGCCAATACGGAGACCGGCAGGGCGCGGGCCAAGGAGTGTCTCGCACTCAACAAACATCTCGGCCCAGCTCCGGTTCCGCTTCAGCAGTACACGGCAGGCGTCAAGCAACAGCGTATCAAGTCCGGCTGGATGTCTAAGAATAGGCTAGAAAAGGCATTCGCCAACGCTGTTGTGGACGACGATCTGTTGGCCCAGTTCGGGCCGGCCGTCAACTCGTTCAAGTCGATGTTGATCTACGGGAAACCGGGGAACGGCAAGACCTATTTGGCGGAACAGCTTGCTCGCATTGAGTCGGACGGGGTGTACGTCCCCTATTACATCGAGAGCGACGGACAGATCATTAAGGTCTACGATCCGCTGCACCATGAGAAGACCGAAGCCGACGAGGAAAGCATCTTCATCACGGAAGCGCAGTACGACAAACGATGGGTCAAGTGCAAACGCCCCTTCTTGACGACGGGTGGCGAGTTGACCATGGGCATGCTCGATTTGATGTACGCGGAGGGCGCCAAGATCTACGACTCCCCTTACCAACTCAAGGCAAACAATGGAATCTACCTCGTGGATGATTTCGGCCGTCAACAGATCACGCCCGCTGAGTTGCTGAATCGTTGGATCTACCCGTTGGATCGCGGAGTGGACTATCTCACTTTTCAGACCGGCACAAAGGTTGAGGTGCCCTTCGAGTGCTTTTTGGTGTTCTCTTCAAACCTTAACCCGGATGATCTAGGCGACGAAGCTTTTCTGCGTAGGCTTGATTACAAGATGTTCATGATGAACCCTACGCCGATGGAGTTCGTCACAATCTTCCGTGAGTTCTGTCGGAAGTCCGACCTTGAATGTCCCGATACCCTACTTCGGCATATTGTCCGCGAGCACTACCAAAAAGCAGGACGGAAGATGAGGCGCTGTCATCCGCGAGATATGATCGGTGTGTGCATCGACTTGATGCGGTACGAGAGACTTCCCTATCGACTCACTCAAGAGCTGGTCGACCAGGCGTATAAGCTCAAGTTCGTCACAAAGAAGTACGACGACGAGTAGCCGCCAATTTGGGCTCCGTGTTACGCCAAGGCGAAAGACGGCGCCACCCGTAGACCGAGCGGGGACGTCTCGCTGCGCGCGAGCCGTGGGTAGGCGGCGGCGGCGCACGGCCGTAGGATCTGTCATCACGATCTATCGCCGCCTCCATGGCGTGCCGTGGGGTACTGTTTTGTTATGGTTGCGGGCTCACGACGATACGAATCGGGCGCATCCGAGGGAGAATCGCCGATCTAGGGGTCCCCAACGACGCCGAGTTCCCTCCGGTGCAGGTCAAAGCCTTTCTGTCTCTCACGGGCATATCTGTCGACAACAATGTGCTGACGGTGGCCGTTCCAATCGCGCCGCCCAAACCAGATCCCGTTCCGCCATCCATCCCGGCCCTGCCGACGCTGCTGTTTCCTTTCGTGACGAACCAAGGAGGGTTCGATACGGGCATCGCAATTTCTAATACCTCAAAGGATCACCTGGGCACGATCGAGCAGTCGGGCTCTTGCTCGTTACATTTTCACAGCACAACCGCGACCGGCGAAACCGTTTCATTCGATAGGTACGCGCCGTTCATCCCCGCGGGCAAGGTCGTCGCCTTTACATTGTCGGCTGGGAATCCGCAGTTCGGCATCGGCGGACCGGCTGGTTTTCAAGGCTATTTGTTCGCGATCTGCAGCTTCCCGTTTGTCCACGGAGTCGCCTTCATCGTGGATGGATTCGGGGGAACGCCCGGACTCAAGCAGGGCTATCTGGCTCTGGTCGTTCCGCGGGACCCAGAAATGGGACGGCTTCCGGGCGGGACCAACAGCGGAGAAAACTTGAGTCATTAAGCTGCCATGCGACGTAGGCCATCGCGCCGAGAGCGCTGGATGGTTATCCGCCGAGCGTCAAATCGGAAATCCGGGTCCAAGAGTTCACCGCTGCCTTTGCGTGCTGTTGGACACGAAGCTTGCGACAAGCACACGACGCGGGTGACCGCTTCACCCGCGTTCCCAAATGCGGCGCGACTGGCGAGCGACGACCGTGCGGAGGCTATGCTATCGTGACGGCTTCTCCGGTCGTGAATCTGAAGTTTGGCGCACTCTGGCGTGGCGCGAGAATGCAACACCGGTCACAGCTGTCGAGGCTCGCCCCTGAACTGCTACTCGGTTTCGGCCTCGACGAATTGAGGTCGCCTTCAGCAACTCTGGAACCTTGGCGAAGCGGCCGCGAACGAGATTACGGAGAAGGCCTTTCCGAACTTGGAAACGACCCAAACGTTGGACGAGCTGCTCGCGCTCGACGAGAATAGCACCTCGGTGGTTGTTGACCGCTGGGTCGTAGAGATCGGCGAGAAGATTCTCGAGGAAACCAACGACGAGACGGTACGGTGATGACTACCGGGTCTCGGCTACGGATGGGTTCGCTTGGGGTTCCATTTAGGGTTCCAATTATCGGCGGTTTTTTGTCGGGTGTCCAGGCCAGACGAGTCAATGATTTCAATTACTTAGGGTTGTCCCAAGGGCGCTGTTCTGCCTGCTTCGGGAGCAGGAGGTCCGGAGTTCAAATCTCCGCGCCCCGACCATTCTTTTCAGTCGCTTGGACTCTCTCCGAGCGGCTTCTCAACCCCAGCGTCCACACGGATTCCTGATCGCGGACATCCAGGGCGGAAGGGGCCCTCCGCACGAACGGCTCCCAGCGAGCCTGGATCTTGGATCACCGATCGTTTTTTCTCGCTGGGGCCATCCGCTCCAGGCCCCCCACGGGGGGTTTGGGTCCCAGGATCCTGTTGAGGACTCCTCTCTGCAGGGACCAGCGGTACGGAAGACAAAGGACCACTACGAAAGACAGGGCTACATAGTCGCTGCTAAGCGGCTCAGCGGGAAGGGGGGCGACATGGCTGCGGGCTATATGATCGCCTACTTCCCTGGCACTCGGAAAGAGGTGGTTCATCACTCTTCGCATGTTTCCGCAACAAGTCCTCTTGCTCACTTCGATCGCAGTACTGGGGACGATCGTGTCCATCGTCGGACTTTGGGCTTGGGGCTGCCGGATTACAAGGCGGCGAATTAATGAATGGAGTAATGATCTGCCAGTGTAGTTAGCCCTGAAATGAAGGACGAGGGACCTCCTAGCTGCGGCCTAAAGGGGACGGAGCCCTTTAACTCCACATCCGCAGCGACTTAGCTCCAGAGCCCCAAGACCGGCGTTCCTTTCACGAGGTCGCGCGGCTGGTTCAGGTGGTTGCGGATCTCCATGTGCGGGTCGATGCCTAGGGCGTAGTAGACCGTCGCCAGTAGGTCG